>Ga0183095_10096_pt2 | contig 17439 bp, 16 predicted proteins | sample BioMet4_FD_130346 | JGI IMG/M metagenome (GOLD analysis project Ga0183095, IMG submission 130346) | Microbial communities from bioreactor (seeded with sewage sludge) at LBNL, California, USA - Biofuel metagenome 4 (v2) (version 3) | ecosystem: Engineered > Bioreactor > Anaerobic > Unclassified ...
GGCTCTTCACTAGCTTGTGTGGGTAAAAACTAATCTGAAATATCGGCCCGATCTTATTCTATATGGAATTATGGACGGTTCGGCAGTGGGATGTTTAAGTTGGAGCAAACGAGCAGTACCATGTCGAGCATATTCTGGATATTCCGGAAGCCAAACGAGCGTCGAATAATCAGCTTAATCTTGTTGTTTGTGGACTCGATTCTAGCGTTGCTTACCTGCAACTGGATGGTATTGAGGATATGATCCTTGTGCCGCATAATCTTTCGTTGCAGTTCAACAAACTCAGGGATCCGGCAATGCCGTGCCCATTTCACCCAGCGTGTCAGTTCACCTTCAGCAGTATCCACATTAGTCATCTTCAATAGGAGCCGCAGCATTTCTTTCAGCTTATACGCGCGGTAAAGCCGGTTATCCGAAAGCTGTATCATTTCCAGTTTGGCTTCCTGCGTCGTAGTAAGGTTCTCAGGTGCTTTGCCTAAAGCATAAGCTGATCCCTTGATATCCTGAGATCGCTGCCTGGCGGCGGAAGCTGCTGCATATTCTTCATCAGCTGCTTTGGGATGGCCTTTCCGTCGCTTGCCATAACTTTCGGCAACAGATTTTGCTTCATGCCAGCTTTGACGGCGGACATTGTCGAGTGCTTTCATCGCCCATTCCACCACGTGAAAGGCATCGACACAACGGATGCAGTTCGGCAGATATTTCTCAACACAGGATGTAATCCATTTTGCACCGTCGCCAGTGACGACCCGGATGGATTCTCGCTGCTCCTTCGTCAGTTCTTCCATGAATAGCGTCAGGATGGCTTTGCCGTGTCCCTTATGTGCCCATACAACGGTATTGGTCGCATGGTTCACGACGACCGTGATGTACTTATGTCCCTTACGGTAGCTGGTCTCATCAATGCCGATTTCCTTTAGCCCATCCAAACGGCTCTTAAGATTCGGTTCGATGTCCTCACGGACGCGGGAAATGATTTTGCCGACGGTATCCCATGAGATACGCATATATTTGGCAACAGCACTCTTATTGAGCTGCGTTGCCAGCCAAGCGGTACTGGTTTCAAACTCTTTAGTAAAGCGAGAGCCGGGATAAGCCCAAGGCACACTGGCGACATGGACGCCATGGTGCGGACATTCAATGCGCGAGGTGTCTGCAACGATCTGTACGATGACGCCACCAAAATCAAGGGCTCGCCAAGATCTGCTGATGCGGCCAGTGTCGTAGCCCGGGCACTTTGCTCCGCAAATAGGGCAACGATTTTGATCTTTCTTGTATGGCTTAACATTGATTGTGAGATGGCGAACTGCATCTTTGTCCGTCCAAAGTTTTACATCCTCAATCATGATGTTCTTGACATTTAAAAGATTTTTGCATAATGTAGAAGTAGAGACCACTTGCATCCTCCTCGGAATGTTTTGGTGTAGGAACTTCTACATTACCACGGATGCAGGTGGTTTTCAATTTATTTAGTTAGCGGATGGCTTTTTTACCCACACAAAGTAGTGAAGCCTCTATTTTTTTTGCCTTTTTTCGGCTATCGGTTCTTGAATGGTGTGTTTCTGTCCTTTCCCTGTTAGAGGCAATGACCTCGTAACGATGGGAGGATAATTATGGACACCAATAAAAATGATGCACAAATTTCTGTTGTTAACGAAGAACAGATGCAGAAGGAATTTGATTATATGATGGCACAGCGTATGCTGAAAGATATGCTTGAAAAAGACTTGATTTCACTGGCTGAATTCAACAAAATCTCGGCATTAAATCTTGTAAAATTCTCCCCGGAACTGGCATCAATAATGCCGTAAAAACGTTGCTATTTCAGGGGTTAAGCGGTAATATGTCACACTAACAAAGGAGGTGCTAAAGATGGCGAGGGTTACGAAAATCTTCACTGAAAAGGAAGAAAAAAGCACAAAATTAAAAGTTGCGGCATATTGCCGAGTATCAACCAACAGTGATGAACAGATGGAAAGCTTGGATGCACAAAAGAAGCATTACCAGACTTACATTAAAAGCAATCCTGCTTGGCAATATGCTGGTCTGTATTATGATGAAGGTGTATCAGGTACCAAGATGGAGCGAAGAAAACAGCTTCTGACGATGCTTGATGCTTGTGAAAGAAAAGAGATAGATTTGGTTATTACAAAGTCTATCAGCCGATTTTCTCGAAACACGGTGGATTGCTTGGAGATGGTAAGATTTCTGATTGAGCATGGGGTTTATGTGTATTTTGAGAAAGAAAACCTAAACACCATGACAATGGAAAGTGAACTGATTCTTTCTATCCTAAGCAGTATGGCTGAAGATGAATCACATTCTATTTCACAAAACAATAAATGGTCAATTCAGAAGCGTTTTGAACAAGGCAGTTATGTGATTAGTTATCCGCCTTATGGTTACTTAAATGACAGCGGAGAAATGCGTATTGTGCCGGAAGAAGCAGATATTGTCCGCAGAATATTTGATGATACCATTAATGGCAAAGGCTCCTCGCAGATTGCAAAGGAACTAAATGCAGAAGGTATAAAAAGTAAAAAAGGCGGTTCTTGGTATTCCACGACCATTAGAGGAATGCTCAAAAATGAGAAATATACAGGCGATGTCATTTTCCAAAAAACATATACCGATGACCGTTTCACACGGCATACCAATAATGGTGAGGAACAGCAGTATTATTGCAGAAATCATCATGAGCCGATTATCAGCCATGAAGTTTTTGAGTTGGCAGAGCAGGAAACTCAGCGGAGAGCCGATGAGAAGAATATTAAGAAGAGTACTCAAAAGTATAATAAACGATATGCCTTTTCTGGCATTATAAAATGCGGTGAATGTGGAGCGATTATGAAACGCAGAACCCACTACACAGGCAGAAAAGAATATATCGCTTGGACTTGCAGTACACATCTTGATGATAAGGATCAGTGTTCTATGAAGTATGTCAGAGATGATGCCATAAAAGCAGCATTTACCACAATGATGAATAAGCTGGTCTTTGGCTATAAGGAAGTTCTCACGCCACTTCTTGAAGGTCTTGATGAAAATATGAATTACATGAACAGCGGAAAGCAGGACGAGTTTGCAGATCAGCAAAAGGCTATCAAGGAACGTGAGAAACTCCTAAGAGAGCATTTTCATAAAAATCTGCTGAGCCAAGAAATATTCAGCTGTGGAATTGCCGACATTGAGCAGGAACTTAGAACGCTGGCACAGATGAGAGAAGATTATCTCCATAACCAACAGCGTGGTGTTACCTACCTTGCGGCGGTAAGAGATCTTTACGCTTACTGCTGTAATTCAGAAATGCATTCGATTTACAATGAGGATATTTTCAAAAGGTTTGTAAATTGGGTGATTATATTTTCACGGGAAGAAGTTGGATTCCGACTAAACTGCGGAATTACACTTAGAGAAAGCTTCCTGTATACTGTTAAATGTAGGCGGGAGTTGACAAAAAGATGCACCTCAGGTACATTCAGATAATTACTGACCTGACCGTTGGTAAAAAATCTGAAGTACACGAGGTGCACACAATGAATGCTAAAGCAAAATTCAATAAAAATCAAGTCAATCAGGTGAATATCTTCATGCAGGACGAGATTGCAAAGCAAGCCGAGCTTATCGGTCAAGGCCTGAAAGCTTACTCATGGAAGGAGCTCGAGACTGTTGGGAAGTTTGCCAAGAATGAAAAAATCAGCTTTATCAGCGACAACATACTTGTCGCTGGCTGCGACATCGGCAGCGAGACACATTATCTCAGAGCCATTGACACGCGCGGCAGGGAAATCAGCAAGAAGGCATTTGCCTTCAGCAATGACGCCGAAGGTTTCGCCTCGGCAAAGGATTGGCTGCTGAAACTGGCGGTTGCCAATGGCAAGGACCAGATTGTCGTTGGCCTTGAGCCTACCGGGCATTACTGGTTCTGTCTTGCGGCGTGGCTGGTAACTAATGGCATCAGTGTCGTACAGGTCAATCCTTACGCTGTCAAGCAGACCAAGGAGGTCGAGGACAACAGCCAGCTCAAGGATGACCGCAAGGATCCCAAGCTTATCGCCAACCTGGTGAAGGATGGGAACTACGGCATGCCCTATCTTCCGGAAGGCGTCTATGCTGACCTTAGGCATTTCTCGCTGCTCAGGGATCAACTTACCGAGGACAGAATACGCGCAGTGAACAGGCTCCATCGTGTATTGACGTTCTGCTTTCCCGAGTATAAGGACGCATTGGGGAAGATTGACGGTGCATTCACGCTGGAACTATTGAAGGTGGCGCCTTTCCCGGAGGATTTGAAGGCATTGGGCGTAGACGGCATCAAAGACATCTGGCATGCCGCCAGGCTTCGCGGATGCGGTTACAACCGTGCAAAGACCCTTGTGGAGTATGCAGAGAAGAGCGTTGGCCTGACAGATGGCATAACGGCTTCCCGAGAAGCTGTCATCTGGTATGCCGAGGAGATTTTACGGCTGGATATGAAACTGGAACAGGTTGAAGCGCAGCTGGAGGCAAGTTGCCGGGATATACCGTATGCTGAAAACCTATTGGAAATCTCCGGCATTGGCGACAAAATACTTTCGGGTATAGCGTCTGAGATAGGAGACATCTCACGCTTTGACGATGTCAAAGAAATCCAGAAGCTCAGCGGCATGAGCCTGGTTGCGTGCAGTTCTGGCAAGCACCAGGGAAAGACAAAAATCAGTCACCGCGGGCGCAAGCGCTTGAGGTACTGGCTGTTCCAGGCCGCCAAATCATCGGTAGCACACGCCGTTGAATTTAAGGAAATCCACGAGTACTACACGACCAGGGACGTCAATCCCTTGAAAAAGAAGCAGTCACTGGTCGTTATCGCCTGCAAGCTCCTGCGGATCATATTCACTATCCTCAGAAATGGCACACGCTATGATCCAGCAAAGATGCTGCGTGACATCAGACGCCAGGAGCCGCAGACAGTGCCAACGGCAGCGTAACGAATCATCGGTATCTCCACACAGTATATCCAGACAATTTTACATGTTCCAGAGCCCTGCCGGGCTGCTTGCAACAGTGCTGGCGGTTGGGCAGGGTTCTGGAAGGAACCACTGATGCGGTGCGGCTGCCAGCGCGGCCTGCGCCATAATAAACAGGTACCAGGGGAATTTGCTCAGTGCCGCGTCCACTGTTTAATCAGTATTGCGCATATGAAACTGGTCGGTAAGAGTCAAGACAAACAAGAGCTGTAGCTGACAGAAGTTCACTCCGTGAGGCACGACCTCGTAAGAAAGCTTAGTCAGCACTCGGTGTATGAACAGGTGGGACGAAGGAAGTTGGGCCACGAGCCCATTAGACACGGAAGGTTCATCATCATAGTTGACAGAGGGAAAATAGCCTTTAAAAAAATTAGGGCAGGAGGCTCTGCTCGCTATACCCTTTTTCAGCTATTCGGCATGAAATGCTACGACTGTTCATCATTTTTAGTTCTTGTTTCGATAAGAATCTACTTGAGAAATGGCTTGAAATCAACGATTTTGGGCTTGACATTATAGGAAGAAGTGTTACAATACTTCCGCCAAGGTTAAATCGACAAAAGCAGGAAACCAAAGCGGATGAAAAACCAAAATTAAAGGTAGCCGCTTACTGCCGTGTTTCCACGGATAGTGACGAGCAGGCTACAAGCTACGAAACACAGATAGAGCATTACACACTGTTCATACAAAACAATCCAGAGTGGGTGCTGGCAGGTATATTTGCTGATGATGGCATATCCGGCACGAACACAAAAAAGCGTGATGAGTTCAATCGTATGATCGAAGACTGCAAGGCTGGAAATATTGATATGATTATTACCAAATCAATCAGCCGTTTTGCAAGAAATACAATTGACTGCCTAAAATATATCAGACAGCTTAAAGCATTGAATATTGCGGTATTTTTCGAAAAAGAAAATATCAACACAATGGATTCCAAAGGCGAAGTGCTGCTTACCATTATGGCATCCCTTGCACAGCAGGAAAGCGAATCCTTATCGCAGAATGTTAAACTGGGCATTCAGTTTCGCTATCAGCAAGGTATCGTGCAGGTCAATCACAACCGATTTTTAGGCTATACTAAAGATGCCGACAAACACCTTGTGATTGTGCCAGAGGAAGCAGAGATTATAAAGCGAATTTACCGAGAGTATCTGGAGGGTGCGAACTATAAAGAAATATCAGCAGGCCTTGAAGCAGATGGGATTCGGACAGCCGCAGGCAAGCCAAGGTGGCATTCAAGCACTTTGAAGAAAATTCTAACCAACGAAAAATATATGGGAGATGCCCTTCTTCAGAAAACCTATACAGTTGACTGTCTTACCAAAAAGCGAGTTGCCAATGACGGAACGGTTCCACAGTACTATGTAAATAATGACCATGATGCCATTATTCCAAGAGAACTTTTTACAAGAGTGCAGGAGGAAATGAAACGCAGAGCAAATATACGTGAGGGTATGGACGGAAAGAAAAGAGTATACAGCAGTAAATATGCACTTTCAAGCATCGTGTTTTGCGGGCATTGCAGTGATATGTACCGCAGGACACATTGGAATAACCATGGCAAAAAGCAGATTGTCTGGAGGTGCGTTACAAGACTGAATGCTCCGGGGGTGGAATGCCCTGCAAGAACATTGTCAGAAGTACAGCTGCAAAATTTGGTGCTTGAGGCAATCAACAAAGTGCTGGGCGGAAAACAGAGAGCAATTAAGGTCTTGGAAATCAATATCTCTGATGTGATAGGAAATGCCCATAATGAGGAACTGGAGCGTATTAAAAAGCAAATTGAAAAACAGCAGACACTTCTTGTGAAAATGACTGCTGCATCTGAGGATTATTCCAAAGTGGTGGATAAGATTTATGCTCTACAAAAGGAACAGAAACAGGCAATGGCAGAGAGTGTGAACTACAATGCCGGAAAAGAGCGAATCGAAGAAATGATTGCATACCTAAAATCACAGCCCAAACGGGTCACAGCCTATGATGAACAGCTGGTGCGAAAGCTGATTGAGAAAATTACGGTATATGACGATCACTTGGACTTCCTATTCAAGTCTGGCATACAAATTGAGATTAAAGGATAATTTAACACAAGACAATGGCAGGCACTCTGTAAAAAGGCAGGGTGCCTGTTTTTTCTGCAAAACCATTGAAATATTCATAAAATATGGTATGATAAATTATCTGAAATGTGTTAAAATTAGTCAATAAACAAACGGGAGATTTAATATGCTGAAAAATAATATAGAAGTTGATGTTAAGGTCAAGTGTATAGAGAGCGAATTAACACAGACGCAGCTTGCAGAAAAGGTTGGTACAACGGGACAGTACGTGAATCGTATCATCAAGAAAAAAGATGGCGTTGTGAATAAAACTTTTGTGCAGATGCTGGAAGCTTTGGGGTATGATATAGAACTCACTTATGTGAAGCGAGAAGATTAGGGTGATGCATTATGATAATTTATGCTACAAAACAGACCTTTGAGAGATACAAATTGAAACTTCCAAAAGAGTTAACTCATCCAATCAATCAGATTGCGGAGACTGTGATTGAAAATGAAAGCGGAGATAAAATTCTTGAATGGGGTGCAAAGCTGTTCTATTTTGATAAAAGAAAATGTATTCAGGTAGTGAATTTTGCCAGTAAGCTAACACTATTTTTAGTTGATGTAAAGGTAGCGGACTTAGAAAATGTTGGCGATATAATGGCACATTATCTGCTGGAATTATATAAGACTGATAAGCAAATGACAAATGCCCTAAAGAAAATGTTTGAAGCAAACCCAATCACCTGTTTTGAAAAGCTCACAGACAAAAGTGTTATCGCTACACTGAATACAACACAAAGCCGATTCGCCGATGATGGCTATCGATTTTATGAATTTATCCGAGATGGAATTTTGCATACGCTGGAGATCAATCACGCTGTGAATTTTAATTGGCTGTTTACTATGAAGATAGATGGTAAAACAGAATACATCTATGCCGGAGAAAAGTTCAAGGAGATTGTGCTTGAGAGATATTGGAAAAATTAAGCAGAAAACTGAAGGGAGAATAAGATATTGGATAATCATGGCGAAATGATAATTTATCAGACAGAAGATGGTCTGACGAAGATAGATGTCAATATGCAGGATGAAACGGTGTGGCTATCGTTAGAGCAGATGGCTGACTTATTCCAAAGAGATAAGTCTACCATATCAAAGCATATTAAAAATATCTTTGAAGATGGAGAATTGGTTAGAAATTCAGTTGTTGCAAATTTTGCAACAACTGCTGCGGATGGAAAGACATATCAAGTGGATTACTACAACTTGGATGTTATTATTTCTGTTGGCTACCGAGTAAAATCCCAGCGTGGTGTGCAGTTCCGTATTTGGGCAACAAATATTCTGAAGGAGTACATCAAAAAAGGTTTTGCAATGGATGATGACCTGTAGCCGCTAACTTCCTTTGACCATGCCTTGCCCGCGGCTTTTGTCCTTGGCAGGCTGGAATTGCTCTCTTGAATTGTCTCTTGCCCGGGTATATAATTCCAGTCATCAACTGGTACCGGGGTGAAATAAAAAGGCCACGCCGCGAGTTCCCTGAAGAAGTCCTCGTAGCGTGGCTGCCAATAAATAGCATGGTCATATTATCACGTTACGAGATAAATTTCAAGCCCTCAGAAGATTTATTCTGGGTCAAAACTAAAGAGATTTCTATCTGCCCTTGCTGCGGTCAGCCGCTTTCCGGCTATGACCACCATCTTCGCCTAGTTCGCCTTCGCTGCGGCATCAAGGTTCGGCTGCTCGTGCCAAGAGCGTTTTGCCGCAGCTGTCATCGTCTGCATACACAGCTGCCGAGCTTTGTTCAGCCTTACAAGCACTATGAAGCCATGGTTATCCAGCAGGTCATGGATGGCAAAACTCTTTCGACCTGTCCGGCCGAGGATTCCACCATTCGCAGATGGCAGTCTGCGCTCCGGCACGCTGCTCCGTATCTTGAGATGCTGCTTTATGCCGCCAATCAGGCAAAGCGGCCCTTGTTTGGCGAATCCTTACTGGAAAAGCTACGGAAATCCAGCCGCAGATGGTTAACCTTTGTCACCCATCTGCTCATTTCTGCTCGGGTGGATTTACCCACCTGCTTTGCGTTCACGCCGCCTGGCTGAAGGTGTATGCTCGCCTTATACAGTTGAAGGGAGCATATACGTTATGGAAAAATCTATGGAAGATGTGGCGGCGGCAAGGTTTGAGATCATCAGCCCATTGCTCGATGCCTCACTTGACCCGGTTTTGCGCATTGAAAAGCAGAAAGAGGTATCCTGGCACTGCGGAAAATCTTACCGAACCATCGGACGCTGGCTCAAATCCTATGCAGCCAATGGTTTTGCGGGGCTAAAGCCAAGCAAGACCTGCCCGAAGACGGTATCAGCTTTGCCGGAAAACTATGCCGAGATTTTAGAGGCGGCCATCACGCTTCGCCGGGAATGTCCTTCCCGCAGTGTGCGGGACATCATCCAAATCCTTGAGCTTGAAGGTATTGCGACGAAGGGAACATTGAGCCGCAGCACGCTGCAGCGGCATCTGCAGAAAGAAGGCTTCGGCCTGCGCCAGATCCGGTTGTATGCCAAACACGACGCGGCTTCACGCCGCTTTGCCAAATCCCACCGCTGCATGCTGTATCAGGGAGACATCAAGTACGGGCCGTATCTGCCGGTCGGCAAGGACGGACAGAAGAAGCAGACGTATTTGGCGGCCTGGATCGACGATGCGACGCGCTTTGTAGTCGGGGCCAGGTTCTACACCAACCAGAAGGTCGACATCATCGAAGATACGCTCAGAGAAGCCATCCTCACCTACGGAAAGCCGGAGGCCATCTACGTGGACAACGGCAAGCAGTATCGGAGCAATTGGCTGCAAACAGCTTGTGCCAAACTTGGTATCAAGCTGTTGCATGCCAAGCCGTACCATCCGGAAGGCAAGGGCAAAATCGAAGCCTTCAACCGCCGGCTGGATTCTTTTCTGGCAGAAATTGCTTTGCAAAAGCCGGGCAGTCTGGAGGAATTGAACCATTATCTGGCGGTATGGCTCAAGGAGAAGTATCATAAGGATCCGCACGCCGGGCTCTCCGGCATTTCGCCGGAGACGGCTTACCTTACGGATAAGCGCCCGCTCTGTTTTCCAGATATTGCGGCTTGCCAGGAAGCTTTCCTGCACACGGAGACCCGGGAAGTGGACAAGGCCGGCTGCATCAGTTTTGACGGACAGAAATACGAGGTTGGGCTGAAACTGGTTGGCCGCAAAGTCGATGTCTGCTACGATGCCACCTGGAAAGACGAGGTGGAAATTCATCATAAGGATTTCCCGGTCTTCAAGGCCAAGCGCCTGCGGATTGGTGAAAACTGCGGCCAGACGCAGCTTTTTCCCGAAGCGACGCAGCCCATCGAAGCAAAGCATTCACGGCTGCTCACTGGTCTTGACCGGCAGTCCGGCAAGGCGCATAAACCAGCAACGGTCGCCACGAGCTTTCGCAACATGGCAAAGGAGCTGAATGCGCATGTATGAAGAATTCTTCTCGATGAAGCATACGCCATTTACCAATCGCATTCCTACGGATTGTTTGTATCTTTCCGATGCCGTGAGCGAAGGACTTGGCCGCTTATGCTATGCGGCAGATCAGCAGCTCTTTGCCGTGGTAACGGCGGAAGTCGGCTGCGGCAAGACGACGCTCATCCGGAGGCTCACCGGCAGTCTGGATCCGGAGAGGTATCTGGTGCTGTACCTTTCAGATTCCCAGCTTACACCGCGCTGGTTTTACAACGGATTGCTGCAACAGCTTGGTACAGAAACAAAATTCTATCGCGGCGATGCCAAGCTCAGCCTGCATCAACAGCTCGAATATATCCGGCAGGCGAAGCATAAGAAAGTCGTCACCATCGTCGATGAAGCACATTTGTTAAAGCGCGAGACACTGGAAGAGATCCGGTTCATGCTGAACTACCAGATGGATTCACTGAATCCCATGGCGCTGATCCTTGTAGGGCAGAACGAACTTTGGGACAAGCTGAACCTGCAGGCTTATGCCGCCGTCCGCCAGCGCATCGACCTGAAATGTGAGCTGCCGGCATTTGATCGGTCACAGACAGAGGCCTATCTGCATGCCCATCTGGCATATGCCGATGGTAGCGAAGAAATCTTTACCGATAAAGCAATGGATGAAATCTACAAGTATTCCGCCGGCTCCGCCAGAGCCATCAACAAAGTCTGTACACACAGTTTATTGAGCGCGGCCCAGCGAAACAAGAAGCTGATCGATGATCACATGGTTCATATGGTTATTGAAAGCGAGCTTCCATAACGGCTTAAAGCTTGGCATCTTGCGAGGTGCCAAATTTTAAGCCGTTATGCGGCAAAACATGGGAGCAGTTTTTGGCAAATGTCTTGGGCAAGGCAAGGACAAAAACGGCGAGCAACAACAATGACCGTCTGAAAGAACTGGGCGGTGGTGGATACTTTAAAGAACTGCTTGAGCGTATTCGTGATATTAGAGCATCTGAAAAGGTGTTTTACCGACAGGTACTTGAAATCTATGCAACAAGTGTGGATTACAATCCAACAGCAGATATTTCCATTCAGTTTTTCAAGCGAGTGCAGAATAAAATCCATTATGCCGTTTCTGGAGAAACTGCAGCTGAGGTGATTTATCATCGTGCTGATTCAGAAAAAGAATTTATGGGGCTCATGACCTTTTCGGGAGAACAGCCGACACTTCGTGAAGCGAAGGTGGCAAAGAATTATCTGGATGAGAAAGAGCTTCGTGCAATGGGACAGCTTGTTTCTGGATATCTTGATTTTGCAGAAAGACAAGCAGAGCGAGAAGTGCCTATGACAATGGAAGATTGGGCAAAGCATCTTGATGGAATTTTGACATCAACAGGTGAAAATCTTCTTACCGGTAATGGCACGGTAAGCCACTTACAGGCAATGGGAAAGGCTCAGACGGAATATAAGAAATATAAAGCGAAAACACTTAGTAGTGTAGAACAGGACTATTTGGACAGCATAAAGCAGTTGGAGAAAAAAGGAAAACAATAGAGACACAGGATTAATTTTTAATATGCAGATAGATAAATGTTGATGGTTACACAATTGACTTTTAAGAACGTTAGGGAGAAAATGTATGAATTTATTACATAGAATAAAAATAGAAAATATTAAAGGAAAAGATGTCTTTGAAGTAACGTTTGTAGACCTTACTGCGAATCAGCCGAATATTGTTGTTGCACCAAACGGATATGGCAAGAGTACAATTGCCACGGCATTTGAGGCTGCTGCTAATGGGAAAATGAAAATTAGTGATAAAGATTTATACCAGCGCAACGCCGAAAATCATCCTAAATTAGAGGTGGAACTGTGCGGAGAGCATGCGGGCACTTATATTTCTACAGATGCAGAAGGAAACATCTCAAGAAATATTGCTATTTGCACGATTAACAGTCCACTTTATGCAAAAAGCACTACACGAGGTTTTGGAAGAACTGTAGCTGCGACCGCAGACTTGAGAGTGGAGCAAGTAATTGTTTATAACAAGATACCAGAGAGTTGCCGTTTGAATTATTCATATAGAGCCATATCATCAATTTATGGAAACAAGCGGAAACTGTTCGTCAATATTTCAGAAATGTTGACAGATTGCAGTAATATTAGATCTCTTTTGAAAATTAAGAATTGCTTTAGTAAGTGTTGCACTCAGCAAGGAATACAAGCAAAGTTTAGAGATTTTTTGAATAGTTGTTCGGGAAATGGAACTGCAGAAAGTATAAAAAGCCAAATATCACATGACGAAATTAAGGCTGTTAATGCAAACAGTAATGTTCATACTCTTCTTGAGTGCATTTCAAATATGAGTAATAAGCCTGAAGGATGGTGTGAAGTTGATGCAATATTTACTGCGATACAACTATGCAATTTGTTTAAGCCATATCTCGACGCTGGCGAAAATGACATTCTAAAAAAGGTTTATGCGTTTTTATCATATAAACAAACCAAAGCATTGATAGATGAACGACTTAATCTATTTAATACAACTGGACGTAGTGTGCAAACGCATGAAGACCATCGAAAGTTGGTAATAAACTTTGACAGAGCACCATCAATGTCAAATGGCGAGAGGGACATTCTGTCTTTTATTTCAAACCTCACGAAATTTGAAGTTGAGTTTAAAAAACAATTGGGAATTTTAATTATCGATGAAGTGTTTGATTATCTGGATGGAAGCAATATGCTTGCTGTTCAATACTACTTATCACAATTGATAGATAGATGCAAATCTTCAGGAAAGATTCTTTTTCCCATAATATTCACTCATTTAGATCCCGAAGTGTTTGCAAACTACTATTTCAATAAGAAAAAAGTTCACTATATATCTTCCTTTGCAGCAATGGATATTAATTCTCCAATTGTAAAAATTCTTCGCTTACGCGAAGACAGATCATTAAGTGAAGTCGAGAAAGATGAAATTGAAAAGTATTATATCCATTACATAAATCAAGTATATTCGCTTTCTGCTCCATTGGCAGCACGAGTTTCAATCGATTTTTGTGATAGCAATACTGACTTTCGACAGACAATGTATAACGAAATAAAGAACGAATACTTATTGGAGCACCTGTACAATCCGATTATGGTAGTGGCAGGAATCCGAATCCGAATAGAAGAACTTGTATATGAGAAACTCGCTGGTACAGATCAAGCTGAATTTATACAACAGCATAAGGTAATTAATAAGCTACACTTTGCAGAAGAACATGGTGTTAATGTCCCTGAACTATATTATCTTTTACAGCCAATGTATAATGATAGTCTACATTTGGGCGGTGATAATAATACAGTTGCACGGAAGATGAAATCTTGCTATCTCAAGACAAACAATCTACATGTCAGAAGAATGGTTCAAATGCTTTTTGAGTAAGCAATACAAAAAAATAATATGGCTTGTGTGCAGAAGAAATGCAGTTATCCAATCTAAGGTTGTACAAGAGTATATGTGCCGGTAAATAGCGTTGCCTGTTCCCACAAAAATAAATCCCTGCTTTCAAAATCTCGTTGACCTATCCCCAAGTGAAGAACGCAAAAAACCGTAAAAGTGGCAAAAATCGCCCTTGACCTATTTACTGAAATACCACGATTTTCTGGGATTTTGCCGTGGACTTGTTCTTCAAAATATAGATGGTTTCGTGGACTTATTACCAGTAATAATAAGGGTTGAGGCTCGAAAATGGCAATTAACATCACCCGCTCAAGCCACGTGGAGACGGTAGTACTTTTATCCCACAAAAAATCACAGGCATCCTCGCCGTCTTTATAGACAGGGAAATTAAACAAAATAGACTTTAGGGGCAATTCTGCCTCGTCACGTGGAAAAATCTCTATTTCTTTGATTAACGAAGAAATCAGGGATTTTTTCTCGTCATCGGTGATTTTGTCGAATACGATGTCGAAGTTAGCAAGCAGGGTGTAGATGTTTTCCAAAGTGATTGCATCTTGCTCCACGGCTTTTCGGCGCAGCAACACATCCTCAATTTTTTCTTCAAGCTCTACAATTATGTCATATAGTCCATCAAGTCTGAGGGTCATGTCATGGATTTTGCGTTCCCTGAAACGAGTATCCTCAGGCAAACTGTCGATTTCATTTTCAAGTCGCGTTTTGTTCAGTTCGATCTCTCTTAGCTTGGATTCGTAATTCTTAAGTTCTCTGTTCAAGGTGGATGTATCGATTTCTTTGCCAATCCTTGATTTGATTTCTCCTGCAAAATCCTGATTTTTAATCAGTTCACGAATTGCTTCAATGACAAGTGGTTCAATATCGGTTTTTTTCAGTGTTGCAGTGTAATCACAGGATTTTCCCCGTTCAGCTCGAGCTTTGCTGCACACGTAATAATAGATTTCTCTATATGTACCGTCTTTGTTAGTCCACGCGTGCTTGTTGGTATACATTGGGCCACCGCATTTAGGACATTTCAAAATACCACTTAACAGATGTGCTCTGTCCCGACCTATTTTGGAAGGGGACTTAACGCCTGTCAGTTCTCTTTTCTCGTGTGCTAAATTCCATAACTCTTCGCTAATAATTGCCTCGTGTTGGCCTTCAGCTAAAATGTAATTTTCCTGCGGCGTTTGCTTGTATTCGTTCTTAGTACCTTTCACCTTTTCGCGGGCACGTCTGCCAAAAGCAATCTTGCCGCAGTAAACCGGGTTATCAATGATCATTCGTACAAAATGGGTACTCCATTGTGTAAGTGAACCGTTTGCTCGTGAGATTTTCTCAATGCCTTGTAGATTTAGATATTTTGCGATTTTCGTAAATCCCATATTCGTATTAGCAAATTTATCAAAGATAATGCGAACAGCATCAGCCTCATTCTCTTGAATAAAAAGCTGTTTGTCTTTAAGAAAATAGCCGTAAGGAGCAAAGCCACCGTTCCAGCCGCCTTGTCGAGCTTTTTCTTTTCGACCGTTCATTGTCTGCTCAATGATGTTTTCACGTTCTATTTCAGCAACGGCAGAGAGAACAGAAATCAAAAGCTTTCCGCTTGTTTGTGATGAATCAATGCCTTCTTCGATACAGATCAGATTCACTCCAAAGGATTGAATGTGCTCCAAGGAGTTCAGAATATCAGCCGCATTTCTGCCAAAGCGAGATAGCTTGTAAACTAACACATAATCAATCTCTAAGCCATTTTCAATATCAAGCAGCATTTGTTTGAAGGCAGGTCTGCCTTCGATGGATTTACCGGATTTTCCGGCATCTTCATAGATGTTTACGATCTCCATTTCTTCTCTATCGGCAAAACGCCTTAAGTTGCTTTTCTGCCCATCCAAGCTGAAACCATCTACTTGCATTTCAGTGCTTACTCGGGGATAAAGCACACACTTTTTTCCACTCCTATTCATTGTCATACCTCCAATATAATATTGGAAAATATCGATTTTTCAATACGGTCATTTACTCGACACGGTTTATTTCATCCAGAACATCTGCACCATGTTTTTCTATAATCTGCGAAAGCACCTTTATGAAATCCTGAAATGATTTTGATGCCCTCGCCGCATACAGTTCTTTAGGTAGTGTAGCTTCAACCGTGGTTTCGGGTAAGTTTTTGATATTTTCCATTTGCAATCACCTCCAAGTGAGTTGCTTATTTTGATTATAAGCACTAATTATCTTTGTGAGAAGTTTGTCGCAGTATCATATAGAAGCACACCACATATTGCGCTATGCAAAAATGTGGTGTGCCTTATGTACTCATGTGCCTTATTTGCCACGCACCCAGGCAAAGGGGGATATCTTGAGCTGTCATTGGCTTGACATCATAGCCCCGCAATACCGATCAGCCTTGTCCCTTCAAGAGGCCGCAAATATCACAGGAACTCCCCCTCGAGTCTGTGGGAGGTCGTGAGAAAGTATCATTATTCCTGATGTGTGTCATCGCACAACCATGCCAACGGTTGCTTTAATGGCTGCATTTCATCGCTCCGATTGTTTAAACTTGTCATCATGGCGCTGCCCATTAGCTGCTTTGCTTTTCAGCCACACAGGATTCGTACTCAAAATACCGTATATTTAGTTATCAAGGAACAAAATTGAATGACGATAAGTCCGTCTTACTAATCAGGACAAAAAACAGGCAAAAGTAAGGGGGGGTTAATGAAACTTTTTCGAGAATGTTTAAATAATTTTTGCTAAGTGGATTGTGTTGTTGATGAATACTTGGCACAACAAAAAACACCCGCTACTCTTTTTTTAAAGCAGTAGCAGGTGACTTTATATGGTGAAAATGGATATGTTCTTCTTGCTGATTGAAACCAAATGGTTTATAATGTTTGTATTGATATGTGGAGGGGAAACGATGAAAACTTCGGATATGATACGGCAGTTATGTGATCAAATGAATATCAGCGTTTCGGAGTTGGCAAGACGTTTAGGTCAGTCGCCACAGAATTTTGGGAAAAAGCTGAAACGTGAGACGATTACATTGGAAGAGCTAAAGTCTATTGCAGAGGTTATGGATGTAAAATTTGAACAAACATTTATACTTCCTGATGGCAAAGAAATAAAAGCAGAAAGTGAGTAAAGGAGGTGGCCTATTATGATGATTAATCCGGAAGGCTACTATGAAGACCATCTCGATGGAAAGTCCAAACTATGGTCAAGTGCCTAATTTGATGTTTTGATAAAGTATATAGCGATGATTCAGTTAGATGGCATTGGCAAAGAAATTATTGACAAGGAAAGCAATGGAACACTGGGGCCTCCGATCAAATGGGGACTGTCAAGTAAAGTGTGTAAATTAATTTAAATTGATGCCTGATATTTCTGTACCATAGCGCCGATCCGTTCATCAATGATTAGCTGATTCATCACCATAGCCCAGTTACGAATGGCGTGGCCC
>Ga0183095_11461_pt1 | contig 17424 bp, 11 predicted proteins | sample BioMet4_FD_130346 | JGI IMG/M metagenome (GOLD analysis project Ga0183095, IMG submission 130346) | Microbial communities from bioreactor (seeded with sewage sludge) at LBNL, California, USA - Biofuel metagenome 4 (v2) (version 3) | ecosystem: Engineered > Bioreactor > Anaerobic > Unclassified ...
AGCGTCGCGTTGCCGACGACGTTGATGGCGTTCATCGCCAGACTGACGAGCATGCTCACGCGGGAGTTGTTGAGGCTCCGGAACAGCGCGGCGGCCGAGTTGTAGAGCGCGATGAACGGATAGGAGAAGCCGGTGATCGCGATGTAGGTCAGGCAGTTTGCCATGACGTCCGGCTCGACGTCGCCGAAGGCCAGCGTGAGCAGCCGCTGCCGGAACGCGAGCACGACGGCCGTGATGACGCAGGAGAGCACCAGCGTGATGAGCATGAGCTGATCGGCCGACTCGCGGGCGGAGCGCCCGTCGCGCGCGCCGAGGAACTGGCTCGTAACGACCGCGCCGCCGGTGGCCAGCGCGGCGAACACGTTGATGAGCAGGACGGAGATCATATCCACGAGCGAGACGCCCGAGATGGCGGCCTCGCCGACCGAGGAGACCATCACCGAGTCGGCCATGCCGACCGCGATGGCGAGCGTCTGCTCGATGATCAGGGGCCAGATCAGCCGGAACAGCTCCCGACGCGTGAACAGCGGCCGCACGGCCGCGGAAGATTCTTCCACTTTTCTCTCCTTATAAAACGGCCGCCGCAGAGCGTCCGCCGCCCTTTCGGACGGCGGACGCTCTGCGCGGCTTTTTTCAGGCTTTCGCCGGATATTCCTTCGCGAACGCGCCGGACCGGGCGATCAGGCGCAGGATCGGCAGCACGGCGGACTCCAGCAGCGGCCTGCCGGGGAACCGGGAGAACAGCTCGCCCGCGGCGAACACCGCGCCGTCGAAGCCCCACTCGTCGTGGAGCACGTCGGTGAAGAGACGCATGTCGAGGCCGCAGGCCTCGCCGTTGACGGCCATCAGGGGCACCAGCACGGCGCTGGGCTTTCCGGTCAGCACGGCGATCTCGAAGCCGAGGAGATCGGCCTCGCGGAGCGTGCGCTCGGTGACGGACACCTCCGCCTCGCCGCCCATCACGTGGCGCAGCGCGGCCATCGCGTGCTTCTGGCAGCCGGCGATCAGCGCGCCCGCGCAGACGCCGCAGAGCACCGGGTCCTCCGAGAACGAGGCGTAGAAGCCGAACTGGTCGGCCCGGCGATGGATCGTGGCGGACGGCGCGAGCCACAGGTCGACGCCCAGCTCGCGGGCCTCGCGGCCCACGGCCTCGCCGACCGAGGAGATCAGGTCCCGGTCGAAGGAGCAGGCGAGCAGGCTCGGCGCGGGGAAGGCGGTCATATACTGGTGCTTTTTCTCGCCGTCCTCGCCCTCGAAATCCTTGTCGACATGGATGCCGCAGCTGCCGTAGGCGATGTTCACCGGCGGGATGCCGTACGCCGCGCGGAGATCGGGCGACGAGCCGTAAGCGCCGGAGACCTGCGCGGCGCAGCTTCCGAAGCCGCAGACCAGCGCGCGCAGATCGTGCTCCTCCATCGAGGCGGCAAGCTGCTTGTCGGTGTACGAGCCGTCGCGCACGTCGCGCAGGGAGATGCCCTCGCGCCCGCCGCGGCAGCCGGGGAACTTGCCGGAATAGGAGACCGCGCGGGGCGGCACGGCGCGCGCGGAGAGCCGCATGGCGCGCTTGTGGGCGGCGCTGCGTTCCTCCTCCTCGCCCGGATAGGTGAAGGCGCCCGCGCCCCGGCGGCTGCGCACGGCCATGTTCACGCGCTCGACGCAGGGACGGACCTGGAGGCAGACGACCTCGCGGGCCACGAAAACGGAGCCCGCGACGGTGGTGTTGCGGCAGTTGGTGCCGACGCGGATGTCGTAGTATCCGGGCTCGAGCCGCCAGCGGGCGGCGGATTCGTCGTAGACGCTCATCTCGCCGACCGGGAAGGTCAGGTGGACGGCCTCTTTGCCGCCCGGCTGCACAAGGCCGGTTCTCGCGAAGCAGTCCAGCTCGTAGACGGGCTTGACCTCCCCGCCGTCCGGGCCGGAGAAATACACCTGCACGACCTCGCGCACCGGCCAGGTGTCGCCCGTGTTCTCGATGACGGCGTCCACGCTGACGGTGCGGCCCTCGAGGCCGACGGAGAAGGAACCGAGCACGGACTTGCCGTAGTTCAGCCCGAAGCCGAAGGGATACAGCACGTCCTTGCCGTAGGAATCGAAATAGCGGTAGCCGACGAACAGGTCGGTCTGGCGGTTGGCCTTGTCCCAGTCCTCCGCGCGCAGCGGCCAGGTGTCGGCCAGGCGGCCGGCGGGGACGGTTTTGGCGGTCAGCACGTCGGCGAGGGCCGCGCCGCCCTCCTGCCCGGCGACGCCCATAAAGACGACCGCGCCGAAACGGGCGACGAACTCGGCCACGTCGACGTAGCCGGGCGTATTGAGGACGAGCACCGAACGCTCAAAGGCGTCCGCCACCGTCCGGAGCAGCGTTGTTTCCTCGTCGCGGAGCTCGATCTCGGCGCACTCGGTGTCGCGCGAGATCACCACAATCGCCGCGGCGCAGCGCGAGGCGAGCTTTTCGGCCCCGGACGCGTCGATCGGCATTTCCCCGCCGTCGCGCGGATGGGCCAGCGCCCAGGAGCGATAGCTCTGCGCGAGCAGCGCGTCGGGCAAAACGGCATCGGCGGCCGTGAGACCGTCGAGCACAGACACGGTCCTCCAGGGCTCCATGCCCTTTCCGGCAAAGACCGTGCGAACCTGGCCGACGCCGAAAACGGCGACGGGCAGTCTCCCCTCCTCGCCCGGAAGCAGCGGCAGCGTGCCGCGGACGTTTCGAAGCAACACCATGCTGCCGGCAGCCGCGGCGCGGGATACCAGCGCACTCTCCGACATTCTTGCTGTAATCTCCATCATCCATTCCTCCTGTCAGAAGCATACCGGGCCTCTGCTTTCACTATACTCGAAACCGCGCTCCACAGCAACTGGTTTTTCATTTTTTTCGCCGCCGCGGCGGATTTCCCGCGACCTTGCGGGGCATCCTTCTTATACTGGAAGGCAGATTGGGAAAGGAGTTTACAAACGATGAAAACAGGCAGAATCGTCTGGGCCGCGCTGATGATCGGCGCGGCGGTGGCGGCCTCGGCGGCCGCGACGGCGGCGGAGGGCCCGGCGGGCGGCGGCGCGTTTCCCGCGGCGGAGATCTTTCCGGCGGCCGCGCTGAGCGGCGTCTCCGCGCCCATCGAAACCGCGCGGGTCCCGGAGACGGAAAAGCCGGCCGGGCCGGCCCGGCTGGTGGCCGTGCGGGCGGAAGCGCTCGCCGTAGGGACGCCCGTGCGCGCCCTGGACGCGGACGGGACCGAGCTCTGCGCCGCGGCCGTGGACGGCGGCGGCGAGTGCGCGCTGCGTCTCCCTGCGGGCGGAACGTACACGCTCCGCGCCGGGGCGCTGGAGGCGTCCTTCACGCTGGAGGAGAACGCCTCGCTCTCCGGCGTCGGGGGCGACGGCTGGACGGACGGGGAGATCCTCTATCTGACGGACGCGCCGCTGTGCACGCTGACGGTGCTCTCCGACCGTGCCGGAGACGGCTCGCTCGAGGTGACGCTCCGCGGCGAGGGCACGGAGGAGCGCCGCTTCCTCAGCGCCGAAACCGGCGATCGGGCCGTGTTCGCCGGACTGAAGCCCGGCGAGTACACGCTGGAGGCGGGCGGCGCGAAGCGCGCCGTGACGCTCGGCGCGAAGATGCCGTTCGTCATGCTCGGCCTCGACTGAGCCCGCCGCCCGCGGCGGCGAGATAGAGCGCGAAGCCGCCCGCGCAGAGCGCCGCGCCGAACGCCATGGCCGCGCGAAGCTCCCGCTGGGCCAGCGCCCCGAACACCGGGTCGGCCGCGACGCCGAGCGACTCCATAACGACCGCGTTGAGGCTCAGCGCCGTGGCGCGGTCGGCGGTGGTCACCCAGCGGTTCTGAAGCTCCGTCTGGAGCGGCTGGAACACGCTGAACGCGGCGCGCAGCGTCAGCACCGCCGCGGCGGAGAGGATCGCGCCCTGCCAGACGGCCATCGAGGCGCAGGCCGCGCAGCCGAGCAGGAGCAGGGCCCCGCCGGTCTTTCGCGGCCCGAAGCGGGCCGTGACGCGCGCGGAGACGCCGCTCAGGAGGCCGGCGAGCGTCATCGCGATGAAAACCAGCGCGATGACGCGGTCGCTCATGCCCGCGCGCGCGTACTGGAGCTGATTGAGAAACACGGTGATCATCTGGTGCGTCTCGCCGAGCAGCGCGGCCGCGGCGAGCAGGGCGAGCAGCCGCCGGTCGCGCAGCGTCGCGCGCAGCAGCGCGCGGAAGTCGTGCGCGCCGCGCCTTTCGGGCGCGCGCACCTCGCGCAGGGCGAAGCTCAACGCGGCGGCGATCCCGTAGCCGACGGCGGTCAGCAGCCCGGCCAGGCGGTAGCGTCCGCCGAGGAAGCGGGCGTAGACCGCCGCCGCGATCAGCAGGCCGGCCATGTTCAGGCTGTCGTACACGCCGCAGACCTTCTGGAACCGTTCCTTTTCACAGGAGAGATAGAGGATGCTGACGTCCACGCCGGAGAGCCCCGCGCACACGACGCTGAGCATCACCCGCTCGGCGAGGAAGCCGCCGAAGCCCCGCGCGCGCCAGAACACGAGCTTGGAGAGGAAATACAGCACGCTGCAGAGCACGGCGGTGCGGCGGTAGCCGATCCGGTCGGCCAGGAGGCCCCACGGCAGCTCGAGCAGCACGCTCAGCGCGAGCGAAACGGCCTCGATCAGCGCGATCTGAAAAACCGTGACGCCCGCCGCCTGCCGGTAGAGCGTGGCGATGGGGCCGTAAAAGATCATCCCCTGCAGAAGGGAGATCGCGTACATCAAACAGATATTCCGTTTCAAGCGAAAACCGTCCTTTTCTGAAATTCGCGCATGGCAAAGCGCGCCATGTCTCTCATGGCGCTGCAAGGGCCGCGCGGTTCAGATCGGACGGTTCATCTTGATTCCTCCGCGGGCGGCGTTTCCCGCCCGCCTTCGTGATACCTCCATGCTACCACAAGGGCCGCCGGTTTGCAACCGGCGGCCCTTGTTTCCTTCCCTATTTTCCCACGGCGGAGAGGACGACGCGGTCGCTTCCCCCGCCGCGGCAGACCTCACGGTAGCGCGCGAGCAGCGCCCGATCGTCCATGCCGCGCCGCTCCTCCCCGCCGAGCTCGAGCGCGACCGCGCCGCCCTCGAGCAGGACGGTGCGGTTGCCCAGGCGCAGGGCGGAGCCGAGGTTGTGCGTAATCATCATCGCGGTGATCGACCGGCGGGCGACGACCTCCGCGGTGATCTCCAGCACCTTTCCGGCGCTCACGGGGTCGAGCGCGGCGGTGTGCTCATCGAGCAGCAGCAGCCGCGGCGCGACGATCGTGCACATCAGCAGCGTCACCGCCTGGCGCTGGCCGCCGGAGAGGCGGCCGATCGGCGCGTCCATCCGGTCCTCGAGGCCCATGCCGAGCGCCGCGAGCGCGTCGCGGAACAGGGCGCGCTCGCGCTTTCCCATCGCGGGACGCAGAAGGCCGCGGCCCGTGCCGCGCGCGTAGGCGAGCGCGAGGTTTTCCGCGACGCTCAGCGAGGGGGCCGTGCCCTTCATCGGGTCCTGAAACACGCGGGAGATCTCCCGCGCGCGCCGGTGCTCGGGCAGGTAGGTGACGTCGCGGCCGTCGAGCTCGATCCGCCCGCTGTCGCAGAGGAACGTGCCGGCGATCGCGTTGAACAGCGTGGATTTTCCCGCGCCGTTGGAGCCGACGACCGTGACGAAGTCGCCGTCCGCGAGCGCGAGGCTCAGGCGGTCCAGCACGACGCGGCCGCCGAAGGATTTCGTGAGATTCGTCACGCGCAGCATTCGGGGTTCTCCCTTCTTTTTTTCCGCGCCGCGGCCGAGCGGCGGACGGCGGGAACGGACAGCGCGGCGGCGACGATGACCGCCGAGACGAGGCGGAGCGAGTTGGCGGAGAGGAACGTGTAGCGCAGCGCCAGCGCGAGCAGGAGCCGGTAGACCACCGAGCCCGCGCAGGCGGAGAGCAGCCCGGCCGTCACCGAGCGCCGCCCGAAGATCGCCTCGCCGATGATGACGGAGGCGAGGCCGACGACGATCATGCCGCTGCCGGAGCCGATGTCGGAGAAGCCCTGATACTGGGCGACGACCGCGCCCGAGAGCGCCGTCAGCGCGTTGGCGAGGGCGAGCGCGAGGATGCGCGCGAGCGTCGTGTCGATCGAGGAGGCGCGCACCATGTCCTCGTTGTCGCCGGAGGCGCGGATGCTCAGGCCGAGCACCGTACGGAAGAACAGCGTCATCAGCGCGATCGCCGCCGCGCAGAGCGCGAGCAGGTATCCGGCCCGCACCGCGTCCGCCATCGCCGGGACGGCCCCGGCCGCCGCGGTGAAGAACTTGCCGCTGTTCAGCAGCGACAGGTTCGGCCCGCCGAGCACCGCGAGGTTGACGGTGTACAGCCCGCTCGCCGTGAGGATGCCCGATAGGATCGGGTGGATGCCGCAGCGGGTCTGCAGCAGGCCGGCGACGCACCCGGCGGCCGCCCCGGCCGCGAGGGACAGCGCCAGCCCCGCCGCCGGGTGCCCCGCGGCGGTCAGCGCGCCGGAGACGGCGACGCCGAAGGCGAAGCTCCCGTCGGCCGTCAGGTCGGGGATGTTCAGGATGCGGAACGTGAGAAACACGCCCATCGCCAGCAGCGCGTACTCGAGGCCCAGCAGCGCCGAATCGAGATAAAACGCCATCTCCGCGCGCTCCTTACTGCCCGATCGTGACCAGGCCGTCGATCTGCGGGATCGTGAGGCCGAGCGCCTTGGCGGCGGCGGCGCTGACGACGTACTGATAGTCCGTCAGGGCCTTCGCCGGCACGTCGGCCACGGCCGTCCCGCGCAGGATCTGATCGGCCATGACGGCGGATTCCTCGCCGAGCTGCGTGTTGCTCACGCTCACGCAGGCGAGCGCGCCGGACTTGACCATGACGGGGTCGCTGCCGTAGACGGGGATCTTCTGCGCGGTCGCGGCCTCGACGACCTGCGCCATCGCGGACTGCACGGTGGAGTCGATCGGCACGTAGATCGCGTCGCACTTCGGCGCGAGGGACTGCGCGGCCTGCTGCACCTCGGCGGACGAGGCGACCGTGACCTCCTTGTAGGTATAGCCGTTTTCATCGAGATACTTTTCGGCCTTCTGCGCGGTCTGCACCGCGTTGGTCTCGCCGGAGCAGTAGAGCACGCCGATGTTCTTAAGGTCCGGCGTCAGCTTCCCGGCCAGGCCGAAGATCTCGTCCACGGGGACGATGTTGGACGTGCCGGTGGCGTTCTTGTCGGGCTTCGCAAGGTCGCCCATGATGCCCGCGCCCACGGGGTTCGTCACCGAGATAAACACGACCGGCGCGGAGACGCCCGCGTTGACGACGGCCTGCGCGGCCGGCGTGACGATCGGAACGATCAGGTCGTAGTCGGCGCTTTTGAGCTCGGCGCAGATGGAGTTGAGCGTGCTCATGTCGCCCTGCGCGTTTTTGACGTCGTAGACGGCGTCCGCGTAGCCGAGGGCGGAGAGCTTGTTCTCAAAGGCCTCGATCATCTCGCTGAAGGCGCTGTTGTCCACGAGCTGGACGATGGCGATGTGCTTCGCGGAGGCGGATGCGGTTCCGGAGGCGGCCGTCGTTTCGGCGGCCGCGGAGGCGGCCGTGCTTTCGGACGCGGTCGTGCTTTCGGACGCGGCGGTCTTGCCGCAGGCGGCCATGGTCAGCGCCACGGCGAGGATCAGGAGCATTGCGATCAGTTTTTTCATGTTGTTTCCCTCCAAAGTCAGGTTGTTTTGCCCGCTGTTGGACGGGTAACGGCTGCCAGGCGCCTTCCGGGGATAAAAAAACGCACCTGTCCTTGTCATACAAGGACAGGTGCGATAATCGTGCCTGCGGTGCCACCTTGCTTCGCGCCTGACGCGGCGCGCGCTCAACGGATGCCAACACATCCTGCTTCTGTAACGGGAAGACCCGTCGCGGCATACTCGGAGCTTTCTGCCGCGCCCTCAGCGAACCATTTGTCGGACCCGCTTGCCGCCGGGCTTTCACCGCCCCCGACTCGCTTTGGATGCGCTGTCCGTTTTACTTTCGCCTCACCGGTTTCCCACATTAAAACACATCCCTCCCCGCTTGTCAAGGCGGAAAAAGGCGGCTATACTGAAATCTGTCGGATTGGACAAAAATTGAAAGGAAGTCTTTCCCATGATTCGTCACATTATTTTCTGGACGCTCAGCGACGCCGGACGCGCGCGCGACCAGCGGGCGCTCCTCGCGGAGCTGCGCGCCTCCCTCGCCGGCATGGACGGAAAGATCGACGGCCTGCTGCGCGCAGAGATCGGCCCGAATACCGCCGGCGGCTGCGACTACGTATTTTACGCCGAGCTGCGCGACGAGGCGGCCCTCGCGGCCTATCAGACGCACCCGCTCCACATGGCCCACAAGGCCCGCTTCGCCGACGTCTTTTCGGAGCGGCGGGTCGGGGATTACAAAACCGGCGCGTAAACGCCCGATGTTATCAGAAATTTCACAGTTTCTTCACGCCGACGCTATGATTTGCCTCTAACATACGAGACAGATCAATTCCAAAACAACGGAATTACGGAGGTGCGGAACATGTTTTTCCGAAAACATCTGAAACCGATCGCTCTTCTTCTGGCGGCGGTTCTATGCGTCAGCGCGCTGCTGACAGGACTCGCCGCGGCGGCCGACACGACGTCCGCCGCCGCGCAGGCGTCGTCCGGACAGTCCTCGTCCGGCTCTCAGCCCGGCACGCCCCCCGACGGCCAGGGCGCCCCTCCCTCCGGTCAGAACGGCCAGGGCGGCACCCCGCCCGACGGCGCGGCGCCGGGCGGCCAGAGCGGCTCCGCTCCTTCCGGCGGCGGCGGCGCGAACACCATGACCTATGACTACAGCGGCACGCTCTCCGGCGTGCTGACGGCGGACGGCGCGGAAAAATCCTCCGACGGCGAGACTTCCGTCTCCACCACCGCCGACCAGAACGCCGCCCTCGCCGAAAACGGCGGCGCGCTGACGATCACGAAGGGCACGCTCACCAAGTCCGGCGACGACACGAACGGCGACAACTGCAACTTCTACGGCATCAACTCCATCCTGCTCGCGGTGGGCGACGGCTCGAAGGCTTACGTCTCCGGCTCGTCCCTGAGCGCCGACAGCGAGGGCTCCAACGCCATCTTCTCCACCGACGGCGCGACGGTCTTCGCCAACGACGACACGATCTCGACGACCGCCGGCAATTCCCGCGGCCTCGACGCCACCTACGGCGGCACGATCATCGCCAATAAAATGGACATCAAGACCCAGGGCGACCATTCCGCGTCCATCGCGACCGACCGCGGCGGCGGCAGTATCTCCGTGACGAACAGCACCCTGTCCACCGCCGGCTCCGGCTCTCCCCTGCTCTACTCGACGGGCGACATCGAGGTCAGCAACGTCACCGGCACCGCCACCGGCAGCCAGATCGCCGGCATGGAGGGCCTGAACACCATCCTGATCCGCAATTCGACGCTGGAGAGTACGCTCACAAAGGCCACGGCCAGCGACCCGATCGCGGACGGCGTCATCATCTACCAGTCCACCTCCGGCGACGCGGAGTCCACCACCGGCGAGGCGGCCCGCTTCGAGGCGGCCGACTCCACGCTCAAGAGCGCCATCGAGAGCGGCGCGATGTTCTACTTCACCAACACGACGGCCAACGTCGTTCTCAGCAACACCGTGCTCGACTTCGACTCCGACAAAGCGAACCTGATGACCGTCCAGGGCAACGACTCCAACAACTGGGGCACCGCCGGCTCGAACGGCGCGTCGGTCAACTTTACCGGCATCGGCGAGACGCTCAAGGGCAACATCGACGTGGACACCATCAGCACCCTCGGCCTTTACCTGCTCGAGAACACCACCTACACCGGCGCCGTCTCGATCTCGACCAACGCCGTGAACACCGCCGCGACCGACGCGCCCGTGACCGTCAGCCTTGACGGCACCTCCAAGTGGGTCGTGACCGGCAACTCCACCGTCACCAACCTCAACGCCGCCGACGGCGCGCAGATCGTCGACGCGGACGGCAAGACCGTCACCATCGTCGCGGACGGCAAGACCGTCGTCACCGGCGACAGCGCCTATACCGTCACCGTGACCGGCAGCTACTCGAACACGGTCTCCACGAGCGACGTCAACGCGCTGACCGCCGAGTACATCGACCGCACGGCGTTCGACAGCTATTACGCGACCACCACCTCCTTCGGCGCGGCCAAGACCTCCGCCGAGACCACGGCTTCCGCCGAGACGACGGTCTCCTCCGAGACCGCCGCCGTCGCCGAAACCACGACGGCCGCCGAAACGACCGGCGCCGCCTCCTCCGGGAGCGGCAGCGCCGCCCACACCGCGCTGTACGTCATCATCGCGGTCGCCGCCCTCGGCGGCGCGGGCGCCCTGATCGCGCGCGGGGCCAGAAAAAAGAAGGATTCCTGAAACATGAAAAAGGGCCCCGCGCCGATCGGCGCGGGGCCCTTCTTTGCTGTTAAAGGATGCCGGGATTCAACTAGGAGACAGAAACCAGAGCGCTGTAATCGCCGCAGACAACTTTGTACTGACCGGCGGACAGGCCAGTGAAGGCTGCCGTTCCGGTCGTGGCTTTTGCCGCGATCGTCGCGGTCTTGCTGTCCAGCTTGACAAAGCTGGCGCTGTTGAGCACGTAAAGCTCGACGGTAGCCGTCGTATCGGCAGTGCCCGCAGTGGCGGTCAGGGTCGCGGTCAGGGTGCCGGCGGTATAGCTGCCGGAGATCGCGGTGACCGAAGCGCTGGTCGTGGTCGGGGTGATCGGGGTAACGGTCGTGTCGCCGTCCATGGACCAGACATAGACCATGATGACGTCGCCGTTGTCGTAGTAAACGGTGGCCTGCAGGTTGTTCTTGGTGGCGTTGCTGTCGTTCTTCTCGAGCGCGGCCTTCAGGGCGGAGACAGAGGTGATCTCGCTGGTGTAGTAATCGGCGTCGCGATCGGTGGAGCCGCGGTCGTCGGCGATGATGACGTTCTTGCTGAAGTCGACGTCGTCAAGCGTGATGGTGGCGCCGGAGGTCGCGGCGATCTTAGTGGCGGTCAGCGTGTTGTCGTGCACGCTGTCGAGCACATCGCTGGCAACGTAGCCGGTCTCGTCGTCATAGTCGACGGTGCCGGTCTTGCCGGTGTACTGCGCAGCAAGGGCCTTGCTGTTGCTCAGGGAGGTCAGCTCATAGACGCCGTCGTCGTTGACGGAGTAGGTGTAGAAGCCGATTTCCTTGTCCTCGGTGACGGTGACGGTGTCCTTCTTGCCGGTGCCGTCCATGAAGTAGAGCTCGGTGGAGTAGCCGGTCTTGTTGGAGCCGCTCTTGTCCTTGTAGGAGATGGTGGTGTCGGACTTGGAGTGGATATAGACCACGTCGTCGCTGGAGGCCGTCTGGAAGCCGTCCTTGCTCATGTTGATGAGGATGACGTAGGAGGCGGTGTAGCTGCTGCCGTTCTTGGTGGCGACAACGATTGCCTTGACGTTGGCCATATCGACGGCGGTGCCGCCGGTCACAAACTTGGCGGAGGTGTCGTCGGTGCCCTTCTTCTCGATCTTGAGGTAATTGGTGCTCTTGTTCAGATAGGCCTTGGTATAGCCGGTGCTGAGCTTCAGGCTGGTGTCGTCGCGCTTGAGGTCGTCGCTCAGGCCGTTGACAGCCTGGGCCACGCCGCTCTCAACGCTGCCGTTCTTCGCGGAGGCGGCGCCGTTGAGCACGTAGTAGGTGGAGTCGGAGCTGGTGTTGTAGACCTTCGCGTTGTAGGCGGTGCCGTCCTTGTCGAAGGTATACAGGCCGGAATAGTTGGTGTTCAGGCCGCCGCTGGTGGCAGCCGTGCGATAGCCGGAGCCGAAGGCGGTCGTGTTGTCCGTGGAATCCTTCAGCTTATAGCTTACGATGGAGCCGTCCTTCAGGGAGACAGCTTCGGCGTAAACGTCGCTGGTGAAGGTGCCGTCGCTCTTGCCGAGGCCGGTGACATAGTAGACGTCGTCGATCTTGACGGACTCGGTCTCGTCGATGCCGATGACGTAGCCGCTCTTGTCGGCGTAAACGGTGTAGGTGCTGTCGTTGTAGTTCAGCGTCAGAGTCTTATAGTCCTTGTCGCCGGTATTGGACATGTTGACGGTGCCGTTGAGCGGATAAGAGGTGCCGTCAAGGCTGATCTTGGCGTCGTCGCTCTTGGTGTAGGAGAGGATCTTGCCGGTCTTGACCGTGGCGACATGGGAATCGAGGACCTTGGTCCCGTTCATGGCGACGGCCAGAACGGCGTCCTTCTTGTAGGTGTCGGCGGAGAAGCCCTTGAGCTCCTTGGCGGAGTCGTTGTCGTACTTGTCGTAGTAGGTGCCGCCGATGGAGGAATCGTTCAGATCCTTCAGGGTGATGGAGCAGGTGGCGCTCTTCTTGGTGTAGGTGGAGGACAGGCTGGTGTCGACCGCGTCGATCTTCGCGAGCGTATAGCGCACGTCGACCAGCGTGGTGAGCTTGTCGTCGGTCTCATAGGCCTCGAGCAGATCGCCGGCCTTCAGATCGGTGAACGCCTTCAGGGCGGTCTCGTTCTTGACGGTGGTCTCGACGCCGTTCACAAAGATGTTCAGCGGATAGACCACGTCGCTGCTCTTGTAGTTGAGATAGTCGCTGTCGTCGATAACGACATCATAGCCGGTCTTGCCGCTCTTGTTGAGAAGCAGGGTGCTGTCGGGATCGTCGGCATAGGTGCCGATCTCGTCGCTGCTCCACTTCCACTGATGGCCCGGACGGCCGAAGTCGTCGGTCTTGTCCTTGTAGCCCAGATCGTCGAAGTATTTCTCGCAGAGCTGCTGGACCGTGTCGTTTTCCTTGCCGTAATCGTCGGACTTGGTGTTGGTCTTGTCCTTGGCGCTGGAGGCGCCGGTGGTGACGACGGTGCCGTCCTTGGTGGTTACGGTGGTGCCCTTCTGGTCATAGTCGACCATGTTGGCCTTGAGGGCGTTGAAGATCATCTGCGCGGCGTTGTCGCGGGAGAGCGGCTTGCTCATGTCGATGGTCTTGATGCCGTCGAGCAGGCCGGCGTCGTTGGCGTCGTTCAGAACGTTGACGGCCCAGTTGGTGCCGACATAGCCCTCGACCTTCTGGTCGTAGCCGAGCAGGCAGAGCAGCATCTTGGCCGCCTGCACGCCGGTGACGTTGCCGTCGGGGTCGAACTTGCCGTTGCCCATGCCGGCGACATAGCCGGACTTGCTGGCGAAGGCGATGTAGCCTCTCGCCCAGTGGCTGGTGCAGTCGGTGAAGGTGTTCGCGCCGGCGTAGGTGCTGCCGAGGTCGTCGCCGCTGGCGGCGATGAAGCAGACCATTTTCGCCATCTGGGCGCGGGTGACGTTGCCGGCGGGCTTGAACGAGCCGTCGGTATAGCCGTTGATGACGCCGGCTTTGGTGAGTACGTCGACAGCTTCCTGATGCGTGATGGTGCTCTTGTCGGAGAAGCTGTTGGTCGCGCCTGCGCCGACGGTGAGCAATGAGCAGACCATCGCCAGCACAAGCAGCAGGGATAGGACTTTTTTGCGCATAAGTGTTCCTCCTTTAAAATTTAGCGGGTGGATTTTCCCCTCCGGCTCCGGCGCGGCCGCGTCCGGGGCTAGCCGTACCGCGCGGCGGCGCCGGAGCCGGACCGGGTCGAACCCAGGCCGCAGACTCACTGTAATGCCTCCCGCGCCGCCCTGTCAACGAATCGGGACGTTTTGTAATTTGTTTGATAATCGCCGCATTTTGTCGCTGTTTTCCAGTATTACAGGTGTAACAAATCTCCGGTTTCGATAGCCGGGCTCCGCCGCGCCCGGCTACGCGCCCCGCAGGGAATACCGCTGCTTTTCAAGCCGCAGCGTACCCACGGAGACCAGCTTTTTCAAAATCGGATAGCACTGGCGCGCCTCCACGTGCAGCAGCCGCGCGATGTCCTGCCGGTAGGCGAAGCCCGCGCTCGTCAGATACCGCACGATGACCTCGCTCTGCCGCTCGGGCGGCACCGTCGCGCCCGCGGGATAATAGCGCGTGCCGACGCGCACAAGCTTTCCGGCGCGCAGCATGTCCAGCAGCCGCTGATAGGCCGTGGACGCCGAGACGTTCAGCAGCGCGGCGGTCTCGCTCCGGCGGATCGTGCCGTGCGCGCGCAGATAGTCGAGAATGGCGCGCTCCCCCACGACGCGGACCGCGTAGTCCATCTGCAGGTCGCGCAGCGTCAGGTCGTCGAGCCCGGCGGAGATCAGCGCGGCGCGCGTCATTTTGGAGAGATGCGTCTTGTCGAACGGCCTTCCGGCCCGCGGCGAGAGCAGAACGCGCCCGCCGTCCGGCCTGCCGCCGCCCGCGAGGATCGCCAGCAGGCGCCGCGTGTTGGGCGGCAGCTGCACGGTCCGGTCCGCGAGGCGCAGCGTGTTATCCTCCGCGGAAATCTGCCCCCACGTCAGCGAGGCGATCTCCTCCAGCCCCAGGCCGAGCTGCCAGGTGAGCGAAAGCGTCAGCGCCGTCGCGGGCCGTTTTTCGTCCTGGAGCAGCTTCCACAGCCGCAGCTCGTCCACCTGCGCGCCGCCCTTCGCCCGCGTGGAGACGCGCTTCTCCGGCAGGTACGCGCCGAAATGCAGATTCATCGCCGCCGCGTCGATGCCGCAGACGCGCGAGACGTACTGCCAGTCGTGCGCCCGGAGCTGGCGGATCACGAAGTCGTGCCTGAGGTCGATCAGCCGCACGCTGTTCTGCCCGACGGCGTCGAGCGCGCCGCGCGCGAGGCGGGAGACCGACTGCGGCGTCAGCGGGCGGCCGTCCCGGTCGGAGCGCAGGACGCGGCCGCTGCCGCCGGTGCGGACGCGCAGCCCCGCGAGAAAATCCGCGAGCTCGCCGCAGACCGGCACGGTCCGTCCGGGCAGGCGAAGCGTCCCCTCGCGCGCGCCGACGTCCGCCCAGTCCAGCTCCATCAGCTCCTCGCGGAGCAGGCCCGCCTGCCACGCGAGACGCACGATCACGCCCGCCGCGTCGTCCGGATGGAGCGCGAGGAGGCGCCGAACGGCGTCCTCGTCCGGCCGGTTCAGCCGATAGATCTGCGCCATACGTCTCCTCCTCTCCGTGTTACACTTGTGTTACTTTCTTTTGAACGACGTCGGAACGCCGATTTTTACGATCTCTGCTTTCATATTATCCAAATATTTTTGCGGTGAAAACGGTCATTATGGCTTGTTTCGTCTAATTTATGACACGTTACGCAGTTCTGTCACGATTCCCGATTTGACTTTTCCCGCGCGCTCCGCTATGATGCTAACCATAGAAATATTTATTCTTAACCGGTAAAGGAGGAGTTGCATGAGGCGCGCGGGAAGCAGCCGGACCAAGCGCGAGCTGGCGAACGCGCTGGTGTCGAAGCTGGCGGAAAAACAGTTTTCCAAAATTTCCATTGAGGAGCTGACCTCCGCCTGCGGCATCAAGCGCCAGTCTTTTTATTATCATTTTCAGGACATCTACGCGCTGCTGGACTGGACGGTGCGCAACGACCTGCAGGCGTTCCTGGATCAGCAGATGGAGCTTCAGGACCTGCACAGCTCGATCCGCCGTTTTCTCGAGTACCTGCTGCACAACCAGAGCGTCTTTCTCAACCTGATGCAGTCCTCCGACCAGGAATATCTGGAGCGCTGCTTCAACGACGCGCTGTGCAGCGTGCTGCGGCAGGCCGTCCGTCAGATCGAGGCCGCGTCTCACCCGGAGCGGGACGAAAAGTACGAGGAATTTCTCGTCCAGTATTACGCCGCCATTCTCAGCGGCGTCGTGAAAAACTGGCTCTGCGGCAAGATGCAGGCGACGGCGGACGAAATGGCCGCGTATTTTGTGAAGGTGCTGGGCGACCGGCCCCGGCGGATCGCCGGGACGCCGAACGTTCCGGAACAGAAATGACCGGCGTACGGAAATCTCCGTACGCCGGTCATGCCGTAAAGGAGCGGACGGCTTTTGCCGCCCGCTCCTTTTTTATATTCGCTTATCCCTGCGCGAGGCAGTCGTCGACCCACGCGATGAAGTTCGTCGTGCTGTCGCCGGTGCGCTCGGCCTGCGTGTGGCCCTGGCCCCAGACGGTGGCGAAGTCCACGCTCGTCACGGCGCTGTCGGCCTCGAGCGCGAGCGCGAGATTCGTCTCGGTGGTCAGCGCGGTGTCGGTCTGGTCGATGCCGGTGCGGATGCGCCAGTATTTGGCCACGGTGGAGGACTGATAGCCGTCGTAGAAGCTGCTGAGATAGTACATCGGGTTATACATGTCGAGACGCGTCTGGACGGACGTGCCCAGCGAGTCGGTGAGGGCGAGATCCGCCGCGAAGTCGCTTGCATAGGTCGAATCCCAGTCGCTGAATTTGGCGTACTCGTCGGCGTTGGTCTCGAGCAGCTTCGCGAGCACCGCGTCGAAATGCGAGGCGGTCGAGCTGCCGTCGCCGAATACGCTGTTCTCGCCCTGGCCGCGGTCGAGCTCGTCGAACGCGCCGAGGCTCTTGGTCGCGTTCTTGCAGTGTTCGACAAAGGCCTCGAGGCTCGTGATCTTCGCGGTGTTCGACGCGGCGTCGTAGGTGATCCACTGGCTGTCGGAATTGAGCGAGTCGATGTAGTCCTGCGCGGTCTGATAGGTCGTGCCGGAGGAGGCGTCGGCGCTCTGCGCGTCCGCGCCGGTCGTCTGGCCGTCCGCGGGGGCCGTGCCGCCGCCGGCGGGCATCTGGCCGCGGCCGAAGCCGCCGTTGGTGCCGCCCGGGAAGGACGCCTGCGCGGTCTCGGTGTAGGGGAAGGTCGTGTCGGAGAGGAAGTTGTTGAGCGAGGTGTTGACCACGGAGAGCAGGTAATCGTAGTAGCTGCCGGACTGATAGACGCCCGCGTCGGACGCGCTCAGCGTCAGGGCGTTCCCGTTTTCGTCCTTGAGGCCGAGAGCGTTGATATAGTCGGCGAAGGACGCGGCCATGTCCTCGGAGAGCGCGGAGCCGAAACTGGTGTCGGCGCGCGCGTCGGAGGAGGAGAACTGGCCCATGTTCCACTCGTACGCCTCGTCGGCGTAGTCGAGATTCGTGATCGGGCACCAGCACATGGAGCCCGCGACCGCGTCGGAGAGAGCGCTGCCGTCCGCGGCGGTCATGGCCGCGCCGATGGCCTCGAGATACGGGGTATAGAGGGCGCTGTCGCCGGTCGCGCCGACCAGCGCGCTCTGCGCGCCGCCGCCGCTCATGCCGAAGGAGAAGATGCTGTCCGTGTCGCCGGGCAGGCTGGCGGCGTTGAAGCGGTAGCAGCGGATGGCGGCCTTGAGGTCGGTGACGCCCCAGGGGGCGCCGCCGCTGGCGGAATCGTCGGCCGACGCGGCGGCCGTGGTCTCGGCGGCCGTGGTCTCGGCGGCCGTCGTGCCGGCGGCTGCGTCGGCGGGCGCGCCGCCGCCCATGCCGCTCATGCCGTTCAGGCG
>Ga0183095_11462_pt1 | contig 17369 bp, 10 predicted proteins | sample BioMet4_FD_130346 | JGI IMG/M metagenome (GOLD analysis project Ga0183095, IMG submission 130346) | Microbial communities from bioreactor (seeded with sewage sludge) at LBNL, California, USA - Biofuel metagenome 4 (v2) (version 3) | ecosystem: Engineered > Bioreactor > Anaerobic > Unclassified ...
CGTTTTTACAGTCATTCCGGCGTAGATACCAAAGCCGTTTTCCGTGTATTCTGGGGATTGATTTCCGGTGATAATAAAGGTGGTGGCAGTACCATTACGCAACAGCTTGCAAAAAATTTATTTCCCCGGAAGCCCGACCGTACATTTTTCGAAACCGTTCTGATCAAACTTAAAGAATGGGTAGTTGCAACCAAGCTTGAACGAAATTATACCAAAAAGGAAATCCTTGCCATGTATTTCAACACGGTTGATTTTGGAAGCCTTTCCTTTGGTGTGAAATCGGCAGCCAAGACTTATTTTAATAAATCCCCCGATTCGCTCAACGTTGAAGAAGCGGCTTTACTTGTCGGAATTTTAAAAGCACCTTCATGGTACAATCCCGTTCGTAATCCCGAAAGAGCAATCAAAAGAAGAGAAGTTGTATTACATCAAATGATGAAATATAATTTTCTCACACAGGAACAATACGACTCCCTGCGTGTCATTCCTTTGGATATGCGGCATTATCAACTGGAAGACCACACCTCCGGACTGGCAACTTATTTCCGCGAATACCTTCGGAAAATATTGTATGCTTCCAAACCAGATAAAGATGATTATGAGGATGCTCAGGATTATCATTATGATTCAATTCAATGGGCTACCAATCCACTTTTCGGATGGATCAATAAAAACCCCAAACCCGACGGATCAAAATATGACATCTATAAAGATGGCCTGAAATTCTATTCTACTATCAATTCCAAGATGCAGCAATATGCCGAGGAAGCCGTTAGCGAGCACCTAAAAAATGAACTTCAGCCGGCTTTTTTCAAACACTGGAAAGGTGTAAAAGATGCACCTTTTGATGCACGTTTAGGCAAACCAGTCATTGATAAAATAATGGCCGACGCCATGCATCGCACCGACCGTTACCGGTTACTTAAAAAAGCCGGATTGTCCAACGATGAAATCCGGGAAAATTTCAATAAGCCAACTCCAATGCGTGTTTTTACATGGAGGGGCAATCGCGATACCGTTATGTCGCCCTGGGATTCCATACGATATTATAAATACTTCTTACAATCGGGATTAATGTCAATGGAACCTCAAACCGGTTTCGTCAGGGCTTATGTCGGTGGCATTGATTATACAAATTTTCAGTACGACCATGTGATGCAGGGTCGACGCCAGGTAGGTTCAACCTTTAAGCCTTTTGTATATACCGTTGCCATGCAGGAAGGAGAATATTCACCCTGCTCCAAAGTACCCAATGTCCAACAAACCGTTGAATTATACGATGGAAGCACCTGGGCTCCCCAGAATTCAGATCACGACCGCGAAGGCGAAATGGTAACCCTTAAATGGGCTTTGGCTAATTCGGTCAACTGGGTATCAGCATACCTGATTAAACAATATGGCCCCGAAGCAGTGATAAAAGTAGCTCAAAAAATGGGTGTAAAAAGCCATATCGATCCTGTTTACTCTATCTGTCTTGGTACTGCCGACCTTAAACTATCCGAAATGGTTGGAGCCATGTCTACTTATGCCAACAAAGGTATTTATACCGAACCCATTTTCATTACCCGTATTGAAGATAAAAACGGTAATGTGATTTCCAAGTTTGTTCCCAAGCAAGAAGAAGCCATGAGCGAACAAACAGCTTACCTTATGCTTGGATTGATGAAAGGTGTGGTTGAAAGCGGAACCGGCGCCCGCATACGTTATAAATATGGATTAACCAATCCGATTGCCGGGAAAACCGGAACCACTCAAAATAATTCCGATGGCTGGTTTATGGGGCTAACTCCGAGTTTAGTAACAGGCGTTTGGGTAGGCAATGAAGACCGTTCAGTCCATTTTCGTTCTATACTTTTAGGACAAGGCGCTACCATGGCCTTGCCCATCTGGGCTATTTATATGAAAAAGATTTATGCTGATAAATCGCTGAAAGTTCCCATGGATGATTTTGAAAGACCTTATGATGAACTTACGGTGGAAACGGATTGCGGTAAATTTGAGGAAACTCAAAAGACAAAGAATGTTGTAGCAAATGATAAGTTTTGATAATTTAATATTGAATTATCTTCCAAGCTGAATATTTAAATAATCACAAATCATCTTTTATCTATAATAAAAAACGACAGGCTTATTTTCCGTATGTATCAATCATCCATTTAGCATCCAAATATACCATACTATCCAATGATATACCTTTTTTTTGGGCTTTTTCTCTAATTGTATTCAGCCATTTTTCATCATTATATATTAATTTTATTTTATCTTCTATTAATGCCTTATAATTCGTATTATTCTGTGGATTGTTTGATGACCAGGTCAGTTCATATACCGCTTTTGTCCGGTTAGAAAATAATAATTTTATTGTATATCCTTTATTCTGGAAATTTGCCTTTTCTTCATCATTCAGGTAATTATCAACCAAAAGCGCTTTGCCATTTTTAAATATTTGTTCCGGCAGTATTTCTTTATACCAATTTGTATATTTTCCTGGAATTACATTGTAAAAATAGACATTCGGATAAAGTTGCATTAATTTCTCTTCATGGACTCTTGAAAATGCAAGTCCAAATAAAAGAGCATAGTTTTTATTAAAACTGAATGCATTATTTGTAATTACAACATAATTAGGATTGCTATCTATAAATTGTTGAAGTTCTATGCATTCATTTTTTGTCATAGACCTACTTAAAAAATCATCTTTATAATTTTTACGATTTGCAAATATAGAAATAACCAAAAAACATGTTAAAATAATTGCGATGTTTAACCTTGAAAGTTTTAAATAAATGATCAAAATAATAGCCGAAATAACAAACGATAATGTAGTTAAGGTATAGGTAACTATTAAATAATAACTTTTCCCCTCAAACGTTTTTGAAACGATGAGAATACTTAATAGTTGAGTAATTATGGAAGCAATAAATAATTTATAAAGAATGCTATTAACTGAAAATACTCCTTTTCTTTTTAAATAATAAAAAAAGAATAAAAGAATAAGCGACAATATCATCATTATTGTCATCAAATGATTATTGGAAATAATGAAAAGGATATTTTTAAAATAAGTCTCCGGATTAATAATGGTTGCACTTCCTTTTCCATAAATTCCTGAATGGGTAAATAACGATAAAAACCATTGAAGCATATGGGGATATTGTTTTACAATTGGTAAGGTAAACACAATAAAACTTAACACAACTATAATTGAAAAACGCAATATTTTTTTAATATTCATTTTTAAAAGTATAACTGGTAAAAGGAGTAATGGAAGTACAATTATTTTAACAGATAATGCTAACCCACATAAAATTGGAAATAGCCATTCTTCTTTTGCTGTATTTTGATTATTAATTATATTTTCAACATACTGAATGATCAGTATAAAAAATAAATACAATATAATTATCAACATAGCATCTGGCATAAAACTTGTTGTAGATATTACTAATGACGTACTAAATAAAAAAGGAATCATTTGGATAACAATCCCTAAAAATACATTTTTTGTTTTTCTATAAATATAAAAACCAGAAAAAATCGCTGTAATTATAATTAACAAAAACAAAATAAATTGAAGTCGTACTTCATAATAAGCTGGATTAGAAAGGACATCAGTTTGTATATCCATAGAACTACCAGAAAACAAATAAATTAACCGTATTCCAATAGCAGCAAGTAAAGTTAATGGAACCCCTGGATGATCCGAATACAATGGAAATTTTAGCATATTTATATTTAGCCCATTAAGAATATAGGCATAATCAGGATCACTGCAATAAATATTTTTAACAATAATTCGTTGATAAATAATAATAAATAGGGGAATGATCAACAATAGTAAATATCTAAACCAACAACTATTTCTCTTCATTTTAATTTTATATGATAATTTTATTTTTTGACATACTTAACATACATAATAACAATTTCTTATTGATTTTAATAATCAATCAAAAATATAACATTGCGCATTTTACGACAGCTTTTACAATTAGCAACATTAAAAAATATTTTTAAATTAACTCAAAATTCATTATTAATAATTACAAATACTATGTGATTTACCTGCAAAAATAGTATAATTTTATAATCATAACCCTTTGGCAGAATTATTTTTAAAAAAATGATTTAAAAAATAAATATGATTGTTAATAAATTAATCATAAAAGTTATTAAATTACATCACACACATATTTAATTTATATGCAGTGTTTGTAAAAATTTACGAGATTAGCAAGAAGTTCTCCAAAACTTGGTAAATGAACAAGAAAGCATCCTTCGCTGTATCAAACTTCAGAAATTATTTCTTTAAGTATCACTACAGAGATACTAATTATCAACAATAAAAACTACTTGTTTCCTAAATTAAATGAGAATAACGAGTCTTTCCTCATTTTCATTTCGAGACAATAATACAACGACCGAAGAAAGAAAAAAATAGCATTATACGACTTGATAAAAGCAAGAATTCACAACATTCAATATTTCTATACATAAAATATTGGTAATAAGATGTCATATCTTTGGATCCCATTAAAAAAATCCAAACTCGACTTTTTGAAACAGCCAACATACGTCTGGAGACAGCTATAGACTAAGTCAGAAAATTGGGTGCCCATATTTATTCCCTTTGCAAAAGCAAGAAAACGAATTTGTACAATATTTTTCACAAGTTTATGGCTATTTTATCTTTTTAAAAACTATGCTAAGTAAACAGATGAATTTCCACTTAAATTATCAATAAAATCATCGCTTTTACCATTTTTTCTCAACATATCAGCAAAATTAACTCTAAACCTATCGGTTAAGTTAAATATGCACGAATTTAATTTCCGCCAACGAGTATACTATATAATTTTATATTAAATTTGCAAAATTAAATTCTAAAGAATAAATATAATAAAATATCTTTTATTCAAGACCAAACTATGCAATCATTATTTTAAAACAAGAATCATCGCAATATAAAAACACTTTTCTCATAACAAAATGATAGAGATTTCAATAGTTATTCCTGTTTATAAATGTGCAAATTCATTAGAACCATTATTTAAACAAATACAAGATACGTGTAGTAATTTAAATTTTGAACTAATTTTAGTTTATGATGGTGGTCCATTAGATGATTGGATTAAAATAAAAGATTTATCAACAAAAAATAAAAACATTATAGGAATAGAATTATCTAAAAACTTTGGTCAACATAAAGCAATTACTGCTGGATTATCTTATGCTCGTGGCGAATGGATTATTGTCATGGATGGGGATTTACAAGATAATCCAAATGATATTCAATTTTTATATAGAACGGCAAATTCAGAAAATGTTGACATCGTTTTTGCTAGTAGAAAATTTAGAGATGATACTTTTTTTAAAAAAAATTTCTCTAAATTATTTTATAAAGTTTTAGAATATCTAACGGAGACGAAACAAGATTGTACCATAGGCAATTTTGGAATTTATCATAATCATGTAATTAAGGAAATTTTAAAAATGCAAGATGCTATTCGCTATTTCCCTTCTATGGCTAGATGGGTCGGTTTTAAATCTTTAACAATTGACGTTACACACGAAATGCGAAAATATGATAGGACTTCTTATTCATATAGAAAACTAATAAATTTAGCATTAGATGTCATGCTTGCTTTTTCTGATAAATTACTTCGTATAATAATAAAAATAGGGTTGCTTATTTCTTTTATTACATTCTTATTTTCAATATTTATTATGATTAAATATTTTTCAGGAAATATTTCTCAAATAGGTTATACAAGTATTATCATTTCAATTTGGTTTTTAGCTGGACTCACCATTGCAATTATTGGAATAATCGGCCTATATGTGGGAAAAACATTTGATCAAACAAAAAACAGACCTTTATTTATTGTTCGTTCTATTTTAAATAGAAATAATTGATATGTTTACAAAATTATTATACGATTCAAATATATTCGGATATCCTGTTGCAAAAATAACAAATATTTCTTCATTAGAAGAACTAAACTGCACATTATCATATCTTAAAAAAAAACATTTTCGTTTGGCTTATTTAATTATGGAAGAAAATAACATCAACGATATTATTTCTACAAAAAAAAGTGATATTTTTTCAGATACCAAAGTTGTATTTTATAAAACAAGTGAATATTTTTCAAAATTTGATATAAATGAAATATTAATCTTTGATAAAAAGGAAGCTGTTCCTGAATTAGTTGATCTTTCATTCCAAAGTGGATCGTTTTCAAGATTTAAAAGAGATAAAAATTTCATAAATAATGAATTCAATCTTTTATATCAAGATTGGATTAATAAAAGTGTTAAAAACGAAATCGCGGACTATGTATTTATTGCATTAAAAAATAATAATATTAATGCACTGGTAACTCTTTCCATATCAAATGGAATTGCTCAAATTGGTTTAATTGCTGTAAATGAAAATAACAGAGGAAATGGAATCGGAAAAATGTTATTAAAAAAAAGCGAATATTTTGCCAATATAAATAATTGCAAGGAATTAAGAGTTGCAACACAGGAAAGTAATAAAAGTGCCTTAAATTTTTATTCAAAAAATAAATATACTATTTTATTTAAACAAAATATTTATCACTATTGGCTTTAATTTTTAGCAAGCAATATTATATAAATAATTAATTTATTATCAAAATATGAATAAAGTTAGCAATATTAATTATAAATTTTTATTTAAACATTTATATACATATTGGGTCGAATATATAATATTATTAATTGTAGTATACATATCGTACATGTATCAACTTGGGACAACAAACATTCATACATGGGATGAGGGCGTTTATGCGTCTAATGTTTTAGAAATGTTGTACAGAAAAAATTTTATTATAAAATACTATAATGGAGCTCCAGAACTATGGGCTACAATTCCACCACTTATTGCATGGTTTCAAACTTTATCATTCACTTTGTTTGGAATTAGCGAAGCTACTTTTCGTATTCCAACAGCTATGGCAGCTATAGTCACAACAATATTCATCTTTTTATTTATATTAAAAGAATTTAAAGAAAGATATTGGGGCTTATTTTCCGCTTTTATTCTTGCTTTAAGTTATGGCTATGTTTGCCACCATGTAGCTCGAACTGGAGATTTAGATGTTTTTGTTACAATGTTTTCAACATTATATTGCTTATTTTTTTATCGTTTTTATCGCACAGGATTTACAAATAATCGAATTGCTTTTTTGTTCATTTTATTTGTTTTTTGTTCATTTTGGACAAAAATGATTGCTGGATTTTTTTACCTTCCTATACTATTTTTATATATATTTACTTCAAAAAAACACAAAGTGTTTTTTTCAAATATTAAAATATACTTATACTCTGGAATTTTTATCGCGATTACAATATTTTATTATGCATATACTGAATACAAAGTTCCTGGATATTTTTCTATTGCATTACATAACACATTAATAGGAAGAATTACAGGAACATTAACGGATAATCACATTGAACCATTTCTTTATTATTGGAATAATATAAAATCAAATAATTTTTTACCATGGTTATATTTTTTGCCTTTAAGTATCTTTTTCCTTTTTTTTGAAAAGGAAAAAGAAAAAAGAAATTTTCTTATATTTATCATATTATTAATAATTTTTTATTGGGTGGTAATTTCCTGTTCTATAAATAAATTATCGTGGTATGATGCCCAACTATATCCGATGTTAGCCATTCTTGTAGGATATTCCTTTAAAAAAATATATAATTGGATATCGTCCCTCTTGAAATTTAATACTTACATGAAATGGATCTTTTTTATTATCTTTTTTACGGCCTCTTTTTTATCTACGGTTTTAGGAATGGAACGTAAGAATATAAAAGAAAAACAAATACTAAACAATGACGAATATTATGGAACGGCTTTAAAAGATATTTCAATAACTTATCCAGATAAAAAAGACATCGAAATTTTACATCCTGGATTCTCGCCTCATGTTAATTATTACTTAACATTATATAATTTATTTTATAATTATAAAATAAAAGATATTGATATTACAAATAATATTCCCATTTATTCAAATTCATACATACTATTTTCACATCCCGAAGTAATAAATTCTTTAAATAAAAACTATAGTTATGACGTTTTATATAAAAAAAATAATGTAATATTTATTCATGTTAAAAACTGCATCACGCCACATGTCTCTATTTATTACTTAGATGCTGATAGCTTAGGGACAAACTATAATGGATATTCTACAAAATATTCTTCCACCGGTCAAGCATCTATTTGTTTAAACGCCTCTAATCCATATAGCTTTTGCTGGGAATTTCCGACAAATGAACTAAAATATCAGAATATTACTAAAATTCATATTACTGCTGATCTTTTAATGGAAAACATAATTTTTGATCCACAAATTGTGTGTGAAATTCAAAAGTCCAAATTTTGGAAAGGATATAGTATTAAAGATATGGTTAAGAGTCCAAATATTTGGTATAAAATTGATAAGACAATCTATCTTCCTATAAATGAAAGAAAAAATGAAAATGTATTAAGATTGTATATTTGGAATAATAATATAAATAACTTATTTATAGATAACTTAAAATTAGAATTATTAAAGTAATGGAAATTCCTTTTAATAAACCATTCATAATTGGAAATGAACTAACATATATTAATGAAGCCATAGCAAAAGGCCAACTTTCGGGAAATGGGCTTTATACAAAACGATGTCATAGCTTTTTTGAAGAAAAATATGGTTTTAATAAATGTTTACTTACAACAAGTTGTACAGATGCACTTGAAATGTCAGCAATTTTATCTAATATTCAACCAGGAGATGAAGTAATAATCCCATCATTTACATTTGTTTCTACAGCCAATGCATTTGTCCTAAGAGGAGCTAAAATTATTTTTGCTGATAGTGAGCCGAATACGCCGAATATTAATCTTGATACAGTTGAAGAATTAATAACTAATAGAACAAAAGCTTTAATTGTGGTTCATTATGCTGGTATAGCTTGTGATATGAAAAAAGCGAAAGAGATTTCAAATAAATATAATCTGTTATTGATAGAGGATGCGGCACAAGCAATTGATTCATATTACAATAATTACCCATTAGGATGTATTGGAAATTTTGCAACGTTTTCTTTCCATGAAACCAAGAATATTATTTCGGGAGAAGGAGGAATGTTAGTTGTAAATGACAAAAAATTTCAAAGGCGTGCAGAAATAATTTGGGAAAAAGGAACTAATCGAGCTGAATTTTTTAGAGGAGAAGTTAATAAATATGGTTGGGTTGATATTGGGTCATCCTTTCTTCCATCTGAATTAACGGCTTCTTTTTTGTATGCTCAATTAGAAAATATTAAAATAATTCAAAATAAACGATTAGCACTTTGGAATTTTTACTATAAATCATTATCTCCCTTACAAGATATGAAAATAATAACCTTACCTTTCATTCCATCATATGCAAAACATAATGCGCATCTATTTTATTTTTTATGTAAAGATCATCAAACGCAACAATCTATAATACAATATTTAAAATCAAAAGGCATTTTAGCAGTTTTTCATTATTTACCTTTACATGAATCTCTTTTTTATTCGAAAAAGCATGATGGACGTTCATTACCCAATGCAAAAAGATATTCCGATACAATAATTCGATTGCCTTTATTTTATGAGTTATCAGAAATGGAGCAGCAATACATTATAAAACACGTTTTCCATTTTTTCAATCATTCTATCAAAAGTTTTGTCTAAAATAAGAAAATTCATTTGATTTAACCAAAATATTTCTTGGAATCACATGCTTAATTCCAATATAATAAAACTTATTCGAAACAGCTATCCGGCACTTTTCTCTTACTCAGAGACTTTCTCTTTGAGTAAGCTGTGCAAGACTCATGATATAAATGATCCCTGTAAGAGAAATCGCGGACTCTGTAGTTGCCATTATATCGGACAACATGTTTATTAAATTCGTATTCAAATTACATAAACATAAATTGTGCAAACTTAATCTTTCCTCGATTCATGGCGATTATATGTATGATAGATATCACTATGAAATTAAAATTTCAAATTGTTAATTTTTTTTATCCATATAACACCCTATAATAGTTTTATACATAATTAATTAATTTTTAAACAGGACATTAGTGAAAACAGGTTAATAATACATTGACATAAAAATAAAGAATCGTATTGTTTTTCTTAATTTTTATGTTTTATCAAAAAACAATGATTTTATTTAAAAAAATGTTACTTTTGCAAAAAAATAATAATTCTTAAAAAGATACAAATTTAAAATATACCAATTATAAAATAAATAAAATGAAAAAATTATTATTATTTTCGCTTATGATTGCAATGCTTGTTGCTTGCAATAAATCTAAAAATGGAGAGACTGTATTTACAAATGATTTGGAGAATGTAAAAATGTGGAATAAAGCTCCTAATGTTGTAAAAGGAATTGCTCACTCGGGTGTTTATGCATGTAAATTGGATACAGCTAATGAGTTTAGCTATGGATTTTGCTCGTTATTGGGAGATGTCTCAACTAAAATGCCAAAGAATATTGAAGTATCGGTGTGGGCATATTCACAAATAGTTAATCCAGATGCTTGTATTGTAATTGAAATATTTAATAACGAACAAAAAGTTTTTTGGAAAAATTCCGGACTAAATGCAATAACAAAAGCAAAAGAATGGACAGAAGTAAAAGCTCATTTTGATCTTCCTTCAAATCTTAATCCTAAAAATGAAGTAAGAGTTTATATATGGAATCCTAAAAAACTAGAATTTTATGCGGATGATTTCAAAATTTCGTTTAAATAACCTATAAGAAACTATCTGTTAACAGAAGGACCATATTCCACATTAATTTGTTTGGAATATGGTCTTTTTATTTATAAATGTGAGTTTTCGAATAACAAAAACTATTCAATTTTAAGAGATAAAAGACACATTAAAAAAAGTATTAATAATTATACTTTAAGGGGCAAAATGCTAATGGGAATATTTCTTGACAATTGGAAACGCATCAAAACATCCCATGAACAAACATATAAAAAGTCTAATAAGATTCCTGTTTCTTAGGATTTATTGAATAAAATTGAACTATAATTGCTTCATTGCAATAGATATACAAAACAGATAAAAAAATTATAACGATTAAAATCATAGATTAATAATACAATCTGACGAAAATTAAGCAGGATTGGAAAATTATTGTATTGATTTCATGAGTGTTATCATCATCGTTGATAATCTGATGCTGGCCATAATTGTATTAAAAGCCAAACTGTAAAAAAATTACAGATATATCAATTATTAAAAACTCAGAATGTGGTTAACGAATAAAAGCAGTAACGCTGGCAAAAAGAAAAGTTGATCGTAAAAACACGAAAACCAATAAATATAGGACTACGGAAGAGAAAGCCATTTACCTGGCAAATTATTACCCTTTTGCAAAATAAACTTCTCAAAGAATAGGTTAACACCGTTTCATCTCTAACAAAATCATTTTATTAGAGATGAAACATTCAGGTAAGATTCAGCTTGATAGACATTAAACTGGGAATTTTTGCCAGACTAAAAAGTTTTGTTCTTGTGTTACGTAAAAAATATCAAAACAAGGATTCTTTATGAATAATCTTTATTTGAATAGGTTATATGTCTGTCAACACTTTTTGTAGAATTGAACTGCCCTAAAGAAAAACTTGCCTTTTGTAGTTTAATCAATAAATGTTTTATTTTAGCACACTTTTTTAAATATCAAATATGGTCTTTAGCAGCATCGTTTTTCTTTTATATTTTCTTCCAGCTTTTTTAATAGCTTATTATTTTACCAGTAAAAAATACAAAAATATTGTAATATTAATATTTAGTATTTTTTTCTATAGTTGGGGAGCGCCAAAATTTATATTTGTAATTCTGGGCACTACATTTCTTGATTTTCATTTGGTCAAATGGATGTCGCAGACTAAAGACAATCTATACAGACGATTAATGCTTACGCTATCCGTTTCCATTAATTTAGGATTACTATTCTATTTCAAATATTCAAATTTTTTTATTGAAAACGTAAATTCATTACTTTCAGTTTTTGGTGGTAATAATATTCAATGGACAAAATTGGTACTTCCCATAGGAATATCATTTTATACTTTCGAAACGATAACGTATGTAGTTGATGTTTACAGACGGGTTCATAAGCCATTAAAGAACTTTTGGGACTATCAACTATATATTATCTTATTTCCAAAATTAATTGCGGGGCCAATTATTCGTTACCATGATTTGGCCGATCAAATAACAGACCGTTCACAAAATGATACAACTGAGAATCGACTAATCGGATTCTATCGGTTTGCAATAGGATTGGCAAAAAAAGTTTTAATTGCTAACCAGATGGGATTACAGGCAGATTCTATTTTTTCAATGAATTATGCTGGACTGGATACTTATACCGCTTGGATTGGCATTCTTGCATATACATTTCAAATTTATTTCGATTTTTCAGGTTATTCTGATATGGCAATTGGTATTGCTAAAATGATTGGATTTAAATTTCCTGAAAACTTCAATAATCCATATATTTCGAGAAGTATTACTGAATTTTGGCGACGTTGGCATATTTCTCTTGGAGCATGGATGAAAAATTATTTGTATATTCCTTTGGGCGGTAACAGAGTTTCAACAAAAAGAAGATTATATTTTAATCTTTGGTTTGTCTTTCTTGCTTCAGGTTTATGGCATGGAGCATCGTGGAGTTTTGTTATATGGGGAGCATATCATGGTTTATTCTTAGTTTTAGAAAGGGGCTTTTTACTTAAAGTTTATGATAAAATTGGGAAATTACCAAGTACTATTATTACCTTCTTTATTGTTGTAATTGGTTGGGTGTTTTTCAGGGTCGAAAAAATTTCAGACGCATTCATTTATTTAAAACGACTATTTACGTTTGATTTACAGAATTCATTATCATTCAATCGCGAATTTTATACATTTTTCTTTATTGCCATTTTCTTTTCCTTCTTTACATATTTCCAGAAAGGACAAAAAATACAAGACGCCGTATATTTCAATAAATATACTAATAAAAAACATTTCACTATTATTACCATTTCTATTATTTTTTTAACACTTTCTATTAGTTCAATTACAGCATTTGGATTTAATCCATTTATTTATTTTAGATTTTAGCAATGAGGAATTTATTCGTCAAAATACATAGAACTTTATTAATATTAATAATATTGCTTTTAATAATTCCTTTTATTCAAAGCAAGTTTAATTTAATAAAATTAGCATCATTAAAGGGAGCTATCACTCAACCTGAAAAAACACATTTTAGTATTAATGATTGGTTTTCTAGCGTCTATCAAGAACAAGAGGAAAAATATTTAAACGAAACATTTGGTTTTAGAAGTTTATTTATACGAATTAATAATCAATTGGCTTTTAGTTTTTTCAATAAGGCTAAAGCAAATGGTGTTATAATTGGCAAGAAAAATTATCTGTATGAGGAAAATTATATAAAGGCTTATTATGGAACTGATTTTATAGGCATTGATAGTACAACGCATCGAATGCAACGATTAAAATATATTCAGGATACATTATTAAAGCTAAACAAAAATTTAATTTTGATTTTTGCAGCAGGAAAAGGCTCGTTTTATCCAGAATATTTCCCTGATAGTTATAAGACCAAAAAAGGCTTAACGAATTATGAAACCCACGTTAAACTTGCTCAAAAGATGGGTATTAATTTTATTGATTTTAATAAATACTTTATCGAACATAAAAGTAAATCCAAATATCCCTTATATCCACAATATGGCAATCATTGGAGCTATTATGGAACATGCATTGTAGCAGATTCGATAATACGGTATATAGAAAAAAAACGAAATATTGATATGCCAAATTTATATTGGAATGATGTTGATACTTGCCAGCCTAAAGGAACAGATTATGATGTAGCTGATGGGATGAATATTTTATTTAAGCTAAAATCATTTAACATGGCTTATCCTAATATTCAATTTGAATTTGATCCTAATAAGGTCAGACCTTCGGTTTTGGTTATTTCAGATAGTTTTTATTGGGAGATGTTTAGTTTTGGCATTGCAAATGCTTTTACAAACAGCCATTTTTGGTTTTATAATCAACAAATCTATCCCGACAGTTACGAAACCCCATTAGAAACAAGCCAGATAAACCTGAAAGAAGAAATTGCACGACATGATGTAATTATAATTATGGCAACTGAGCCGACTTTACCAAAATTGGGTTGGGGATTTATAGAAAATGTTTATAATTTATTTAAAGGTGGTAAAAAAGAAATTGTTTTTGATGCAAAGTTTCAAACAAAAATAATAAATCTTCGAAATTATATAAAACGTGATAAAAAATGGATGGAAAGTATTAGAAAAAAAGCAGCTTTAAAAAAAGTTTCAGTTGATTCAATGTTAACATTAGATGCAACTTGGATTATTCAGCAAGAACATAAAAAATAATAATAAAATAGCCCATTAGTGGAATTAATTTTTATTTATTAATTTTTATTTCTATGCATTCATTTTATGATAGTAAATATTACATACGAAATAATCCATATTTAAGAATACACATAAGTGCTCTAAAACCATCAGATGCTCCTATTTTTTTTCCTTCATCATAGGTACGGCCATAATAGGATATCCCCACCTCATAAATACGAATCCCTTTAATACGGGCAATTTTTGCCGTAACTTCCGGTTCAAAACCAAAACGTTTTTCCTTAAAATGAATTGGTTTAATAATCTCTGATCGGAAAAGTTTATAGCAGGTTTCCATATCGGAAAGATTAAGATTGGTAAACAAATTAGATAGAAAGGTAAGAAAACGGTTTCCGATAGTATGCCAGAAAAATAAAATACGATGTGGTTTACCTCCCATAAACCGCGAACCATATACCACATCGGCAAAACCATCGGTAATTGGTTTTAATAAAACATTATATTCTTCAGGATCATATTCCATATCGGCATCTTGCACAATAAGATAGTCGCCTGTGGCTTCTTTTATAGCACGATGGATGGCGGCTCCTTTACCCTGATTTACCGTTTGATTATATAATTTAATATCCGATTGAGGATGTAATTCAATGTATTCCTCAATAATCTGCCGTGTATTATCCTTGGAGCAATCATTAATAATAATAATTTCCTTTTCAATATTTTCGATTAACTGCACATTTAATACTTTATCAAGAATAAATCTGATGGTACCAGCTTCATTATATGCGGGTATTAGTATAGATAACATTTTCATTCGTAAATGTTTTATGAAAAAATGAAAAAAAATTCATTCCAAACATGGAATTTATTTCATCAAATGTAAATCTTAAAATTAACAGGCAAAAATATTATAATATATAATCATACACAAATTAAAATAAACTGCCCTGTGAGCTTTATTATGCTTTTTTATCGAAAGTATCTTTAAATATCTTAATTTGTTAAGCTAATAATCCAAAATTTTTGTACGTTTTGAAATGTTAAAAATGATCATTCGGAAATTTATCTATCATTTTTTCGCAGTAAAAACGACCACTTTAAAATCTATCTATCATTTTTTCGCAGTAAAAATAACCATTTGAAAATCTACCTATCATTTTTTCGCAGTAAAAATGACCATTTAAAAATCTATCTATCATTTTTTCGCAGTAAAAACGACCATTTAAAAATCTATCTATCATTTTTTCGCAGTAAAAACGACCATTTAAAATCTAACTGTCATTTTTTTTGCAGTAAAAACGACCACTTTAAAATCTATCTATTGTTTCTTCGAAGAAATAAAAATAAAAAGATTTATTTTTAAAAATATTGCTATTGCTATTTTGATATCCTCTCTATAATAGTGTCTTTTATAAATGTAAATTTATTAGTTAATCTTGTTAAAATGATTTTTCAATGCAATCCCATAACTTATCGGCAGTTTTTTGCCATGAGAAATGGTTTTTTCTTATATTTCCTTTTAATACTAATTCTCTCCGTATATTTTTATCTTTATAAATTTTAAGCATAGCCTCGGCAATAGATTCTATTGAAAAAGGATCGACAAATAAGGCTGCATCTCCGGCTATTTCGGGTAAACTTGTCCTGTTGGAAGCTATCACAGGCGTTTCACAACACATAGCTTCAATCAAAGGAACTCCAAAACCTTCAAAATACGAAACATAAGTTAATGCCATGGCTGAAGCAATAAGATTATTCAAAACCTCTTGAGAAACTCTGTCTGTAAATATTACATCTTTTTTAGATGCCATTTGTTCATACGTTTTCTTTATTTGAGGTCTCCACCATTTTTTTGCTCCAACTATAACTAATTTTATATCATTAGTATCATTTTTTTTAAATAAATCGAAAGCCTTAAAAAGGTTTATTAGGTTTTTCCTTTGAATCATAGATCCTACAAAAACGAAATAATCTTTCCCTTCTGAATATTTATCTTTCGTTAAAAATTTTAATTTTTCATCAATTGGTTTAAAAGTTTCTTTAGCTGCATTATAAACTACATCAATTTTTGAGGGGACAATATGATACAACTTTATTAAATCATTCTTTGAATTTTCGGAAACGGTAGCTATTCTTGCCGCCTTGGAAGCCCATCGCGGAAAATAATACTTATAATAATACCGGTAAGCAAACGACAGGCTCTTGGGATAATATTCAAAATTCAAATCATGAATAACGTTAACCGTTTTCACCTTTGTTTTTAATGAAATCCAGCCGTCGGGTGAAAAAAACAAATCAATTTTATTTCTTTTTAAAATACCTGGGATTCTAAATTCAAAATGGTAAAACCAGAAAACAGGATGATTATATGGAATAGGTACTGTTATCGCTCTTACATTATCAGAAAAAATAAAACTTTTATCATAGGGTTTGCCAAAAATAAAAAGGAAGTTGTGTTCAGGATGTTGAACGGTAATTCTTTTAAGTGTTTCGTACTCAAACCAGCCCAAACCTTCCAGATGGTCCTTGATTAATAATTGTGTGTTAACAGCAATGTTCATTTTAAGAAAGATGGGTATTTTATCAATGGAAAACTTAATTTTGCTTTTTAACAATAAAATTCAGCCCGAAGAAAAAGTAATCACGCAATAGCGGATATTTCTTCCATAATATTTGCTCTTTATTTATTTGTTCTTCAAAATTTGTAGTATTTAAACTAAATGGTGGGAAAAACCGAATATACTGGGTTTGGTCATCAATAACTTTAAAAGTTTCTTCCTCCAGATATTTTTTCCATTGTTTTAAACTCCGGATATTTTCATTTCCAATCAGGATATCTTTTTTAAGTTTTTCATCGTGAA
>Ga0183095_10057_pt2 | contig 17314 bp, 15 predicted proteins | sample BioMet4_FD_130346 | JGI IMG/M metagenome (GOLD analysis project Ga0183095, IMG submission 130346) | Microbial communities from bioreactor (seeded with sewage sludge) at LBNL, California, USA - Biofuel metagenome 4 (v2) (version 3) | ecosystem: Engineered > Bioreactor > Anaerobic > Unclassified ...
TATTCTGGGGGGTGCCAGCAGCATCCTGGTAGCTGGGGCGGGAGGCGGCGCTCGCGATGGTGGCGAAGCTCAGAAGAGTCGCAACCGCCAGCACGAGAGCAAGAACCTTTTTGAAGTTCTTCATGTAAGTTCCTCCTGTCAAAATTTGATTTGCGGATTGTTTCTCAAAGAGATAATCCGTTGGAGGAAACTTGCTGCAATATCAGTGTTTTTTTGCTGTTATATTCTGGATTTGTCGCACTTGTGTCGCACTTTGCGGCGAAATTTTCGCGGAAAGGGGGGGATCGGGCATGTGGAATCAGGCGATGCGGGGCATCACGCGGCGGGGCGAGACCTATCGCTTCACGGTCTACCTCGGCCGCGGGCCGGACGGCGCGCAGCCGCGCAAGTACACGACCTGGCGGCCGCCGCGCGGCCTCTCTCGCGCGAAGCAGGACAAGCTCGCCTCCGAGGCATGCGCCGAATTCCGCCGCCGCTGCCGCGATTATCCCGAGCTGCGCGAGGAAATGCGCTTCTCCGAGCTCTGCCGCCTGTATTTCGAGCAGTACGCCCCCGCCTGCCTCAAGGAGGTCACCGCCTACAACTACCGCTCGGCGTGCGACGGCCACCTGCTGCCCGCGTTCGGCGAAAAGCGCCTGCGCGAGCTCACGACGCCCGCGCTCAGCCGCTATTTCACGACCGACTGTCCCCTCGGCGCGGCCTCGTGCCGCAAGCTGATGACCGTGCTCTCCGGCATCCTCACCTTCGCCGAGACGCAGGGTTATCTCACGTCGAATCCCTGCAAAAACGTCCTCTGCAAAAAGGACAACCGCGGGCGCTCGCCGCAGGTGCTCGAGGCCGCGGACGCCGCGAAGCTGAGCCGGCTCCTGCAGGCCGACGGCATGGAGAACGCGGTGCTCTTCACGCTCCTGCACACGGGCATGCGCGTGGGCGAATGCCTCGCGCTCCGCTGGGAGGACGTCGATTTCGACGCCCAGGTCATCCACATCCGCAGGACGCTCGCCAGCGCGGGCAGCGGGCTCTATCTCTCCGACCCCAAGACGAGCGGCTCCGACCGCAGCGCGAAATTCGGCGCCGAGGTCTTCGAGCGCCTGGGCCGCGAGCGCGCGCGGCAGCTGCAGAACAGCCTGAAAACACCCGGCTGGGAGCATCCCGAAATGGTCTTCACCACCGAGACGGGCGGTTTCTGCGGCCGCGGCCGCATCCTGCGCCACCTGCACGGACTCCTTATTAAAAATGATCTGCCGGACTGCACCGTGCACAGCCTTCGGCATACGTTCGCCAGCATATTAATTAATGAGGGCGTGCATATCAAGGCGGTAAGCGCGATTTTGGGCCACAGCTCGGTGCGCGTCACGGGCGATATCTACGCCCACGCGTTCGCGGATTACGAGGCCAGGGCCGCCGAGGCGATCAGCCTGGCTCTGGGATAATCACGGGCGAAAAGCCGGAGCGCGGCGCGCGGACGGAAGGCGAAACGCGCGGGATTGGGGCCGAAGGAGGACAAAAAGGGGACAAAAAAGGGAGAAGAAAAAGTGCGACAAAATTGCGACAAAACGCACTTCTTTGCCCCTCCGGTTCGCCCTCCCGCGGGGCGGAGCGCTGCTCCGCCCGCCGTCCCTTTGCTCCCAATCTCCCCTCCCAATGTTACAGTCAGATTACAAAGCGCCGAATCCCCTTGACCTTTTCTTTAGGTTGATTTAAGATACGCTCAGATGATTGCGGAGGACCCTCAATTATTCCTTTGAGGAATAATCCGCAAATCAAATTTTGACAGGAGGAACTTACATGAAGAACTTCAAAAAGGTTCTTGCACTCGTGCTGGCGGTTGCGACTCTTCTGAGCTTTGCCACCATCGCGAGCGCAGCCACCAGCGCGGACTACAAGGACGCGGCTGCCATTGAAAAGAATGGTCAGACCGAGGCCGTAGACGTGCTGTCCTACATCGGCGTCCTGGCCGGCTATCCGGACAAGAATTTCAAGGCCGATAACGAAATCACCCGCGCAGAGGCCGCGAAGATCATTGCCATGTTCGACAATGGTTCGACCGACATCAGCTCCCTCTACACCTCCGCGAACCCCTTCACGGATGTCAAGGGCAACTGGGCCGAGAGCTACGTAGCCTACGGCTACAAGGCCGGCATCATCGCGGGCGTCGGCAAGCTGCTGTTCGCCCCGAACGCCAAGCTCACCGGCGTTCAGTTCCTGAAGATGGTCCTCGTCGTCCTCGGCTATGACGCCAAGGCCGAAGGCCTCGAAGGCGCTTCCTGGGCCGTCAACACCCTGGCTCTTGCCAGAAAGATCGGCCTGCTCGACAACCTGCCTGCAACGTTCGATGTTGCTGCGAACCTGACCCGCGGCAATGCTGCCACGATCATGCTCAATGCGCTGAACACGCACACCGTCGTATACGGCCAGAAGTTCATCGGCAGCGCTCTTGCCAACGGAACGATTCTGACGGCTGCCGGCGCTTATGAGACTGCCGATTACCTCTACACCGAATGGGGTCTCTCCAAGGCAACCAGCTACGACGTCTGGGGCGCTCCCAACCACAGCTGGGCTCTGAGCGGCAAGACCTTCGTCACCTACGAGAACACGCCGGTCCTGACCTACACCAAGCAGGTCAAGTTCTGCGACATCCTCGTCGACCTGGGCGTTGCCAAGACCTCCGGCACCACCAAGACGGTCGACTATGTTGCCGCTAACGGCGCCCTGAAGTATGGCACGATGCCGGATGAACTGCTTAAAGCAAATCTCGACGTTGACCTCACTCTTCAGCACAATTCCAGCGACTACTGCCTCAAGTATACCAATGGCACTGTTGTTGGAGACAAGACCATCGGCGGACAGGGTGCTCTGACCCGCGTCTACAAGCTGGATTCTGGTTATGCCATCGTCACCATCGACACCTACCTGGCTCAGGTCAATGCTGTCAACGCTGTTACCCACTATGCCGCTGCCAACATGACCATGACGGTTTGGGAGACCCCGTATGCAAATAGCAACGGCGTTATCCGCACGAACGTTACCGACTTCAGCGGCACCTATGCTGTCGGCGATTACGCTCTTGTTTACAAGCAGGATGGCAATTACTTCGATGGCGCTGTCAACGAAGTATATGTCAACAGCAAGGCGACCCCGGCTGCTACCGGCGTCCTGACTGCTTATGCCTCTCAGACCTCCACCACCGTCGGCGGCAAGGAATATCCCGATGCTGCCAAGTTCGATAAGGGCTATCAGGGCGTTTATAACACCACCTATGATGTCTATACCGACAGCTATGGCAATGTTATCGGCCTCGTCCTGCCCAGCACGGCTTATACCTATGCTGTGATCGACGTTGCCGCATGGCAGAACTCCATCGCTCTGGCCGACCCGTATCTGGCTGCCAACATCGTTGACATGACTGCCGCGAAGACGCCCAATGTTGCCATCAGCAAGGACGCCTATCTCGACGGCAACTTCGACGGCGCCGCTGATATTCAGAACGCCGAAGCAAATGGCCAGACTGCGGTTGCTTTGGACGTTACCTTTAAGGCTGGCGGAACAAACGCCAATAATATCGCCTACGCTTCCACCGACAATGACCGCAATGTCACCGGCGGCTGGACGACTGTCCTCTACAAGTTCACCAAGAACGCTGCTGGTCAGTATGCCATCGTTGACGCCGGCATCACTCCGGCTCATGTCAATGGTGCTGTTTATGGCACTGCCGCCAATTGTGTGTTTGTCAAGGGCGTGCAGACCAAGCTTGATAATTACTACACCAACGACACCACCAAGTACCTGGTCAAGACGCTGGTGAACGGTGTTGCCACCTACACGGCTTACACCGGCTATCAGAACATGCCCAGCTACACCGGCGCCAAGATTTCCTACTACCCGGCCGCGAACGGCGTCTACGTTGATATGGTCTTTGTTGATGCCACTGCCGCCACGCTCGGTGCTGACAGCACACAGATTGCCTTTATCAACAGCAAGACTGCTGGTTATCTGAACGCTGGTCTGAACGGCTATGACGTTTATCTCGACGGCACGGCCACTGCGAAATACGCGACAACCGCCGGCGACACAGCTATGAGCAACCTGACGATTGCCCGTCCGTATCTCTACAGACTGAGCTACAACACCGATAAGAACATTGTTGGCGTTGCCGCCCTCACAAATGACATAGATTATAAGACTCTTGCCAACCTGACCGGCTGCAACCAGACTGTCATTACCAATGCCACCAATTCTGCAGCAGCTTCTGATACGGACTCTGTCACGCTCAGTGCAGACTGCAAGTACTACCAGATCGGTAGCAACGGAAGCCTCACCACCCTGACAAATGGCGCTGCCGACGTTCAGGCACTGATCACTGCCAAAGCATATGCCAACGGCAGCTCTGTGGTCATGGGGCCGAAGTATGACGTCACTGCTTATGTCGTGTACACTTCTGCCAGCAACAAGACTGGTATCGCTGTGTATGTCTACATCGCAAACGAGTACAAGTATCTCACGGTTGCGAATGACACGCCGGTTGCAGCAACTACTACCCTGGTCGACAAGGACGGCAGCAGCTACTCGGTTACATCCTCTCAGCTGGGTCTTGCTGTTGGCGATACCCTGAAGGCCAACAGTGTCCTGAAGCTCTCTCTTAACGGAGCGAATGCTGTTACCGATATTACGAAGGTTAACTTCACTGCTACTCGTACAGTCCTTACAACCGCTGCGTCTGTTGCTAACAGTGATACAACAAAGGTTGACATCAAGACGGCTGATGGAACTTATGTTGTTCTGCTTGCAAACCTGACAGACACGACTGGCACTACTGTTACTGCAACATCTGTAAATAGTGGTGCAACGGTTGTTCTGACCTATGCCGTAAATACGGTTCCCGGTCTGACTAATGCTACCGCAGCGAGCTTCACAAATCCTGTTGGTGAATGATTTCTTCTGAGATCAGCGCAATTCCCATTACCATGCAAAAGACCCCCGGGCTTCGGCCCGGGGGCCTTTTTATGTCCCCGGAACCCGTAGGGGCGGGGCGGTTTCTCCGCCCGCGCGTCTTCTGTCCCCGTAGAGGCGGATATTGTCCGCCCGCGCGTCCTTCGTCCCCGTAGGGGCGGGTCTTGACCCGCCCGCCGTACTCCCGTCCAAACACGGAACGGTCAAGACCGTTCCCTACAGGCCGCGACCAAACCCCGCGTCCCCGTAGGGGCGGATATTATCCGCCCGCGCGTCCCCCGTCCCCGTAGGGGCGGGTCTTGACCCGCCCGCCGTACCCACGTCCAAACACGGAACGGTCAAGACCGTTCCCTACAGACAGATGACGCGCTCATCCAACGGCACGGGGGATACCTGTCCGGCGGCCGCGGCTGTCCCAACCGGCCCGCGCAAAACCGCCCGCAGCAAAAAAACACCCTTTCAGACAGAATATAGCAAACCGGAATGGAAAAATATAGATGCCCGGAAAATTTTCCTGAAATATTTTTCCAGCGCCCCAGCGGAAAAGGGGCGCGTCGGGCGGATGCTATCCGCCCCTGCGGAACGCATGGAACATCGCGCGGGCGGATGCTATCCGCCCCTACGGAGGCGTATGGACCCCCGCGCCGGGGACGCAAGCCGCAAAAAACGGGCCGCCGCAAACCTGCGGCAGCCCGAACCAATTCCTATTTTTTATACCGGCTCGCCGAGCAGTCCGTCGCGGAAGAGCGAACGGATCTCGACCGCGCGGATCTCGTTGTGCAGGCTGTCTCCCCGCACGTAGACCTTCGTGTAATTGGGCGCGTGGCCCGCGAAATACCCGTCCTCCGGCTGCTCGAAAAGCACCTGCTGCCGCGTGCCGAGCTGGCGCTCCAGCCACGCGCGCGAGAGCTCCCCGGCCGTTTCGGCGGCGCGCGCGGCGCGCTGCTCCTTCACGGCATTGGAAATCTGGCCGTCCATCGCGGCGGCCGGCGTGCCCTTGCGCCGCGAATAGGGGAAAATGTGAAACGCGGAGAGCTCGCAGCGGCGCAGAAATTCCAGCGACTGCTCAAACTCCGCCTCCGTCTCGCCGGGGAAGCCGACGATGAGGTCGGTCGTCACGGCGCAGCCGGGGAAGGCCGCGCGCAGCAGGCGGACGCTCTCAAAATACCGCGCGGCGTCGTATTTCCGGCGCATGCGCGCGAGAACCGAGTCGCTGCCGCTCTGCAGGCTCAGATGGAACTGCGGGCAGAGGTTGGGAAAGCCGGAGAGCGCGCGGCAAAATTCTTCGTCGATCGTGCGCGGCTCGAGCGAGCCCAGGCGGATGCGCGTGTCGGGCACGGCGCGGCAGAGCGCCGCGAGCAGCCCGTCCAGCCGCGCGCCGTTTTTCCACTCCTTGCCCCAGGAGGAGATCTCGATGCCGTTCACGACGATCTCGCGGTAGCCCTCGGCCGCGAGCTTCCGGGCGTCCTCCACGGCCGCCTCGAGCGGCAGCGAGCGCACGCGGCCGCGCGCGTAGGGGATGATGCAGTAGGAGCAGAAATTGTCGCAGCCGTCCTCGATTTTGAGCAGCGCGCGCGTGCGCTCGGCGAGCCCGCCTGCGGGCAGCTGCTCGAAGGGGCGCGGCTGCGCGGCGTTGTCCACCTGCTCCCAGGTCTTTTTGCTCTGCGCGGCCTCGACGAGCCGCCCGACGAATTCCTCGCGCCCGCTCGTGCCGACCATGACGTCGACACCGAGCTTTCGCAGCTCGTCCGGCGCGGTCTGCGCGTAGCAGCCGCACACGCCCACCACGGCGTCCGGGTTGAGCCGCCGCGCCCGGCGCAGCATGGCGCGCGATTTCTTGTCGGAAACCGCCGTCACGGTGCAGGTGTTGACCACGTAGACGTCGCAGAGCTCGTCAAATTGCCCGAGCGTGTGGCCGCGCGCGGTCAGAAGCTGCTCCATCGCCTGCGTCTCGTATTGGTTGACCTTACATCCTAAGGTGTAAAACGCAAATTTCATAGGTAAAACCACCAAAAAACTGATTTTCGTTTTCGATACGTTTAGACTGTTTGCGGATAGCCGCCGCCCGGTTTTTTGCATATAATACGGAGTAGATTGAAAACTCTGCCTTCCCATTATATCCGAACAAGCCGCGATTGTACAGCCGTTTCAGGAGGATTCCCCGTGAATGAAGTAACCGTCGTGTTTCGTTCTGTCGCCGACATCCGGGATTTTGTCAGCATCGCCAACCGCCAGCCCTACGCCATCCGCCTCGAGTGCGGCAGCGCCATTTTCAACGGGAAATCCATACTGAGCCTGTTCTGCGTGTCGCTGGGGTCGCCCCTGAGGCTCTCCACCCAGCAGGGTGTCGACTGTGCGGATTTTCTGGCCGCCATCCGGCCCTACTGCCAGGAAATGCCCCTCTCCGTGTAAGTTTTCTTCATATTGCGCCCTTCCGTTTCATACGCTCGTACCAGATGAAACGGAAGGGTGATTTTTTATGTTCAAACGCCTGTTGTGCCTCGGCTTTACGCTGGCGCTGCTGCTGGGCGCGGCCGTCCCGGCGCGGGCCGCGGGGCCGGAGATCGCCGCGCCCTCGGCCGTGCTGATGGACGCCGCGACGGGAACGGTGCTCTATGAAAAGAACGACCGCGAGAAGCTGCCGCCCGCGAGCGTCACGAAGGTCATGACGCTGCTGCTCGTCCTGGAGGCGCTCGAGCAGGGCCGGATCGGCTGGGACGACGAGATCGCGGCCTCGGCCGCCGCCGCGGCCAAGGGCGGCAGCCAGGTGTATCTCGAGGAGAACGAGCAGATGCCGCTCCGGGACATGCTCAAATCGGTCGTGGTGGCCTCGGCCAACGACTGCGCGACCGCGCTGGCCGAGCACGTCGCGGGCAGCGAGAGCGCGTTCGTGGAGCTTATGAACGCGCGCGCCGCCGAGCTCGGCATGGCCGACACGCATTTCGTCAACTGCACGGGGCTCGACGACGAGCCAGACGCGGCGGAGCATCTCACGACCGCCTACGACATCGCGCTCATGTCGCGCGAGCTTTTAAAGCACGACGAGATCAGGCAGTACACGACCATCTGGATGGACACCGTGCGGGACGGACGGTTCGGCCTGGCCAACACGAACAAGCTCGTGCGGTTTTACAACGGCACGACGGGGCTCAAGACGGGCTACACCTCGCAGGCAGGCTACTGCGTGTCCGCCTCGGCCGAGCGCGACGGGATGGAGCTCATCGCGGTCGTGCTGCACGGCGCGACGAGCACCGACCGCTTTGAGTCTGCGAAGGCGCTGCTCGACTACGGATTTGCAAACTGGGCGCTCGTGACGCCGCAGGCGGATGCGATCCCGGCGGTGCCCGTGACGCTCGGGACGAAGACGGCCGTCACGCCGGTGCCGGAGAACACGCAGCCGCTGCTCACGGACAAGGCGAAGGCCGCCTCGGTCACGACGGAGGTCACGGTGGATGAGGCCGCCGCCGCGCCGGTCGCCAAGGGGCAGCGGCTGGGGACGCTCACCGTGCGCGCGGGGGACGAGACGCTCGCGGAGATCCCGCTCGTCGCGCCGGAGGCCGTGCCGAAGCTCACCTGGCTGCAGCTCTGGACGCAGCTGCTGAGAGCGGTCTGCATGGGGTAGCGCCTGCCCCGAACGGCGGATTTTTTCCCGCGGAATGCCGTATTTCTTTGCGTTTTTCCCGAAAGCGTAGTATACTGACACCAGAATCCCGTTTCGGGAAGGAGCAAACTGCATGATCAACGTGGAACTCTCCAGCATCTGGAACTGCGTCTCGCTTCCGGATCTGCTGGGCAGTGAAAAAGACCTTTTTGACGCCCACTATCACCTGCGCGCGAACACCGGCGCGGGCAACGATTTTCTGGGCTTTCTCGGCCTGCCCGACTCCGCCACCGCGCGGACGGTGCACGCCGTGCGCACCGCGGCGGAGAAAATCCGCCAGTCGGGCGACACGCTCGTGGTCGTGGGCCGCGGCGGGCCGTTTCTCGCGGCGCGCGCGGGCATCGACCTGCTGCTCGGGCGCGGGCGCAGCCTCGCGGGGGCGAAGCCCCGCGTGCTCTTCACGGGCGACAATCTCTCCAGCCGCGACTGGCTCGGGCTCTGCGAGCTCTTAAGCGGCCGCGACTTCAGCCTGCATCTCATCTGCCCCGACGACGGCGGACTCGAGACGTACATCGCCTCGCGCGCGGCCCGGTGGATGATGGAGCGGCGCTACGGCCCCGAGGCCAAGGACCGCATCTACGTCTCCGCCCAGGAGGGCTCGTCCATGGCCGTCATGGCCAAGGAGGAGGGCTACACCTTCCTGCCGCTGCCGCGCGAGCTCGGCGGCGCGGAGAGCGCGCTTTCCTCGGCGGCGCTGCTGCCGATGGCGGCCGCCGGCATCGAGCCCCTGAGCCTTCTCGAGGGTGCGGCCGAGGCTTACCGCGAGATGGACGTGCGCGCGTTTGAAAACCCCGTCTGGCTCTACGCGGGCGCGCGCTGCGTGCTCTCGGCGCGCGGCCGGACGACCGAGCTGCTCGGCACGTTCGACCCGAGCATGGCCTCGTTCCGCCACTGGTGGCAGCAGTACGTGAGCCGCCACACCTGCCGCGAGGGGCTGGGCGTGCTGCCCATGCAGGCCGGCTTCCCCGGCGATCTGGACGGCTTCGACGCGATGGTGCAGTCGGGCAAGTATCCGCTTTTCGAGACCGTTCTCACGGTGGATCTGCCCGCGCAGCAGAAGGTCAACGTCGAAATGGACTGGAAGGACTACGACAGCCTCGGCTATCTCTCCGGCAAGACGCTCGCCGACGCGGAGTCCGCCGCCTGCGAGGCCATGATCGGCGCGCATTTCGAGGGCGGCGTCCCCGTCATCGCCGTGAGCTGCCCGGAGTTCGACGCCGTGCGTCTGGGCGAGCTGTTCTACTTCTTTGAGCTTTCGAACGCGATCTGCGCCTGCACGAACGGCATCGAGCCCTACGACCCCGCGCCGCGTCCCGCGCTGGCCGAGGCCGAAAAGCTGCTCGGCAAGCCCGAAGCGTAGAGAAATCCCGCGGAACTTTGGGTAAATCCACAGTTGTTATTCCGAAACAAAACTGCTAGAATAAAAATACCAAAAGCCTCAAAGCAGGCAAAAGGAGGAATGCCCTATGGTAAATCTCATTCTGGGGCCCGAAGGCTCCGGCAAAACCAAACAACTCATCGCTTCCATCGACGCGGCTCTCAAAAATGAGTCCGGCAACATGGTCTGCATTGAAAAAGGCAACACCATGCGTTTTGACGTCGATCATCGCGTCCGTCTTATTGATTCCGGAGAATATTCGCTCAGCGGGTATCCGTTCCTGAAAGGCTTTATCAGCGGCCTGCACGCAGGCAACTTTGATATTGTGCATATTTTTATCGACAATCTGTATAAGGTTTCCCAGGTTAAGGGCGCGGACGAGGCCGGTGAGTTCCTCGCCTGGTGCGACGCGTTCTCCGAGAAGAACGGCGTCTCCTTCACTCTGACGCTGACCGGCGAGCCCGAAAAGCTGCCGGCATCGCTCACCAAATATATGAAATGAACATTCAGGGCAGCTCCGGTTCTCCGGAGCTGCCCTTTGCGGCGCCAAACGCGTATTGCGGGAAGCACCGCAACCGTTTCGCGGCTTTTTCGGAACCCCCTGGGGCGGCGCAGACCGCCCCAGGGGGTTTCTATGTCAGAGCCAGGAACAGGGGCCGGGCTGCGGGCGGGGCGGCCAGATCGGCGCGGGCGGCTGGTGACACGGGCAGGGCGGCTGCGGCCGGGGCGGATAATACCCGCCGGAATGGCAATGGCCGCAGGAGCAGGGGCGCGGCTCCGGACGCGCCGGAGGCGCGGGCGGCGTCTGCTGGCAGGGGCACATCACGCACAGGCGGCAGAAGCCGCGGCAGGAGCAGGGCTTATCCCCCGTCCCCGCGGACGGCTTGCAGCACGGATTGCAGCAGGCCTGCGCCACGAAGCCCGGGAACACGATCCCGCCGTGCGGGAGGAGGCCCGGAAAACGGATGAACGGAAACATACGCGTACCTCCAAAAAAGATGTCATGGAACCGTTTGGATTCCATGACATCTTATGGCGGATCGGGTCAGTTTGTGCCGGCCGGGTTTCCCGTGCCGGCCTTTTCCGAATGGACGGGCCGGTCGGCCGCGTCGGAGACCGCCCCGCGCACGGGCGGGACCGGCTCGTCGCGCACGGCCTCGCGCACATCCGGCGGATTCTGCTTCATCTCGATCACCCCGCCGTTAGTTTGGCGGGAAAACGGCGCGGCTATTCCTGCATTTTCCGCACGATTTCCTGGAATCGCGCGGTGATTTTGCCGTAATTTTCCCGCTTGTGCGGAAACAGGCAGTTCGTGCAGTCCTTGATCCCCTTTTCCGTGTAGCGGCAGGCGCCGCCGCACGCGCGGCCCAGCGCGTAGAGCGGGCAGTAGCAGAACAGACAGTTGAAGTTCTCCGGGTCGTCCGTCTTGTGGCAGGGGAAATATTCGCATTCCCGGTTCTGGAAAAAGGCGTAGTGCCTGCCCTCCCAGTTTTCCATGTTATCGCTCCTTTGACCGGTCGGCCGGCGTCACGAACACGGTCGTGTACCGGTCGTAGATCACCATGCCGGGCTTCGCGCCGTTCGGCTTTTTCACATTTTTGACCGCCGTGCAGTCGACGGGGACGTTCTGCCCCTGGCGCGCCTGCGAGTAGTACGCGGCGAGCTCCGCCGCCATCGTGACGGTCTCGTCGTCCGGGGCAGCGCCGCCCGTCTCGACGATGACGTGGCTGCCGTGGATCTTCTGCGCGTGCAGCCAGAGATCGTTCTTCGAAGCCTGCTTGAGCGTGAGCTGATCGTTCTGGCGGTTGTTGCGGCCCACGCGGATGAGAAAACCGGCGGGCGAGCGGAATTCGAGCGGCTTGGAGGGCGGCAGCTTCATGCGCTTTTTCCGGTTGTCGCCGCGCAGATAGCCGCCGTCCGTGAGCTCGTCGCGGATCTCCTGCACGTCGCGCTCGGACTCGGCCAGATCCAGCTCCTCGAGGATCGAGCCGAGATACGCGAGCTCCGTTTCGCCGCGCGAGAGCTGCTCCGTGAGGATCTTCTCGGCGTTTTTGGCCTTCTGATAGTCCTTGTAATATTTGGCGGCGTTCTGCTGCGGCGAGATCGTCGGCGAGAGCGGGATGTCGATCGTCTTCATCTCGGGGTCGTAGAAATCCTCGGCGTGCAGCACGGTCTGTCCGCGATGCATGGACGCGAGGTTCGCGGTCACGATGTCGCCGAGGCGGCGCAGATGCTCGCGGTCCTTCGTGCCCTCGAGCTCCTTCTTCTGCAGCTCCTGCTTGCGCAGCGCACGCGAATGGAGGTTTGAGACGAGCTTGCGCACGGCTTGCGTCTTTTGGCGGATGCGCTCGGCGCGGTCGCGCTCGCCGTAGAAATCGTCGAGCAGGCGCGAGAACGACTCCGCCTCGCGCGTCTCGACATACCCGCCGTACTGCGTGACCGGCAAGCAGGTGAAATCCCACGGAGCCCCGTTTTTCAGGAGCAGGACCGGCGTGTGCGCGTCTTTCTGCAGCGCCGCGAAGCCCTCCGCGAGCGCCTGCGGCGTGAGCGCGGACGCGTCCGCGTCGAGATCGCCCAGCAGGCGCACCGTCAGCTCCCGGCAGACGAGCGGGCTGAGCCCGCCGAAGGTGTCGAGCAGCCAGCGGTCGAAGGGCTTGTCCTGCGGCCGCTGGGCGAGCAGCGCCGCGAGCTCGTCCGGCGGGCAGGCGAAGGGGTTGACCCGGTCCATGGGAGGCGGCAGCCGGTAGTAGAGCCCGGGCAGCACCTGGCGCTGCTCGGACATTTCAAAGTCCACCCGGCGAAGACAGTCCAGAATGCGCCCGTCGCCGTCCAGCAGCAGAAGATTGGCGTTGCGGCCCATGAGCTCGAGCACGAGATGCTTCTGCGTCGGCTCGCCGAGCTCGCTCAGGCAGTCGAAGGCGAAGTCCAGCAGCCGCTCCATGGGCGGCTGCGTCACGCTCACGAGCCGGCCGCCCGTGAGGTGCTTGCGCAGCAGCATGCAGAACATCGGCGGCTGCGCGGGATTTTCGGCCGCGACGGCCGTGAAGTGCGCGCGCGGATGGCTGCACGAGGCGGACAGCAGCAGCCGCCCGCCCTGGCTCTGGCCGCGCAGCTGCAGAATGACGCTGTCGCGCTCGGGCTGCAGAACCTTGTCCACGCGGCAGCCGATCGCGCCCCCGCGCAGCTCCTGGGCGGCGGCGGTCAGAAACAGAGCGTCAATCGGCATGGTCTTCCTCCTGCGTCAGAACGAACAGCTCGTTCACGCGGTCGGTTTTGCCCGCGAGATACAGGGCGCCGAACAGGCTCTCGAGCCCGGTCGCCTTCGAGTACTGCTCGTGCGTGGCGCTCTTCGGCACGAAATGCACGTGCGCGTTGCGCCCGCGGCGGTACTGCGCGAGCTCGTCCTCGGTCAGAAGCGGCAGCATCCGGTCGACGCGCGCGGCCTGCGCGGGCGCGCAGACGTAGCGCACGGTCGCGCGGTGCAGATTTTCATTCGTCGCGCGGCCGCTCTCGCACAGCCACGCGCGCACCAGCAGCTCGAACACCGCGTCGCCGCAGTGCGCGAGCCCCAGGGCGCTGATCGTCCCGATCCGGCCCTTGTCCATCGACAGGGCAAAATAATTTTCCAAAGTGGATTCCTCCGTCATCCGCCTGAAACGGCGGCGTTCTGACCCCTAGTATACCACATCCCGGCGCGTCGTGTCGAACGAAAAAGTTACAAACCATGCGCGTCAACGTTGACATTTTGGTTACAATCTGTTACAATTACACCAACGTCTCCGAAAGGACGGTACCAAGCGCATGAGAAAACGCACCACACGCATCCTCGCTCTGACGCTCTGCCTGCTGCTGGCGCTCACGGGAGCGGCGGCGGCCTCCAACGAAACGATTCTTTCGATTGACTTTGTCCCGATCACGGGCAGCCCCTTCACGGCCGACACGCTCAACGGCGTCTCCGCCCTCTACGGCAGCTCCGAATACGACTGCACCGAGCTGGTGCGCCGCTATTACAAGACGCTCTACGGCGTCGACGTGCTGTTCTACGACAGCGGCCTGCGCGTCAAGGACAACGATACATACTGGTTTGAAAAAACCGACACGCCCGCCCCGGGCGACGTGCTCTACGCCACCGGAACCGCGCGCGGAAAGAGCTACGCCCACGCGGCTCTGCTCAAGTTCCTCTCGGACGGCGGCACGCGCGCGACGCTCATCGAGCAGAACTGGAGCTGGAACAACCAGGCCGCGTATGAGCGCGAGATCCCCTGGCCCTCCGACTGCTACACCGCCTATACGCTGCGCTGCTCGTCCGGCGTCCCGACGCCGAAGCTGCAGCAGGCCGACACGGTCTCCGACTGGGCTGCAAGCCTGGTGGCCGAGGCGAAAACGCTCGGCCTCACGGCCGAGATCCCCGACGGCTGGCAGAAGGCCGTCACGCGCGAGCGCCTGGCCTATCTGCTGGTCGCTGCCGACCACGTCCTCACCGGCAATACCGCCGCGATCACGGACGCCTGCGCGGAGGCCGACAGCCTCGGCCTGCTGTCCGCAGGTTCCGCCAAAAGCGCGGTGACGCGCGAGGCCGCCGCCGTCGCGCTGACGCGGCTGATCCGCCTCGCGGGCAAGACGCCCGACGTCGACAAGACCGCGCTGGAGCTCTACCCGGACGCGGACGAGATCAGCGACTGGGCGCGCGAGGGCGTCGCCGTGATGACCGAAACGGGCCTCATGAACGGCACCGAGGAGGGCTTTGAGCCCGCCGGCACGCTGACGACCGAGCAGGCCGCCGCGCTGGCCGTGCGCATCTGCGAGAATCCCGAGCCCGCCAACGTTCTGCTGATCGCGCAGAGCAAGACCGTCGTGCTTTCGCGCGGCTCGCTCGACGCGTTCGACGAGATCGAGCAGGCCGCCGAGGCCTCCCGCGCCAGATCGGCCGGCGAGCTGATCGCCACGAACAGCGCCGTGAACGCGATGATCGGCCTGTCGCATACGAACGGATAATCACGGATGATAAGAGAATAACGGGTGCACGGGCTGCCGCAGGTTTGCGGCGGCCCGTTTTTTGCGGCTTGCGTCCCCGGCGCGGGGGTCCATGCGTTCCGCAGGGGCGGATAGCATCCGCCCGATGCGCCCCTTTTCCGCTGGGGCGCTGGAAAAATATTTCAGTAAAATTTTCCGGGCATCTATATTTTTCCATTCCGGTTTGCTATATTCTGTCTGAAAGGGTGTTTTTTGCTGCGGGCGGTTTCGCGCGGGCCGGTTGAGACAGCCGCGGCCGCCGGACAGGTATCCCCGTGCCGTTGGATGAGCGCGTCATCTGTCTGTCGGGAACGGTCTTGACCGTTCCGCGATTTGGACGGGAGTACGGCGGGCGGGTCAAGACCCGCCCCTACGGGGACGCGGGGTTCGGTCGCGGCCTGTCGGGAACGGTCTTGACCGTTCCGTGTTTGGACGGGAGTACGGCGGGCGGGTCAAGACCCGCCCCTACGGGGACGCGGGGTTCGGCCGCGGCCTGTCGGGAACGGTCTTGACCGTTCCGCGTTTGGACGGGAGTACGGCGGGCGGGTCAAGACCCGCCCCTACGGGGACGAAATACGCCACATGCAGATACGAGGACAGAAAAAGGCCCCCGGGCCGAAGCCCGGGGGTCTTAATGCTAGGATTGGTTTGTAATAATCTTAGAGAAGTTTAGCCCGCGCTTGTAATAATGTCGTACTGAGCAGTTGTTCCATCTTCTGCGGTGACAAGCACAAACATGTTCACGTAGTTGACAGAAACAGTGCCATCAGTAATCTCAGTCTTCGTAGTATTATCGTAGATCTTATAGCTTGCACCTGCATTGTTAGTCTTGAGGCAAGCCTTGAGATCAGCAATAGTAACAGTCTTCCCTTCCTGACCGGTTACGGTAACAGTCTTGGGAGTAACTTCTTCCTGAACACTGAGTGTGCAGTTTCTGGCAGGATTCGTGTTATCCGCAACCAGCTTTGCATCACTGCTCTTCGCATACGGTGTAACGGTGATTACGATCGGGCCAGTAACCAACTTGGGCGAGGTGATCTTACCCGTAGCGGCATCGTATGTATAATCTGTTACAGCCTCCAGCGTTTTATCGTTCATCTTGACAACGACAGTATCCTTTGCACCAACTGTAAGAGTGATGGTCGGGAACGTCTTGTTCATATAAGCAGGAGCGGATGTGGTGAACTTAACAGTAGTGGGAGTTACAGTGATGCCTTCGTCAATGTACATGTCATATACAGCAACGATTTCATCGTTGGACATACGATCATTATTGTCCTTATCAGTCCACTGGATGTACAGCAGATCGCCGAGAGCCAGATCCTGTGCAACATTCAGAAGGCCGAAGCCGTGGCTGCCATTATTGACATCCTGGCGATTATCAATCATGGTAATCGTGACGTCAGACAGTTTGGACGCGTCGGGCTTTACAAGCGTACCCTTGACGATGGACGTGCCCTTAACCGGCTCACGGTAAAGCTCATCAATGACACAGAAATTACCAGCAACGTTCATGGCGCCAATCACATTGCCGTAAGTATCATAGAAGAAGCTATAGGTTTTGCCGAGCACGACCGCCATAGCTCCATTTATGGTGTCATTGGTATTGATATATTTGCCGGTCACATTGACGGCAGCAGCCGCATTGTCGACACCGGCGATATTCTGAAGATCAGCTGTATCTGTCGTATAACCTGTTTTAATGGTAGTCAGTCTGCCACTCTTCGAGGTAGCAGCAACCATGGAAGCAACTTCGTAGACTTCCTTGCTCTTGTCCGAATTCTTAACCTTGGCGGCAGTAATCAGGACAAAATCACCAAGCTTAAAAGCCTCGGTCCCATAGGTAAGGGTAGCGGGAAGAGTATCGGTGTTGTCGAAAACAGCAATTGTGGTCTCGGGATCGGTCGTGTGGCCGTTGGCATCCGTCTTGGTCGCAATAACCTTGGTAACGTTGGCCAAGAACGTATCAACGTAAACGATGGTTCCATCATAGACTTCCGTCAGACGACCCTGTGCACCGATGGATTCGGTAGCAGTATCGGTCATCTTGACCTTATCTTCGACAGCGTTGCCGTTGGTGTAGGTGGTGAACGTCGTGCCAGCATAATCAGTGCCAATGTCCTTGATGACGTCGCACTTCTTAGCGGCAACGGTGTAAGTAGCGAGCGGAGTGTCAATATACGGGCCGTACTTGACAGTGGTCGTAACCTTGTTGTCGGAGAACTTGTTCCAGCTGTGACCCGGACGGCCGAACTTGTCCATCGCGGAGGAAACATAGCTCAGCGCCCAGTCGGATTCAGCAAGGGAGACAC
>Ga0183095_11463_pt1 | contig 17291 bp, 13 predicted proteins | sample BioMet4_FD_130346 | JGI IMG/M metagenome (GOLD analysis project Ga0183095, IMG submission 130346) | Microbial communities from bioreactor (seeded with sewage sludge) at LBNL, California, USA - Biofuel metagenome 4 (v2) (version 3) | ecosystem: Engineered > Bioreactor > Anaerobic > Unclassified ...
ATGATTGCGGGCGACGCCCATCTGATTTTCATGTCGTGGTTCGAGGGCGGCGAGGTCTTCCGCAGCGGGTTCACCCTCCAGCGCGGATTCGGCCGGATGTTCTATTTCCGCCCAGGCCACGAGGCTTTTCCGACTTTCTATAACGGACACGTTTTACGCGTCATCGCCAACGGCATTCGTTGGCTCAAACCCACGGTTGACATGCCCTTCCCGAAAACTCACCGGCCCGAACCGCTCTCGCCCATTGCCCCGAAAGACTTCGCCCTCCATCAGGTTGGCATCATCCACCCATAACAGAGATTTCAATATTCCATTCGCGTCTATTCGCGGCAAAAACACCTGCACTTTTTTGGCCCACAGATCACGCTGATTTCCGCAGATTTTAATCTGTGTCGATCCGTAAAATCTGCGGTTAAATTTTCTCTTCTTCGTTGTGCGAAGCCCCAAGACCTGCTAAGGTACTTAAAAGCTAGACAGACTAGCCAGAATGGAGCAACGCATGAAAACGACGTGGGCCTTACAAGACGCCAAGAACCGATTCAGCGAAGTCGTTGAGAAGACGCTGTCCGAGGGACCGCAGGAAGTTACGCGTCGCGGCGTTCCCGTGGTGGTGATCCTGCCCGCCAAAATGTATGCCGAACAAACAACGCCTCAAGCTTCTTTCGTGTCGTTCTTCCGCAACTCGCCGCTGCGCGGTGCAGCGCTCGACCTGTCACGGTCGAAAGACACCGGCAGAAAGATCGTCTTATGAACTATTTGTTCGACACCTGCATCATCTCGGAAGTGATTCGTCCACGACCTGCACCGGCCGTTCTGGCGTGGCTGGAACGGATTCCGAACGAGCGGATTTATCTTTCCGTTCTGACGCTGGGCGAACTTCAAAAAGGCATCCTCAAAGTGACCGACGTGCGCAAGGCCCGTCGCCTTCAGACGTGGTTCGACAACGAAATTAGTGAGCGTTTTAAAGACCACCTGCTTGCCGTTGACGCCGACGTTGCGCAGGAGTGGGGACGGCTCTGCTCGGAAGCCGAGCGAGGCGGACACCCCCGGCCCATCATGGACGCCTTCCTTGCCGCAACCGCCATTGTCCATCACTTAACGCTGGTCACCCGCAACACGAACGACTTCGCCTTTACGCGTGTCAGTCTTTTCAACCCGTGGGAACCCTAAAGACTCAGATGCTCCCGTCAACCATTTCCCTTTTGCCCACAGATTACGATTTCCGCAGATTCCAATCCGTGTCGATCCGTGAAATCTGTGGTTAAAAAATCTTTATTCCTGTCCGCGAATCACGCCGGGGTGCAAGGTTGATTTTTTGGAGAAATGCGATTTTGTTGGGATTCACGAAGGATGGTCCCTAGCACATGAGGGAACGACGGTTGACGCGGCCGGAGTCCGCGTGCCACCCGCTTCGCACGGTCCGTCGAAGGAGGTGGTGCGGGCACTCCGTGCACGCGGAATCGTGCGATTCTGCGTATAAGGGGTCTCCACAGCCGTATCAGTCAGAATCGCGTTTCAAAAAAATTCCCCTTGCACCCGCGGTTTCTTAAACGCGTGCCGCGGTTGGGGTGCGGCCGGTGCCGGTTTCGTCAACGCATCCGAGGCGCCTGCGGCGCTGGCGACCGCGAGGGCGGCCGTGGCGAAAGCGGCGGTGAGGTTGTAGCCGCCGGTGGGGCCGTCGATGTCCATCACTTCGCCGGCGAAGTAGAGTCCCGGGCACTTGCGCGACTCCATGGTTTCCGGGTCGATCTCGTTGAGCGGAACACCGCCGATGGTGACGATGGCTTCTTTCAGCGGGCGCGTTTCGGGTTTTCGCACGCGAACCGTGTCGCCGTCGGCGCACCACTCGATCTCAAAGTCGTTCAGATTGTTGCGGGCGATGCAGCGGCTGGCGTTGTAGGCCGCGGCTCCGCCGAGACCCCACGTTTCGCAGTCCATCTGGCCCTGCCCCTCATACAGGCGCTGGCCGTTGCGGAAGACCCGGAAGGTGACCTGCTCGAAAGTCGTTCCGGCGTGGGCGTCGATCCAGGGGTGGCTCACGACGAAGCCGATGAGTCCGGGACGGTACGGTTTGAGCGAATGCCCGAGCGCTTTGGCGAACTTCTGGCCGTCGCCCACCGAGCCGGTTTTCGGATAGCTGACGCCGCCGGTGGCGATCAGGACGCGGCGCGCGCCGACGGAAAAGTGCGCGGTCGACACAAGGAAGAGCCCGTCCTCGTCGGGCAGGCGTTCGACGCGTTCGACGGGGGCGTTGAGACAGAGGGCCGTGCCGGTGTCGCGCAGCGCGTCGGTGAGCGCGTAGACGATATCGGACGCCTGCTCGGAGCAGGGAAAGACGCGCCGGTCGTTCATTTTCTTAAGCGGCACGTTGTGGCGTTGGAACCACGCCTGAACGGCGGTCGGCGGCAACGCGCGCAACGCCGGTTTGAGAAACGTAGACATGGGCTCGCCCATGTCGCGGAGCATTTGGTCCGGCGGAATGTCCTTGGTGAGATTGCAGCGCCCGTTGCCGCACATCAGCAGCTTGCGTCCGGGCTTGTGCTTGCGCTCCAGAATCAGCGTGCCGAGTCCGCGCTCGCCCGCGAGACAGCCGCCGAAGAGACCTGCGGCTCCGCCGCCGATGATGAGAAGAGGGACCGGAGAAAACGTATGCATGTGCAAAAGGGAAGTGATCGTGCGGGGATTTCGCGCGTTACGGTTGTTTCTGCGTCAGCGTCGCGGGCAGGTCGAACAGGCCGACCTCGCTGATGCAGGGGCATGCGGCCGCGCGGGTGATGCGCAGACGCACGCGGTCGGTCTTGACTTTCTCGCCGCGGATGAGCCGGCAGGCGCCGATGCTCTGGCCGGCGGCATACTCGGTCCACGCGTTGTTAAGCCACATGTCGACGGCGAAAGCGTCCACGCGCTGGCCGAGCTTGATGTTTTCGCGCAGCCGGATCACATCGAACTCGGCGACCGCGGGCAGGGTCAGCGTGAGCGTGGCGTTGGTCACGCCGTCATCCGTGGCCCAGTAGGTGTAGCGGTCGCCGTCCGTGACGTTGGCGGGACTGTAAGGGTTCTTTTTGTTGGGCTCCGGTTCCCACGCGCGCACGTGGTCGGCGCTCGCCACCGAGTTGGCCGCATAGTCGACCGCAAAGAGGGTGTGTACCAGATGGCCGAAGGCCTCCAGCGCGCGGACGTCGGCGTCGCAGACAAGCCCGTTGCGATTGGGCGCGACGCCCAGATTCATGCAGCCGCCCTTGCCGACGCTGTTGAAGTAGATGTCCAGAAGCTGGGCGGGTGTCCGCACGGTGGGGTCCTCGTTCGGATGCCAGAACCAGCCTTTGCGCAGCGGCACATCGCATTCGGGTGCCATCCACGCTTGGCCGTTGCGGTGACCGGTCGGACTTTCTTTGTCGTTGAGGTTGTCGCCGTTGGCCGGGCGCGCGGGATCGGTTTTCCCTTTGGGCGTGAATGTGGCCCAGCACTCGGTGTCCGCGTAGCCCCGCTCGTTGCCGACCCAGCGGCAGTCCGGACCGACGTCGCCGAAAATGCAGGCGGACGGCTGAAGCTTCCGGACGATGCCCCACGTGTTGGGCCAGTCGTAGTAGGTGAAACGGTCGATGCCGCGTTTTTCGCGCGCGCCGCCGTAATAGCCGTCGCCGCCGTTTGCGCCGTCGAACCAGACTTCAAAAAGCGTGCCGTAATGCGTCATGAGCTCGCGAAGCTGTGCCTGATAAATGGGCAAGTACCGGGCGGTCCCGTAGGCGGCGTTGTTGCGGTCCCACGGCGAGCAGTACACGCCGAAGCGCAGGCCGAACTTGCGCGCGGCGTCCGAGAATTCGCGCACGAGATCGCCTTTGCCCTCGCGCCAGGCCGCTTTCGAAATGTTGTGCTCGGTGGTCTTGGTCGGCCAGAGGCAGAAGCCGTCGTGATGCTTGGCCACCAGAATGACGCCGCGCATGCCGCCGTGCTTCAGCGAAGCCACCACCTGATTGGCATCCGTGGCCGAGGGGTTGAACAGGACGGGGTTTTCGTCGCCGTAACCCCACTCGCGATCGGTATAAGTGTTGAGGCCGAAGTGGATCAGCGAGAAAAGTTCTGTTTCGTGCCAGCGCAGCTGACGCTCGGAGGGGATCGGGCCATAAGACTGCGGAGGTTCCGCAAGGCAGACCGAGAAAGAAAAAACGCATGTGCCGACCGTCAACCAAACAAACCCATGCCGCATTTCACCTCTCCTTTTTTTAAGTAGCATATCGCTTGAAACCGGGCACGACAAGTAAGAATCCGCCGTCTGCGTATGTTCAAGCGCGATTGAACCTGGAAAAAGAAGTTTAACAACGAAAAGTGCGAAAGACCCGAACGGAACCGTTTGCTGCGCGCGCTTAACGTGTTTGGATCTTTTTTAAGATATCATCAAATTGGGCATCGCTGGGCATGGCGAACAGGCAGCGGTCGTGGCTGCGGGCTTCCCAGAGGTTGCCGATGTCGCGTTTCTCCTGCGCATCCGGAGCGTCAAGCAGATGACCGCCCTTGTATTCCACTACCAGAATACGGCCGTCTTGAAGCTGACAGACAAAATCGGGATAAAACCAGTCGGTCGAGGTCTGAAGCCGGAACGAAGTCGGACGTTGCGGCAGGTTACGGACCCAGAAACGGATTTCGGACCGGGAGTCGAGAAACTGAGCGCATTTGAACTCTTCCTTGAGTTCGCCTCCCGGTGTTCTTTCCTCCAATTCGCCGGGTTTGGAACCGAAGTAGTGTTTGCGAAACCGGAATGCGCCTTCGTAAACATGGTGCGGCGCATACGCGATTTCTTTGAAATTGATGACATAATCGTTGCTTACCGTCAGACCGCCGTCAAGGGCGAGATAGTGCTGATAAGCGGTCTTGCGCGCTTCCGCACGATGTTCATCGATCCGCCGTTCCAGGGCGTCGCGCAAGCGGAAACGGTCGAAGACAAGCGCACTCACATCGGCCAGTCCGTAACGTGCCATGAGTTCTTTAATTGCTTTGCGGAGAAAAACGGCGGATTCAGCCAAGGGAATATCCGAATGGTCAATTTCGTGATCAAGCCATGCGATCAAATGTTCAATCGTCCAGTCCGTGCCGCTGATGTTTCCAAGTGCAAGCGTCTGCTGGTGCAGCCGCTCGACAAAGTCGCCGGGGATGTCGCCGTCGCGAACCATGTCCGCCGTGACTTCGCCTTTGAGGCCGACATCCAATTTTCCTGCTGCAAGCGTGGGTCGTTTCAGCGGATTGTATGAGGCGGACAGTGTCGCGTCCTGAATTCCCAGCCGCCATGGATATTCGAGCAAATGCGTTCGCTCGAATTCCTGTAAAACGCCATCTTCCATCACACAGAGAAGCGGAACGCGGAAATCCAGACACATTTGGTACGGCGAGAGGGGACGCGGCGCACCGTCGCCGCCAAATGTCCGGTCGATTTGCCGGACTTGTTCAGCAAGCTCAGCGATTCGCGCCCGCGCCTTCGGCGTTTTTGCAATGCCGACGATTTTTTCGGTTTCCGCCTCGTCGAGCGGCACCAGAACGGTGATGCGCCCCGTTTCGGCTTGGATGCGCACCTTTCCGCCCAATGCCGTCTCCTGTGCACGGGCCGCGGCGGGGTCAATCTCGTCCGGGGAGAGAATGAGCGTCTGCGGTTGCGCCCCCAGCGGCAGCACGCCCTGTTGAACCGGTAGGATGATACGCTCGGCCTCGGCTTTGGTAAAACCGTTGCTCTCCAGCGCTTCGCGCAGTTCGTTCAGCACGTCGGGCAGCGATTCGGAAACCGAAAGCGCGTAGGCGCAGTTCAGATCGGGGTGGCTCTTGGGTTGCGCGTTGGGCAGACGCAGAATGCGTCCGACAATCTGCTCGATGGCTGTGGCGGAACGTGTCTCCCTCAGGCTGCACAGCACGTAGGCGAAAGGACAGTCCCAGCCCTCGCGTAGTTTCTGAACCGTGATGATAAAGCGGACCTTGCACGTCGGCGAAGCGATGTCGCCCGCGTCTTTGAGCTCGTCTTTGCCGCCGACGGAAATGATCACTTCTTCTCGGTTGATACCGAAAGCTGTACAAAGTTTGTCGCGCAGCGGTTCGCAGACATCCACGCGTTCGGCCTGAATCAGCAGAACGGGACGGATGTATTCGCCGGTGGCTTGCGCCTCCGTCAGAGCGAGTTTCTCAAGATCGGCCCGCAGACTCACCGCATCGGCCAGCAGTTGGTCTTTCTGACTCGGATGGCGCGTGACCACGCGCAGCGGCAACTTCACCATATCGGCGGCTTTGAGTTCTGCGGCCGACACGTAGTGCAGAATGTTCGAAGGATTTTTTGCGCGTGCGGGCGTGGCTGTGAACTCCACGATGCAGGACGGCATCACGTCGCCCAGCGCGGCGAATGACAGGTCGGTCCGCGCGTTATGCGCCTCGTCCACAATGACCACCGGTCGCCGAAGACGCAGCATGTTCACGAGCGAGGGCACGGGTTTCCCATCCGGCCCCTTCAGCAGGTCGGCCTCGCGGCCGGCCGGGATGTTGAGCAGGTGCTCTTGAAAAACGCCGTTCTGGCCATAGACCTTACGTCCGGTGGTGTCTTCCGCGCGGAACGCCTGAAGGGTCGAGACGATCACGACGGTTTGCCCGTCGACCGCCGCGCGCGGCAGGTTCAGCGCGCCCTCGATGGTGACGACTTCCACCGCGCCGCAGGCCAGCTCCAGTGCCCGTCGGTAGGGATGGCGCGGATCGCGCAGGGCGTCGGCCGTCTGGTCGAGAATCGTGTTGCTCGGCACCAGCCACAGCACCACCGCGCGGTCGGCGTGCAGGAGATGGTTGATCGCGAGTCCCGCCGTGTGGCAGGCGAGCAGCGTCTTGCCGCCGCCGGTCGGCACACGCAGGCAGACATAAGGCATATCCGGTTCGAGTCCCGCCGCCCGGATGGGAAGATAGAGACTGTCGTTCCCGTTTTGCGCGGTGACGGCGGCGAACGCCTCGGCGGGTTGTCCCGTCTTTGAACACAGTTTGAAGAACTCCAGCAGAGAGTCCAGCACGCGTTGCTGATAGGACTTGAGAGCAATCATAGTGCGGAGATGTCCTTTCGCGCAAAGGAGGCATAAGGACGCCCCTCCTCCTCCACTCCTCTGCGTTTCTCTGCACTCTCTGCACGAACAATATTTGCGGCATCCGAGAGATTTCGCGCGGAGGACGCAGGGAGCGCAGAGTCGGAGAAAGGCTCTTCGAGTCCATTCACTAAGCGTTCGATGTTGCCTTTCAAGAATTCGCCTCCGAAGTTGATCAGCAGCCCAAGCTGTTTGCGTCCTAGCCGAAGATACGTGAGCAGTTGTTTCTTGTGAACGCGCATCAATTGTTCGACGGATTTGAGTTCGACAACGATTTGCTCTTCGACGAGTAAATCCGCACGGTAACCTTCTTCAAACTCCCGTCCTTCAAAACAGATCGGAACAGGTACTTGCCTCCGGACACGAAGCCCCATCCGAGATAACTCATCCGCAAGGACAACCTCGTAAACCGATTCAAGCAATCCAGGCCCGAGCCCTTTGTGTACCCGCAAGGCCGCATCAACAATCTGTCCGCTCACATCATTGATATTCATAACTAACCCCTCCGCGTTTCTCCGCGCCCTCTGCGCGAAACTTTCTTCGTCCGATATATTGCGCGGCGTTCGCGGACCGAGAAGCCGATGCGCGGGCGCGGCGGCTCTTCGACTTCAGGCTCCGGCGGGGGCGAGAGGAGCTGCATGATCTGTTGAATAATGTCCGAAATCGCGTGCTCATGCGTGTCCAGCCGTTCGGTCAGGGTGCGCTCAAGGTCGGCCAGTTTCTTGGCCAAGTCCCGCTGCCCCGTCAGCATCGACCGCATGGCGACAAACGCCTTCACCACGAAAACGCTCATCTGCACGGCCTGCGGGCTATTGAGCACCATCGACGCCATGATCGCGCCGTGCTCGGTGAACGCATAGGTTGCTTTACGCCGTCCGCCATGTCCGGATGCGGTCACAATTTGTGACCGCATGGGGATATAACTTGAAGTCACAATTTGTGACTTCAAGATTGTAACTTCTTGCGAACCAACCAGAAACACGAACTCATCCGGGAATCTTTCGCTATTTCTTTTCACCGCTTGGTTGAGCGCTTTCGTCGTCACGCCGTACACCCGCGCAAGGTCGCTGTCGAGAATGACCGGCACGCCGCGCACGTAGACGATCAGTCCGCGAAAGTCCTCCACCGCCTGACTCAGCGTTTTCTTTTTCATGCCGTTGTCTCTCCCTTGCCCCGCACTTCAGCGTTCGGCGTTCCCACTCATTTCGCGCGGAGAACGCAGAGTTGGGTGGCGAAAACTCCTCGCACGAGTTGATCGACCCTGCCGCTTATTTGGTTCATGTTCATCCCAATTCCTCTCTGCGGAGCTCTGCGTTCTCTGCGCGAAAAATTACGACACTTTGATCTCGTACGGCGTCTGGCGGACGGTGATGCCGAGGGCCTGCAGACGTTCGCGCCCCAGCAGACATCCCGCGCAGAAGACGACTTTGGGGCCTCCGAACGGCGGCAGCTTCGCCAGCGTCCGGCGCGTCAGCACGTTGCCGCCGTTGACGCTTTCGTCGCCCAAAATGCCGTTGTAGAGCAGGTAAATGCCGACCCCGCGGCATTCGCCGAGGAACGGCGTGTTGAGCACCCGCGCGCGCGGCAGCGGTTCGCCGGTCTCCGAGAAGTAGACGTGCCGGGCCAGATCGGAAAACTTCACGCTCGCGCGGATGGTGCCGTTCTCGTCGAAGAGCGGTTCGCCGAGTTCGCAGAAACGGAAGCCGCCGCCCAACCCCGCGACCGCCTCGCCCTTGGCGTTCGTATAGCCCTGCGCCACGCGCCGCACGCGCTCGGCCGTCACCTCGCGGGCAATCTTCGGTTCCATCTCCACAAGGATGAAGCGGCGATTTCGCGCGGAGGGCGCAGAGTCCGCAGAGGATTCCTGAAGCTTTTCTTTCTCTGCGTTCTTGGCGTCCTCTGCGCGAACCGCATGGGCCGCGTTCATCTTCAGCACGGCGTGTCCGGTCGTCCCGGAGCCCGCAAACGAATCGAGGATGAGGTCGCCGGGATTGGTTGCGATTTGGAGAATACGCAGAACTAATTGCCATGGTTTGGGCGTGTTAAAGAGATCTGCTTCGCTACCGCCTAAGATGTCTCGTAGTTCTGTCTTTGCACCTGAGTTCGTACCCGCAAAGCGGTGGTCCCACCAAGTCGAGGGAACAACGCCATCCTTTGCCTCTTTTAGAAATTTTTTAATTCGTGGACTATTGTTGTTGGATTTGCCCCACCAAACGCGATTATCTGCATGAAGTTCCCATAGCTTCTCTTCTTCCATTCGCCAATATGTTCCTTTCGGAGGCCCCTCTATCAATCTTCCGCCAGGGCACCGAATCGAATATGTTCCCTTGCTGTAATAGTTCCTCGATTGGAGTGCATTACATGCCCATGCGCCTCTAGGGTCTTTGTCTGGATTCGAATAGTCTCCTTCGGCTTCATCACTTCTCGGAAACAAATTTCGTGACCACGAATCCTTTGTTTTCGCGTAAATGACCACATAATCGTGCATTTCGGACAAATGCTTTGCGCTGTTTTTTATCGTGTATATCTTCTGCCAGACGACGGATGTCACAAAATTGGGTTCGCCATAAATTTCATCCATTAAAAGTCTAAGCTTGGAAACTTCGTTGTCGTCGATGCTGATGAAGATCGCCCCGTCCTCGCTGAGGAACTGCCGCAGCAGCGCCAGCCGCGGGTACATCATGCAGAGCCAGCGGTCGTGGCGGTCGAGGGTTTCGCCCTCTTTGCCGACGGTTTTTCCGAGCCACTCGCGGATGATCGGAGAGTTGACGTTGTCGTTATAGGCCCAGCCCTCGTTGCCGGTGTTGTAGGGCGGATCAATATAGATGCATTTGACCTGTCCGGCGTAGTAAGGGAGAAGGGCTTTGAGGGCTTCAAGGTTGTCGCCTTGGACGATCAGATTGCCGCTGCCGGGATCGCCGCAGCCGAGTTCCGGCACGTCTTTGAGCAGTCGGAACGGCACCTCCAGATGGTGGTTGACGACGGCTTCTTTTCCGATCCAATTCAGTGTGGGCATGTGGCTCAACTCACAGGTGCCGAATGACGATATAAAGGATCTCTTTAACTGTCATTCATGCGGATTATACCGAATCAGTTTTGAACCTCCAATCGGTGAGTGTAGTCTATCACCGGATGAGAACGGAAGGCGAGGGGAAAAACGCCAAGGAAAAAGATGACGGGTCAGCCGAGACATAGTGTGTTTGGACAAAACCGAGGGTGCGTCAAAATGGCCCGCTTTCTCATTGCTGAGACACAAAACGGTGCCATCAGCACGCCTCAGTTCGAATCGGAAGGCCAGTCAGAAAAAGGTGATAAGTTGTAAAGTGCTTGATATTAGATTGTTATGTATAATGTATAGATGATGAATATAAACATGGCACTGGAGTTGCTATAAATGCACGCACGCCTTGGTTGCATGACAGAATAAATTTATCGTGTCCGAGACGTATTGATTAAATCGGGGTTACCGGTCTGATACACCGGCAACCCCGGAAGAGATTTCGAACACCGGAAAACGAAGTCCCCTGTGCCGAGTTCTCAGAAAAGGGCGCGTAGTATACGCTTCCGAACTGCATGGGTCAATGGGTTTCCGAATGCGGATGTTTTTCGCCGAAGTTCGTTTGGGTTTGGCACGAGTGTGTTGATCCAAACGAGTTTCGGCTGTTCTTGAAATAGAGGACGCACCGCATAAAAACCTATCTGCCTATGGCAGGAGGAGGGCGTATGAATGCGAATCAAACGAGTGTTGGCGTAACGAATGGTGTCGGTGTGCCACACATAACGCTCAATGAGCTGAGCAAATACGTTTGGGCTGGTGACCGGCAAAGACGAAGTATCGTTAATCGGCAAAAGCGACAAAACACCAAGGCCATTACCCACTACAGAAAATCGGAACCCATCATTCAACTTGGATTCGCATGTGGTTTCGAGGGAACGGCTTTCGATGGCCGATTGTGGGAACTGACTGACGGTTGGGACCCGATGCCTTCCCAACTCAACAAAAAACTGGATAACATTGCGGCTGTCAACCATGCTCGAGATTGTCTTTCTCTGTTTCCTCTCTGCGAGGCATCGTTTGAGCCTGTTTCTCTGAGTCAGCCCGCGGCTATGATCATTTCTGGCGTTCGCGTGAGCGTCCGGCCCGAGGTTATTATTCGCGGCTCTTCTGGTGCGGTCAACGTCAAAACAGGAGCCATCAAATTCTACATGTCAAAGAACTGTAGAATGAAAGATACCGAGATGGCTGTCGGTGCGGCCTTATTGCATCGTTACATGTCAGAAAGGTTTGGAGAAACAAACGTTTCTTCTGAGCGCTGTTACATGCTTGACGTGTTTGCAGGTGCCGTACGCATTGCCGATGCGAGTGCGCAAATGCTCATGCCTCAAATCGAGGCCGCATGTGCCGATATCGCAAAACGTTGGATCGCTGTCGCTGCATAATTTGACAGGGGTGGTTGTCCCAATCGGATAGCCCCCTTCTTTAATTATCAAATCGGGAGGATAAGATTATGGGATATCGTGCACGTTGGTACGCCGATGAGGACAATCTGCGCCACATCGGCAGAGAACACCTTGAACAATTACTCAAGCACTACGCAGGCGAACTGAAGAAAGCGGAGATTCACACACCGCCGGCGGATGTGGATGACGACGCTTATTACCGGTTGCTGGCGAACATCTTCATGCGGCCGGAGGGAATTCCAGACAAACTCCATGACGCGCTTTTCTTTATCAAGGCACTGGACACAACGGCGGGCGAGAACCGTATCATTCAGAATGTGAAGTCGCGACGGCTGAAAATCGAGTTGAAAGCCGAGAGTTCTACCGCTGACAAGGTTCTTCAGGCGTGGCTTCAAGACGAGGAACTTGTCCGCAGACTGTATGTGGAAGTCGGCATCGACGCGAGCAAATCGTTTTTTCACTTCCGTCCGGAGACACTGCCTCTTCCGCCGATGCTGTCTTTCGCAAACGTTCGCGGGACGTTCGAAAAGCATCTGGCGACCGTCTTTCGCGACCGTGCTCGCAGCGACCAGGTGGAGGTCATGGAGTACCGGCGCAAACACGAGTTGGTCTATGCCGTTCGGCACGCGGAGCCTTTCCGGCGCGACACCAAGCAGAAACCAGCCGGCACGGAGCCGCTCTACTACTGGCCGAGCGTGCAGGATCTGATCATCTACAACACCCAGACGCACCACCTGCGCATGAACGTTCCTCTTCGATGGCAGAGAAAAGCCTATGCGCGAGAGTTTAGTTTGTGTTTTTTTGGTAAACTGGACTTGTTCATTGAATGCAAGGTCTTTACGCTCCAGCCGCTCTTTGACAAGGGGCGCGACGCACTAGAGGCCAAGATGTATGGAATCGAGGATGTCCGCCTGTGCGAATTGCAGCAGATCGTGGATGAAGAGCAGGACAACATCCGCATACGGAAGGCCAAGGATGTTTTCAAAGCCTACGAGGACGAGAGCGGCGGTTTGCCTCAAGAGCCGATCCGAAAAGCCGTTTTCGGCGTGCTGATGCAAAAGGGCGGCACCTACCAACGCAAGGTGACTGTTGAGGAAGGCAACGTCGCCAAGTATACCCAAGACGCGGCGGGCAAACACGTGACGGCATGGCTCGACGGTCAAGGGTTTACAGTCGGCGAACCGCTCACGGAGGAGGACATGGGCGATGACGACGGCACCTTGGACTGATGGGCTCGGACTCTTGGGCAAGCGCCGTACACTCGCCCGGTGGCGCGAGTTGTCGGGTGACCGGTTCGAGTGGATGCGGCATTTCCTGAAGCGGACGGGGGCACCCATCCGCTTCATCGCCTGTCCCGAGTGCGGCTGCAACCATCGGGTTTTTCCTGATGGCGACGGTGGCGGTTTTCATGCGGTCTGTTCGTGCGAGGCCTGCGATTGCGATGACATTCTGTTAAAACCGGCAGAGGCGGAGGCGTGGCTTTTCGACCCGCTCCTGTTCGGGCGCGAAGTGCAGTCCGCTCTCGGCACGCTGGGCGAGATCCAGCCGGTTGGCGGCAATGCGCTGGATTTGGGCTGTTGTCCAAAGCACGAGAACGGCGGGCACGCCCTGCTTTTGTTCGGCATTGCCGAGGATGCACTGAAAACCGTGCCGGAGTTGGCCGTACGCAAGAACGCGGGCTGCATCCTGATCTCTCCCGCCATGCGTGCCGTTGAAAAACTGCTGTCGGCGAGCGGAATTCCCGTCGTTAGAATCGGTGATGCCTGCACGACGCTTACTGGCGGTTTGCGCGTGGCTTGCACGGGCGTCTGCAAACGGTTGCCGCGCGACCTGTCCAATCGCGAGGTGGTCGAGTGCCTCCGTCCGCCGATCTACGCACTTGGAAAGGATAACGACAAATTAGTGCAACAGGTTGCCGAAAAGACGGAAGAAGTCGCCCTGATGGTCACCGATCCCACAGGTGTGGTGGCGAAGATAGCGGCAGAGTTTAAGAACGAGGCCGACAGAAATCTCTTCTATCTGCTGATTTTTACGGTTGAAAAAAGAGGCCGGAAGAGGTGTCTGTCTTATGCCGAGATTGGTGATCGGCTGGACGGTATCACCAAGCAGGCGGTGGGAAAGCGGGTGAAGGTTTTCCGACGGGACAATCCGGCACCTTGGCAATATGCGCAAAGTGTTCGCAAACCGCCCAAAGAACGGAAGTACTCAGAGGTGGGGCCTTCAAAACGTAGGAGCTTAGGCATCGACAAGAACTACGGTTATTCGGATTAACATGTGCCCCGTACAGATAAAAAGGACCGTCTGCGGGTTACCCCGTAAACGGTCCTGTTTTCTATGTTGGCCGTACTGTTTATGACGGGTCAGACGGCGTGGAGAGCGTCTTGCCCAGACGGCCGGTCCGCAACTCATCGGACCCGTTCAGCCGTGCGCGGACTTCCAGATAGTAATTCGCGCTGGCTGTCAGAGTCGGAACGAGGAATACCAGTTCTCTGGGCAGATTGGACTGGATTGCGGTCACTTTCACCGCGTCGCCGCCGGCAGTGGGAATCAAAAAGACTCCCTCATCTGACAAGGACGCGTTGAACTTAAGCCGCTGTCCCGACAAGGTGCCGATATGGCCGGGCGTAACGGTCGTGTCCGATGTGTCGGAACCCAAGTCGGCGTATGACAGCGGTGTGGGCGTTGGCTTGGAAATATACACGCGCTCAACCGATGCGTTGGTCATGACGTAGTCACGGACTGTCGTGCCGCAGCGGGCGCGCACATCCACACTGTTGGCAACTAAGTTGAAGGCGGCCGTGATCCCGTCGAATGTCCCCGTGATGGACGGGAACATGTCGAAGATGCCGCCGAAGTTGACCCGGTAGCCTTCCAGCATGGCGGCTTTAAGCGCAAGCTCCAGATTCTGGAACACCGCAAGAATGTCCGACCGCGTAATGCTCGATCCCTGGGCGATCATCCGGTCGGCCATTTCCTCGAATCCGAGGGAGCCCCGGATTTGAACTTGGGCAAGATACTTGCCGGAGTCCTTCAAGTTCGGCATCGTCGCCGGAACCAAGTTGTACATGATGCTATTCATTATTTGAACCTCGCGTGAAGCGTGTTTCGCAAGTTTCATCCGTCGGCCACTTGCCGCCGTCTGAGCGTCCCATGCGCCCCACATGTTTCCGGCGGCGTCAACCGCGAGGCGCAAAAAAAACATTAAGAATCGGACAGAACCAATAAAAATGCGGGTGAAATGCGAGCGTCAACCGTCAACCCATAACGTCAACCGGCAGACTGAATCGATCCTGCGTTAGGCTTGCGATAATAAGTGCCGCCCTTTTTGATGCGAAGGGCGGCACTTATTGTGACAAGGGGCGGCACTTGACGTCGCTGAGGGCGGTTGGCAATATTTTCAAGACCGTTTTGCAACCAATCGCTGCTGTTGGACGAAACGCAGGGTGTTGTTTAGCCCGCATCCCCAAGAGGTCGGGGTAACCCTAAAAGGATCTGGTATGTCGCGGAAAAGAAATGACGGAGCCTTTGATGTGCTCGTGTTGTTGCCGTGGTGGCTGACGTTGGCGGGCGGGCTTGTGCTGTTCGTTATTCTTCACGGACCGCAGGCGTCCGGGCATACGTCCGGCCCTGATGCCTTAGAAAACACGATCAGAACGCTGATGATGACAATCGGCATGTGGGCCTGTTTTGCGGCTTCTTTTGTTTCCGCGATCCGGACGCTATGGCGCAAACTGCTCTTTGCTTCCGCCAAGGATATCGAGTCCATCCGGGCCATGTCGTGCTGGGAATTCGAAAAATTGGTGGGCGAGGCCTACAGGCGGCAGGGATACTCGGTCGAGGAACGCGGCGGCAGGGGCGCGGACGGCGGGGTGGACGTATTGCTGCGCCGAGACGGGCAGAAGATCATCGTGCAGTGCAAACAGTGGCGGACGTGGAAGGTCGGCGTGTCGGTTGTCCGCGAAATGTTTGGCGTCATGGTCGGCGAACACGCGGATCGCGTGGTGATCGTGACCTCGGGGTCTTTCACGAAGGACGCTTGTGCGTTCGCGCACGGAAAACCGATCGAGCTTGTTGACGGGAACGTGCTTGTCAGGCTCATTCGCGATGTCAAGACCACACAGCCGGCATCTTCCTCGCAGGCGGCAGAGCCCCATCAGCCGGAACGGGCCTGCCGTGTTTCGGAAACCCCGATCTGCCCGGAGTGCGGTTCGCCGATGGTGCTGCGCACCGCCCGGAAAGGTCCCAACGCGGGCCATGAGTTTTGGGGCTGTCCGCGCTATCCGGCCTGCCGGGGGATCGTGAATATCGGGTGAGAAGCGGTCGGCGGCTTGTCGCGCACGGGCGGGACGCCCGTGCTACAGGGAAACGGTGCAGGGCAGAGTCTTTGCGCCTGAAAAGCGAGAGGGCCGAACCCCGACGAGGGGTGCTTTTTGTGTTCTTTTGCGGCTAAACAGGAAACGCCAGCAATTCCCAATTTGGATTCAAGGTTCGTTCGCAGCCGCGCTCGGAGATCGCGGGCCACCTCGCGCGGTGCATCTTTCAAGGGGTGGCGCGGGCTCTCTGAGCACGCACCGCGCATAAAACCGCTAAGGGTTGGCCGGGATGTGGAAGGCTCCGAGTGGGAGGCAGGCCTCGCTGTAGAGGTTGCCCTCGCAGGTTTGGTTGCCCATGAAACGGAGCTCTTTGGGTGCGGTCACGCCGTCGGCGCCGACCACGAGCTGTGCGCCCTTGATCTCAACCTTGGCCGGAACGAATTTGCCGTCCGCGCCCGCGATCTCAAAGTTTTTGGCGGGTTCGTTCTCGATGGTGTACCAGCTCTCGGCGTGGTTGAAGGTCAGCACGAACTTGCCGTTTTCGACCTTGCTCTCTTTCAGCGTGGGTGAGTCAGCCTTGACGGACTTGAAGCCGTAATCGCGGTTGAGCGCGAGCAGGGCGAGGCGGCGGCCGACGGTCTCTTTGTCGTTGGGGTGGATGTCGTGCAGGTTGCCGACATCATTGATGACGGCCATGCCGGCGTCCTTCTCCTCGCTTGCGAACTTCTGCTGCGTCTCCCAAAACAGGGGCAGGGCCTTGCCGTCGCCGCCGTAGGTGAACGGTGCGAGCTGGACGAAGTAGAACTTCAGGTCGGGGTTTTCGAACACCTTCTTCCAGCCGTTCACCAGCGCGTGCATCTTATCGCAGTAAGCCGGTCCGTCGCCGAGGTTGGATTCGCCCTGATACCAGATCGCGCCGCGGAAGGTGTAGGGCACGAAGGGGTAGATCATGCGGTTGTAGAGGACGGTCGGCTGCTGGTGCAGATTTTTGACGCCCGGAGCCTTGGGTTTGAGCGCGCCGAGGCTGTCCAGAATGGGCTTGAGCGAGGGGACCGACTCAAAACCGCAGGGCGGAGTCCAGGGCTCGATCCGCGTGCCGCCCCAGTGGGAGGTCACGAGGCCGATCGGGATATCGAGCGCGCGATAGAGCTCGACCCCGTAATAGAACGCGGTGGCCGACAGCGGTCCGACGTTGTCGGGACGGATCGCCTGCCACTGCATCGGATAGTCGGTGCGGGGCGTGAGGGAGAAATCGTAATTGGCCATGCGCGTGAAGCGGATGAGGGGATAATTTGATAGCGAAGCGATCAGGGCACCTTTGCGGTCGCGGAATTTCGGGCTGCCGCCCCACAGGGGGAGCTCCATGTTGGACTGGCCGCTGCACAGCCAGACCTCGCCGACCAGCACGTTGTTCACTGTAGAT
>Ga0183095_10740_pt1 | contig 17259 bp, 6 predicted proteins | sample BioMet4_FD_130346 | JGI IMG/M metagenome (GOLD analysis project Ga0183095, IMG submission 130346) | Microbial communities from bioreactor (seeded with sewage sludge) at LBNL, California, USA - Biofuel metagenome 4 (v2) (version 3) | ecosystem: Engineered > Bioreactor > Anaerobic > Unclassified ...
CATATGGACAAGGAAACGAGGAAGGACTATGAATCCCGTCTTTCGCCGGATTACATACGGGCCGCGATCAAAAAGGGCGGCGGCTCGTACGAATTCACGTTAAAGGAGTCCTTTGCCGAAAAAAGACACAGCGTCATGTATCGCAAGTTCCTCCACTACCGGCTTGACAGCGACCCGGACACGGTTCTCGTCATTGAATCGGACGAAACGGAGGCGGTGCTGCACCAACAGGAGGAGCTCAGGCGCGTCAAACGTGAAGCGGAGCGCGACTGCCTGATCATGGACTCGATCATGGGCGGCATCTCTGTTCTCCGGATGGACGAGAGCGGTCATCTTTCCGTGGATTATTTCAATTCCTATGTGTTTCAGATGCTCGGTTATGAGTCCTCGGGCAATCCGCAGCGTGCGGAGGATGCGAAGGGAACGCCCTTTGAACCGCTTTTTGCCGACGCCATGTCCCTCATCCATCCCAACGACAGGACCTATGTGAGCAGAATGTTTTCCAGCAACCGGGACAAGAATTCCTTTTCGCTCAGACCGTTCCGGATGTACGGAAACGGCGGTCACTGCTACTGGATGCTTGAGCGGGTGCGCACCGGCGTCGCCGCGGACGGCGGACGTGTTTTCTATGCCGCGTTTCACGATGTGACGGAACAGATTGATCTGCAGGCCACTGTCACACGCCAGCTGAAGCTGGAAAAGCAGCTGCGCAGCAAGGCGGATACGGCCAATGCGGCCAAATCCGATTTTTTATCCCGCATGAGCCACGATATGCGCACACCGCTCAACGGGATCATCGGCATGACCTATCTGACCGAGAAAATGGATCTGCCGCCGGCCGCCCGCGATAACCTCGGGAAGATCGACACCTCCTCCAAATTCCTTCTGAGTCTGGTGAACGATATCCTGGATATGTCGAAGATGGAGAATCAGACGATCGAGCTGCACCCGGAACCGTACCCCTATGAGGACTTCTGCACATATCTGGACGCGGTGGTGCGCCCGCTCTGCCGGGAAAAGCAGCAGAATTTCATTCTGGACACGAATCCTCTGCCGGGGTATACCCCGCTGGTGGATATCACGCGGCTCAACCGCATCTACTTCAACCTGCTGTCCAACGCGGTCAAGTACACACCAGAGGGCGGCACCATCACCGTGGAGATACGGGAACTGCTTTTGCCGAATGAACGGATCCGGTTTACCGTGACGGTGCGCGACAACGGTATCGGCATGAGCAGGGAATTCCAGAAGCACCTGTTCGAGCCGTTTGTGCAGGAGAGTCGGGACGACAACTCCGAGATGCGCGGCAGCGGCCTGGGCCTTGCCATCGTCAAGCGCACGGTGGAGGCCATGGGCGGCACGATCTGCGTCAAAAGCGAAAAGGGCAAGGGAACAGAATTCACGGTGGCGCTGGTATCGCCGTGCGTCAGATACGCGGCCGTCATCAAAAAGGAAGAGCCCCCCGCCGACGAGTACAGCTGCCTTTTGGGCAAACACGTCCTTCTGTGTGAGGATCATCCGCTGAATCAGGAGATCGCCAGGGCGCTGCTGACGGAAAAGGGCATGCTGGTGGAGATCGCGGAAGACGGACAAAAGGGAGCCACCCTTTTTTCCCAGTCGCCGCTTCATTACTTTGACTGCATTTTAATGGATCTGCGCATGCCCGTATTAGACGGCATCGGCGCCGCACAGACCATTCGCGCCATGACGCGTCCCGACGCCCGGACGGTGCCGATACTGGCCATGACGGCAGACGCCTTCTCCGACGACATCAGAAGATGTCTGGAGGCGGGGATGAACGGACACATTGCCAAGCCGATCGACCCCCCGCTGCTTTATGAGGCGCTTTGCCATGCGCTGGGCACGGAAAAAGGGCAGCCAACAGGAGAAACGCACCCTGCGCCCGGCTGTTGACGCGCGCCGCTCAACGTCATTCCGGGCATGAACCGCATTGCCGCAGAGCAGCAGAATCCGGATATCACAGGGACTGCCTTTCAAAAAGCAATGTTTTTCCCGGATTTCCGTTCCTGCAAAGAACGGATGGATCACACGGGAGCGGAGCCGAAGAGGTTGTGAAGAAGGCGCCCGCCTGCAGCGATGCCTTGGCCGCGGGCGGTACATATGCGTCACGGAGGGTTTGCAATGAACGACAAACAGGACGATGATTTCGTGCAGCTGCAGGATCACGCGCATCTTATGGATGTTCTCGACAGTATTCCTACAGGCGTCAGCGTCTGCACCGTCGTGGAGCATCAGCTCACGCATCTGGCGATCAACCGCCATCTGGCCGCAAAGCTGGGGATACAGGGCGGTTCCTATGCCATTTCCTCTCTGGAGCAGATACTTTCCTATATCCACGCAGCCGACCGGGATGCCTGCCGGAACGCGGTGCAGAGCTTCCTTTGCAGGGGAGCGGCGCTGGATATGGTCTGCCGCCTGCGCTGCACCCGCAGCTCTTTTTCTTACTGGGCACATATTGAAGGCCGCCTTACCGGACGGTCGGGCGACACGGAAACCGCCTACCTGACCTACACCGACATCGGTGCGCTGAAGGAAACGGAAAAAACGCTGCGGGAGGCGGTGGTTTCGGCCAAACTGGTGGTATGGGAATATGATATCCCCCGGCATACCATCCACATGGCCAACAATGAGCCGACCGACGAAGAGTGCCGACGTTTTGGCCTGCCGCATGTGATCCCCAACATACCGGAGGCCTTCACGGAGCTGGTAGATGAAAAGAGCCTGCCCGCGCTGTACGAGATGTACCGCCGGGTGGAAGCGGGAGAAAATGCCTCCTGCGAGATCTGGTACAGGCAAAGACCCGGTCTTGAACCGCGCTGCGAACGGGTGAGCTATACGGTGGAACCGGATGAAGACGGGTGCGCCCGCCGCGCTTATGCTGTGAGCTTCAACATCACCGCCGAGAAGAAGGCGGCCGAGCGGTATGCCCGCGAGCAGAGCTACCTGCGCGACAACCGGGATTTCAATCTGATCTCCAAAGGCCATTACAATCTGACGCAGAACCGGGTGCTGGAATACACGCTCCAGTCTGACAAAACACCCGGCGGGAACTACTTTGACACGCACGCCGACGTTACCTTTGATGAAGCGGCCCAGGCGCTTTTCCATATGCCGTGTTCCGAGGAGGATCACCCCGCGCTGATGGAAGCCGTGGACCGGGAACATCTGCTGCAGCGATATCAGGAGGGGCATCTGACCAGCCGCGCGCAGTACCGCCGCCCGCAAAAAGGCGATCTGCCGCTGTGGATGAGCGTGGAAATGCGGACCTTCGCCTCCCCCATCACCGGCGACGTGGAGTGCTTTTCCTATACGTACGATATCACGGACAAGGTGCGGAACGAGGAGATCATGAACCGCCTCGCCGCGACGGAGTTCGACTATGTGGGCCTGATCCTGGCCAACAGCCGCCAGTTCGAATTTCTTCAGAAATCAGATAAGATCCCGTATCCGGAGCTGCGGACCAAAACAGATTACGCGGCCTGCTGCAGCTATGTCCGGGATCGCTTTGTGGCCGATATGGAACGGGAGCAGTTCGATCTCTCGGTGTCGCTGGAACGGATCCTGGACGGTCTTGCGGCGTCAGGGCGCTGGAGCTCGACGTATCACCGCACGGAAAACGACAGGGTGTTCTGCAAACAGATGGATTACAGCTGGCTGGACCGGGAGGAACGGATCATTCTCGTCGTACGAACGGATGTCACCGCCGCCTATGAGCGCGATCAAAAGCAGCTTTTCCGGATGAAAGCGGCGAAGTTGGAAGCAGATCGGGCCAATGAGGCCAAGTCCTCGTTTCTTTCCAGCATGAGCCACGATATGCGCACGCCGCTCAATGCCGTACTGGGCTTTACCGATCTGGCGCTGCGTGAGAAGGACGAAGCGGTCAAGCAGGGCTATCTGGAAAAGGTGAAGCTGTCCGGCGGTTTTTTGCTTGACCTCGTCAACGACACGCTGGAGCTGAGCCGGATCGAGAGCGGCAAGCTGTCGCTGGAACCGGCGGCGGTGGACGGCCGGGAGATCTGGGATTCACTGCTGGCTTCTCTTCGCCCGGCCGCAGAGGCAAAGGGGATCACGCTGATCGAAGAAAAACCCGACGATCTGAACGAAACGCTCTGGGTGGATCGCCTGAAACTGCAGAAGGTCCTTTTGAATCTGCTGTCCAATGCCATCAAATATACGCCGTCGGGCGGGACTGTGCGAATTTCGGTCAAGCGCTTGGATCCCGAAGCGGAAAACGGCTGCACCAGGCGAATCATCGTGCAGGACACCGGGATCGGCATCAGCCCGGCATTTTTGCCGCAGGTATTCGAGCCGTTCGCGCAGGAACACCGCGCGGAGGCGGGAGATGTGTCCGGTACCGGCCTCGGCCTTTCCATCGTCAGGCGGATCGTCGATTTGATGGGCGGCACGATCCACGTGGAAAGCGAGGTGGGCCGGGGGACGTGCTTTGCGGTGGATCTGCCGGTGAATGTGGCCGACAGCGTGCAGGCCCGCAGGAAAATCGCGGCGGAGGCATCCCTTGACGGCAGACGCGTCCTGCTGTGCGAGGATAACAGCCTGAACGCGGAGATCGTCAGGATTCTGCTCAGGGAAAAGAAGATCGATGTGGATTGGGCCGTCAATGGAAAGATGGGAGTGCACCTGTTTTCATCATCCGCGCCAAACTACTACGACGTGATCCTGATGGACATCCGCATGCCTGTTCTGGACGGCTACGGTGCTGCCAGAAACATCCGCGCACTGCCCCGTGCCGACGCGAAGTCGATCCCCATTCTCGCCATGACGGCCGATGCTTTTCAGGAGGATACGCGCCACGCGCTGGAAACAGGAATGGACGGATATCTGGCAAAACCCGTTGACCCGGAACGCCTTTGCCGCGCGCTGTCCGACGCGATCCAAAACGGACGGGGAAAAGAAAAATGCTGAAACGTGAACCCGCCGGATTGCTGCAGGCGGTCCCGGCGCATCCGCCGGGACCGCTGCCCCTTTATCGGGACCTGCCGGCTGCTGTTTTTGGGGGGATGAAAACCGTCTGCGCCCTGCGTATCTATTCGTGCAACGACATCCATTCGGAAGATTTTAGTGTATAACGGCAGCGAATGCGCGTCATAAAAACGCAAAAAGAGCGTGAAACGGTTGAAATAAGCGCAAATTAAGTTGCATCAGTAAAAATGTAGTGATAAAATAAATCAGGATGAACAATGTTCCGCGAGGTGAATGATATGCCGGAAAAGGAACCCGCCACACGAGAAAAAATCCTTGCCTGCGCCAGAAAGTACTTGCAGGTCGGAAACTCTGCGACCTTCGGCATCCGCGACATTGTAGAGGAGTGCGATCTTTCCACCGGAACCTTTTATCGGGAGTTTCCGACAAAGGACGATCTGGTGATCGCCGTAATGGGTGACGACTGGACAAACATGGTGGACTACATCGACGAACATGTATCGGCCGATCACACGGCGTACGAGAATATTCGCCTTCTCTTTACGTGCATCAGCTCCTTTGAACGGAAGTACCGGCTGTCGCTGCTGTGTTCCCCGGAAGGGGCGCAGCGGTATGTACAGGCGGAAAAGGACAATTTGAATCTGATGTACGCGCGCGCGGAGAAACTGATTCGCGCAGAAACTGCGCGGGAAAACCTGGAGGCGGCGCTTGATCCCAGAAAAGCGGCCTATCTGACCGTGCAGCTGGCTCTTGCTGTGGGCCGCGAACCGAATCTGACCTTTGAGGATATATGGACAATCCTTTGTCTGCTTGGCAGAAGCGGTCGGTTGGGCGACGGAAAAGGGACCGGCGCGGGAGGAAAACGCATATGAAAACAGAAGGATCGCCGGCAGCTGCGCCTCAAGCTATTCTGAATAAGGAATTTGTCGATAAAATTCCCAACGGGATCGGCATTTTTTCCTATGAAAACGGAAAATACACAACGATCTACCTGAACGACGGATACTACAAGATGATGCATGTCCGCCGGGAGGACCGCAGCCCGGAAATACGGGAGGATCCGTCCCTCGCCGTTTACGAGGAGGACCGCGAAAAGCTGAACAGCGAGCTTGTCAGCGCGCTTGAGGAAAACCGCCCCATGCACTGCAACATCCGTATTTTGCAGGGAGACGGAAGCTACCGCTGGTTCAATCTCCGTGCGGTTGTGGCGGAGCGCAGCGGCGGCAGGCTGATCTGGTACAATTCCTATACGGATATCGACGAACTGGTGCGGGCCGAAAGCAACATGGAGGAAAGCCGCAGCAGATATGAGCTCGCCGTCAAAAGCGCGCGTCTTGCCGTCTGGGAATACGACATCGGAACAAGCCGCCTGATCATCCCGGAGGGGAGAGCCGACGGCTCCGCCAGGGAGCGTTACGGTCTGACGGACAGCACCCTGGAGAATGTACCGGAATGCATGCTGCCCATGGGGCTGACCGACGATGACCGCGAACGGTTTCTTCAGCTGTACGAAGAGGTTCGCGCGGGCAAGGAATTTGCGACTGCGGACATCTGGTTCCGGCTCTCGCCCGAATCCAAGCCGGAGTGCGACCGTATCTCCTATATCGTTGTGAAGGATAAAACCGGCAAGCCGGTGCGGGCTTACGGCAGCGGTCTGGATATTACGGCGGAAAAGCAGGAACAGCTCAACTTTCATCAGGCGATCCAGTCCATTTTGACCGCAAATCCGGAAGCACTGTGCACCTTCCAGCTCAATCTGTCCCAAAACCGCTGCTTCGAGGGGCACGGTATCTCCTCTTTTATCGTTAATACACTTCGCGCGGATACGGTGGACGGCCTCTTTACGCATTGTCGGGACCTGATCCCGGAGGGAGAGGACCAGTCCGCCTTTTTTGCAGTATTCGACCGGACAAAGCTGATCGGCGAATTCAATTCCGGCAACAGAAATCTGCATGTGGATTACCGCCGTAAGGATGAGTCGGGGAAGCAATTCTGGGTGCGCACCTACATCAGCATGCTGGGGAATCCGGGGACGGGCGACATTGAAGGCGTGATCTATTCGCTGGACATCTCGCGGGAAACCCAGCAAAACGAGATCTTCAGCATCATCACGGATAAGGAATACGACCTCATCGCGCTGCTGCATCTGGACAGCGGCACGGTGGAATCCGTCCAGCTGGGCGCGGATCTTCTTCACGAATATCGCCGCAGCTTTCCCGATACCGGCGCACGCTGTTCTTTCGAAGAACTGCGCCGCAACGGCGCGGCGGACTGGGTGGCGCCGGAGGACCGGCAGAAGTATCTCGAGGGCACCGAACCTGCCCGCATCCGCGCGGAACTGGACCGCAACGGCTTTTACGAGCTGGTGATCCACGGCTGCTCCAAAAGCCGCGGCAGCGTCTACCGCAAACTGCAGCACTACTACCTCAATGCGTGGAAGGACAGCGTTCTCATCATCGATTCCGACGTGACGCTCACCTATCTGGAGCAGCAAAAAGAGGTTGAGCGCGCCCAAAAGGACGCAAAGCGGACACAGGATATTCTGGACTACATCTCCGACGGCGTGTGTGTCCTGCTCATGCCTGACCCGGAGCATCTTTTCATTGAATATTCCAACAAGCAGATGCCTCTGCTGCTGGGCTTTCAGGACGGCGCACAGTCGCCCGCGGAGCTCGCCGATCCCGCGGGCAGCGACGCGGCCTATTTTGCCGACGCCTTCAGCGGCGTACACCCGGAGGATCTGCCCGCGGTGCGGGAGGCTTACCGAAAGGGATTCGCGCTGGAGCGCTTCAGCATTCCGCGCTTTCGGCTGATCACGGCCGCCGGCGATTATATCTGGGTCACCGTGGATGTGGTGCTCCGCGAGCGGCGGCCGGATGGCAAGGTGTTTTACGGGACCTATCGCGACATCACCAAAGAAATCGCGCTGGAAGCGGAACTGGAAACGCAGCGCCGGGCGCGCATGGAGCGGACGATGGTGGATACCATTGCCGGTCTGCCGTCCAGCTCCGCTCTGTTCCGCATCCGGGACGACCGGACGATTCTCCCGGAGTCCTATTCCGACGAATTCTGCCGTATGGGCGGCTATACGCAGCAGGACGACTTGTTTCGGGACAATGCCTACGGCGGCGTCCACCCGGACGACCGTGCCCAGGTCATGGAAAACCTGGGACGGCATCTGGACGACGCCAAGCCGTTCCGTCTGGTCTATCGGATCATCACCAAAGCAAAAACCTACATCTGGGTCAGCGTCAACTATAATAAATTCACGCTGGGCGAAACGCAGTATCTCTATGCCGTCTATACCGACATCACCGACCTCAAAAAGCAGGAGGAGCGGCTCAAGGAGCAGTACGACGCGGCGCAGACCTTTCTGAACTCCGTGTCCGGCACCTATATCGCCGCCCGGCGCATCAATTTGACGCGAAACCGAATCGAATCGGTAGAGGGCAAAAACCCGCTGGCCGAGGCAAAGGGCCTGACCGTCTACGACGACTATGTTGAGGCGCTGCTCTCCGCCGTGCCCGGTAAAACGGACCGGGAGAAGTGCGCGGCGTTTTATTCGCGGGAGGACCTGCTGACGGCATATGACAGAGGCGAGAGGAGCCGCTCTCTGGAATATCCTTACCGCACACCGGACGGCAACATGGCCTGGGTCCGCAACACCATCAACCTGACCAAGCGCCCCGGCAACGGGGAGGTCATCGCCTTTTCCGCCGTCAGCGACATCAACCGTGAGAAGATCATCGGCACCGTGATGGATAAGCTGGCGATGACGCATTACGACAATATCTGCTGCTTCGACGCCGCGAACGGGCGAATCATTTACTTCTTCTCCCCCAACGGCCTGCTGGGCGGGAGGAGGATCGCGAGCGGCGATTCTTTTGAATCGGTCATGCGGGAATACAACGGCGGGTACATCGTGCCCGCGGACCGGGCCGCCTGTACGGAGTATATGCAGATTCAAAATATCCTGCGCCTTCTGGATGCAGGCGAGCGCTGCGCGACGACTTTTTCCGTCATGGAAAACGGAGAGCAGCGGATCAAGCTGGCAGAGTTTTTCTATGTCGACCGGGAATACCGTCTGATCGGCCTGGTGCGCACGGACTATACCGATACGCAGCGCAAACAGCTTGCGCAGGAGGCACGGCTGCGCGCCGCGCTGGACGACGCCAAACAGGCGACCGCCGCCAAATCGGACTTTCTCTCCCGGATGAGCCACGATATCCGCACGCCCCTCAACGGGATCATCGGCATGACATACCTGACCGAGGGTCTGGAACTGCCGGAGAAGGCGCGGGAAAATCTTCGGAAGATCGACACATCCTCAAAATTTCTGCTGAGCCTCATCAACGACATCCTGGATCTGACCAAGGTGGAAAGCGACAAGATCGAGCTGCATCCGGAGCCGTATTCCCCGCGGGAGTTTTACGATTACATGGATTCCGTATTCAAGCCCTTGTGCGAGAGTAAAAACCAGACCTTCCTTGTGGACGCGCACCAGCCGGCCGACGTGCTCCCGCTGCTGGACAAGCTGCGCGTGAACCAGATCCTTTTCAATCTTCTTTCCAATGCCGTCAAATACACGCCGGAGGGCGGCACGATCGTCTACCGCGCCGACTTCGGCGAGCCGGACCGGAACGGGAAAATGCCGATCCGGATCGAAATTCGGGACAACGGGCGCGGCATGAGCGAAGCGTTTCAGAAGCATCTATTCGAACCGTTCACCCAGGAGCGCAGAAAAGACGCCTCCGATGCCAGGGGTTCCGGACTGGGCCTCGCCATTGTCAAGCGCCTGGTGGATTTGATGGGCGGCGCCATTGCGGTAGCGAGCAAGCTTGGAGAAGGGACTGTGTTCACGGTCAGCCTGACGGCGGACAGCGTTCCGTTTTTCGCGCCGTCCGGCACGAAGGTGCAGGACACACCCGACCTGAACGCGGATCGGCTGGCCGGGCGGCATGTGTTGCTCTGCGAGGATCATCCGCTCAATCAGGAAATCGCGGCGGCGCTGCTGAACGAGCGCCGAATAAGCGTTACGCTGGCGGAGGACGGAAAAGACGGCGTTGAGCTGTTTCGGAAGTCCATGCCCGGCTATTTCGACATTGTGCTCATGGATATTCGCATGCCGGTGATGGACGGCTACGAGGCGGCCAGGGCGATCCGTGCCCTGAATCGGCCGGACGCGAAGAAAATTCCCATCATCGCCATGACGGCGGACGCCTTTACGGACGATATTCAGAAATGTCTGGACGCGGGAATGGACGGACATATTGCCAAGCCTATCGAACCGAACCGGCTCTACCGCGTGCTCTCAGAGCATCTGCGGACATCCTGCGGGGATTCGCGCGCCTGACGAAAGCGGCGCGCGGCGGTGCATCCGGCCCGGCCGGGTTCGCCCGCCGAAGCGGATAAGGAGGGAAAGCATGGAGTATACGAAAGGACAATTAAAGACGCTGATCGGGAGTGTTGCCGGCTATGCCGTCATCTATCAGGCGGCGGGCGACGGCTTTTGGCCTATTTTTTATACGAAAAATGTACCGTCTTTTTCCGGCCTGACGGAAGCGGAATATCTCGCGCTTTACGGGAAGGATGCGGGAGCCGTCGTTCCGGCCTCGGATATGCCGGCGCTTGCCGCGAAGCTGAAGCGGCTCCTCGCCGGCGAGGGCGATCAGGAGGCAACCTATCGCACCTACCACAAAACCAGAGGGTTTGTCTGGACGCATGTTTTTCTCAAGCTGCTGGGTGTCTGCGAGGGCGCGCCGGTCTTCATGGGCAGCTTTACAGATGTTTCCGCCACGAAGGCCGCGCCCGATCTGCTTTTGGACAACTCCAGCCAGCGGATCTATGTGATCGAACGCGACAGCTATGATCTTCTCTACGCCAACTCCGTCGAGCGGGCGGACAAGGAGTCCGCACCCAGGCTTGGGCAGACCTGCTATCAGTATATCCGCAAAAAGGACGCGCCCTGTGAAGACTGCGTGATCCATCAGCTCCGCGGGGACGCGCCGCTGGAAACGGTCTGGCACGACGCATCCCGTGAAAAAGCCTACGGTACCAAGGTTGTGCCGATGGATTTCTTCGGCAAACGGGCCTGGGCCTTCTTTGTCGATGATCTCACCAAGCACATCGATCTGGAGGAGCAGCTCCGGCAGGAGCAGGAAAAGTACCGCGCCGCCACGGAGGGCGCCAATCTGCGCGTCTATGAATACGATATCAGAAACCATACCATCGTCCTGCCGGAACACGCACGAAAGCTGTTCGGGGTTCCGTCGAACGTCCTTTCAGACGTGCCGGAAGCAGCGCTGCCCTACTTCCACGGGGAGGATTACGAGCGTGTGCGCCGGTTCTTCGCCCGCGTGGACAGCGGGGAGAGGCTGGTGACGGACGAGTTTCTCATGAATCCGGTGGACGGTTACGCCGCCTATCTGCGCTACACCTTCACCACGGTGTTCGACGACGCCGGCGCGCCGGTCAAGGCATACGCCGTGGCCGAGGACATCACCGCGCTGAAACGGGAGGAAGCCGGCTTCAATGAAATGCTGGAATCGCTGCTGACGGCAAATCCCAGCGCGCTGTGCTCCTTCCGCACCAATCTCACCCGCAATGAGTGCAGCGAGGGGCACGGGGCGTCCCGGTACATTCAGTCGCTTCTCCGCTCCGACACGGTGGACCGGCTGTTTGAGAACATTCTCTCCATCATTCCGGATCCGGCGCAGCGGGAAAGGGCCGCGGAATTCTTCAGCCGGAAGACGCTGACGGCGGCATTTGCCGGCGGCAAAAGCGGCCTGCAGCTGGATTATCAGCGGGCCGACGAAAATGGGCGGCTCGTGTGGGTGCGCTCCTTCGTCAACATGCTGAAAAACCCGGATACCCAGGATATCATCGCGGTCTTTTACTCGCTGGACGTCACGGAGGAAAAGCGGCGCAGCGAGATCTTCAACATCATCACCAATCAGGAGTACGACTATGTGGCGCTGCTGCATACCGCGGAAAACAAGATCGAGTTTCTCAGTCTGAATCCGAAGCTTCTGCAAAAATACCACATCGCGTTCGGCCGGCCCGGGGCCCTGTACGACTTCGACGCAACGCGCCATTTCGCGGCGCGCAGCTGGGTGGACGCGGCCGACCGCGACACCTATCTGAAGGAGAGCACCGCGGAGGCGGTGCGCCGGGGCCTTGAACGGAACGAACACTACGAGCTCAGCGTGCGGGGGCATTACACAGGGCATCCGGACGAAACCATGTGCCGCAAGATTCAGCACTACTATCTGGACGCGGGCCGGGAGATCGTTCTGATCATTCAAACCGACGTGACCGAAACCTATCTGCAGCAGGTGCGCGAAACGGCGCTGGCAAAAACAGAAAAGGCGCAGCTGGCGGATATTCTCAACAAACTTTCCACCGGTATCTGCGTACTCAAGATGCCGGACCCGGAGCATGTGTACACGACCTTCTGTAACCAGCAGATCTATAAGCTGCTGGATATGACGCCCAATGCCAGCGTTCCCGAGGATCTGGACCAAAATGGGGATCCGCTGCTGCTGAAGTATTTCAAGGACGAATTCAGCGGCATTCATCCCGACGACCAGGCCCGCATGCGAAGGGCGTTTCGCGAGGGCTTCGGTCAGCCCGGCTTTACGGTTTCCAACGTCCGCTATATGGGCGGCAAGGGAGAATATAAGTACATCACCATCGATCTGGTGCTTCGGGAATCAAAACCGGACGGGCGCGTGTTCTACGCCTCCTACCGGGATGTTTCACAGGAAAACACTCTCCGGCGCGAACTGGAGCTTCGGCAGCAAAAACAGATGGAAAACACGCTGGTGGATACCATCGGGCGCCTGCCGGCCTGCTCGGTGCTGTATCAGGAAACGGACAGCGGCCCCTCTGTCGCCGAGCGATACTCGGAAGAATTCTGCAGACTCAAGGAATGTACCCAGGAGGAGGTGCGCCGGTTCAGCGGCACCGATGCCTTCGCCCCCGTCCATCCCGACGACCGGGAACTCCTTAAAAAAGCGGTCCTTGCCTCGCAGCACGACGAGCGGATGCACAACGCCGTCTATCGCATCGCCACAAAACGCTCCGGCTACAAATGGGTCAGCGTGAATTACACGCATTTTTCCATTGCCGATCAGCGGTACCTGTATGCGGTCTACACCGATATCGACGCGCTGAAGAAGCAGGAACAGCAACTGGAAGAACAGTATAATTCGGCGCAGGCGTTTCTGGACTCCATCGCGGGCAGCTATCTTGCGACGAGGCGTGTCAATCTGACGAAAAACCTGGTGGAGGCGGTCGACGGGACGAGCCCGCTACCGAAGGTGGCGGCGCTCGCGGATTACGATTCCTCCATCGCCGCGCTGCTTTCCGCCATGCCGGCGGAACGGGACAGGCGCGAGTGCGCGGCGTTTTTCTCGCGGGAAGCCCTGATCCGCGCCTTTGAAAGCGGAACGCGAAATCTCTCCAGAGAGTACCGCTACCTGACCCCGACCGGCGATCTGAAATGGGTGCGCAGCGTTCTGACGCTGACCAAGCGCCCCGGCAGCGGCGACATCGTTTCGTTTTCGGCAGTCAGCGACGTCAGTCAGGAGAAGCTGATCAGCACCATCATGGATCGTGTCGTCATCACGCAGTTCGATAACATCAGCTGTATCAACGCGCGCAAAAACCGGATCGAGTTCTTTCATGCCGGGGAAAACGGCCTTGACGGAATGGAGATCCGCAGCGGGGATGACTACGACGCGGTGATCGACGAGTTCTGCAGCCTGTCGGTTGTCCCTTCCGAACGAGAGAGCGCCTCGGCGTTCATGCGGATGACAAACATCCTGTCCGTGCTGGATTCCGGCAAACGCTGCATCACCTCCTTCACCGTGAAGGAGAAAGGCGTGCTGCGGGCGAAGCAGGTGGAGTTTTTCTACGTCGACAGGGAGAACGGGCTGGTCGCGCTGCTGCGCACGGATTATACCGAGGCACAGCACAGACAGCTCGAGCAGGAGGAACGGCTGCGGCTCGCGCTGGGCGCGGCCAAAAAGGCCAACGAGGCCAAGTCTGATTTTCTTTCCCGCATGAGTCATGATATCCGCACGCCGCTCAACGGCATCATCGGCATGTCTTACCTTGCCCAGGAACAGGAAAATCCCGCGCGCACGGCAGACTGCCTGAAAAAGATCGATACCTCCTCAAAATTTCTGCTGAGTCTTATCAATGATATTCTCGACCTTACCAAGGCCGAGAACGATAAGATCGAGCTGCACCCCGAGCCGTACGTTCCGCGGGACTTTTACGAATACCTGGATGCGGTGTTCCAGCCGCAGTGCGGTGCGAAGGGGCAAAAGCTTGTTGTAAAGGCGCATCCGCCGCAGGACGTCTATCCCGTATTCGATAAGCTGCGCATCAACCAGATCCTGTTCAACCTGCTCTCCAACGCGGTCAAATACACGCCGGAGGGCGGAACGATCACCTACTGGGATCAGTTCGGTCCGCCGGATCGGGACGGACGGCTGTCCGTTGTCTTTGAGATCGGCGACACCGGAATCGGCATGAGCGAGGAGTTTCAGAGGTGCCTGTTTGAGCCGTTTACGCAGGAGGGACGCGCCGAAGCTTCCGTATCCGGAGGCTCCGGTCTTGGCCTTGCCATTGCCAAAAAGCTCATCGATCTCATGGGCGGCACCGTCTGCCTGAAAAGCGAGCCGGGCAAGGGAACGGTATTCACGGTCCGGCTGACGGTGGACAGCGTTCCGGCCCCGGCCGCGCAGACGAAGCAAACCTTGAGCGAAGCCGCGCAGGCTTCGGCGGACCTTGTGGGAAAACGGGTCCTGCTGTGCGAGGATCACCCGCTCAATCGGGAAATCGCCAAGGCCCTGCTTGCGGAGAAACAGATGGTCGTCACCGCAGCGGAAAACGGCCGGGCCGGGCTTGACCTGTTCCGTCAGTCGCCTCCGCACTACTACGAACTGATTCTGATGGACATCCGCATGCCGGTGATGAACGGATATGAAACGGCGAGAGCCATCCGCGCGCTGGATCGGCCGGATGCGGGAGAAGTACCCATCCTCGCCATGACAGCCGACGCCTTTGCAGACGACGTGCAAAAATGTCTGGACGCCGGAATGAACGGACATGTTGCGAAGCCCATTGAACCGGAGCGGTTGTTTGCGGCCTTGCAGGAGGTGCTTCGCAAAAAATGACCGGCTCTGCGCGGGGGGAAAGGGGTTCGGACGGAATGCTTGACCGATGAGAACATCCATCCGCAGGTTGAATCCGCCGTCTGCATAGCCGATGACAAATCCCGGGCCGGGTGCTGAAGCAGCGCCCGAATTATGTCGTTTTAAGGTGAAAACATGAATTCGTACAGCAGCAAAGAAGCGTATACCTTTCCGGCTCGATCCGGAAAGCTGAATATTCCGGATTTCTGCGATATGACTCAGTTTGAACAGATGATGAAGGACTGGGCGGAAAGCACGGGGCTTGCCACCGTGGCGGTGGGCCGCGACGGCGAATATGTCAGCGACTGCTACAATTTTACAGAATTCTGCCACAGTCTGACGCGCAGGAGCCCGGAGGGTCAGCGCCGCTGCATTGAATGCGACCGAAAGGGCGCCGGGATCTACCTGTGCCATGCGGGACTTGTGGATTTCGCGGCTCCCATTACATTGGAGGACGGTACGCTTTTGGGCAACATCGTGGGCGGCCAGGTGCTTCCCGAGGAGCCGGACGAGACGCGGTTCCGTGCCACCGCGCGGGAGCTGGGCATCGATGAGGATGCGTATCTTACCGCCCTGCGCAAGGTCAACATCCGTTCCCGCGACGAGATCCGGGCCTCCGCCGCGCTGCTGGCCAACGTCGTCAACATGTTCGTGCGCGCCAGCTACGCGGCGCGGATAAACGCGGCGTCCCTGACGGAACGCGCGGAAATCATCTCCTCGCTGAGCAAGATCTATTTCTGCGATTACTACATTGATCTGGAGAAAAACCGGATGCTGGAGCTGGACGCCACCGAGGAGCTGCGGTCCTTTGTCGGCCCCCGAAGCGACGCTGCGGGGCTGCTGGCAGAATCCTGCCGCTATTTTTCGCTGCCGGAATATCTGCCGGGATTTCTGGAATTCACGGAGCTTTCCACTCTGCGGGACCGGCTCGGCAGCCGGACCAGCATCACCTATGAGTTCGTCTGCCGGGATTCCGGCTGGTGCCGCGCCACCTTTATCGCGGTGGGTCACGGCCCGGACGGACGAATTTCCCATGTGATCTACGCGCTCCAGCACATTCAGGAGGAGAAGGAAGCGGAGCTTCGCACGCAGCAGGCGCTGAAGGATGCGGCCGACGAGGCCAACCGGGCCAATCGCGCCAAGTCTGATTTTCTCTCCCGCATGAGCCACGACATCCGCACGCCGCTCAACGGTATCCTCGGCATGACGTATCTGGCGGAAAAAGAGGACAATTCCCCCAAGACGGCGGACTGCCTTCAGAAGATCGGCGATTCCTCCAGATTCCTCATGGGGCTGATCAACGATATCCTCGATATGTCCAAGGCGGAGAGCGACAAGATCGAACTGCATCCGGAGCCCTATCCTCCGGAGGAGTTTTACGGCTATTTGAACGCCGTCTTTGCACCGCTGTTTGAGGAAAAGCAGCAAAACTTCATTTTGGACGCGCACCCGCTGGACGACCGGGTGCCGCTATTGGACAAGCTGCGCATCAATCAGGTGGTGTTTAATCTGCTTTCCAACGCGGTCAAATATACGCCGGAGGGCGGAACCGTCGCCTACCGGGTGTGGTTTTATCCGCTTGAAAACACCCGGCTGCACATGAAGATTGAGGTTGCCGATAACGGAATCGGCATCCGGCCGGAATTCCAAAAGGCCCTGTTCGATCCCTTCACGCAGGAGGGGCGCAGCGACATCTCGGCCACGCGGGGTTCCGGGCTGGGACTCGCCATCGCCAAGCGCATGGTGGAACGGATGGGCGGAACCATCTGCGTGAACAGCGAGGTCGGAAAAGGCTCGACCTTCACGGTTGAGATGGATCTTGACAGCGTCCCGGTTTCCTCTCTGGCCGCAGCGGGCGCGCTCCAGCCGGACGCCGCGGACACGCTTCGCGGCGCGCACGTTCTGCTCTGCGAGGATCATCCTCTCAATCGGCAGATCGCGCGGGAGCTGCTGGAGGCACGGGGAATGCTTGTGGAAACCGCGGACAACGGGCAGCTCGGCACGGAACGATTTCTCCGTTCGGCCATCGGATTTTATCAGGTGATCCTCATGGATATCCGGATGCCGGTCATGAATGGTTATGAAGCGGCGC
>Ga0183095_11465_pt1 | contig 17244 bp, 11 predicted proteins | sample BioMet4_FD_130346 | JGI IMG/M metagenome (GOLD analysis project Ga0183095, IMG submission 130346) | Microbial communities from bioreactor (seeded with sewage sludge) at LBNL, California, USA - Biofuel metagenome 4 (v2) (version 3) | ecosystem: Engineered > Bioreactor > Anaerobic > Unclassified ...
TAGACTTGGCATTCCTGAATTGTGGACAGACGACGGCCCTCACGGAGTTCGTCCGGAAGTCCTTTGGGATCAATGGGATCAGGCCGGATGGACAAATGATTCCTGCACGGCTTACCCAGCCCTCACTGCGTTGGCCGCATCCTGGAATCCGAAAATGTCAGCCCTTTACGGCAAAAGCATCGGAGAAGAGGCACGTTATCGCAAGAAAGACGTACTTCTCGGCCCTGGTGTCAACATTTACAGAACCCCGCTTGGAGGCAGGAACTTCGAATATATGGGTGAAGACCCATTCTTATCCGCCACAATGGTTGTCCCTTACGTTCAAGGCGTCCAGAGCAATGGCGTCGCTGTCTGCGTCAAGCACTATGCCCTTAACAATCAGGAACTGAATAGGACACTGACGAATGTAACAGTAAGTGACAGAGCCTTGTATGAAATTTATCTCCCTGCTTTCAAAGCAGCCGTACAGAAAGGTCACGCTTGGTCCATAATGGGATCTTACAATATGTACAAAGGCGTATTCAATTGCCACAACCCCTATATGCTCAATGATATACTAAAAGGCGAATGGGGCTTTGACGGCGCCGTAGTGAGCGATTGGGGAGGCACCCACAACACTGACCAGTCCATCAAGAATGGCTTGGATCTGGAATTCGGCACTTGGACCAATGGTCTGAATTCCGGGGCCAGCAATGCTTATGACAATTATTACCTTGCCAAGCCATATTTGGACAAAATCCGCTCTGGTAAGGTAGGCACAGAGGAACTCGATGCCAAAGTCCGCCGAGTGCTGAGGCTGATGTACAGAACCAATATGAATCGCAACAGACCTATCGGCAAGTTCACTTCGCCAGAGCATTATGCTGCCGCCCGCAAGATTGGGGCTGAAAGCATTGTCCTGCTGAAAAATGAAGGCAACATTCTGCCAATTGCCAAAGCCAATAAAATACTCGTAGTGGGAGAAAATGCTGTCAAGATGATGACAGTGGGAGGAGGTTCTTCCTCATTGAAGGTCCAGCACGAGATTTCACCTCTCGATGGGATCAAAGCCAGATATGCTGGCAAGGCAGAAATCATATACGAAAGAGGCTATGTAGGTGACATAGGCGGTTCATACAACGGTGTCGAAAGCGGTCAGAATCTTAAAGAAACGCGTTCTGCAGATCAATTGATTGCAGATGCAGTCGCTGCAGCCAGGGATGCCGACTATGTGATCTTCATCGGAGGGCTCAACAAGAGCGACCACCAAGACAGTGAAGGGGCAGACAGACTGGAATTGGGTTTGCCTTATGGACAAGATGCTGTGATTGATGCTCTTGCAAAGGCAAATAAAAACCTTGTAGTGGTAAATATTTCCGGCAATGCAGTGGCAATGCCGTGGATTGACCAAGTTCCTGCCATCGTACAGGACTGGTATCTAGGAAGTGAAGCCGGCAACTCTCTTGCCGATGTGCTTTCCGGCGATGTCAACCCTTCAGGCAAATTGCCTTTCACATTTCCAGTCGCCCTGAGCGACGGACCGATCAAGACTGAAGCCCAATACCCGGGGATCGCAGGAGCAAATCCTGACCCTGGCACGGCAAAAAAATACAAAGTCATTTACGATGAGCATTATACCGAAGGCATATTTGTAGGTTACAGATGGTATGAGCATCAGAGCATAAAGCCGTTGTTCCCATTCGGCTATGGACTCAGTTATACTACATTCGAGGTAGGACAGGCTAAGGCATCAGGCAAAGAACTTAAAGGAGCCGGAACAGTATCTGCATCAGCAAAGCCCTCACAACCAAAGCACACACTCAAAATCACCGTTCCTGTGAAGAATACTGGCAAAGTAGCAGGTGCAGAGGTCCTTCAACTTTATATATCTGATCCTGAATGTTCAGTTGAACGTCCTGTGAAAGAACTCAAAGGCTTCAAGAAAGTATTTCTACAGCCTGGTGAGTCCTCATCAGTCTCTTTCGAAATTGATCCAAGTGCATTGTCGTTCTTCGACGAGCAAGGTCACGATTGGGTTGCAGAGAAAGGAATATTCAAGGCACTGATAGGAACATCTTCTGCTGACATTAAAACGACAGTCGAATTCCAATTGAAATAGGGAAAATATTACTACCTTTATATCCAAATGGCAAATACTTTTTTGGATACTGACAAGCAGTGCCGTAAGTTGATAGAAGATGCGAAGAAAGGTGTCTTCCATCCTGTCTATTTGCTGATGGGCACGGAACCATACTATGTGGACAAGGTTTGTGATGCAATAATAAACAATGCAATAGATGAGTCTTCCAAGGATTTCAATGAACTCATCTGCTATGGTTCGGATGTAGAAGCGGAAACAGTGATTACTGCTGCCCGCCGGTTCCCGATGATGGCAGACAAACAATTGGTCGTACTTAAGGAAGCGCAACTGATGAAATCGTTGGAACAGCTTTCATTTTACTGTGCCAAACCACTGGCCTCCACCATTTTCGTCATCGTTATGCATGGGGCCTCTGCCGACAAGCGCAAAGCTTTATATAAGAGTGTCCAGAAGGAGGGAATCATAGTTGAGTCCAATACCTTAAGGGATTATGAAGTCGCCAATTGGATATTGTCCTATTACCAGGAAAGAGGACTTCAGATAGACCATGAAGCCGCTGCTTTGTTGGCAGAATTTTCTGGAACTGACTTGGGCCGGATTGCCGTCGAGACAGATAAAATACTGAAGAACCTTCCCGAAGGCACCAATACCATCACTTCAGAAGACATTGAACACAATGTGGGAATAAGCAGGGAATTCAGCGTATTCGAACTCACCAAAGAACTTTCATACAAGAATCCGGCAAAGGCGCTGAGGATAGCTACATATATTGGGGAAGTCCCTAAATTCGCTATGCCTATGGCGGTAAGTGCTTTGTTTTCGCATTTTTACAGAGTGCTGAAATATGGAGCACTGCTTAGCAAGAACAGAAATCCGGACAATTCCGAGAAGGTTAAGGCCCTGGGAGTGAATCCGTACTTTTTTAAAGAATACGATGCAGCCTTAGCCAATTACCCTTTGGTCAAATGTATGGGCATCATATCGATGCTCACAGACTATGATTACAAAGGCAAAGGAGGAGAAGTCGGTGAAGCCACACAAGGTCAGCTGCTTGTGGAACTAGTATCTAAAATATTAACAATATAATCAATCAAGAATAATGGGTTTAATAGAATGTAAAGAAATCTGCAAGTCTTTCGGAGAGAAGATCGCACTCGACCACGTCTCTATCGATATTCCCAAAGGGGAAATCTACGGCCTGCTCGGTCCTAACGGGGCTGGAAAGACAACCACTATCCGCATCATCAACAGAATCACCATCCCGAATTCAGGTCAAGTCCTTTTCGACGGCCGTCCTATCACAGACAACGATGTCGCCAAGATAGGATACCTTCCCGAAGAGAGGGGACTGTATAGGAAAATGAAAGTAGGGGAGCAGGCAATGTACCTTGCCCAACTCAAAGGAATGACCGCAAGGGATGCAGGGAGCGAACTTAAGAAATGGTTCATCAAGTTCGGTATCCAAGACTGGTGGAACAAGAAAGTTGAGGAATTGTCCAAGGGTATGGCCCAGAAACTACAGTTCATCATTACGGTGGTGCACAAACCATCCCTGATGATCCTGGATGAGCCTTTCTCCGGCTTCGATCCTGTCAATGCCGAAATCATCAGAAAAGAAATTCTCAGACTCAAGGATGAAGGGGCCACCATCATCCTGTCCACACACAATATGGAATCGGTTGAAGAACTATGCGACAACATCGCGCTCATTGATAAGTCCAAAGTGGTCATTACCGGAGGTGTGGATGAAATCCGTCATAAATACGGCAACAATCACGTAGAACTTATCTATTCAGGCGAGCCTGTAAATAGTCAGGAAGGTCTGTTCTCTATCGTTTCCGATCAGGACAATTCGGGGAGGCATACGGCAGTCCTTGCATTGGAATCGGGATCGTCCTCCAATTCAATCCTTGAAGCCATTATCGGTCAGGGAGTTATGGTTAATTCATTCAAAGAACTTATCCCGAGGATGAACGATATTTTCATTAAACTTGTAACAGAAGGAGCATAGTTATGAATTTGCATATTATCAACATCATAATCAAACGCGAATATCTCAACCGCGTTAAGAAAAAATCATTTCTCTGGATCACATTCCTTGGCCCTGTTTTCTTCGCCGCTATGTGTGTGCTCCCAAGCATAATAATGCTTGCCACCAAGGAGGAAGCCAAGAAAATAGCCGTCGTAGACGAGTCAGGCATCGTAATGCCTTATCTCAAAAACACCAAGACCATCGAATACCATCAATATGCCGATGTCGACCCGGATTCTCTCAAGAGCAGTCTGGACAGTATCGGAATGGATGCTTTGTTGGTAGTCTCGCCACTTGACACCGTCAAGAAAAGCGTTAGCGTGGATTCCTATTCCAAAAAACCTCTTGGGGTGGATATGAGCGGATCCATAGAAGACAAAGTCAACGATGCAGTCGAAGGCTATCGAGTTAAATGCTATCAGATTTCAGGTCTTGACAAGATAATGAAAGATGTCAAGAGCGACATTAACCTCACATCATATACATTGGACGAATCAGGGAAAGAAACCCTTTCAGCGTCAGAGGTTTATATGATCATCTCTATGGTGATGGCAATGATCATTTATATGTTTATCGCTATGTTCGGCGGTATGGTTATGTCCAGCGTGATTGAAGAAAAGACCAGCAGAGTGGTAGAAGTCCTCGTTTCCTCTGTCAAGGCAACAGAACTGATGTTCGGCAAGATCATCGGTATTGCCTTGGTTGCATTGACCCAGTTCTTCTTGTGGATTATCCTGACTGCAGCCATCGTCGGCGTCGTTGGGTCCCTCTGGGGCTTTGACAAGCTTCAACAGTCTACCACCGATCCTACAACGCAAATGGCTCAGAGTATGGGAGTCAGCAAAGAGCAGATGGACGCAACGGGAATGAACACGGCCAATCTTACAGACCTTGCATCCAAGGCTATGGCCAAGACTGACAGCTCCGCCGTGGCCTCCGACTCGACTTCAGTTCAAGGTAACGGAAATGAGATGACAGCCGTCATAACGACTCTCAAAGGCTTGAACTATTCTGAGATGATAGCTTTGTTCATTGTATACTTCATACTGGGATACCTGCTATATGCATCCTTGTTTGCTGCTATCGGCTCTGCAGTTGAGAGTGAAAACGACACACAGCAACTCCAACTTCCAATCACCATTCCTCTATTGATAGGATTCTTCATAGCATTCTATGCCTTCAAGTCTCCAGACAGTGGAATAGTATTCTGGGGCTCAATCATACCGTTCACATCGCCTATTGTAATGCTAGCCAGGGTTCCATTCGGGGTTCCTGCTTGGCAATTGGCCCTGTCTATCGCTCTGCTGGTGCTCACATTCTGGTTCTGTGCTTATCTTTCTGCCAAGATTTACAAGATTGGAATCCTTATGTATGGCAAGAAATCCACATATAAGGATCTTTGGAAATGGCTGAAACAGAAATAATTATGACAATTATCAAGAAACTTCTTTCCCCAATTGCTCTCTTGTCGGTCCTTAGCTTCACAGTTATGGCCCAAGAGAGTCCGATGACTTGGAAAAGAGTTTATATGGATGAATCTCGAACCGGAACTCAATTGGCATCAAGTGACAATGTCCTCAAAGCCTTGGGCTCAGTGAAAGGAAACAAGTATTATGCACCCAATGGCAAGATATACAAAGGCGGTTCCATCGTCAAAGTTGCCAAGTTGGTGCTAGATGCACAACCTTCTATGGCGGATGTGAAGGTGGTTGTCGGATATTCTCCTAATGAAATGCATTCGTACGCCCCGGAAAGTGCTTTGTCCAATTGGTTTGTGGACGAGTTGATGCGTTTCGCAGCAGAAAAGACTGGCAAACAAGTAGATATGGGTGTGGCCAATTTCGGTGGCATACGAGTGGATATGCCTCAGGGCGACATTCTCGCCGATGACATCATATCTATGTTCCCATTCCACAATAATGTTTGCTATCTGGAACTTAAAGGGGTGGATATCAGACATTTCCTTGAAACGATGGCTGCTACCAAGATTCAGATTTTAGGCGGTGTAAGATGTGTCATCAAGGATCACAAGTTGTTTTCGGCCACTATCGGAGGCCAGCCAATAGATGATGCCAAGGTTTATGGGGTAGCCACGATATCATTCCTGCTTGACGGTGGAGACAATCTCTTCCTTGCCAAGAATGCTGTCAGCCTCCAGATATTCCCTGAATATATTCTGGATGTGATGCTTCCTTATGTAAAGAGTCTTACTGCCGCTGGAAAACCAGTTGAATATAAGGCCGATGGCAGAGTCCAAATCATTAAATGAGTGAAAGTATGAAAAAATATTTATTGATTTTAGCGGCTTTGACCATAGTGTCATTCAATTTACCTGCACAGAAGTTGACGATTCTTCACGTAAATGATACACATAGCCATGTTGAGCCAATCCGCTCTGGTGACAGAACTGAATATGGAGGAGTGATCGAAAGGGCAGCTTTTGTGGACAGTGTCCGCAAAGCTGACGGCAAGAGAAATGTTCTACTCCTGCACGCAGGTGATTTCAGCCAAGGCACCTCTTATTTCACTTTATTTCACGGTGATATTGAAGTCAGTCTTCTAAACGCTCTTGAATATGATGTAGTGACTATTGGAAACCATGAGTTTGACAACGGCATTGAGGAACTGACACGTAGGGTTAAAAACATCAAGTGTCCTATTGTTTGCTGCAATTATGATTTCTCTCCTTTCGAGCTTGGCAAATATATTAAACCATATACCATAGTCCATAAAGCCGGGAAGAAAATCGGAGTAATCGGCGTCCTCACAGACATATCTTCTGTGGTCAGCCGTACAATTGCCGACAGACTTCCAAAATTCAATGATGAAGAGAAAGTAAATCAGTATGCGGAATATCTGAAGAATGTGGAAAAATGCGATATGGTCATCGCTTTGACTCATATCGGATATCCTCAAGATTTGGAATTAGCTGCAAAGACCAGGAATATCGACCTCATTGTGGGTGGACATTCGCATACCTTCCTGGAGGAAATGAAACATTCGACCAATCTCGATGGAAAAGATGTTCCTATCGTTACTGACGGTTGCTGGGGTATTTACGTTGGTGAGTTGAAAGTAAACTAATACCAATATTATTATGAAAAGCTTTGATAAGAGTCAGGACAATCTGACTTCAATGACAGAACGGCATAAAACCATTCTCGACATTCTGCAACTGCAGGGTAGTGTGTCTGTCATAGATCTGGCTGAAAGACTCGATGTGTCCGAGGTCACTATCAGGAAAGACCTGACAACTCTGGAGAAACAGAACAAACTTTACCGTACTCACGGCAAAGCAATTCCTATCAGCCCGTACATCGGAGACCGGCATATCAATGAAAAGGAAAAACAATTTGTTGTTGAGAAGATCGCCATCGGCAAGAAAGCCGCCTCAATGGTTTCAGGCCACGATTCCATCCTTATGGCATCAGGAACAACTATCCTTTATGCGGCCAAAGAGATGATGAGTGCTCAAAATATTACAGTCATAACAGCCTCAGTGTCAGCATCTTCTATGCTTTCTCAAAACAAAGCGATAGATGTGGTCCAACTCGGAGGCGTCGTCAGGGAGAGTTCCGTGTCCACAGTAGGTTCATTTGCCGAGGATATGCTCAAGTATTTCAACTGCAACCTGCTTTTTATGGGCGCTGATGGTGTGGATATGGATTTTGGAGTCACTACCACCAATATGATGGAAGCCAATCTTAACAGGCTTATGATGAATACGGCACAGAAGACAGTCCTGCTTGCTGACAGTTCCAAGTTCGGCAAAAGAGGGTTCAGCAAAATCTGCGATGTGGATCAGATAGATGAGATAATCACGGACGACAATATCCCTCAGATGTATCTTGAAAATCTTCAAGAACTCGGGATCGAAGTAATCGTCGTTCCTACTAAATAAGGGCTAATTGCCTAATACGAGAGTCCCTACCAGAAGGAAGGCCAGACTGATGAGCACAAGCAAAAGGTCCAAGGCCTTCCCTTTTAAGTTCTTTTCCTTGAAGTAGATGGCTCCGAAAATGAAGGAAACCAGCACGCTGCTCCTTCTGATCATAGACACTATGGAAATCATCGCCCCTCCGTAAGTCAATGCATACATATAGGACATATCGCCTCCAGTCAGACATACTGAAATCATAGGTATGCTCCATTTCCATCTGAAAGGAGTGAAGTTGCCCGACCTGCGTTCTGGAAGCCACATAGTCAGCAATATCACGGCCATCATCAGTGCCTGATAGAAATTGTACCACCCCTGGACAAAAAATCTGTTCATACCTACGCCTCCTGTGTCGGTAGGCGAGAGAAGGTATTTGTCATAGAGGCCGCACAAGGCCCCGATCAGGGCGGCGGCAATCAGAAACGCAATCCATTTATTGTGCTTGAAATTAATCCCTTCCTTCTTCCCGCTATGGCTTAGTGCGAAAAATGAAAACACAGCGATGCAGACTCCAACCCATTGAAGGACGTTAAGCCGTTCCCCGAATATCAGCATAGCACCGATGAGCGTCAATACCGGCCTGGTGGCGTTGATAGGACCTACGATGGTCAATGGAAGATTCTTAATTGCAAAATAGCCGCATATCCAAGAGGACAATACCAAAGCGGCCTTGATAATGACATACCTGTGCATTGCCCAATTCCCGTCAGGAACATAGTACCTGCTGTCAGGACTTATCCAACCCACCATAGAACCGATGATCATAGGTAGGAAAAAAAGGCTGCAAATCATACAGTTAAGCAGCAATACAGGAATTACTGCATTGCCATTTAGCGAATCTTTCTTGAAGACATCATAAAAACCTAGCAGTACAGAAGACAGTACCGCAAACAGAACCCACATATCCTACCTCCGCTACAGAATGTTCATAGATTGCTCCCGGATTTTCTCCAACTCGTCTTTCATATGTACCACAAGTTTCTGGATGCCGGCGTGATTGGCCTTGGATCCGGTCGTATTGATTTCACGTCCCATTTCCTGGATGATGAATCCCAGTTTCTTTCCTGGATATGGCTCACTGTCAATTGTTTCCTTGAAATATTTGCAATGCTGGCGCAATCTGACTTTTTCCTCATTTATGTCCAACTTTTCCAAATAGAAAATCATCTCCTGCTCGAATCTGCTCTGGTCGGGCTGCTGTTTCAGATCGTCAAGCGCCTTGAGCAATTTCTCTTTAACAGTGTCGATTCTTTCTTTCTCGAAACCTTCCACCCCATCTTCGAAGTCCAAAATATTCTGGACTCTGGAAGTGACATCATTATATAGAGATACTCCTTCTTTGGCCCTATAATCATTCACCAAAGCCAATGCCTTGTCTATTCCGGCATTGACTACAGGCCAATTCTCTTCAGTTATCAAGTCATCCTTTTTCGAATCGGTGACATCCGGAAACTTTAGGACTGCAGCGAGGATGTCGGGCTTATGCTCCTGAGAAATACCCAACTTCGTGTTAAGTTCTTCTATCTGAGAGAAATAAGAAAGCACTACACCCTGATTGATTTTCTTAGTGGCTGAACTCTCGTTAGGGACATAACTGGCGTAAACATCTATAGTACCTCTTACCAGGGAATCTGCAATCTTCTGGCGAACCAGTATTTCCTTGTCTTTCGGGAAGATGGAAGTCTTCAGATTGATATCTGCACTTTTCCCGTTCAATGTCCTAATTTCGATTGTAATAGTCCCGGAAGAGAGATTAACTTCTGCTTTTCCGTACCCTGTCATAGATTTGATCATAGATATTTTCCTTTATGTGACGCAAAAGTACGAATTAATTAGTAAATTTGTCCGATTCCGGCACAAGCCGACCAATAATTTTTTCAGTTGAATAATATTATTTGCACAGATATGGAAGAGAATACGCCTCAAGAGCCTAAAAAGCTCAATTTTTTGGAAGAAATCATAGAATCGGATCTCGCATCCGGAAAGGTGAAAAGTGTGATGACACGTTTCCCTCCGGAACCGAACGGATATTTGCATCTTGGACACGCCAAGAGCATTTGCCTGAATTTCGGTCTGGCTCAGAAATATGGTGGCAAGACGAATCTTCGATTCGATGATACGAATCCTTCCAAAGAAGATACTGAGTACGTGGATTCCATAAAGCAGGACATACACTGGCTTGGCTTCAATTGGGACAAAGAAAAATACGCATCGGATTATTTCGACCAACTTTATGAGTGGGCTGAAGAGATGATAAAGAAAGGCTTGGCCTATGTGGATGATCAAACTCAGGAAGAAATCAGCAAGGGACGTGGTACAGTGGATACTCCAGGTATCAATAGCCCTTACAGAGATCGTTCTGTCGAGGAGAATCTCCAAATCTTCCGTGATATGAAAGCTGGAAAATATGAAGACGGATCCAAGGTGCTCAGGGCAAAGATTGATATGGCCAGTCATAATATGATGTTCCGTGATCCGCTTTTGTACAGGATCAAACACGAGTCTCATCACAGGACGGGGGATAAATGGTGCATCTATCCGATGTACGATTTCACTCACGGCCAATGCGATAGCATCGAGCATATCACTCATTCCATCTGCACATTGGAATTCGACGTGCACAGGCCTCTGTATGACTGGTTTATCCAGACCCTTGGCATCTGGCCTTCGCATCAATATGAATTTGCCCGCTTGAATCTTACTTATACATTGATGAGTAAGAGGAAACTTCTGGAACTAGTGCAGAAAGGCCTTGTCAGCGGCTGGGACGATCCTCGTATGCCTACTCTCTGTGGAGTACGCAGACGCGGTTATACCCCGGAGGCATTAAGGATGTTCTGCGACAAGATAGGTGTCAGCAAGCACGAGCAACTTATGGATATTCAGTTACTTGAGTGGTGCGTCCGTCAGGACCTTAATGAAAGGGCCAATCGCTATATGTGCGTTCAGAAACCTATCAAAGTCACACTTACCAACTGGGATTCTGGTAAAGTGGAATGGTTCGATTGTCCTCTTAATCCTGCCGATCAGGAAGGACCGAAGCGCAAAGTGCCTTTCACTGGGGAATTGTATATCGACAGTGAAGATTTTATGGAGGTTCCACCTAAGAAATATTTCCGTCTTCAGCCAAATGGGGAAGTGCGCCTGAAATATACCTATATTATAAAGTGCAACGAGATCATCAAGGATGCCGAAGGCAATGTTGTAGAACTCAAGTGCACCTATGATCCATCAACTAAGCCAGGAAGTGGGGAATGGAGGTCTGTAAAAGGAACGATCCATTGGGTGTCGACTGCCTATGCCAAGGAAGTGGAACTTCGTCTGTACGACCGTCTATTTACTGAAGCCGATATGAGTTCCATTCCTGAAGATAAGGATTACAAGGATTTCCTCAATCCGGAATCTTTGGTGGTTGCTAAGGGATATGCAGAACCGGCCCTTCTTGAAGACAATTCGGGACTTGCAGTTCAGTTTGAACGTGTCGGCTATTTCTTCAAGGATCCGGACAGTATTCCAGAGCATTTTGTCTTCAACAAGACCACGGCCCTTAAGGATTCCTTCAAAGTTGAATAGAATCTATTCCTGAAATATAGGATTATAATGCCAGACAACGCCTTCTGGCGATAAGGCAGGCTCCCATTATACCGGCATCGTGTCCAAAAGTGGAATACACTATTGGGACATTTTGGCTCATCAATCTTAAAGAATATTTATAGATGGTTACCTCTATCTGCTTCAGAAAATAAACTGAAGGAATCAGAGACAGGCTGCCGCCTATTACAATGATTTCAGGATTGAAAATGTTGAGAAGACCGGCAATATGCCTTCCGAGTTCATTCCCAGCCTGAGATACTATGTCTATTGTTAATGAATCTTCTTTCTCAATAGCCCAAATGATGTCAGTAGGAGTCAAATAATTTTTCTTCTCCACGACCTCGGACAAGGCTGAGGATTCTCCTTTCTTTATTCTTTCTATGATTTTCCTGATGATGGCGTTCCCTGATACTTCTGTCTCAATGCATCCCATTTTACCACAATGACATAGAATGTTGTTGTCGTAACCGTGATTGTGACCGAATTCTCCTGAATAACCATCCTTTCCGTAATATAATTCCCCGTTGATGATAATGCCAAGCCCCAAGCCCCAACTGTCATTGATGTAAAGCATATTCTTGTACTTGTCATTGAAATTTATGAATTCGGCATAAGTCATAGCTTTGGTGTCGTTCATAAGGTATACTTCTTTTCCGAATCGGTCTTTAAGCAATTTGGCAAGAGGCGTTTCCTTAGTCTCCTCGAAATTGAAAAGACTGGCACTCGTGCCTCTCTCGGTGTTCACGCGTCCTGAGATATTGAAAGTGATCCCCATAATCTTATCCGTATCCACACCTTCTGTGGCTGCATCTTTTATGAATGTTTCCACCGCTGTACAGATATGATCCAATGTCTCATACGTGTTCTCGAAAATGAAACTGCCGTCGCTGGTTTTCTTTTTGATATTCCCGATGAAATTCATCATCGCGATATTCAATTCGAAATTGTTTATCTCTACCCCAATGAAGAGATGGCTATCGGAATTCACTCCGTAAACATTGGCTCTTCTTCCTTTTTTGTTGCTTTCGTCAGATGCCAATTGAATGAATAATCCGGAGGATATTGAGTCCGTGACATATTTGGCGATGGTCGTTATGCTTATACCTGTGTCATTGGAGATTTGAGGAATGGTGAAACTTCCGTTTTGCATAATGTTCTTGCATATCGATGTCCTAATGGTCTCGTGGATTGATAGATGCATTGGTGATTTAGCTTCCATTTACAGAATATGTTAGTTTTTGTAAAGGTAATAATAAATAATATTATATTCAAAGTAATACAATAAAAAACTAATATTTATAATTCGTTTTATTTAATAAATAAATTTTTTAAATGTATTTTTAATGCAAATTAATGGCGTATTTTGCTAAAATATTGTAAATAAGCACTTTAATCTAGTTACTAATAATAAGCATTCGACCTTTATATTTATTTAATCGACTTTTTTATTAATGATTAATATATAAATATTTTGATAAATTACCTTGCAATCCTACTTTTGTCCAAAATAAGAACTTTACGTTCACGCTATTACAATAATCAATCACTTCAAAATGTGTAAAAAACAATCTTACACTCTTTCTTTCATCTTCCTTATCAGTGCTCTGGTAGGAATGCAGATGAATGCTTCAGCTTCACCAAGCCTGAAGAACGAAGGAACTCCTTTATCAAACTCTACTCAGCAGGTCAAGACCAGGACTGTATCCGGTATCGTACTTGATGAGAACAAACAAGGAGTGGCCGGTGCTTCAATCGTCGTCAAAGGCAGCACACGTGGTGTGATGGCCGATGTCGATGGACATTTCTCAATTAATGTGACGGATAGGGATGTGCTTCAGATTTCCTTCCTGGGATATCAAGAACAGGATATTGTCGTCGGGAGCCAAAACAACATCACAGTCAACTTGGTTCCTAAGGCATCAGAATTGAGCGAAGTTACAGTCGTAGCCTACGGAACACAGCGCAAAGCAAGTGTCATCGGTGCCATCAGCACGGTCAACACTCAACAACTTTCTTCTCCGGTAGGCCAACTTTCCACAAGCCTTGCCGGTAAACTTGCAGGTATCGTCGTTATGCAGCGTACAGGTGAGCCTGGTGCAGGTGCGGACTTCTGGATTCGTGGTGTCAATACCTTCGGAGCCAATAGCACACCTCTTGTACTTGTAGATGGAGTCGAGAGGTCGATGGATTTGGTCGATGTAGATGATATTGCTTCCTTCTCCATTCTTAAGGACGCCACAGCCACAGCACTTTATGGGGTCAGAGGCGCCAACGGTATTGTTCTTATCACCACAAAACGTGGTGCGGAGCAGGCTCCAAAAGTCAGTTTCAAGGCTGAATATGGAGTTACCCAACCAGTCAAACTTCCAAAGATGGCCAATACTGGAGAATGGATCGATTTCTTCAATAGGCTTTATACTGATGAAGGTGCCGCTGCACCTATTTCACAATCTGACAAGGCCAAATACCTCGATGGTACTGATCCAGACCTCTATCCTTCAATAGATTGGGTAAAGACCATCTATAAGGATCAGGCCAATACTGGCAGAATCAATGTGAATGTCACAGGCGGTAGCGACAAAGTACGCTATTTCGTCGGTGGTTCATATTATAAAGAAGGCGGTATTTTCAATGTCGCTGACAATGACAGATACGATGCACAGATGTCGTATAACAAGTTCAGTTTCCGCTCCAATGTGGATATGAACATCACCAAGAGTACAATCCTCGGATTGTCAATGTCCACCCAGTATACTACCAAGAATACTCCAGGTGCCGACTTGAGCGATCTTTATGCTTACACTTTGTACTCTACTCCAGTTTCAACTCCTCCAGTATATTCTGATGGTACATTGGCTGAGCCTATCAATGTCGTCAACCCTTACAACCTTTTGAACAGTTATGGCTATAAACGCTATACTGACATAGTAGCACAGTCATTGATGTCATTGACACAGGACTTCTCAAACATCATTACAGAAGGATTGAAGGCCAATATCAAATTCTCATGGGATGCAGACAATGGCAATATGCTTTACAGGGCATTCGACCCATCATTGTACTATGCCACTGGCAGAGATGCCGGCACAGGATCATTGATATTGACTGAATATAAGAAGGGTACCAATTATATGTCATTGGAGAGGACCAATTCCAGCTGGACCACAACCAACTTGGAAGCATCCTTGACTTATGATCGCGAATTCGCTAACGCCCATAGGGTAAGTGGAATGTTCCTTTATAGTCAGAGAAACTCCAGCAACAATGTCCCTTCTTCTTACATTTATGCTTTCCCTTATAGGAATATGGGTATTGCAGGACGTGCAACATACTCATTCAAAGACAGATACTTCACTGAACTCAACTTCGGTTACAATGGTTCCGAGAACTTCGCTCCAGGTCACCGTTTCGGCTTCTTCCCATCTGCCGCCATTGGCTATATGATTAGCAATGAGCCTTTCTGGGATGGTCTGAAAGACAAGATAGATGTCCTCAAGTTCAAAGCTTCTTATGGTAAGATAGGTAACGATCAGATCGGTGGAGGCAGACGTTTCGCATACAATACCACAATGAATACCTCTGCCGACGGTTTTGCATTTGGAACCAATGGCGGCAGCTATTACACAGGTATTACAACAGGCGATTATGGCAACCCTAACGTCGAATGGGAACAGGCTACCAAGGCCAATGTCGGAATGGAAATGAGTTTAATCAAGGAACTTAAGTTACAAGTAGACTATTTCTACGACAAACGTACTGGAATCTTCATCCAACGTGAATCCACCCCTTCAGTTGTCGGCATCAATGTGAACCAGTATGTCAATCTAGGAAAGATGAGAAATCAGGGTATCGATATGTCTTTGCAGTACGACCATACTTTTGGTAATGGACTATATCTCTCTGCAAGAGGCAATTATACTTTCAATAGGAATAAGAAACTGTATGATGACAAGCCTGACCAGATCTGGAAATATCAGAATAAAGCCGGCTTCGCATACGATCAGCAGTTCGGTCTGATAGCCGAAGGCTTGTTCAAGGATCAAGCCGATATCGATTCTTGGCCTAAACAGGAATTCGGTACAGTCAAACCAGGTGATATCAAATATCGCGATATCAATGGAGATGGCGTCGTAAATACTTATGATGAAGTTGCCATTGGATATACCACTATACCTGAGATCAATTACGGATTTGGATTGAGTGCATCTTGGAAAGGATTCGATGCTTCAGTATTCTTCACTGGCGTAAGCCACGTGACCAGAATTATTTCAGGACAGAACCTCTTCGGCGCTTCGGAGTCCATTATCAGACTCGGGCAGGTATTCGAGGATGTTGCCTTGAATCATTGGACACTTGAAAATCAGGATGTAAATGCTCCATATCCACGTATTTCTCTCAACAAGATCGAGAACAACCAACAGGAATCAACCTATTGGCAGAAGGATATGAGCTTTATGAGGCTCAAGAACGTAGAGATTGGTTACACTATCCCTAAACATATCACGAAGCGTATCGGAATGTCCACGACAAGGATTTATCTTCAGGGTGTCAATATGCTGACATTCAGTAAATTCAAACTTTGGGACCCGGAACTTAACGCAAGTTATGGCAACGTTTATCCTACGACACGTACCGTTACTCTTGGCATTAATCTAAACTTTTAATTGAGAATTATTATGAAACATATACAAATTATTGCCGCATTCTTGGTTTTGGCCTTTTCGGCTATCTCCTGCGATGACTACTTCGATGTCAAGCTGAACGACCAGGCCAATATCAACGAAATCTTCAGCCAGAGTAATACTACACACAATTATTTGGCTAATCTTTATTCATACCTTCCTTTGGATGAGGAAATCATCGGCAGCGATGGTTGGGTTGTCGGCCGTGCCGACGAATCAATGTACTCATTCTATCAGTGGGTATACTACATTCCATACAGGACAGGAAACTACAGTAGCGCAACTCCTTCAAACTCAGCATATTTCAACTATTGGGGGAAATATTATGTGGCTATCAACCAGTGCTCCATATTTATGGATCACGTCGCTGGAGATACCAAGGACTCTGAATCAGTCAGGACTTGTATGAAAGCGGAGGCAAGATTCTTGCGTGCCTTCTATTACTATACACTCTTCCGTCAATATGGTCCGGTCTTCATTTGGGGTGACAAATTATCAGATGAAGGTATCGTACCAACAGATATTGATAGGAACACAGTTGACGAGAATGTTGACTTTATGGTCTCTGAACTCGACAAGGCTGCTGCCGATCTTCCCCTCCGCATCTCTGATGTTGGAGAACAATCTGATCGTTGGCAAGGTAGGGCCACCAAAGGTGCTGCATTGGCATTGAAGGCTCGTATCCTTATGATGGCCGCTTCTCCTTTGTTCAATGGCTGCGACCTTTACAAAGGCCAGATGAGGAATAAGGCGGGTAATTATCTGTTTCCTCAGACCCCGGATCCTCAGAAATGGGAGAAAGCAGCTCAGGCTTGCAAGGATGTAATGGATCTCAATATGTACGCTCTTTGCCAGAATACGACAGAAAGCGATCCTCAGCAGAGAGGCGCCTCTTCTTATGAAAGCGTATTCTTCACTC
>Ga0183095_11195_pt2 | contig 17219 bp, 17 predicted proteins | sample BioMet4_FD_130346 | JGI IMG/M metagenome (GOLD analysis project Ga0183095, IMG submission 130346) | Microbial communities from bioreactor (seeded with sewage sludge) at LBNL, California, USA - Biofuel metagenome 4 (v2) (version 3) | ecosystem: Engineered > Bioreactor > Anaerobic > Unclassified ...
CTGATCGGCGACAATTATTCTTGAGCATCAGCGACAATTAGAATTGTGCATCCTCCTCCTTGGAGTCTGTCGGCTGTCTCCCTCCTGGAAAGATGATAGCCGGCTGAAATGATAACGGATGCGCAGGTGAGAAAGCTGATGAGCGAGAAGACCAAGACGGGACGGACAGGGATAGCCGCGCTACGGGCCGGCATGAGCCGCAACACGGCGGCGAAGTACCTCAAGGAGAGCAAGCTGCCCTCGGAGATGAAAGCGGTCCGGGACTGGCGGACTCGCCCCGATCCTTTTGAGCAGCACTGGCCGAGGATTGAGGCACGCCTCGTTGCGGAGCCGGACCTTGAGGCGCGCACGATCTTTGAGGAATTGCAGGAGCATCATCCTGGCCTGTACGAGCCAGGTCAACTCCGGACCTTGCAGCGTCGGGTCAAGCAGTGGCGGGGGCTGGCCGGCCCAAACAAGGAAGTCTTCTTCCCCCAGGCGCATCGTCCTGGTGAGGCCATGCAGACTGATTTCACCTGGGCCAGCAAGCTCGGCGTGACCATACAGGGCGAGGCCTTCCCGCACATGCTGTGTCATCCAGTGCTGCCATACTCCAACTGGGAATGGGCCACGGTGTGCCACTCCGAATCGCTGGCCGCACTCAAACGAGGCGTGCAGGAAGCGTTATTTCGGTTGGGCCATGCGCCAAGGTTCCATCAAACGGACAACTCCACGGCGGCCACCCATGACCTGACCAGCGGCAAGCGGGCCTTCAACGAGGAATACGCGGCCATGGTCGGTCACTTCGGCATGCACCCCAGGACCATCGCGGTCGGTGAAAAGGAGCAGAATGGTGATGTCGAGGCCATGCACCGGGGGCTGAAAAATCGGCTGAAACAATACCTGCTTCTGCGCGGCAGTAATGACTTTGAAAGCGCCACCACCTACGAAATGTGGTTGTGGCGGATGCTGCTCAAGACAAACCGTCCCCGGCAAACGAAGCTTGGGGAGGAACTGGCTGTGATGCGGCCAGTAACGATGGCCAGACTTCCCGAATTTACGGAAGTCGATACCAGGGTCAGTTCCTGGAGCACCATCTCCATCAAAAGCAATGTCTATTCCGTACCCTCCAGACTCATTGGAGAAAAGGTCATGGTCAGAGTCTATGAGGGGAGGATCGACGTGTATTACGGCGGCAAGGTCCAACTCAGCACCCAACGCCTCCTGGGACGCGGCGGCCACCGGATCAACTACCGTCACATCATCTGGTCCCTGGTGAAAAAGCCCGGTGCGTTTCGTCTCTATCGTTACCAGGAAGACCTCTTCCCCTCCCTGGTTTTCCGGCGTGCGTACGACGCGTTGCGAGACCGGTTCGAGGAGAACAAGGCCGACAAGGAGTACGTACGCATCCTGCACTTGGCGGCGTCCACGATGGAGGCCGAGGTGGAAACCGCCCTGGAACTCCTCCTTGAGGCAGGCACGCTGCTCAGCGCCGAGGGGGTCAAAAGCATGGTCACCGATGGCGACACGCTCGTGGCAATGGGCATGGACGCGCCGCTCGTGGACCTTTCGGTTTACGACAATCTTCTGTCCCGACGGGAAGGTTGCATATGACCCAGGAAACCGGCGGCCTCATGATCTGCCTCAAGGCGTTGCATCTTTCGGCGTTTGCCAGCCGCCTCCAAGAGACGACGGCCACGGCCGAGAGCCAGGGTTGGAGCTACCAACAGTATTTGCAGTACCTGGCCGAGCTTGAACTGGAGGACAGACGGCAAAGCCGTATCGAACGTCTCCGCAAGGCCTCCGGCCTGCCGGGGGATAAAACCTTGGCCAGTCTGGATACGGGGGCTTTGCCGGAACGGGTGAAGAAGATCCTGCCCTCCCTGTGCGAGGGGCACTTCCTTGAACGGTCGGAAAACATCGTGGCCTTCGGCCTGCCAGGACGAGGGAAAACGCATCTGCTGTGCGCCATCGGTCATGAGCTTGTCCGTCGCGATCATCCGGTGCTGTTCATGCCGGCCTACCGCCTGGTGCAAAAGCTGCTCATCGCCAAACGCGACTTCAACCTGGAAAAGGCCCTCAAAAAGCTGGATCGTTTCGAGGCGGTGATCCTCGATGACATCGGCTACGTGCAGCAGGACCGGGAAGAGATGGAGGTGCTTTTCACCTTCCTGGCGGAGCGCTACGAGCGCGGCAGCGTGCTGATCAGCAGCAACCTTGTCTTCTCTCAATGGGACAAAATCTTTAAGGATTCCATGACGACAGCGGCAGCCATCGACCGGATGGTCCACCATTGCGTCATCCTGGAGCTCAACGGGCAGAGCTACCGGAACCAGGAGGCTCAAAAACGGAATGCGGTCTCACACCCTCGCGGCGATGAAGACGGACGCGGGGCCGACCTCAAACCCGAAGATCACATGGCTGAGGCCGAGGTGGATGCACAAAAATAGTTGTCGTCAGTGCCCAAGAGTAATTGACGCTGAGCAATGGACCAGGAGAACCCTGGTGATGACGGCAGGACTCTGCGAATCAGGCCCGTGGCCTACTTCAAAAATGAAAGAAATTTCGTATTTGACCAATTGGCACCATGGGAAGCTAAAATAAGCGGCAAAACAAACGAAATGATGCACTGAAAAAGCTAATCGGCTGACAATACTTGTTTTCTGTAAATTTCAACAAGCTCAAAAAGTGCTCCAGCACATTCTGCTACACTTGCAACCAATTCCCCGAGCTTCGATCTTCCCGATTCAGTCAAAGAGTAAACACGTTTGGGTTTTTGCTTACCCTCGATAGTCCATTCAGACGATATCAATCCTTCTTCTTCCATTTTTCGAAGATACGCATAAATACTAGCAGAACTATTTCCTGGCTCATTGAACAATTTAAATTTTTTCAATGCGTTAGACAATTCATAGCCATGACTTGTTCCGTTACTTAGCAGTAGAAGCACTGAGCAACGGACACAAAGATCAATGCCGATTACCTTAGATCGCATTGGCTCTTCCTATGCCAAATAGTCGATTAAATACTTTAATGCAGTCCCGATGATAACCAAGGCCAACATCCACTTAATATACTTAGCAGGAACGTACTTTTGACATCGAGCACCACAATACATACCTGCCATTCCTCCCAAACCAAAAAGCAGCCCCAACATCCAATCCGGGGCCACCGACATGGTTGGAAAGAAAGGGGCTATAGCCTGATAAAATGTAACACCAGCAATAGAAGTGACAAACGTTCCCATCAATGCTGCGCCAGCAACCGTGAAAACAGGAAGTCCGAACACAGAAACAAAGAAAGGAGCAATGATGGCCCCACCACCTATTCCATAAACACCTCCAATGATACCTACGACAAAACTCAATGTGAATATGCCCAAGTTTGAAACACAATACTTTTCGCCGTTAAATTCATATTCAAGCGTCTTCGCACTACAAACAATAATTTTTACTTTTGAATCTCCACATTTGTCCTTTGAGGCTGCGTTATCCTTCCGAACTCCTTGGATATTCCCATTCTTCGTTTTGACCAAATCTCGAATAAGTCGGACACCGATGTATGCCAAAACTGACGCAACAAAAAGCTTGAAAGTTTTTGCGTCAGGCAGATACGCAACTCGGATGAGTGCTCCGATAAACACCCCAGGAAGGGTTCCCACAATCACAGCCCAAGCCAAGGGCCAGACCATTCGGCCTTCTTTGACATACCGATAAACACCGCTCGGGATGGCCACTACGTTGAAAACTTGGTTTGTGGCGCTTACGGAGGGATTCACATATCCCAGCACTGACATTTGGAATGGGAGCAGGAGAAAAGCCCCGGAAATCCCGCCCATTGAGGCAAAGAAAGAAACCCCAAACGCGACCAACGGTGGAACCAATGGGGAGACTTCGATCCCGGCGGTAGCAAAGTACATGGGAACCTCCTTGAACGGGACCACTGGCACGGAAATTATATTTTCCGTGTGTATTAAGTTGAACATATATGTTTAGTAAAACATGTCAACTCTCCATCACACTGCACTGGAATGTCACTTTTGACATCGGCAGGATCAAGCATAGGTCAAATTTGACCTAATCCAAATCCAACATAGGTAATTATTCAGCGGCCTAAACCGATAAGTGAAGTGATTTCACCCCGATCCAATGGCAGAGTCCTGCCATCCAGTCCCCCATAGTTTACCTCAAAAACGCAGGAACCTGCACTTTTTGACCAGCTGGATCAGGAGATGGACCAGGTAAATCGGGAAGGATCAGGAGAAATCGGCGGGAAGTGGAACCCGAGTTGGCAGCCGCGCCACAGTCTGACCACAGCTGCGCCAACACGATCGAAAACAGACCTATAAAAAACAAAAAATCCCGTTGGCTACTCGCCAACGAGATCACTTTTTGAAAGGGGCTTCTTTAAAGATTTTAAGGGGTTAAATCTTGCTTGTGGTGTGTCAAGCAAGCGCTCTCCCCCTGAGCTACGGTCCTATAAACAGAATCAGGGAACAGGCTAAATGCCCCAAACTCGTCTCGAAGTCAACCCCAAATCTTTCGTTCCCAAGAAAAAGTTGGGGGCCAAAACCGTTGGCTTCGTTGGCGCGTCGTTGGCTCGGGGTAAGTACGGATTTGGTACGGGGAGGTCAAGGGGTTTTTACTCTGGGGAGGAGAAAAAAGGACGTTGAGGAGGATGAATTAATGAAAATAATTAATTATTTCAGTATGTTAAGTAGAAATGTCAAGGGGTTATACGGTGATGCAGGAAGCTGCATTACTGAGAACGCCACCAAACAACCATCACCTGATCGTCTAGCTCCGCCGCAAATACTTTAAAATAGTCCGTATATTCGATATGTTATCCATCAGGAACTAGCGCATCACACAATTGTCAAATGTCCAACAGTATTAATTATAACACCAGACTATTCATGGCAACTATTATATTTTTTGGGAAACTCGTGACTCTTCGATTAATTCTGCTAATATGACGAGGTGGATTTAATTTCTAACGTTTGCGCATAAATTCCAGGATGATACGTCACAGAACGTAGCAGTTCTGACCAGCCCCCAAATTCATAGGACACCCACGAACCAGAAGTTGGCTATTACTTGCTCACCCCGATCGCCTTCCACACAATTTTTCAGAAGGGAAAATGCCATGTCAATTTACTCGGTCAAAATCAAGTTGGTTGTGTTTGCAGTGATTAGCATCGCAGGCATGGTGATTACATATACGTATGGACTAATCGCCTTTTGGCCTTGCGCTCTTTTAGTTCTAGCCCTATCTATTCTTTCAATATTTGATATTTCCAACACTTTAGCAAAGCTAACGATCGCAATTACCGCTATAAACAACGGTGAATTTTCTACAAAATTAGACACGAACCGCAGCGACGAATTAGGCAGCCTTTGCAAACTTGTTGACAGCTATATACAGAAACAATCCTCTATAAATCATTCATTTTGCGACACAGCCGAAAAGAATCTGGATGGTTTTTTACGAAATAGGATAGATGCCAAAAATCTAAACAATGACTTTGAAAAGCTTGCAAGATGTTATAACACAGTTCTTGACACCATTGTAAAGCTTCTTGACGAGTTGCCAACTCCGATCATGATTCGTGACCACAACCGAACAATGAGGTTTTTAAATAGAGCGGGAACTTTAAATCTGATAAGTACCCAACAAGCTGAAGGGAAACCTTGTGACATTCATTTCAAAACAGACGATTGCAATAATGGTACTTGTGCTTGCGATAGGGCTTTAAAAACAAAAGCCGTTGAGAAATCAAGTGCCGTCGCAAATCCTGCTCCGAACATCACACTGGATATCGATTATACTGCAATTCCTTTCGGAAAAAATTCTGTTGTCGAATTTGTCATTGACTTGACTCAGATCAAAACAACTCAAAGGAAAATGACAGAAATCGCTAATTCCGCCCACTCCGTAATGGAAATAGTTACCTCAGCTTCGGAGGAACTTTCTGCGCAAATAGAACAATCAAGTCGTGGGGCAGAAGAACAAGCGCAACAAATCGGCAGCACGGCTACAGCCATGGAAGAAATGAATGCCACAGTACTTGAAGTTGCAAAAAGCGCTTCAAATGCAGCGACTTCTGCTGATCAAGCTAAAAACAAGGCCGAAGAAGGTGCCAATGCTGTCAGCCAAGTCGTCCAAGGAATTGCAGAAGTCCAACATCAATCACAAGAAATGAAATCTGACATGGACAACTTAGGTAAACAAGCAGAAGGTATTGGTCAAATTTTAAATGTTATTTCTGATATTGCAGATCAAACAAACCTTCTTGCATTAAATGCTGCCATTGAAGCTGCGCGAGCAGGTGAAGCAGGTCGTGGTTTTGCTGTTGTTGCCGATGAGGTCAGAAAACTTGCAGAGAAGACCATGACTGCAACCAAGGAAGTAGGTGACGCAATTCGAGGTATACAAAATGGAACAAAAAAGAATATTGAGAATGTTGAGCTGTCTGGAAAAAACATCGAAGAAGTCACCAAGCTGGCCAGCACCTCTGGCGAATCTCTCAGGGAAATCGTCTCACTTTCAGAAAAAACGACGGATCAGGTTCGTTCAATCGCCACAGCTTCAGAACAACAGTCAGCGACAAGCGAAGAAATAAATCGTAGCATTGATTCCGTCAACCGTATTTCATCCGAAACTGCAGATGCGATGAGACAATCCGCTCAAGCTGTATCTGATTTAGCTGATCAAGCTCAAGTTCTTAAAGAACTAATCGAGGAACTTCAATCGGTAGGCGAAAAAAAGTCAAATGCCCTGCCCTCTGAAAAGAAACCTCTTGCTTTGGGGAGATCATAATGGACGAACCAACTATCATAAAGCAGGAGAATGAACTCCTCCAGCTCGTGACTTTTGGAATCGGTGAAGAAGAGTTTGGGATCGACATCCTCAAGGTGCAGGAGATTATCCGCACCATGGCGATTACAAAGGTGCCGAACTCCCCTCCCCATGTTGAAGGAGTCATTAACCTTCGAGGTAAAGTCATACCTGTCATTGACCTGAGAAGTCGCTTCAATATGGACTACCGACAACATGATAGTCAAACACGTATCATCGTCTTAGAAATTCATGGAATGATTGTTGGCTTTGTTGTCGACGCAGTTTCTGAAGTCCTTCGAATCCAATCCAGCACGGTCGAACCACCACCTGCTGTTGTTGCTGGGGTTGAGTCTGAATACATCAAGGGAGTTGGGAAACTTGATGATCGGTTATTGATACTTCTCGATCTGGACAAGCTTGTTTCCATGGAGGAGTTAAACCAGTAGCTATTTACGAGCCACAGGTAAGTAACGTCAATGTTGATTCCATATGGGAACCATGTTTTTCACCAATCCAGCAAAAACAGGGAATGAAAAATGGCAGGAGTCTGCCATCCGACACCCAATTTTTCAGCATTATCCCATGAAAACCTAAAAATGCAGCAACCTGCATCGCAGAAAGTACCTAAGAAGACACGACTTTCACGAGGAAAGTGGCCTCTGCCCCTGTGAACTGGTATTGGGTATAGCTCTCCCGACTGGATATACCTCTTGTTGTGACAACCTCCCCATAAAACCAGAAAACAATAGGCAAGTAGACAACTAAGATTTCTAGCAGAAGGATGGTTTTAGTGATAACTATAAAAATAGTCCCCCAAAATAACCCCATCCTTATTTGCAGAATAAACCAGGAACCTCATGAATTTAAAACTAATATCGATAGCAGCTATAAAGAAAATAGCTTCGTAGACTCTGGGCACTTATGCATTGGGAATAAACTATGCCGAACATGTACTTTATTAGAGTCACTTTATCCTATATGCCTCTATTTTTCTGAAATCATATCACACGAAAAAGTGACATTTAGATATGAAGCCGGTGATATGCACATCGAATACAAAGAACCTGCACAGAATGCTTGTTTGACCCTTATGATTTATGCATTTTTTTACTCAAGATGTCCATTCTTTAGCAGATTTTTGTTTTTACTCAAATACTATCCACCCAGGATTACTCACGACATATACCTACATATGCTTTTAACAACAATATTTTTTAGCAGAGAAATAAATTTTGCAAATTCCGAACGAATTAATATTTACGAAAGACTAAAACAATACAACACTGATTTGAAATCAAGGCTTTCAAAATTAATGGGGATGTTCCGTTCTCTTCAACATGAAGATGCTGCAGTAAATTCTTTGACTATTGCATTTGCACTAATTCTCCTCTCTGAAGACGAAATAGAAGAAAAGTATAAGGAGTTTTCAGAAAATATACACAATATATTAAAAGATTTTTAACGTTTTTCCGCGTAGCACATCAACCGACACTCCCCTATAGTTTCCACAATGAAATAACCAAGCGGACATGAAGACGGATTATTTTTGAAAACTCGCCTGATTAATATGCCGCATCGCAAAGCCTACTAAGATCGCTCTGCGACCAACATTACCCAATCCCACCCACCACCTCCATATCAAAATGGAAACAATCAAAATAAATAAAATATTAGCCAACCATCACGGCATAATTACTAGCAAAATATGCAGACGAGAGTTGTTAATACTCTCAATCTGCTTGTTTTGTTTCGACAGCTTCTTTTTATATTTAGGCTACCATGACTACACACAAACAACTAAATCCCAAACCCAGCAATCTTACTACCAAATTAGCGCATTAACTGAAGTCATCGCGCTGCAAATTAATTCTATTCGTCATACTTTAATCGATATAAGAAACAGCCTTCCAGAAGGCTGGCAAAAAAACAAGGGCGTGTTGGAAGAAACTCATAGAAAAATTGGCGACCTCGCCAAATCTTCCGTCAATTTTTTTGGCATATCTATCCTCGATAAATCTGGAACTGTTATTATTTCTAATCAAAGCAAATTAGTTGGGCAAAATTTTGTTACTAGAAATTACTTCAAAGTTCCTAGGGATAATCCTAATTCTGATCTACTATACATCTCTCCTCCTTTCAATAGCATTTTTGGCACATGGCCAGTGGTCTTAACATTAGTCATCTTTGACAATAATAATACATTTAACGGTGTAGTTACAGCGATACTAAACCAAGACACTTTAGATGCAATCTTTAAATCATTTCAGTACCAATCAAATATGCACATATATCTTGCCAATGGTTGTGGAAATATTTTACTGACATACCCAGAAAAAAATACATTAAAAAATAACAAAACAACAATTAATTATATTTTGCGCAGCCACATAGGCAAAGGTACTGATTTAGCGATTCCACAAGGCACTGACGATGAGACTGGCGAGCGCCAAATATTCACACTTAAAACGATAAGAAAATCGATACTTCATACCGACAGCGACTTGATTCTTGCAATAGAAAGAACGACAAAAAGTGTTTACGCATCATTTCGTCACGACATTTCTATTTATACAACAATCTGCTTTCTCACAACTATTTTAAGCACAACACTTCTTATAGCATACCAAATCAGGAGACAAAGATTCATTAATGAGACAAGTAATTCTAAAAATAAATCAAAACAACTAGCCGAAGACTTAGAAAATTTTTTTGAAATTTCTCCTGATTTACTTTGTATAATTAATACTAACGGATTATTCATCAGTGCAAATTCAGCATGGAAAAGCATACTTTGTTATTCTAAAGAAGAAATAGTAGGGCATGAATTTATAAACTTTGTCCACAAAGACGATGTCAATATCACGATTGACGCCATTATCGAACTGCAGAAGAAACAAACTACAATTAGCTTCACCAATAGATACAAACACAAGGGTGGAGAATATAAATATTTAGAATGGCGATCTATTTTGCGTGGTGATCTCATCTATTCATCTGCACGAGATATAACAGAAAAAAAGATCTCCGAGATATCCATGGCAAATATGGCATACAAAGATCCCTTGACTGGCCTTTCAAATAGAGCCGCATTATTTCAAAAGCTATCCCAGGCAATAGAAGAGACCCGTCAGTTACACAAATTGCTAGGCATTCTATGCATAGATCTGGATGGCTTTAAAAAAATTAACGACACATTTGGCCACAAAGCAGGAGACACAGTTTTAATAACAACTTCTACTAGACTACTTTCAATTTTAAGATCAACAGACTTAGTCACAAGGACAGGCGGAGATGAATTTGTAGTAATTTTATGCAATCTAAATGAGTCAAAAGATGCTGGATTAATTTCTACTAAAATTATTAAAAAAATATCCGAGGACATAAAAATACAAGGCCAAACGATTGTTAGTGTCGGCGCATCAGTCGGCATTAGTGTTTATCCAGAAAATGGAGAAACTATTGATGAATTGTTATTGGCTGCGGACACCGCTATGTACTCAAGCAAAAGGAACGGAAAAAATCAATTCAGTTTTTCAACTTCTAGTCCAACAAAAAATGACTCTGCAAAACACTCTACAATTGGCAACATTCCAATATTGGGTTTTGATCAAATAGACATGCAACACAAGAAAATAGCTCAACATATTGTTGACATTCAAAATTCTATTCAAGAGAACTCACCCCAAGAAATCATAGAAAAGAAACTTGATATGCTGACTGAAAGCTCTATTGAAAATTTTTCAAATGAAGAGAGCTATATGCAAACATATAAGTATCATGATTACGTTTCTCATAAAAAATCACACGAAGTCATACTAAACGAACTAGATGCCATCAAAAGCCAAATAAATTTGTCTGGTCGATCATTTATTCTTGCAACTTTTGACAGATGGCTTTGTAATCATATTCTTTCTGACGATAGAAATCTTATCGTTTTCTTAAAAGAAAAATGTATAATTTAATTCTATATCAATTTGCTGTTTTAATTTCACAAGGCCCCTCTAAAACATGGAATTGAAATATAGAGCAAAATTGCCATCCCTACTTTCAACAGTTAAACAAACGAAAACCCCAGTGAATATACTACCGCCACGACGAACAATTTTGTTGCTTAAAGCAATTCTATTCCTTACAACAAACTAAGCGAGCTTTAGCCCCTTTCCTCGAGATTATTCTGAAATCAATATGGACATGCCCTGTCCACATCCAATATATCCCAATTTGGGAAAATACAGGGAAACAACTAAAAATTTATTCCATTTTCAAAACATAATACCCTTGTCCATTTACATGATTTTCAATCTCTTTATATCGGCATGCTATTTTTTCAGTCTCCTTTCTACAAGGGAGTGAACTTCGCAAGAACTTTATTTCTCCAAGTCCTTCTAAAATTCCTTCAGGGATATACGAAAAGTCATCTTTGCTTCTCGTGAAAAGATACATTTTAAGATTTGTTTTGCTTTGATGAATTGCGAACGGCATGATTTCTTTTCCTTCCTGTCAACAGTTACGCTCCGTGGCGCTAGTTATTTCCCCGAATCCAAAAACGCGGTTTCCCACGCATTTATAAAGATCCATTATATTAGATGGATAGGCGTTACTTCTTTGTCCTCCGCCACCACCGGACGACGTGGGCCATGATGCGCAACTATTCCAAAAATCCACCTAGCTAGCTACTTTTTCTCCAAAACGATCTTCCCCTCTTCCAAGCAGGTGACCTTGAACTCATCGCCCTGCTTAAAGCCGTAGTTGGCCAGGAGCGTCGGGGACAGGCGGAGACCAGTGCTGGAGAACTTCACACTTCCAGATGCCACGCGAGCATCCATCCCTTCGATCTTGTAGAACTTCTCATCCAGCGTTATCAGCTTTGTGAGATGGTTTTTCAGGGTGGTTTTGGGAATATCGAAGGCATCCATAATTTGCTGAGCAGTTTTTCCTTCGGTGATCATGGTGCGAAGTTTCATGGCGTCAAATTTCGATGCGATAGGCATGGGTAAGTCTCCTTGTGTTTTTGATTTCAAATGTGATTTCGAAATAGTAGCTTGTAAATGGCAAAAGTCAACGCAATTTGCATCGAAAGTTACCATTGATCAAATTTAACGGCAAAACTAGCTTCTTCTTGTAACGGCTAAAATCTGCTCCTATCAAAAACGAACAAATTTTCGTATTTGAAAAAGCGTTATATGCTAAACTGTTGAGCCCCTAGTCTGCCACCATACATCTATCTCTCGAAATATAGCGATATTTGACGATTCTTCTGGAACAGGGACGGGAAATTCGCAGTATCCTGCCAGCGGAATCGTGTTTTGGTGTCCGTTTTCGCGAATCACAACTTGCCCACCAGCTATTCGCGATGACGCTGATTCCGTCCCCACAGACTGATTTTACTGGCGCATCTACTGCAAATTAAAAAATGAAGGAACCTGCAAATCTTCAACTACATAAAATAACAGCGTTTATCTAAGCAAACAGTCGAAGCCCTGCCCCTGGGGGAATTTTGGGCTTGGACTTTTCCCTTGGACATCCACATTACTGGGCCGCTCTTTTAGCTCGAGCCCTTTTGGTATACCAAGACGTAAAAAGCACCGCAATTACCAGCATAGAATTTGAGATTGTTTCATAAGCAAAACTTGGCATCAAAAAATGACGGAATTTCCCATATGCCAAGATGGCGTTTAACGTAAACACGAACGCCCACGATGATGATACTATTACATTTGATTTTATAAAATCTGCATTACTCCAGATTTCTTTACGGACTTGTTCTCGCGCATAATCTAAGGTGAAGGGCTTGCCGATTAGTATTCCGATCCATGCTGCGAGTCCCAGGAAACCACTGGTCAGTACCCCCATGTAATTTATCATGAAAATATTTTCAAATCCCACGACTAAAACTGAAGAGATGGCAAAGAAGATGAGACCAGCCCACAAAATAATCCCTCTATGAAGACGCAATACCCCAAGGATGATGCACAATCCTAGTGCAATTGCTAAACCAAGTTTGAGTCTAAAAAGGCTTCCCTGTGCAATAACCAAAAAAGCTATCCACGGAGCAAATACCAAAATCATTTTGATCGGTGACATTTTTCTGCTCCATTCTGTCGTTTATGCATCCTTTACGTCCAGAAAGATGGAAAAGACTCAGGGCAAAATGGCAAACACTCGGGCAGGGAATCCGGAACCATCTTTGGGTTTTGGAAAACTTGCGACGACCAACGCGCCGGCTTCAGGCACTTCATCCAAGTGTGCTAAAAGTTCAATTTGATAATGATTGCTCTTCAATATGTAGGTTTCCAAGGAATAGTCATCTTTTGAGGTAGCAACACCAGGATCAGTATCGGTTGTTTCGTGACCAGACGCAGTAATCTTGCGATCTTCGTAGAGATATTTCAGCACGGCCATGCTCCAACCAGGATAGTGCGCGATCCCGTTAACGTCCCTGTTCTGCATGGCATCCATACTGGGCCATCTCTTCGACCAGTCGGTTCTCATTGCCACAAATGAACCTTCTGGTATCTGCCCATGCTTCTTTTCCCAATTCGTAACGTCATCCATCGTGATTGTATAATCAGGATTTTTTGTCACTGCCTCATGGACATCAATAACTACTAGCGGAAGAACCATCTCTTTTACATTAATTTGATCAACGGTACGCATACCTTTGACAAAATGGGCAGGTGGATCGACGTGAGTACCCCACTGTCCCACGTGCGTGAAAGACTGGGCATAAAATCCACTCCCCAATTTCCCTACCCCAGGTTCATACCAATACAAAGTTTCTCTTTTTTCATCAGGGAAACCTTTCCAATGCGGGATTCCAGGCGCGAAAGAATGTGTAAGATCGACAAATTTCTTTTCTTTAATGACATTCCAAGCATCATTAAGTGTCAACGTCTTTTGAGGAGCACATCCTGATTGCAAAGCCATAAATATCAATGCAATAAATAAAAAAATCCTTTGCCGAAACATGGTATTCATAAAAGCTCCGAATGGTATACTGGAATTATTTTTACTCTTTCTACAAGAAACTTTGCCAGTTTGCATTACTTTTGTCTATGCTAGAGCAAACTATTTTTGGGGAACGGCAAAAATGAACAAATTTTCGCATTTGAAAAATCCCTATATTCTAGGCAGTTGTAGTGCTACTCAGATACCATAGCCCTAATACCCTATAATATAGCGATATCTGCCGATTTTACTGGAACAGGGACAGGAAATTCGCAGTATCCTGCCAGCGGAGACGTCAATTTCAGTCTTGTTTCTCGAATCACGACAAACTCGCCCAACATCTGACAGGAAAAGATCAACCGTGATTGATGACGCTGATTCCATCCGCACAATCCGATTTTACTGGCGTATTTACTGCAAATCAAGAAATGAAGGAACCTGCAAATTTCCAACTATCTAAAATAACGGCATTTATCTAAGAAAACAGTCGAAGCCCTGCCCCTGGGGAAATTTGGGCTTGGACTTTTCCCTTGGACACTTCTGCGTCGGGAATGACGGTTGGCGTTACAGACCTAGCAAGTCATGGTCCCGCGAGAGATTGTACTTGCGTAAAGGATGCAAAAATTTTAATAGTGATTTTAGTATGTTTCAAACTATTGGAGAGAAAGATGCACCGCTCAAGACTCACTAACACAACTGTTCATTGGTTGTATCTGCTGATCCTTCTTCTAGGAATCGGTGCTCCAGCCTCGTGGGCCAAGGACATCATGCCCGTTGGTGAAAAGGTAGCGGTTGATGCTCAAGGGCATGACATCTATCAAACAAATGCCAATGGAATCAAGATTGGGTACAAGTTAATTGGTTCCGGTAGTCCACTACTATTGCTTACTGGACTTGGTGCCACGATGAAAAACTGGACACCAGAATTCATTGAAGAGGCTGCGAAGAAGTATCAATTGATCATCATGGATAACCGTGGAATGGGATACACAACCGACAACGGCCAGCAATTTAATTATAGGCTTTTTGCTCAAGACGTAATTGGCCTATTGGATTCACTCGGAGTCAAACAAACTAATGTACTGGGATATTCTCAGTCCAGCGTAACGACGCAGAACTTACTTCTTTACTTTCCTGATCGCATCAAAAAAGCTGTCATCCACGCCACTTCGACCGATGGGAAAGCCGTAGCTGCAGTTTTTAAACGTCTGTCTTTGCCTAATAATCCTACGATCAAGAAACAACTTCAGGCAGCAATGAATTGGAGAACGCCTTTAGAAAAGATGAAATTGATCAAGAATCAGGTCATGCTTCTAGTTGGAACGGCGGATACGGTTGTGGGCACAAAGAGCTCAAAGATTCTGGCCAGCTTGATTCCTGGAGCTTGGTTAGTCCAATTCAAGAACGGGACCCATCACCTGCAATTTGAAGCACCAACCGCCTTCACTCGTATTGTCTTAACTTTTTTGGAGATGGACGAAACGGTTCCTGCACAGCCTTAGTGAAAGAGTACTTTAAAATTGATGCTCATTGATCAATGACGCTGATTCCATCTCCACAGATCGATTTTACTGGCTCATCTGCTGCAAATTAAAAAATGAAGGAACCTGCAAACTTTCAACTATCTAAAATAACGTCATTTATCTAAGTAAACAGTCGAAGCCCTGCCCCTGGGGGAAATTTGGGCTTGGACTTTTCCCTTGGACATCCCCCTCCTGCTCTCTCCCCTACTCCCTCCTGGGCCTTTTACCTGGGCCACCCCCATTGGGTCCCCGCTGGTCCAAAACTCCAGGAGATTCCCGCTCCGGGCCAATGTCCGAAAACCCTAGGGATAGAACGAGCTTCCCTCCCATCCCGTGACCACCCCACTGGCCCAGGATATCCTCCTCCCAAAGCTGTAAAATTTATACAGGAGGATTTGAAATGGATAAAAGTCAGTTGGATAGTTTCAACATTAAAGACGAAATCATCAATTCACTTCGTCCGATTGAACAGCTCTTTAAAATAATGGACACTTCTTCAACGGAAATCTATGGAGAATTAACGCGATCCTGTGCCGAAGTCGGTTTAGAGTTATGTCAAAACTTCCGTCGAAAACTCGATGCTATTTTAGCACAACAGAAAGGAGGCGACACCCATGGCCACGAATAACGACTGGCACATCATCTTTTCCTACACCCGGGCACAGGCACTTGCTGATGGTGTTCTCATCGACGTCACTGACCACGCCAAGGCACTCGGGTTCCGGGTTCCTGTCGCTGTCACCGATCATCTCTATAATGGTTATGTCGCTGCTGTGCCACCAGGTTTGGAATCCCATGGACAAAGCACCCCTGGCCGACTCCATGATCTGTTGTCACTAGCGATGTTCGCCGCTCGGATCAGCAAAGGGGCGGATCGCGTCACCTTCAAGGTCGATTTTCTCATGAATCCCAATAGGAAAGAAACTGTCGAAGTCATTGCCCACATCGGACCTGGTGACGATGGTGCCATTCCCGTTCTGACGCTGATGCTGCCCGGCGACGACTAATATTCACTCACTAAACAACTACTACTTTTGAATCAACACTCGAACGATGTTTAAAATTGCTCGAACTTGGTCCACATTTGCTTTTTCTAAAAGCGCTACGAGCTCCTTCAACGACTGTTCCTTTGTCAAACCCAACCCTTTCAAATCAAAAAGAGAGGTCAATTCTGTGTCCAAAGCATCGGATAATCTTTCAATATTTACCAAAGTTGGATTTCCTCTTCCTCTCTCAATTTCCCCAATACTTTGCAGTGACAGTCCTGCCCGTTCAGCAACTTGCTCTTGGGTCATGTCCTTGGCCCGGCGGAGAGAACGGAGACGCTTTCCAAAAACCTTAAGAATTTCACCCATGGAACCGTCCTTTTGGGACAGTTTAGGGCGAGTTAATCAACCATATAAGCAGATAAACTAGGCAAACAACTCGACATTGACAAGTAAACTTTATATTTTTGCGAATAATTCGCTGACACAAATTTCCGCAACCCCATCATGAAGGAGGCAGCGAAGAATCAAGTAGCACACCAACCATCCGTAAAAAAAGAAAATATCCTACACATTTGAAATATCATACCGAGGTTTGCCATGAAAACCAGATGGATCGGATTCACCCTCGTCGCACTGGCCCTGCTCTCCCCTCTCCCGGGCCATGCCGAAGGAAACACAAAGTATTCTCAGTGCCTCAATACGTTCAAGGAAAAGGATGGGATACAGACCGGGACCATCGTCAAAATGGCTACCGGTGAAGTCTTCGAAACGATGAATAGCGCTTTCAGCTACGACAAGGATTTGGTTTCTCCAATATGCACGATCATCAAAAGCGGCAGATACAGCTATTTGCTCGTCAGTGGAATCAGCAAAAAGATCATGGTCAAGAGGTTAAACTAAAATGCAAAAAATATTGTTTACTGTTTTAGCACTATTCTTT
>Ga0183095_11466_pt1 | contig 17218 bp, 13 predicted proteins | sample BioMet4_FD_130346 | JGI IMG/M metagenome (GOLD analysis project Ga0183095, IMG submission 130346) | Microbial communities from bioreactor (seeded with sewage sludge) at LBNL, California, USA - Biofuel metagenome 4 (v2) (version 3) | ecosystem: Engineered > Bioreactor > Anaerobic > Unclassified ...
ATTGATTACGAAAGTAATATTATCCGGAAGCACATGGGAACAGGGAAAACAAATAACACTTACAAGCAGTCTTACGTATATGCAAAGTACGCAATATACGCTCCCTATTTCAAATACAGTCTCGATTTCTAAGATTGAAATCAAAGATATGAAATATTACGACGGATATCTCTGGCTGTTGTTGAATCAGTATTATCCATCGGATGATGGTGTTGACAGTCGTGGAGGACTGCTTAGTCTTGATACTTCATCATTGACTGATGCGGTTGTTTCCGCCGGTAACTTATCCGGTTGGACTACAGATACCGACAGCTGGTATCATCGCCCCGGTATTACTGAAAATGGCGGAGATGATACTTCTGTCCTTGGATTCAGCGGACCGGTTCATATTGCAGCGCTGACTCCAAGGAAACTGTATATTGCTGATGACGGTGCATATTATACTGGCGAAGAAGGAACATATACCACCAGTAGCGGTGAGTCTAGAAGTGGAAATAAATATAAACAGCGTAATCGTATTGGAATATTAGATATGACAGCTGCTTCGGATGCACTTTCGTTTAAAGATGTCGCTGTACAGTTTGACAATGGTGCTGTTGCGGGAAGTTCCGGTTTTTATATTGAATAGCCTATTGATGAATAATACTTTTATACCTTCGATTTCTATTTCCATTCCTGTCTGTGGTAGGACACTGTATCTTGAACGGTGTCTTACCAGTGTTTTTTCCCAGACATTTGATTCTTTTGAAATCCTTATTATCGATGACAGCCCAGCAGAGGATGACAGCGCTGAAAGGCAGGTTCATTCTATTATGGGGACACTGCCGAATGAACAGAAAAAACGTATACGGTATATACAGCATGGGGAAAACCTGGGATGTATGGAAGCCAGACGGAGAGCTGTAGAAAGTGCCCTGGGAAAATACCTTCTCTATATCGATTCAGACGATGAGCTGGCTTCTCCTGATGCGTGCCGCATATTGTATGAAGCTGCGGTAAAAAAAGATGCGGATATTGTTTTTGCAGCGGCTGAACTTGCAGGAGACAGATTGCTTGTCAGCAGAAAACGGTATGATGGTCTTTTGTCGGTTTTGTCTAATAAGATTTTTGATGGAAATACAGTGCTGCCGTTGTGTCAGCATATTTTTATCCGGCAAGCACTGACTACTTTTGTCTGGGCAAAACTGTTCCGTACAGAGACGCTGTTGAATGCATTTTCTGAAATACCGCAGATGTACTGCTGCAATAAGGAAGATATGGTCATCATGCTGTTTGCAAGCCTTGCCGCGCAGAGATACGCTGTTTTGACAGATGTTGTATACAGATACTATCTCGGTGGATTGACATCGACTCCTGGGCAAAAGGATATGGAACAGTGGCGCAAGGTCTGTTCTTCATCATCAGCCTTTGTCGCTATGATTCAGTGGCTGAAAGACCGCAAAGCAGATAATCCGGAATATGGAACACTTGAAAAAGTGCTTACTCCTGTATATTTTTCCGCTGTCCGGGAGTGTATCAATATCTTTGATAAGCAGATACCACCAGAAATCCATGATGAAGCACTTTGTGTACTGAATGATTCATGGGAGGAAGAAGTTGTGGCAAATGTCCGGAGAGCGATGCAGAAAGACAGTTAAAGTATGTTTTAGACAAACTTTTCGTAATGTGTTAGAATTATAAGTAAGATTAAAAGCACAGGAGAGTATTCTTAATGAAAACTGTGATGCATGTATTCGGGTGTGCAATCTGTATCCTGTCTGTTTTTTCTTTATTAGGCTGCAGCAATATTTTTACTAAACGCGATAGTGGCAACAGCAATGACGTGGTTTCCATATCTCTTGATCTTTCAGGTATTGCCGGGCAAACAATCAGCCGTACAGCGGCGATTATAACATCCAATTTTTCTGTCACTGTTTCAGTCTATGATGGGACAACAGTCCTGGATACACAGACTGCTGTTATGCCGCTCACAGGAACTTCAACTTTAAGTTTTACCAATCTCACTCCTGGTAAGACGGTGACAGTACAGGTTGAGCTGTACAATGGTACTGAACTGATTTATAAAAGAGCAGCATCCGTAACGCTGGTTGAGGGGGAAAATAAGATTGCTTTTGACGGCAGTTCTCCGGTTCTGCTGTATACAGATTATTCGGGCTGTACAAGTCCGTTTGTAAATTATACGGCAGCATATACTTCCAGCGGACATGTATCGCTGACAGGAACACCGTCAACGGTTCTGGGGACGGATTTTGATGCTTCCGGCAATGCATATGTCCTGTATACGGATGCAACCAGTTATTATATAGATACGATTACAATTTCTGGAAAAGTGTCGAATATTGTGACTACTGCATCAACAGATAATTCATATCCTGTTGAGATTGCTGTAGACCGTACGAAAGAAATTCTGTATGAATTTTATGGGACATATGCAGATTCAATATATACGATATCAGCTATAAATAGATATCACCTTGATGGCTCCGCCGACAGTACTTCATATAACAGCAGCTTTAGTGTATCAGATGTTTATACACCACATGCTACGGCAGATAATGACGTGATTTACCTGTATTATTATTCCAGTACAGCTACTGCTGCAAAATTGGAAAAAGTTACCTATAATGCATCTGCTGGCTGGACGGAAGGGACAGGTGCAACTGTTACTTCGACAGGGATCAAATTTACACAGGATTCTATTAATATATTTGTTAACCTTGGCTCAGCTGTGAATATTGTAGTATCGGCTGATTCTGAGCGTTATTCAATTACCGGTATGATTACTGACATGAAGTATTATAATGGTTATCTGTGGCTTCTGGTAAATTTATACGATAATTATAGTAATCTTCGATTTTTTAGTACCGGTGCTCTGCTGCAGTATGATCCTGCCAATATTGACAGCAACACTACGGCCTTCGTTTCTTACGGTGCATCTTTTGACTGTGATAATAATTTGAGTTGTCGACCGGGAGCGCAACATTTAGACAGTGTTACCAGTGACAGTGTTATATTGTCTGATGATACGTCGGTACTGGGATTCAATGGTCCCCGCCGGATTGTGGCACTGACTCCTAAGAATCTGTATATTGCAGATGATGGTGTATATGCACAGGCCGGAATGGTAACAGGTAAAAGTTCATATCATGCTGCATATCTTATGGCGCAGCGGAACCGGATTGCCGGATTTGATATGACTACATCAGGTCTTGATATGACTTCTGTAAATGTTGAATTTGACACATATTTTTCTGATACGACCGAAGCTGGAGATACCAATTATTATTATACAGCAAAGTAGGTTGACAAGTCTGGGACTGCAGATTGTGTGCAGAAACTGATTCCTATACGAGAAAAGATACTTGTAAAAGTCTGTACTGTGATAAAAAAAATTTAAATAATTTTTAAATAAAATTAGACAGATTAAATATCCTGTGCTAAAATTATAAGTAATATTAAAAGTGCAGGAGAATATCAATGAAAAATGCAATACATTTATCCGTTGGTATGGTATGCATCCTTGTAGTTTCATCTTTAGTTTCATGTAGCAATATCTTTACTAAAAGGGAAGATACAGAATCATCAAGTACTGTGCTCTCTCTTGATTGTTCAAGAATAATCAGTTCCAGAGCAGCAAGTACAGCAGCTTCTTCTTATACCCTTGTTGTGTCAGTATTTGATTCTGAAGACACAGAACTTGCTGCTGTGTCTGTCAATTCAGAAACTTCATCTTCAACGATTACAATCGACGGACTTACGTCCGGACAAACTGTGTATGTAACTGTCCGTGTTACTTCTTCTGGCGGGGAAATACTCTATACCTATGTCTCTGATATTATAACGCTGATAGCCGGAACCAATACGATAGCGTTTGGTAATGATTTCCCTGCTGTCCTGTATGATTTGCCTGGTTTTACTATAAATTATACAAATAACTATACAGCAACTAGCGGAACCACACTGCCATCCACAACAGAAAAGATAGTATCAATGGATTTTGCGCCCAGCGGTACAATCGTTGTGTACAGGACAGAAACAGCGGGTAGTGGAGATGTCGGAACAGTATATTCTTATTATGCATTTATGGCAGGCTATGAAGGAACCAAACAAACTGTTGAGCTTTATACTACATCAAATTCGGACAGTACAGTCCAGATAGCTGTAGACCGTACTTCTGCACTTTTATATTTTTACTGTTACAATATTTCAACAGATACAGCGACAGTTCCCCTGCTGTTTTGCTGCAGTGCATTAGCAGAAATAACTAGTCCTGTAAAAGCCGGTTTTTTGTCAAGTGAAGCTGGTCTGGAGAAACCTTCTGATGTTCTATTAACCGCTTATAATGGCATGGTGTATCTTTACGATAAGTCAACACCCCGGATTCTTTCCTTGACATATGCCAGTGATGCATGGAGTGTTTCTGGAACAACAGCTCTTTCTGTTTCAAGTCTGACGGGTATTAGCAAGCTGTCTGTTACAACAAATGGTACTTATGCTGTTATTTCTGATATGAAATATTATAATGGCAGTCTTTGGTTGCTGCTCAATCATCGTTATAGTTACGATGGGTATTCACAGACTAGCAGAGGAGGGCTTCTGCAATTGGATCCGGAAAATATCGGTGTGCTTTCGTCTATAGAAATATCAGACAGCTCTCTTATTGGCTGGTCTACTGATAAGGATGTAAGCTGTTACCGGCCGGGTGCGGTTTCTGGATCGATGTCTCCGGATACAGCTCTGGAATCGGCTCCTTATTTTTATGGGCCAACTCATATTGTCGCTCTTACTCCAAAAAAACTGTATATTGCTGATGACGGTGTTTATGCCTCTTCCGTTTCGAAGTCTGTATATCATATGGCCCAGCGGAACCGTCTTGCAGTTTATGATATGGCAGAAAAAGAACTTAGCATGAAAAGTGTCTCTGTCGAGTTTGATGAAAAATTGATAATAACAAGTGCGTCGACCTATATAACAGATTGACGAATACTGATGTATGCATTTATTTTAAAAAGCAGATATTCAGTCATACTTTTGCCTTGGCAGAATGTCTATTTTTTTATTGATTTGGACACCAAGTCCTATGGACTTGAACAGCTGATCCGATTTATTCCACTTTTTTTTCCACCATGTCAGCTTGCCAAGTCCAGTGGACTTGGACTTGAAATTAACTGCGTTTACCAAATCGGTAAATGCAGAAAATACAGTTTTCAAAACGCTTTAATAAAATATCGGGATATACATGAATATCAAATTATGAAGCTGCAGAAGGTGTCTGAGCCATTGCCCGGCTGAATGATTTCCGGGAAAAAGAAGTAGTGGCAAATGTCCGGAATGCGATGCAGAAAGAAATTTTCTGAACTATCCATAAAAAACCACATGAAAAGACATTTCTCTGCAATGTTTATATATGAAGGGATTTTCTGAATATCCCCCGGGAGTAATATATGAACATCAGACAGACTGTCATCAGAGATGTGCGCAGCCACATTCAGCCAACAAGCGATATCTTTGCCAGATATCTGCTTTCTTCTCCAAAGAATGTCCATTTAACCAAGTCATTCATTAACGCAGTCCTTGAAGACTCAGGAGAGGAGCCTGTTGAAAAGGTGCAGATACTGTCTCCTTTTAATCTCAGGGAAAGCATCTTTGATAAGGAAACTGTCATGGATATCAAGGTTTCTGACATCAAGGGGCATACATATGATGTGGAAATCCAAAATACAACATCCGGCTCCTTTTGGAACAGAATGACATATTATAACAACAGCATCTATAACAGTCAGCTTGGCACGTCTGAAAAATATGAGAAGCTGCTGCCTACAACCGTGATTGCACTGTTGAAAGATCACATCTACAAACGAGATGAGGGGATACAGGAACATGACAAACTGCATCATTATTCACATGTAGTTCATAAGGATGATCATGATACTCCGTTTTACCCCTGTGGTGATCCTGAAAAATTCCACATTCTTGAGCTTGACCGGTTTGCGTTTTCAGAAGATGCATTATATAATGTGAAAGGTTCAGAACAGCGGAAACTGTGTTCCGGTCTGTTTCACTGGCTGCGGTTTTTTATTGACGGTGCAGATGAGGAGTATATGGAAAAGTACAATGAAACGGAAACTGCTGTAAAAGAAGCGAAAGCGGAATATGAACGCTTCCTCACAGACAGGCAGCTTGCGGATGCACAATTGCGCCATGAGATGTGGCTGCATGATCAGGCTCAGGCAAAATCCGACGCAGAAAAAGAAGGCAGAGAAGAGGGGAGAGAAGAAGGAATGAAAGAAGGCAGGAAAGAAGGTCGGAAAGAGGGAATTGCGGAAACGGCACTCAATTTTAAGGCGCTTGGGGTGGCGATAGAGACAATTTCTAAAGCTACAGGTTTAAGCGTGGAAGAAATTAATAAACTGTAAAAGTATTTACTGTTTTATACATGATATTCATTCTGTGTATTGCAGCCAGCACAGCATGAAAGATTGCACCAGTCCAGTAAAATCAGTGCTGTTTTTCAGCCATTGCTCTGCGTACATTTGCGACTACCTTTTCTCCCCAGCTGTCATTGATGATAGCCATGACTTCGTCTTGCTCGTCCGGCGTGACAAAGAGGTCGTACATTGTAAGGCATTCGCGTATGGCGGAAAAGTACATCGGCTTTATGACTTTGTCCAGTTCGGCATATTCAGGCTTTTCTCCCTGATGGTCACGCAGCCAGAGCAGCATTGCGGTAAAGCCTGATGAGGCTGAGCACATATTGCTCCACTGTTTTATCGTCTTTTTACCGGCCGCAGATGTTTCTCCACCAATGTAATAATTGTACAGTTTATCGTCGATTACCGTATATTTTTTTACAAACAGGCTCAAAAAGAACGATATGACAAGGTCTTCCTTGTTGAAGCAGTAGAGCTGTGGAATTTCATTGAATGCATCGAGCAGTACCTGCCGTCTGATGCATTTAAACCATAATGTTGGAAGTGTTTTTTTAATGAATAAATGATACCATATTGGAAGGGATGTATTTCCATCGAAAAAAGTATGAGTTATGCCTGCTTCCAGCGCGAGTCGGTCTTGTTCTTTCAATTTATCGGCTATACCTTTTAGATTGGCAGAATATATAATCATATCAGAATCATAAGCTATAGCTGTTTCATATAATATTCGGCATGCATCTGGGGAGGCAAGCTCATCATCACTGTCTACATAAAGTATATATGTACCATTTGCATGTAATGCTGCTGTACGCCTAGCTTCAAAGCAACCCATGTTGCTTTTATGCCGTATGTAGTGTATTCGGTATTTCTGATTTTGTGGAAGGGTGTTTAAAAAACGATGTACCTGCCCTTGTGCCCGGCAATCTTGACAATCGCTGTCATCAATAACAAGTATCTCTATATCGTGAAATGATTGATTAACAATACTGGAAAGACAACGTGTTAAATCTGGAACTGCGCCGTACATTGGTACGGCAACAGTAATCGGACTCGGCATCTTATTCTACTGAACTTGTGGTGTAATAATTTGATCCGCTGCCATTTGTATATGTTTGATTGTTATCGAATTCCACAGAGGCTGCAGACATATCAATACTATCATCTGATAAGGAAAAACCAGTAATACTGTTTTTTTGACTTAATCCATACGCATGTTGAGATTGTTCTGAATTATATTGATGACCAGATACATACATCCCATCATCAGCTATATATAATTTTTTTGGAGAAAGAGCAATTATATGACGTGGACCATAGAGACTCGTAGTCGAGGTAGTGTCCTTACTGCCTTCGCTGGCTCCGGGCCGGTATCCATTATAGCCTGAATCATTTGTCCATCCGAAAAGTGTTAAATCCATATCACTATTTGTAACTGTAACTGTTTTTGTAGTGGTAAAATCAGAGAGTTGTAGCAAACCTCCTCGGCTGTAACAGTATTGACTATAACCGGAGACGTCAGCGTAATAGTTTTGGTTTAACAACAACCAGAGATATCCATTATAATATTTCATATCTGTAACTTTCATATAAGTAGTTGCTGCAGCGTAACTTGTTTGTTTTTGAACTATATTATAATCAGTACTATAAGAAAACGTTGTACTATCTGTAAGTGTTGAACCTAATGTCAGCTTATAATCTGCTGTCCATGAAGAATCAGATTCTGTAAGTACTGGTTTTACAATATATGAGGTGTCAGATTTTGAGAAATACATATAAAGAGTACCATTGCTGGCAGCTAAATAAATATCATAGAATGTATTATAATCAGTATTTACTGAGTTTGTATAAGAAGTTATCAATGAACCACTGAGGGTATATTTTTTTATAACTGCAGAATTATATCGTGGGGAACCATCAGTCGTTCCTGTATAGCCTGTGTGTTCTGTCCCTGAAATCAGATACAGATAACCGGCTGTACGGTCTATTGCAAATGTAAAAGTTGAAGCAACATCTGTAGAAGAATCTACAGTGCCTGTTGCTGTATAAATATTTGTTACCGTTCCTGCAGCTGTTATCTTATCAATGTAGAATGTGTATGTTGTTGTGCTGTCGACAGTAGTAGAATTCTTATACAGTACATATGCATTGCCTTCTGCATCAAAATCTGTACCAATAATTTCTGTAGGTGTACCAGTCATTGTTAAGCCAGCTGTGCTGGTGTAGGTTGTTGTATAATTGATCGTGGGTGTTGTTGCAGTCATATCATACAGAATTACCGGTGTTGTGCTGCTGGCGAACGCAATTGTATTTGTTCCTTCTGCCAGGGTGATGGTATCCGATGTGCGTTTATACAGTGTTTCACCTGCGGCAGTAGAAAGCTTTACCACTGCATAGACAGACTGTTTTGGTGTAAGCCCGGTAAATGAAAGTGTCGATGATGACGTGCTGTCCAGTGTTCCGGTTGCACTTGTAAGCAGTGTTCCGGTGGAACTGTAGATATCCGCTGCTACAGTATATCCTGTAAGGCTTATGGCTGTACGTGCGGATGATGATCCTGTTACTCCTGAAAGGTTGAGAGACAGTACGGTTTCTCCGGAGCTTGAATCGGATGTTTCCCGTGCTGAAAAAATGTTGCTGCAGGAAACGGCTGCGGCAGCGATGACAAGAACGACTGCTGTATACAGTACTTTTTTAATTGTTTTCATGGCATTCCTCTTCTTTAAAAATGCGGTTATTACCAAGTATCATAACATATTTTCTATAAAAAAAAAGGTAAAAAAAGATAAAAAAAGTATAAAGCAGAACTATACTGCCGGGAGTATTGTTCGGGAGAATTAGTTTATTTTTAGGTTTTGCGGGATAAAACAGAGAAACTGTATGTTTTATCCCGCGGTTATATATGCTGCTATTTCAGTTCGCGCACACCGTCGCCGGATGTACAGGCAAAGAATCCTGCATCGTGTCCGATTACAGCGGTATACTTTTTCTGTACGTTTTCGATAAAGCTGTCTACGCTGTCTTTGTGTACCAGTGCTATGGCGCATCCGCCGAATCCTGCACCGGTCATGCGGGCTCCGATGCAGCCTTTCTGTGCATTGGCGGTATCGGCAAGTGTATCAAGTTCTATGCCGGTTACTTCGTAATCTGTCTTTAATGATTCATGAGACGCTTTGAGCAGTTCGCCAAGCCGTTTGAGATTGCCGGCTTTGAGTGCAGCTACCGCTTCAAGAACACGCTCGTTTTCAGTTACACAGTGGCGTACGCGGTGCATGATTACTTCGTCGGTCAGTGCCTGTCTGCATGCATCGAACTGTTTTACTGTCATGCTGCACAGATCGGGCAGGTCTTTTGTATTTCGGTATGTTCCACCGGCGGGCAGTGCAAGTGCGGCTTTCTGCAGAATGGCAAGTCCTGTTTCGCACTGTGAGCGGCGTTCATTGTATTTGGAATCTGCAAGCTGGCGTTTTTTCTTTGTGTTCATCACGACAAAGCGGTAGTCACCGAGTTCAAGCGGAACATATTCCGCGGTTATAGTTGCGCAGTCCAGCACTTCTGCAGTGTTCTTTTTTGCGGTGGCAATGATGTACTGGTCCATGATGCCGCAGTTTACGTTCATGAATTCGTGTTCGCTCTGCTGGCCGATAAGCGCTATGTCTTTGCGGCTGATGTTCAGCCCAAACAGTTCCGACACTGCCCAGGCAAATCCGCATTCCAGTGCTGATGAAGAAGAGATTCCTCCGGCAGGCGGAATATTGCTTACCATCAGTACGTCAAATCCGCAGTCAAACCTGCAGCCGCGGCGCTTTAATATGGAAAGGATTCCGTTCAGATAGTTTGCATAGTCATTTTCTTTTTTATATGCAAAGGTGTCGCGGATATCGAATGTATATGTTCCGGGGAACTTGAGGTCGTTGTAGGTAATCTGCGTATCGCTGCGTGTGCGTATTGCCACGTACAGATACTTGTCGATAGCTGCAGGGAATACCTTGCCGCCATTATAGTCTATATGTTCACCGATGATGTTGATACGGGCAGGAGAAGCAAAGACACGGACAGAATCTTCCGTACCGCCGTACACTTTAACAAACTCAGCCGGTAATCCAGCCGGATCAAAATCGCTGTGTGAAGTTTCGTTTTTCATAGTGGGTATATTCTATCAATTCTATGTTACTGTCGCAAGCTGTTATTATTTTTCAAACAGACTCTGATACATGAAGATACACCCTGTATCAAATTTTGGTTTGATATGGTTATGAACGAATTTTTCCTGTTTTGTTTCCAGTCGTGAAAAACCCCATTCTTTGTAGTGGTTTATTAATGGTTCCTGCGGAAGTGCAAAAAGGTAAAGGGAATGAACACCGATGATTTCAGCTGCCATACGGGCTATGGGAATAATAAAATGAACAAATATATAGGTGCCGATTTGCTTTTTTTCTTTTTTTTCTGAGCGGTAGAGATCATTGACTGCCAGTGCTGCCAGTTCTATTCCTGGTCTTCAGAAGGACAGAGATGTTTACAGGTAAAGAACTCGTCGTCAATATCTGGGAAAAACAATACTATTGAGCCTTTTTTACACTTTTCTGTTGTTTACGCATTTTTCTTTCAAATGCTGAGGTTTGCTTTAGGAGTTTTTTTATTGGTGCTGCAGGAGCATTGATGATCTTTTCTGTATCTGCGGATTTAAAAATATTGAATGAATATACTTTTCCGTTGTTTATCATTTGCTTCTCCTGCTTTTACTATAAAGGAATAATCGCACATTTACAAGCGTCATTTGGACTTTTCCGTTGTACAATTTGACAAAACCGTCAATATACTGCACAATGCTTTCATGAAAAAGACAGTTTACGTTATCGGTCATAAGAATCCCGATACAGATTCCGGTGTTTCTGCTGCAGCTTATGCCCGGCTTAAAAAGCTAATGGGCTTTGATAATTTTGTTGCTGCGCGCGCCGGTCATTTTTCTCCTCAGACTGAATACATCTTTACACGCTTTAAGGTTCCGGTGCCGGAATATGTGCCGGACCTGATTCCAAAGACGGCGTATTATATGCGCGACCGCTGTGATACGGTCGATTATCATACGCCGCTGTGGGAAGCTATTGGCAAGATGGATGCAAAAAGCTATAAGGTTCTCCCTGTTGTAGACGGGGAAGGCAAGTATCAGTCTCTGCTGCATTACAATGCGTTTGCGCAGGATGTTCTCAAGATACTGAATCCTGAAAAGAAATCTGCCATTACGACCGGTGTTGATCTGGTGCGTTCTACTCTGAATGCCCAGCCGATTATCGTGAAAAACGGTTCTGAGCTGTTCAAAGGTACAGTGCTTGTCGGTGCTGCAAAAATCGAGACATTCCGCAGTGTCCTGCAGGAACATAAGAGCGAAAACCTTGTGGTCATTGCAAGCAACCGTGAGGATATCCAGGAATCTTCGATAGAAGCAGGAATCAAACTGCTCGTCATTACTTCCGGCAATGTGCTGAAAAAGGAACTGCGCGACAAGGCGGAAAAGAAAGGCGTATCGGTTCTTATCAGCCCGTATGATACTTCTTCTACAGCCATGCTTATTGCATATTCCACTCCGGTTTCGGTTATGGCTGATGCTACGGTAAAGCCGGTGCTTGCAAGTGATTCAGTTGCAAAGATACGTCCGCAGCTGCAGGAGTCGGTAAGCCGCTGTCTGACTGTTGTTGACGGTGCAAACAAGGTGATCGGCATCATTTCGGAAAGCGATCTGCTGCATGACCCGAATGTGGAGGTGGTGCTTGTTGACCATAACGAGATGGTGCAGGCTGTCGAAGGGCTGGAACACTATAAGCTGCTTGAGGTGATTGATCATCACAAGCTTGGCAATCTGGCTACGGCATATCCGATTACGTTTATCAATAAACCGGTGGGGGCAACATCTACACTTGTTGCCAATCTGTACCGGGAGAACCGTATTTCCATTCCGCTTGATATTGCGGGTATTCTGCTGTGCGGTATCCTTTCCGATACGCTGATTCTGCAGTCTACTACGACAACTGATGTCGACCGTGAGACCGCTGAATATCTTTCCAATATCACGAATCTTGATATCCAGAAACTGGGTGAAGAACTGATTGCTGCCGGCAGCCATATCGGCGGACGCAGTGCCAGTGAAGTGATCAAGCAGGATATGAAGGAATATACGCAGGGAAAGGAAAACTATACGGTGAGCCAGATTGAGGTTGACAACACAACCGAGATACTTAAACGCAAGAGCGAGTTCCTGAGTGAACTCGATATCGAACGGCGCAGCCGCAAGGCTCTGTTCTGTGCTCTGCTGGTTACCGATATCACTCAGCTGAGCAGTATTTTACTGTTTGAAAGTGACCCGCGGTTCCTGCAGTACATGAACTTTCCTAAAAAGGAAGACAATGTCTATTATCTTAAGGATATCGTTTCACGCAAGAAACAGCTTATCCCTGTCATCACTGAACTTGTAGAACAGTTTGCCCGGTGAGCATGGTATAAAAAAAGTGCTGTATGCTCTGGTGTGCAGTCAAAGCATACAGCACAAAGGATACCTGCAGCAGTGGGAGTTGGCCGCAGTCTTTTTACTTTGTTATTTTATATAGCCTCCTTCAGTCGTCGTCTGAATCTGAGTCTGATGATGAATCTGAACCGCTGTCTCCTGAACCTGAATCTGAGCCGGAATCTGAGTCTGAATCGTCATCTGAATCATCGTCTGAGCTGTCGTCAGAATCGTCACTGCCGGCTGCATCATCGTCGTCGTCATCATCGGTATCTGGTCCCATGGCGATTTCTGTATCATCGTCATCATCAGCTTCAATTTCTGTAACAGCACCGGTTGAAGGATCGAGTTCTACTTCATATTCAATACCGTTGATTGTTACATCCATTTCGATTTCACCGTCTTTACCCTGTTCTGCTGTACCATATTCAATTTTCGCTGTCTTATCCGAAAATTCAGGAATCTTTTCCGTCAGAGCTTTGTCGACGTTCTGCTGCTGTTCTGTAGTCAGCGTAACCGGCTGCTCGTCTTTGTCTTTCGCACCATTTGCGAACATGAATCCTGTACCGAGCACCAGGCCGGCAAGTACCAGTGAAGTTTTTTTTACGAGATTTGTCATTTTAACACCTCCTGAGTGTTGTTTTTTTGTGTGCACTACAAGATACCGTCCGGGAACTTTTTTTTGGTACCTTTTTATTTTTATTGAAAAAGGTACTGAATTATTCTTTTCCGTCTGTATACTGTATATAGGAAGGATGCAGAAAATGTGGGGATTATATGGATATGCATATTCAGGTATGCGGCCGAACGTATACCGAAGCTGAACGGCTTATACAGGATTTTTTGCCGTTTATTGTAAAGACTGTTTCTACAGTCGTAAAACGTTATATTACTCCTGAAAACGATGATGAATTCAGTATAGGAGTACATGCTTTTTATGAGGCAGCAAAACGGTATACCGCAGAACGCGGAGAATTCCTTTCGTTTGCAAAGATCGTTATAAGAAGCCGTGTATTGAATTTTCTGGAGTCCGGCAAAAAAGAAAAAACGGCTTTTTCTCTTGATGATGAAGCATATCAGCATATTACAGCTTCTCTGGAATCGCAGTTTGGTGATCCTGCTTTGGAAAAAGAGAATGTTATTGCAGATGAAATTGAACTGCTGAACGTTGCATTGAAAGACTTTCATTTCAGTCTGGAAGATCTTGCATCCTGTGCTCCAAAACATCAGGAGACAAGAAACCGTGCAATCCTGATTGGTGAAACGGTACAGAAAGATGTGCCGCTGAAAGAGAAGATGTATGAAAAGAAGAGACTGCCTGTAACGGAAATTTCCAGGAAATATTCTTTTACAGAGAAGATCCTTAAGGGCAGTAAGCATTTTATTATTACGGTAATTGTCATCATAGACAGAAAGCTGAAAAATCTGCGGCTTTGGCTAAAGAAGAAGTGAATAACGGAAGGTTATATATGAAGAGAAAGGAAACAGACGGATTGGGAATACTCAGATGCGGCATCGTCGTTTCAAGCGGTACATACAGTTCTGCCGTCATGGAACGCGGCGGCAGAATAACGCGCATTATGAATAAAGGAACAATGAAAAAAGGGAAAAGGATTCTTTTCACAGATGAAGATGTCTGTCCGCGTGTCATCGAAACCGTTCTGCATCCTTCCTTTGCACATTCCTGTATTGCTGCAGCAGCTTTGTTTATTGCTGTGCTTTCTCCGGTGATAAATTACAATCTTATTCCATCTGCAGTGATTTCACTTGATGTCAATCCGGGAATCGAGATGTTTATCAGCAGCAGCATGGTGGTAAGGAAAGCACAGATTGTCCATGATCCGGAAAAACTTGATTTTACAGCAGAGCAGCTGCAGGGGAAATCTCTTGAGCGCGTTCTGTACATGGTGAAAACGAATATGGAACAGCATGGACTTGTTGAAACGGAAACTCCGGTGCTTGCCGGATATGCTCCTGTCAGGACCAGATTTGTCATAGGTGCCCGCAAGCTGTCTGAGTCTTCCAGAAAGACAGTCCGGGGGGTATTTGCACACCAGAATATAGTATATATTGATGAGGACATAGAAGGATACCGGCAGTCCAGAAAAGACGGAACCGATATCGGACGTTTTGCTGCAGAAGAAATGATAAAACAGCAGCAGATGCCGGCAAGTCCTGATTGCAGGACTGAAACTGTTCCTGCAATTATACAGCAGCTGCAGGGAAAGAAAGTTTCAGCAGTTGCTGTTCCGCACGCAGAGGTTCTGCCGGCGGTACGTGATACTGAGACGGTACATACACCGGAACCTGTACACAAACCGGAGTCTGTACAGGAGCAGCCTTCTGTATCCCATGAGCCTGCCGTTCAGAAGCAGGCGGTTATACAGCCGCCGAAACCTGCTGCAGATACGGTTCCTCTGTTTGATGAAACAGTATATGAAGGGAAAACCGATGATGCCGGAGGAAGGTTCTTTCTTTTTGACAAAGATAACGGAAAGTTTATCTATGAAAGCGGGGAATCATCAGAACCGCCTGAGAGATTTTATAATTCGGAATTTTTTGAAGCAGGGGATGATGATACTTCCGTAACTCATGAAAAGTCGGACAGCAGCAGCGGATCGGATGATGACAGTGATTCAGATGATGACAGCAGTGATTCGGATGACAGTGACAGCGGCAGTTCAGATGACAGCGGAGGAGATTCCGATTCCGATGGAGATGACTGATTCTGCTGAAGAGGATATATATGGATACTAATACTGTAGAACTTGTTGTCAGTGACCTGGACGGGACACTGCTTGATGATGGAAAGCGGATTTCGGAAGAAAATCTGAATGCAGTACGGTTCCTTGCGGAGCGGGGGATTGCATTCAGCCTCTGTTCAGGGCGTCCGGAGGGTATGACAAGAGCATATATAAAGCAGGCAGCAGTGACGTTCCCTGTTATCTGCTGCAATGGCAGTTTTATTTATGATCCGGTAAACGATAAAGTGCTGTCTTCAACGGTATTTCCGGAAAAGGTTTTCTGGAGACTGACGGAGTTCAGCTTTGCTTCCTGTTTCGATTATCTTGCCTATACCGCGGATACGATTTATTACAGTCTTAACAGTATGAGAATCAATGTTATAAGGGCATATAACCATTACGCCGAACAGACAGGATGCAGACCTGTTATCCTGAAGCCGGTGAATAATATCGAAAGTATTCCTGCGGATAAAGTAATTAAGATCCTGATTACCGAACTGCACGGAAATGACCAGCAGAAAGCAGCTCAGTTTGTTTCTGCAGAAAAGGATGTGTACGCCGAACCGTCCGCTGCCGGTCTTTTTGACCTTATGCCGTGCGGTGTTTCAAAAGGAACCGGAGTACAGTATCTTGCTGAATATCTTGGTATACACATGCAGAATGTCTGTGTACTAGGTGATAATGACAACGATGTAAGCATGATGCAGGCTGCCGGCATGTCTGTCTGTATTGCAAATGGTACTGAAAGTGCAAAAAAGGCAGCATCGTATGTAACGCATAAAAAAAATAATGAAGACGGTTTTGCGGAAGGTATTTTTCATTTTATAAAACAGTAGCAGGCTGAACAGTAAAAAAAACGGAATCCATTCCTCCTGGATTCCGTTTTTGATATCAGTAACATGAACATGTCTTTAAAAAAATAAAAGCCATCCGATGCTGTTGACAGCACTCGGTCTGGACTTTTACACTTTCCGGATTTTAGCGGCCCGGCACCGTCTATTCATACCGTCTCAGCAGCCATTACCAACACAAAAGGTGCCTTATGACTAGAAAGAAGCAAAATGCTTTGCTGATCTACGATATATTGTTAATGATAACACACATCTCTTATTTGTCAAGCCTGAATTGTAAAAAAAACAACATATTTCACTATTGTCTGCTATAATAGATTGGTATGAAGGATAAACGAAAAAAACTGATACAATATGCCACGCTTGTACTGGCTTTATTTACGACAGCTTTTTTTATCTATTACGCATTTTTTCTTCTGCCCCATCTTTCCGATACCGGAACGGACAAGAATGAAACTGCCGAGAACCGGTCGTATCATGTCCTTGTAATTGGAAATTCAGAGAATGAGTCTTTTCTTGGTCAGATTTATAAAGGCGCTCAGCAGGTCAGCGGAAAGTATGATGCTGTTGTTGAATTGAATGTGCCGGAATCACAGGCTCAGGATGTATCCCTGCAGGCTTTGCTGGATTATGCTTCTTTTACGGATACAGATGGTATTATAGCATTTATAGATACACCGATTAATGAATTCAAAA
>Ga0183095_11468_pt1 | contig 17198 bp, 18 predicted proteins | sample BioMet4_FD_130346 | JGI IMG/M metagenome (GOLD analysis project Ga0183095, IMG submission 130346) | Microbial communities from bioreactor (seeded with sewage sludge) at LBNL, California, USA - Biofuel metagenome 4 (v2) (version 3) | ecosystem: Engineered > Bioreactor > Anaerobic > Unclassified ...
GCCAGGACTGCCTTTTTTCGTACCTCAAAAATGCCTTTCAAAAATTTTGGTCTCCATTTGGTCTCCAGAAAAAAGAAAAAGCCTAGGCATGACCTAGGCAATTTTCGCAAATGGTCGGAACGGTGGGGTCCGAATTAGGTTTTTAATAACATGTCGTGATACTACGTATCAAGGTTTTATCGATACACGAAGTGATGGATTTAGCGTTCGGCGATATACTACGTATATAGCAAGGTTTGAACGTGGGTTTGAATGAATCATTTTTGAGCCAATACTCATATTGCTCGGAAATTGATTCGTTTTTTCATTTTAGAAACACGATATGTTATTAAAACCTAGAAAAGGCTATTTTTTGACATTTCGACCACTCTTCGGTTTCAGATCCTCCGGAGTGGGATCGCCGTCTTCGCCCAAGATCGCATAGATCGTGTCTGCAGCGGCAAGGAGGTTTTCCCTCTGCTCTGGCGTGAGTTCTCCAGGTTTGGTTAAGCCAAACAGGTAATCGATTGAGCAATCAAAATAGACGGCGATCGCTTGGATTGTGTCCATATCCGGATAGCATTTCTTGGTCTCCCACCGAGAATAGGTGATCGGGGAGACGTGGAATGTTTTGGCCATGTCTTCTTGGGTCATGCCTGCATGTGTCCGGAGATCGACTAATTGCTGCCAGCACTTTCCTTCTTGTTTTGGTCTGCTCATGTTATTAACCTCGCTAATAATATAACGCTTAATGATGGGTCGATGAAAGCGGTGGCCTCCCTTAGCTTTGCTAAAAAATCAAATTTTGAACGATGCATCGTTTATAATCAGTAATTATGGAATGGGAACTATTGGGGCTATTCATCGTTTTTCTGATAATAGTTGCCATCATTGCATCCATTTTTAATGCCGATTATGAAACCGTTCTTTTCATCGTGGTTGGCTGCATTCTTCTTATCGCCCTCATTGTGTGGCTTGTTCGTCTTTGGGCTGATAAAAAGTCTTCCTCTTATCAACCGCCAAAAGAAGATCATTCGAATTCTTCAAAGCCTGCGGAAACTAAAGAGGTTCCTCAAACAAACAAGACTTATTCTATGGGCGATAAGACAAAACATCCTCCGGTAGTGTATTCGGATCCTATCCCGTTTGATCCTCCAAAAGCTCCTAAGCCTCAAAAAAGTGTTTCGGCAGCTACTTCAAAGCCGAAAGAACCTGATTCTACGATTCACGTGGCTAGAGTTTCCCCTCCGCCCTCTCCTGTTCAAAAACCACCAAAACCAGCGTTTCATCCTTTGGTAACCGAGTTAACACTGAGAAGCTGCGTTCCGGATGTCACTTTCCATAAGGCTTGGGATTATTATCGCTGGGGCTGGGTTACCGAAGTTGAGCGGACCGATAACATGATCTCTGGGACTGTTAGGGGACACAACGGGAATGTTTATTCGCCATGGGCCACCATCCAAGATGGCAAGATTGTTAGCGATTATTGCGATTGCATGGCTTACGAAAATTATCCTGGGCCTTGCAAGCACATCATCGCGCTGATTCTGACTGCTAACGCTAAAGGCTTCCAAGAAGTGGTGCCTGTTGTTCCTAAAAAGGAGGCGCCCAAGAAACAAGAAAACGTTTCTCCGGTTAGCGTTCCAAAGAAACCGAAAAAGGCCGCTAAATCACCTCAAAGGAAGGCTTCTACAAAATCTTTTGTGGTGAAAGTTGTTTGCCCAGAATGTGGTAATGTATTTTCATCAACAGATAAATGCTGCCCAGAATGCGGCTGCCCTACCTCGATGGCCAGGAGGAAATGAAATGGCGTTATATGTTTGTCCGGAATGCGGGAACAAGGTTAGTTCTTACGCGACTTCATGCCCGAAATGCGGTTGTCCGATTGATCGCATTTTGGCTAATGGCGTTTTAGCGCAGCCGAAAGATCCTTCGCCCGTTGAACCGGCGGCCAAGCCTAAAAAAGCTGCTGCACATTCTTCGAAGACAAAAAAAGCATCTGTGGCTGATCGCGTGAAGCAATGCCATTTGAATTTGATGTCTGCTAGCGATTCTGAATATGGCAATGGTGTCGCTTTTTTCAAAAATAACCTTGTGAAGAATTATGGGTGCAAGAAGGATGGTGATAAAACAATCATCATCGGGACTGTTTCTGATAAAAGGGTCAAGATCATTATGTTTGATGATCAGATTGGGGATCGTTTTGAAGAAACCCTTCAAGGCGGTTTGGCCAAAGTGCCGTTAAACCTTCTCGATGGGGAAGAGGTCGCTTTGGTTCTTTTCTATTTGAAAACCATTTATTCGGATAAAGATTTCAAATCCATCGTTCCTTTGTCCGTATTCGGCTTGAATAATCGGAAACGTGTTGCCCCGGGGCAAGCACCTATTCGCGCTTCTGACGCCGATTTTTCTGGTTTGGAAGATCCGGAAGACGATCCGGATAACGGGGATGATGGTGATCACGAAGAAAATTCGGAAATGGATGATTATGATGAAGACGGATGCCCTATCGAAGAAAGCGACTCCGACGATGGCTTATCTGTGAGCCCTGATGACGATGAAGATGATGGCGATAACGATTCTGGGATTTATCCTGATTATTGAAATAAAAAACCAGCCAGATGATTTAGGGGCCTAATCCATCTGCCTGGTTCTTTTAGTATAACGGATGCTCATTTTTTTGCCTTAAAAAGAGTGGGTCATTTTTCGTTTTAGGGTTCGTTCTTGGGGAACCTCCAGGGTGAAAAAACGGCTTTTTTGTCAAAAAATCATGCTTTTTTAAAAAATTTACAATTCGCAATCATATGTTAACAACATATGTTTAGGACGTTTTTGGAGTGTTTTTAAAAGTCGTAGGTCAAATTTGGGCTTTTCTTGTCTATGTATAAGTGTAGGGAGTTGTCCTAGCTCGCTAATCACACATTGGAGGCTCTTATGAGCGAACTATTCGACAACGTATTCGAGGTTGCTCTATTAACCGTCTGCGAACGCTTCTCGCGTGAGACGGGCGTACCGTTCTCGATCCGTTATGGTATTCCGGTCTTTGAATATCTGGGCAAAGAGGTTGAAGTGATTCTCGTTACCGTGAAGCAATCCGATCACTGTGCTTATCGGGCGCCCAACAGCAAGCTAGGCAACAACACCATCATTATTCGGGTCTACTTTGGCGATGTCTTCAATTACCGGCCGTTTAAAAAACGGATGGTCGATATTCTGGATATCCCAGGCAATCCGGATATGTTCCAGTTTCCGTATTTCTCGCTGCCGTATAACTCTTATCAGGAGTTGCACGACTGCAAAAGGGTCTATCTCGATGGCCACTTTGACAAGGTAGAAGATCTGGCCAAAGCCACTTACATCTTCGAAATGATGAACGACACTCACGTGATGTTCGCCAGAAGAACGGTGGATCCGTATCGACTAGCCGAACAAGAGGTGCTGCTCTTCGAAACCTGTTACGTCAAATCCAGAAAAGGTTTAGGGAATGATGGAAGATGATTCACCTAAAACTCTCCTGGGAAGCAATGAATAGCTTCATTTACCAGGGCAATGATTCTGTCTCGATAGATGAGAATGGCGATTTTGTCCGAGCTGATCGATTGTATCGCGCGAAGTATATCATTCGGCGTCGTGCTGGTTACGAGGATGAAGGTGTTTATATCTGCTGTAAGTACATCCGATATAAAGACTCTCACCACCGGTGCTTCCCTTCTCCTAGCTTGAAGTGGAAGCTCTGCAAGATCTCGTTAAGGGATCAACTCTGGCTTGGGAAGAAGAAGCCATCATGATCTACTTCGTCTTGGCTGCCGTCGCGTTTCGCCATCTGAAGAAATATCACTTTGTTGCGGTGGACTCCCAAGGCAACCGGGCAAGGTGGAAGACTGGATCTTTCTTCATCATGGAGAACTACGACGGCACTTACAGCTACTTCCGGATCCTGAAAGATCTGAAGTTAGGGAAGTTTCTCCCAGCGAAAGCGGTTCATGAAGCGATTCTCGTGATCAATAAAGACGAAATGCCGGGGATTGTTCACTGTCATCAAGTCTATTCTCCGGAGTTTGAAGACATCGATGATGACTGCGAGTTGGTGAAAAAGAATATCTGAAATACGGTTCTTCCCGTGTTTCAAAAAAATATTTGAGTCGATTCGATTTGTCACCATCTAGGTTTTTTAGGGCGCATAAAACTCGCCTCTGGCGGGTTACTAGGACAACCCTAAATTTACGGTAGAGACCCCTAAAAGGTACATCTGGCAATGATGAATCTCCGAATAGGACACGGCGTACACCGTTCTCCCAGTTGTCCCCTTAGGAGTCTCTCGAAAATCAATAAAAAAGGAGGTAAGAACCGTGTCTCAAACTGATTACGCTCGTGGTCTCCGTTCGGCGAATAAGTTCATAGGCAAGATTGAGAAGATCCCGCTGATGAAACCGAAAGCCAAGAAGAAAGCGATTGATCACTGTCACGAAATAGCCGACGGCAAAATGTACCGCGCTATGGCTCGTGGCAATGAAAAAGAAGCTGACTTCAACCGGGGTCAGGCAATGGGCTATGGCATGTGGGTTCACACCGGGCAGAAGCTTGGCGGCGGCGATCCCTAGTTAGAGTTGATGTTTCGCGCTTAGTGCACGGAACGTGAGCATTCGAACCTATCCGACAAGAAATCACAATTTATCAAAGGAAAAACATTTATGGATGAACAAAAACAAGAACAAGAACAAGTTCACGAAGTCTCTCAAGAGGAACGTGAAAAACTCTTCGCCGCAGATGAGAAAGCCGCTCAGGCTAACGCAGCTCCGGCGCCGAAATTCATGATCCACCTGGTCAATGGCCAGGACATCAACACTCTGGAGAACCTGACCAAAGAAGATTTGGCCAAGATGCCAGAGGCCGAAGCGGTTGTTACTCATGCGCAGCGCTTTGGCAAAACGAGTGGGGGTATCTCCACCGACGTCTACTATGCCTATCTCCGCTTGGATCCGCGCGTTATGGTCTACATTCCGTTGGATGTTAACCAGTATGGCATTATCGCCACGCTCCAGCACAAGCGCTATGTCGACAATCAATTCACCTACAAAGTCCGTGAACGTCTCATCGAGACGAAGTGGGACTCTGGCAGATCGAGTTACCGGCTCGAAGTCATCTTCAACGATTTGGTTAAGGTGGTTCGTAAGATCACCGCTGATGATTCATTCATCCTCAACTTGAAGCTCCGGCTCGGCAACGGCTATCTCGACAAGAAGTACGAACCTTGGGTCCGTCTCCCTTATAAGGGCGAGGACGAAGAGGCGGCGGCTAAACCAGAAGGATCTCAACCGGGCGAATCGGGAGTGCAACAGCAAGTTGCCCCGGTCGACACCCCGTTCTGATGCTAGGGGAGAGGGCGTGAACCATGACTCCACCCTCTCCCAATTCGTTAAGGCTCCATCACAAACCCTCTCGATCGTATGAATGAGAAGGCTTCAGATGGCGCCTTATCGGTTAAGGAGGTACCCCATGAAAAAGTCAGTTGAATACGTTCTGTTTGGCGGTGTTGTGCTAGTCGTTATCGCCGGTTTTGTTGCCTTGGGCGTGTTTGGGGCTAGAAACCTCAAAAAGGTTGCTACTCCATCCTCGTCTTCTGTCGCTGATACATCGGGTTCGATTAACAGTGGCTCCACCGACAACTCGACTCCAGCGGGGCCGGTTGTGACGGATAAGCCCACGTTGATCGGGAATAAAACCGAAGTGATCTTCAATGTTACCGAGGGACAAACCAACTTCCCCACCGATTCGTTCCAGGTGGCTATCAGTGGTCTGCCCGATGGTGCGGATGCGACAAGTAAATCGCTCTACATCACCTGCGATGACGTTGCTCTTCCGTATTGGATCAACTTCTGGACGATTCGGGAAGGGGCGATGAGTTATCTCAAAGCGCCTTACAGCTTCTACTCCGGAGAAACGATCTATTGCAGCGACAAGCAGATTCCGCAACTTTCTACCAGTTACTGGTACAAGTTCCCGCTCGTGATCAAAGCGGCGGCCTATGACGATCTCGAATATCTCGTCGAGATCAAGATCTACAACAAGTCCCAGATTTGATCTCTGGGATTTGCTGGTTTAAGGAGGTGTGTAAAAACATCATGAAAAAACCTGTTGTTATCGCCCTTTCGGTCGCGGGCAGCTTGGTACTCCTCTTCGGGGTATTCGGTGCCCTCTACGGGTTCGACAAACGGGTTCGCAATTGGGTGAACGGTGAGACATCGACTTCCACGCCAGGAGATACAAACACTCCGGCTGGGGACATCCCCAAAACATCGACGTCTCAAACCTCATCCAGTTCGGAACCGATCAGTTCGACTCCGATCGATAGTGGATCCAGCTCTACGAGTTCGGAGCCGGCAGTTGCGAGCTACTCGCTCGAAAAGGACTCGATAGACGTCAATCTTGTAAATACCGGATATGGCTGCTGCGTTCTGAACCATCTCAAGATTCACAAGAATGGTGTCTATGCGGAAGGAATCCCGTTCGGCTTCACCTTCGACAAATCGCAAACTCATGGTTATGTGACCTTTGGTTACAACATCGATGACAAGTACAAGTACATTCCCACCGATGCTGATCCTTATCTCAAAACCAACGAGATGAACGGTTATGCCAAAAGTGGCTGTAACTTCGATCTTACGGCGGTTAGTTACGATACGACAAACTGGGGTGGTACGGCCACATTGACCGTCCAGTTCCCCGATGGGAATAAAGATTCCATCGTGTTCTACCTTAAAAAATAACCTTAAAGGAGGTTTAAACGATTATGAAGAAAATTTTAAAAGGTCTGCTTATTACGGGCGTCGCTGTCTGCTTGGGCGTTGGGATCTTCGGCACGGTCTATGGCTTCAATAAGAAAGCTCATGGCTGGTTCGATCAAGAAACTGCCCAGCTTACCGCTGATGTCCGGGTGAATTTCACCTACGAAACCGGCGCTTTCACCAAAACGAAGGATTCGGCGAACCCGTCGATGCAGTTCAAAGTCCAGGTTCTTCGCGATGGCGCTGAAGATGTCAAAACTCCGGTCTATGTTACGGCCGATGCTTCTCACATCGATGCGCTGAAGAAAACCGATTTTGCTGCCTTCTCAATGACTGTTCCGAATACCACGACTACCGTTCAGGTTCTGGATGCCGAAAAAGAAGGCGTCAAGAAGACTTGTGTCTATTCCGGCGCCGTCTATACGATCGATCTTGAAGGCGTGGACAAGGCTAATTGGTCTGGCTACATCACCCTCAAAGCTTACCAGCTTCCGGGCTACAAACTTGCGGGTTACCGCAATATCAACCTTGTGACTGGCGAAGAGGCGGCAACTTCAAAGTCTACCGATTCTTCGACGCCCGCTTCGAGCGAAGAGGCTGCTGGTGCTAATTTGGCCTTTGATGTGATGACTTGGGATAATCTCAAACTCGCTTCTGGGGCTACTACTTGCTCCGTTTCAAAGGTGATTAAAGTCTACTCTGATACTGGTTGCACCAAAGAAAATCCTGATGGGATGTTCTCTTGGTCGTTTAGCACTACCAACGCTCATGGCGGCACTTTCTCGATCGCTGCCGATGCTGATCATACCGTTACTCCGATTCCTGAATCGCTGGCCGGTGATGACATTGTTGGCTGTGCGAAAACTGGCGCCACTCTGACGATCTCGGGCAAAGACTGCGTTACTGCAGATTTTACTGGGACGATCACGATTGGGCTTTTCGCCGCCCAGACTTCGATGAACAGCATCATGATTCACCTCCAATCCGCTAACTAAGGAGGTGACTCGTGATGAAAAAGGGCGTAAAAATCTTCCTTTCTATTCTAGGGGGCTTCGCAGTGGTTACGGCCATTTGCGGCGCCCTCTATGGGTTCGATAAAAGGGTTCACGACTGGTTCACCGGATCGAGTGCAGAAAGTCACACTTCCTACTCTTATCCGGATCAGCCAGCCTCATCGAGCTCGCCTAGCTCGTCTACGTCTGAGCCGAATTCTTCGTCTGAACCGGCTTCCAGCAGTAGTGCTCTACCAGTTCGAACGATGGTCGCTTCTTCCGAAAATCTCACGATCGACTTCACTACCAGCTCGGCAACTACGAGCTTCCAAGTCTATTGTGAGCCTTACGAAGTTTATCAATTTGATACGTTTTCTGTTACGGAAAGAAGCAATGAAGAGCTGTATATTGGCAGTTCATTTCCGGCTTATGGGCTTAAAGGCAAAGGGGACATTGAAGTTTCCTTGGGCATGTTTGCTACTTCGGCTGGCACGTTCGTGATTTCTTGCGAACAAGATCCGACTTTGAAAAAGACAATCACGGTTGATGTGATCAATCACACCAATCGGGCAAACCTTGTTTCTTGGAATCTCTACGATTCGTCGAATACCCGTGTCGGTGGTGTCAAAAATACGGACAACTATGTGAGCAACTATGTTTACAACAGTGGCCCGAATGTCACTTGCGGAATTAAGCGGATTAACACCACTTATTTGTCTACTGACCCTGCCGCAGCGTTGACATCGAAGAACGTTTTGGCTCTTACGATGAGCGGGGCTATCGACTTCGATCTTGTCTTCAATTATTCGTTTGTTTTGTCTCACATGGCGATTCCGTCTATCCAAGGGCTTGTCCAGGCAGATTTCATCGATTCGACAAATTCCACTTGGACGCCATCAAAGATGACAGTCACGATGGCCGATATTCCGGATTCGAATTATTACTACGCGATTACGGTTCGTTTCAATATCGTCGCTGCCGATTTCTCTGAAAACCGGACTCTGGTGTTGAAGATGTTGGAACGATATTACGCTTTCACGCTTGGACCTTACGTTGCGGCCTAAGCAGTCCGCCGGTCTTCTTAAGGCCGGCTTTCTATCCAAAGGAGGTTGCTCATGAACGATAGCAGAAAAAGTTGGTTGATTGGCTCGATCTCGGGCTTTGTGATCATCGCTTTGTTATTTGGCTGCGGCTATTTCTTCTACTCGAAATTCGTTAAGAAGTCGATCGGGAAGCAAGTAGACGAAACCAAGCTCTTAATCGGGATCCCTAACGAAAGTGGGGATCAGAAAGTCGATCTCGTCATCGATGCGAAAGGCCCATCGGGGAAATTCAGCAAAACTTTTTCCTCGGATGAGCTCACCAAAGTTGATGGCCAGGATGAGTCGATCCGTTTCTATAACTACGCCGCTGCGCCTTTGATCGATCTTTCTGGGAAGACTGCCGGCGCTTGGCTAGCCGATTCCGCGAATTCCATCAAAGTCCGCACCATCGCTCTGGGGTTAGTGAACTCCGGTGATGTGACGATCGATAAATCGGGGATTTGGTTCATCAATGTTGCTTCGACTGATGGGCAAACTCCTGCCGTTTCTCATTCCTATGTCTTCACGAATTACACAGCCGGATTGGAGGGCAATTAATGAATATTCTTCTTGGTACGTTGGCTTGTTTGGCCATTGCGGTAAGTGGCGCGCCCTTACTCGCGGAAAATGCGACTACCTCCTCGATCAACGTTTCGACGTCTAACGTGGCCGAGGATCTTTGTTGTTTCTATCACAATACTTATCCTAACAATACTCTCGCTTATCTGGTTCCTCACAAATCTAAAGGGGATGAGTACGACGATTTTAAACTCATCACCATGTACGCTTTTAACGGGGATCTCTATGTCTATTTTTATTCTTCTGTCACGACTTCTACGTTCACTGATGTTTCGATCGAATACTCCGACTCTACGACTATGGCCTCGGACAAAACCTTCATCGTGGAGAATTGGCACACGAATTCTGCCGCCTTTCATTGCACCGTTCACGATTTCAACGGCACCAACCAGCGGTTCTATAAGGCAGTGGCCAAAAAGTTTTATCCCTACAAAGTAGGCGATAAACACCGGGTAGCGGTTAGCCGTGTTCTCTTATCGATCAACGATCAGACTCTTCCGACTTTTTCCCGGGACGGGGAAGGGGCGGAATACTCCTGGCAAGATCAAGCAGCCGGGGAAGAGCAGGTCTATACCTATTACAAAGACAACTACATTGTCATTGATGGCTCGAAGGGGGTCACGCAGTTAATCCCCTATAAATATTCGTCGGTCCGTCAAACCGAGGCCAACGATGCCACGGAATTGCAGTGGTTATTCTTCTCTTACTCGTTGAGCTCCAAAGGGGCGAACTACGATCTGGGGAAGCTCTGCTCGGTGGATCTCTCTTATGAGTACATCACCTTTGATGCCTCTTATCGGGTCGATCGGGCTTACTGGACCTTCGATCATTACCGGACGATCTATGGCGGTCTTTACAACGATGCTTCTACCTTCTTAAAAGATCTGGGCCATAACGCCAGGGAAGCTAGCTTCAACACGGTTTCATCCGTGCGGCTCTCGTCTCACGTTGAGCCAAACTCCAAGAAGATCGATGCCACGACTTCGCAAAAAACGTGGTTCTTCTTCTGGAATGAAACCCACGAGATTCACTATTCCTACAATACGATGCAGTCGCTGGAAGACTATGCGGTGGATGCGGTGCAAGACGCTGATTTCAAGGCGTTTCTCAATCGTTACCGGTCGGGCTTCAAATACGCGATCAATTTCAAGGAGGACACCCGTTCTGTTTCGAAGCGGGAGGACTCTTTCTACAATTTCAACGATTGGTATAACAACACCTGCAAAGTCACTACGCGCTGCCACGAAGCCCATGCGATTCAGTTGGCCAAGCTCACGTTTGAAAACGAAGACGGCAAGGCGGAGTTCAACGCATTGATGAACCCGGTGGACGTGGATGAAGTGGTTACGACGGTTCCGAAGGACTATAAGACGGTGGCGCTGGTCAACGATAAGCCGCTGAAATGGTTTAAAGGCGTCACGATCGCTATCGCGGTTGTGGCTACCCTCATCGTTTTAGCCTATGTCGTTATCGTTCTGATCCGGTTCAATGCCACGGGGAGGATGGTCTTCGGCTTCGGCTCCACGAACAGCCGCTCTCTCAATGTTCAACCGTCTCGGCCTGAACGTGACAATTCCCACTATTCAAAGCCGTATAAATCTCATCATTGGCGCAAGAAATAAGGAGATCTAACGGTGTACGACGTGTTCAAGAAAAATCGTGTTTTAAAGCTCATCGGCTTAGCCCTTGGGCTTTTCGTCGTTTTATATCTCTTGGATGCGTTTAACGCCTTTTACGGCTCTCGCAATGTCTCGTTAGCCTCGATGGTGGGCTTCTATTCTTATCAGAACGCCCATCAAGTCACGATCAATGCCAACAACACCGGCAGAATGGTCTCTGAAGCGTTATCGGTTCCTTTCGAATTCACTTATTCGGCAGGGACCTTTTCTTGTACCTCCAGCGACAAGCTCATTGTCTGGGAAATGAAAACCGTTAACGGTTCAAACCTATTCAACGGGTACGATCGAACCTATCTCTATCGACAACAGGAGGATCTCTGATGAAAAACCTCTGGTTTAAAACTTGGCGGCACTTACTCGGGATCCTGATTGTCATCGCCCTGGCTTATTTTGCCTATGCCGTGGAATATAACTTTTTCCCCAGGCTTTGGGTCTCGGCCAAGACGATGCACCTCAAGATCGTGTTCTTCTTCCAATATTTCTTTTCGGAAGGAACGCGGCCGCCCTATCTGTTAGGACAGATGTATTCGTTCCCGAATTCTCTGCAGGCGATTAAGGAGATCGATTTCGGGCGTTTTTGGAATGACTTTGTTCTCTACAACAAACTTCTGATTACTCGGGGTGAATTCTTCTCTTGGCTGCTGGGTTTAAGCGATAACCTCATGGGTTTTGCTCGCTGGGTCATGATTCTCGGGATCCTTTTTGTGATGCTTATCGCCCAATATTTCGGTTATTTCGAAGAAAGCCAAGCCCAGTGGTCAAGGGAGAGTCTCCCATTACGAGGATGGTATGCTTTTCGCGACAAACCCTTGTCTCGGTTCGTTGCCAGGGTGGGAGAATACGCCCAATGGTTCTATCATTCGGCCTATTTTTGGGTGGGTTGTACCATCCTCGTGTTCGCTTTTCGTCTGCCCAGTTTCGCGATGGATCTGTTTGGCGAGTATTTCTATTTCTTTGCTTCCTTCAGCATCATTTCGTTTCTTGATGTGCTGATCGCGTTGTTAACGAGCTTAATTGCAGACTTTAGTTTTCTATCGCCTCCGGTCTGGGCGTTATTGATCTACATTGGGTTCCGGCTTTATTGCGTTTATAAAGCTCAGAAGTTTGTGGAAGGGAAACTGATTCCCCATGATGAAGAGATGGTCAATTCCGATACTGGCGTCTTCACGCTGATTCTTGGGAAGATGCGTGGTGGCAAAACAACGTTGGCCACGGCCTTCGCTCGGATAGTGAACACGGTTTATCACAAGAACGCGTTCGACAATATGAACCGTGTGTCGTTGATGTTTCCGGAGTTTCCGTATATCGCGTTCGAAAGAGACATCATCCGATTGGCAGCCAAACGCCGGATCGTGAATATGCAACAAGCGGCCGCCTTTGCTTATCGGTTGTACGAGAAGAGCCAGGGCAAAGCTCTGATTCTCTATAACTACGATGTTTCGAAGCGGCGATCGCTCTTTTATGACGGGTCAACGTTAATCGGTTTAGCGGATGCCTTGGCCATCTACGCAGAAAGTTATTGGATTTATTTCCATAACTGCAACCTCATAGCTTCGAATTACCCGATTCGAACCGATGACATCCGGATGGACAAAGGCCATTTGATTCTCTGGGATTCGAATTACTATCGGCGGAAGAACAAAAAGATGGCGTTCTTCTCACAGCTTAGCCACATCTTGGTGTGGGATATGCTGCGTTTCGGAAAGAAGGTCGATGACGAAAATCTCTACAAGGATGCGGCAGGGCCGATGGTGTGCGTGGCTACGGAGTTTGGCAAAGAGTACGGGAATATGGTCACGAACCAAACGTACAGTGCCAACGACGAAGCCGCGAACCCTAAAAACGATCTCTTGGACTACTCGATGAAGCTCGGCGGTCACTTGGCCAACATCTGGCACACGAATTTCTTCAAATTCATCGCGGATGAACAGCGATCCGGATCTCTGAGCTCTAACTTGGTTGATGTGGCTCAAACGATCTTCACTGCTGATCCAAAAAATCAGAAAGAGAAATGCGCGCTGCACTTGTGGTGGCTGGAGCCCGCGATCCTGGATTGGATCATCAATTTTAGGGACAAATTCTATAAGAAATACCGATACAATCGGGATGACCCGACTTTGATGTTCCACGTGATCAATTCGATCGCTTCTTTCGCATATTGGCGGCTGACGTCTGTTTATAACCGCTATGGCTATCGAGAAGTTCTGTTGCCCAGTTGCACAGCGGATTCTTCGGGCAATTTGATCGAAGGCGAAAAAGAGAAATTTTACATCATCAACTATGTTGATTTTGCTTATCGATTTGAGTCCGCTTGTATGAAAGATTTCCTGAATGCAAAAAAGTCAGATGCCAGTAGGGGATTCTTCGATTTGCCGATTTATAAAACTTTGATGCCATCCAAAGAGGAATGGGATATGCAAGGCAGCTACTTAGTTTCTGATCTTGAAAATCCTTCCCGTAGGGTGGCGAAGAAAGCCGACAGAGTCCGAAACGGCTCCCGGCGCCCTAGTGGCGCGAACCGTTCCGGGCGAGTCGGCGGAGGAGGGAAATGATGAAACAAGCAGATGCCGCGGAGACCAGCCTCTCCCAAAAGAAGTCCCCGGCAGGGGACAAATCCGTTGAGAACGACGGTCGCGAGCTGGGCGAGGGCTCTCGCGTGAGCGAGGGCACGCGGGGGTCGAGTAACACCCCCCGCCCAGCATTGTTTAGCGCTTGCATTGACTATCTGAAAGTCACCTTCGATTGGATGTATATGCCAGGTGACAAACAGTTCGATGCGCTCTTCAAGATTCTGCTGATCGATAACTCGACTTATGCCGTGAACAATGGCAACTTGGGTTACGAGGTAAAGCAGAAGTTCGATGAAGGTCTCTACATCCAAATCGGTGGTGAGAACACGAAGAACGCTCTGGGGCACAATACAACGCTGTTCGAGATGCAGGGCCATGCTTGTCGGCTCTTCGAAGAAAGGCTCGTCCACGATGCGCCCTTCGAGGCTAACGATGATTATGATCCGATCACCATCCGCAGCGGTTGGCTTCGTCTCTTAGAGCAAATCGCTTCGATGGGTGGGAAGTGCACGAGAATTGACCTTCCGACGGATGATCTGACGGGGATTGTTCCCTTCGAAGATCTTCGGGAGAAAGTCAAAGCTCACGAGTACACGACGAATATGCGTTCGTTCCGGCTGAACGATCAAATGCCTCATGGTCGAGATTCTTCTGAAGAGACTTTCACCAAGACGGCTGGTTACTCGGCTACGTTTGGTTCTCGGGACACCGTTCAGCTGTGTATCTACAACAAACTGGCCGAAAGGCTACGCCATGGCGGTACGGTCAATACCTCGTTCTGGATTCGCTACGAAGTTCGCTACTACCATCAAAACGCGGTTCGTGCGTTTGATGGGCTGTTGCGGGCTTACGAGCAGGGGAAAGAGGTGGAGTTCATCGCTGGATGTTTGGCTGGCTGTATCTCGTTCAAAGAGAAGCGGGCCAAAGGCCGCAACACTTATGAAATGAAGACTTGGGATAAATGGGAGAAATTCCTTGCGAATGTCGAGTCCCAAGAAATCAGTTGCCGGACACACTCCTCCAGCACGCTGGAGAGTAACGCCCAGTGGGTTATGAAGGAGACGGCGAGGATCTTCGCCGTCTTGGTGGCCATCATGCCAGATCAATGTGATGAAATGTTCCGCTATATTGCGGAAAATGGAACCAACATGATGGACTTTGATGATTTCACCAAAGTGAATAACTACTTGCTGACCAAAGACCGGCCGCAATACAAGAATCTGCCTGATATGGCTCTTGCCGTTACCAAGGCTCTGGGAAGCAAGGGGCACGCTTGCGATGAATTCTACAATTTATTCTTTGGTGGTGGCGTCAAACTTGGCTCGGCCAAGTATACGGTTCTTCCGGGATCCCAGGTGATCGATCTCTCAAAAGACGATGATCTTCTGGATCCTAAAAAATAATCCTGTGTTAGAAACTGGACTATTCATTTTGTGTTATTAAAATTGTTTAAAAACTATCATTCTACGCTATAATAGTTGAAGGAGGAAAAACCGATGTCCATCTACTTCGACAAACGCACTAACAGCTACTACGTGAAGTTTAAACTTAACGGGAAGCAATTCTATCTTTATAAGGACGAACTCGGGAGACCTTTTAAGGCAGAAAAATCTGCCAAGGTTGCCGAGTCCGCTTTTTTGTCTAAATGCCTTCAGGCCTCGCCCAAGAAGACGGGGCCCCACGAAGGGACTCTCGTGTGTGACGATCTCTTCGAACCGTTCTTCACATCGCTGCGGCAAACGTTGAAGGAGTCCTCCGTCTACGTTCGCAAAAAGCATTTCGAGCATCATCTTTCTAAATACTTCATTGGCGTGCCGGTGAAGTCTTTAACCAACGAGGATCTCGAATTTATCAACACCAAAGTGAACGGGGATCCGGACCACGGCAATTTGGGCAATGTGGTGGCAACGGCTCGGAAATGGATTATGTTCATTCAGAAGTACAATCCTCTTTTACTTCCGAATAAGTTCTTTGAATTCCGCGATTCGAGTCCGATCGAGAAACACGAATACCACGTCTGGTCTCGTGACGAAGAAAAAGCCTTCTTATCTAATATAAAGGACAAGAAGTATAAGCTTTTGTTCACGATGCTTTGCGACTATGGATTCCGGATCACGGAATGCATGGCGCTTAAATACGAGGACATCGATTGGAAACATAAGACTTTGACGGTTAACCGGATTGTCTGCAACAAGACGTTAAACGGTGGCCAGGTGTTTATGTCTCCCAAAACCAAGAAGTCGAACCGGACTTTGCCGCTTCTCCCAGAGATCGAAGCGCAGCTCGATCGTCATGGTGCTGGTTTCATCTTCCCGTGTAGGGATGGTGAAGTGGGGGATGTTATTGGGCAAACCCCGATTCGGTTAGCTTCTGTTAAGTATGCCAAAATGGCCAAACTTAAACCGATTAAACTTCACGAGTTTCGGCACTCGTGCGCTTCCAATATGTTAAAAGCAGGTTTGCCAGTTCGTGTGGTTGCGGATTGGCTCGGTGATAGTGAAGCAACGGTTATGCTGTATTATTCTCATCTTTTTCAAGACGAGAAAGATATGGCGTTTCGATGGCTTTCAGATAATTCTCTTTTGCCTTCATCTGTTTCTTAATTGCTTTTGTTCGCAACCTAGAATAAAATCATTCAAGCGAGGAATTTATATGGCAATGATATCAATCTCAGAAGCATCGAAAAAATGGGGCATTTCTTGTCGTAGAATTCAAGTTTTATGTTCTCAAGGCAGGATTCCTGGAGCTGAACAAATTGGTTCTTATTGGTCTATTCCTGATAACGCTGCCAAGCCTGTGGATATGCGTAAAACAGTTTATTCTAAAACCGAGAAATTGCCTGAACACACTTTTACCAGTATTGATTTATTTTCTGGCCCTGGCGGCCTCGCTACTGGTTTTAGATGGGCTGGGATTAAAGCTTTGATCGCCGTTGAATGGAGTTACTGGACTGTTCAGACTTATTCAAAGTCCCAGGGCGCCGAAATTTTTAACCTTGAAGATTATCTTTCTAAAAAGATGGATCATCCTGAAAGATATTTCCAGCCGAGTGATAAAACTTTGTTAATCTATGGGGATATTAATAAAGTTGAGGTTTCTTTGATCAAAAAAATCTTAAAGCAGCGTTTTAACAAAACGTCTGTAGATATCGTTACTGGTGGTGCTCCGTGTGAAAGTTTCAGTATGAACGGCGATCGCAAAGAAAACGACGATCGGAATTTTCTTTATCAGAATGTTCTTAGAATTGCTCGCGGTGTTGATTCTAAGATGTTTCTTTTTGAAAACGTCAAAGGTCTTCTTTCTAAAAAACTTGATGGTGTAGAAGGCGCAATGTATCAGCACATTCTTGATGAGTTTGAAAGTGATAAACCTGGTCTTCCTTCGTTCCGTTTGGCTTCTCGTGACAAGGACACTGTTTTGTTACACGCAGTTGATTATGGTGTCCCACAAGCTCGAGAAAGGCTTATTTTGATTGGATTGAATAAGAAATATCCTAATTTGTCTTTTAAATATCCTGTCAAAACGCATGGCG
>Ga0183095_10732_pt2 | contig 17185 bp, 20 predicted proteins | sample BioMet4_FD_130346 | JGI IMG/M metagenome (GOLD analysis project Ga0183095, IMG submission 130346) | Microbial communities from bioreactor (seeded with sewage sludge) at LBNL, California, USA - Biofuel metagenome 4 (v2) (version 3) | ecosystem: Engineered > Bioreactor > Anaerobic > Unclassified ...
ATTGGGCTGCCGCCTTAGCTCAATTGGCAGAGCAACTGAATCGTAATCAGTAGGTTGGCGGTTCGATTCCGTTAGGCGGCACCAACAAAAAAGAAAGTCCGATTCCTTCGATGGGGTCGGATTTTTTCTTGCCTTTTTTCAGGTGAAAAATCAAAGTTTTCCGAAGCAATTTCTCTCCCAAAAAAGCCGTTTTTCTCGCCATTTTCTCGCCAAAAGTAATCCAATTGCAAAATAGGAGGTGGGTACGTCGGATGTTTTCTTTCCCTATTTCGTTTCCGCTTTGACACCGAGGATTTTCCTTGCGGTGTCTTGCATCCAACCTACCAGGATCTCGGGCCCTAAAACGGTGAGTTCATCCGCATACGACATTACCCAGAAATAGAAGGCATTCGGGGCGCAGTAGATCTTGCCGTAAGTGACGCCGTCTTTTTCGTAGAGCTGGGCGTTCTTCCCGAAGCGGTCGTAAAGGTAGGTGACCGCCCTCGGGTCATCGATCCGGACTGTGCAATAGGTCGGATCCCCCTGGAGGGCGAAAAGCCGCTCATTCATGTACTTGTCGATGTCGAATCCCTGAAAGCAGGGGACTTTGCTCTTGGGAAGTTGTTCTTCCTCAAGGAGGGCGATTCCGCTCATAAAATCGATCCGGAAATAGATGGGCTTGTCGGGCAGGGCGTCCCAATGGCAGATGAGGTAATAGGCATCGTTTGACAAGGCCAGAAAATAAGGGTCGCAGAGATATTTTTTGAGGGATCCATCCTTGTCGAGTTTGGGCGTTAATTTTCCATCGATGTCATATTGGTTATAGAAGAAAGAGATCTTTTTCTTGGCTTCAATCGCTCTTTCGAGGGTCAGAAGATTGATAAAGAGGGCCTTGTTGACGCTTCGGGGATTGGAGAAGGAACGGTGGATGCTTTGATAATGGGATCCTTCATTCCCTGAAAGGGTCGAGGCGATCTTCTGGATCAGGCTTTTGGCCATCTCGGCGGTGATCGCGTGCGACGAATAAACGGCATCGATCAGATAACGGAGTTCCGCTTCATTAAAGAGCCGCTCCGTGATCTTGTAGTAGCCGGTCTTTCGCTTGTCCGAGGAATGGTCTTCCTCGATTCCGAAGGCGAAATGGCCTTGCGATCGGCTTTTCTTCTCCGCGGTTTGGAGGGCCTTGATCCCGTCGACGATCGCCTTCCGAAGCACGGTGGCCCCGAAATCCTCGGCGATGGCCTCCTGGATCCCCCGAACCGTCAAAGAATGGCGCTCATCCGAATGCCAGAGGAGAACGAGAAGGATATAGAGGTCGTTAAGTTTTTGCTCCGGGTTCTTTTCCCGGGGCGACCGTTTTTCCTTAGCCATGGCTTCATTATAGCCTCACTCCGAGGCATACCTGTTCAAAAATCAGCAAGTCTATCAAGGCTAGGCCGTTATGATAAGAGCCACGAAAAGGAGCAAGGACATGAACGGAAATCCATCGGAAAGCCTCTTCGCCCGGATCGTCGATCTGAGCCGCGGGGAATTCGCCAAGATTTCGAATGAGGCGAGCTATCCTTTGAAGAAAGAGGAGGAGGCCCCGCGCTATCTCGGGCTCTCTTACGAAGGGCGCCTTCTGGGCTTCGCCGCGGTGGAACGGATCGAGGAAAGCGGGGATGGCTCGAGGAGTCTTGTCCTCCAGAAGGAGCGGGGCAGCTTCCGGCCTTACGTCATCCCCGCCGATCTCTTCTTCATGAAAGAGGTGAAGATCAAGGAGGACCGCATCGCTGTCGAAATCCGCCTCAATGAGGAAACGGGCGCCGGGGAGAGGCGGAAGGCGCGATGGGCGGAGGAGAACCATCCGAGCGACAGGAAGCCTGCCCTTCCTCAAGAATATCTGACCGAGTCCGCCCTCTGGGCCCAGTCGATCGCCCTGTGGCTGTCGAACAACGTCGAATCGCCGAAGGCTTCAGCGGTCGCAAATCTTGCCGCCGGGGTTTGTGGAAGAATCGCCGAGAAAGCGAAGAAGGGGGCGTATCGGGGCGAGGACGATCAAGAGCTCTCGGATCTGGTGAGGATGATCGGGATGTTTGTGGGGGAGGATTACAAGAGTTTCGCGAATGTCCTCGCCCTCCAAGAGAAAATCAGCAGTTGGACGGGAGAGATCAACACGATCGGCGAGGAGGACATCAAGCCCTGCCTCGAGGAAGGAGGGAAATGAGGATGGACTTCCGGGCGCCAAAATACGCGAGAGAGGAGCGGACCCGCTATTTCCGCTCCCTCGGGAAGGACTACGAAGAATGGGATGAAGGGGTTTTGCGGAGATATTCGTCTGATGGGGAGCGAAAGGAGTCTTGGCTCAGGGAGGGGGAGCTGACGGAACAAGGCCAGGCGGGAATCCGCTTCGCCAACCAAGCTTATCTTTCGGGGGACGCCGATGTCCGCTGCCATCTTTGGAACCGATTGATCTGGCTCTATGAGCTTCGGGATTTGATGTATTCGGCGGTCGAAGCGCTCAAAAGCGAACTCGACCCTGATTTCCTCGATTTTGTCCGCCAAGCGGCGGGCTATGCCCAAGGGGGCTTGCCCGACTCCCATCACGCCGGAGATCCGCTCAATCCTTTTCTCCGGGCGGGGAGGATCACCCTCGTCCAGACTGCCTGCCTTGAGGCGGACGCCTCGGAGAACCTTTTCTCGGATCGGAAGGAGCTCTACGAAGGCTATCCCGAACTCTTCGGCCAGCCTCTCAATAGAATGAACCTTAAGGAAACGCTTGAGATGTGGGCGAACGAGGGCCTGGCTTATTCGATCGAGGAGACCGTCCATGATCCGGAGTTCCCGGACATGCTGGGTGGAACGGAATACGGCTTCCTCGCCCTTCGGAAGGATCGGATTTGTGCTTTGGGCGAGGGCTACGCCCTTCCAAAGCCCCTTCGGGATGACGCCAGCCTTGAGATCACGGCCTTCGTGTACGCCCCCTACCGGAACAAAGGGATCGAGGAAAGGGCGATCGCCGCCCTCTCCAAGGCCGCGAAGAAAGGCGAACTCGCCCATTTCGCGGAGAGCGAATACGACCGGGTCTTCGTGGAACAAACGCTCCACCCCAAGACGATTAGGGCCTACCTTCCCATCCGACATCCGCTCGGAAACTCTTACGAGAAGGCGGGCTACCGAGTTGAAGCGTTCCTCAAGAATGGGTTCATGGATGCGGTGGATGGCCCTAAAGACATAACCGTGCTCCGCTATTGGGGGACTCCGGCGCTCAAAGAACATGCAAAAGAAAAGTGAAAGGATTAAAAATGAAATTAAACGAGACCTTCGAAAAGAAAAACGATGCCCTGAATTCATTGGTGGCGAAGAAATCGGGAAAATGGTATCTCCAAAACGGGAAGTTCAAAGTCAGGGGGACGCCTTACACAATCCTCACGCTAGATCTCAACTATTCTCCTAAGAAAAAGCCGAAATATATCAATGATCAGCCGGATCTGGACCATATCACCGAGACAAAAATCATCCAGGAATCTAAAGAAGATGGCCAAGAATGGGCAGGCGCCAACGAGGGCGAGACCAAGTTTCTTATCCTTGTCAAAGAAAAGAGCGGCCTTTGGCGATATGCGGGGGCATTCACTGGGAAGTACGACTTCAAAGAACATCGCAGGGTTTATACCCGCAGCCCTGAGATTATCGATCTCCCCTTGAAGATGGAATAAAAGATGCAACGCCAAAGTGAACTGACGTATATCGATCGTTCGGACGTGGTAGCGATGTGGTTCATGAGCAACTCGCCCCACCTCAAGAAGAAGTTCTTGGCCTGGAGGCTCCATCGGCTTCTGCGGAAGATGATGCGTTTAGCGGCCTATGCCAAACCGTTCGACCGCTACAATGAGAAGGCGATGACCTTGGCCAATGCCATCTTCATGGCCGATAAGGATCTGAGGCCTGATTACCAGCAGACGGTGCATGAGATGAAACTCTTGGAGTTCATCAACGGGTTCACCCACAAGGAGGTCATCCCCGATGATCAGTTATTGAGCGACTAAGGAAATTCACCGGGTCAATAAGTTCAAAATTTCAGCATTAATTGCAGTTGGAAATTAGAAGTCATTTTAGGCTGATAGAATCCTAAAAGGAGGCAAATGTCATGTCGTTTTGTCCTAAATGCGGAACCAGACTAGATGACTCCGCGAAATTCTGCCCGAACTGCGGAGCCCAAATCGAAACCGCTCAATCTCAACCCGCCGTTTCGATAGCTGCCAAGGAAATCGTAGGCCGTTTTGTCTGTTCCAAGACCAGATTCGCTAATCCGCCTTATCTCATGGTCGACGGCATCAAAGCGTGTGAGCCTACTGCCGATCATCTGGATTGCTCATTCAAGATAACGGCGGGGCATCACGTGATCACGACGGCGGGAGGAATTAAAGGCATCCTCACCCACGAGAAAAGGGAAATAAACATTCCCGAATCGGCGGGAAAAATCACCATCAAGTGGAGTCATCACATGGGAGTATTCGCCAACCATATCAAGTTTGACGAAATCACAATTGAATGACGTTACGCGCAACGGTTGTTTATTATTTATCTGGAGGCTTAACCATGACTGAAACAACTAACGAGGATTTGTTTGCGAAGACTTTTGACATCTACTTTGAAAAGTATGGGAAGTTACTTGAACAAATCTATCCAACCTTTTCCTCCGATAATGGTTTTGAGGAGCCAAACCAGACCGTTGGTTTTTTAAGCGCGTACAAAGAAGCAAGAATCACGCCCCCCTTTAAAGCGGAGACGCCTCTTCTCACTTGGCTTGAAATGCCGTTCCATGATGCTACCCGGGCAAACCAATTTGCTGATGGTTTCTTGGTTGATTTCGATAATCGTCTGGCGATGATCATCGAATCAAAACGAATTAAGGGGCTTAGAGAGGTTGAGGCCATTAAAGACGATTGGAATAGAGCTAAAGAAGAAACAACAATCCGTGATTGCGTAAAAAACCTGACAAAATTGGACGGAATTGATTTCTTCTATCGTGTCGCTTTAACTGATTTTTGGCTCAACAAGAAGAAAGAGAAAGCTGCCGGGCGCGACCGGTTTGAAAAATTTCGCAAAGATTCGCCTTTTGATTCTTCGGTCGGGGGCGTTATCCACGCTTTGTCGTCGGAAACGCCGATTGTGTTTAACCATTTGCCAGCACCGGCGGATATAGCCGAAAAATGGGAATACCAATTGGTTTTGACTTATCAAGATATCAGCGACCCTTTCAAGAGCGTCAAGAATTCTGTTCTTGAAGAGCGAAAGAAAAGCGTTTCTGAATCTGAGAATCAACCAAAAAATAAAAAAGCCCCGAAACCATTTGGCGAGGGTATGATTCAATTGTTAAAAAACAGAATTGCTGAGAAACCCAGCATTCCCGGAGGAGATGTGCTGGTTTATTTAGGCGATGACGCCAAATATGAGTATGGATATTTTTCTACGTCCCGATTGAAAAAATGCTTTGGCGAAAAAGGCCTTTATTTCGGCATTAAAAAGGAAGGGGCAGTTCGGGCTTGGGATTATTCCGGACAACGGGATGCCCAAGACGCAAAGTGGCATGATGAGTTTCCGGAATTATTCTGCAGCCCTAAGGATAAGGGCTCATATAATCAGATTATTGAAGACAAAGTCGGCACGTCCGATCAAATGAATCACTTTCTAGACGTTGATTTGCCGAAAATTGTTCAAGTTTTTTGCCAAAAACAAAGCTGAGTTTCATAACGGACAAGGAGAAAAACCATGGAAAAAGAAAAGATTGATCCAAAGGACCGGCCGGTAGTGACTAACGGTAACGACGCGATGTTGCTCGATTCGCCGTATTTTGTTTTCGACATGGAAGTCACGGGCATGAATCCGAAATCGGACAAAATTGTCGAATTCGGCTACGCTATCGTTAAAAATGGTGATGTTCAAGAAAGGTTTACTTCAGTGATTAATCCTGAAAGAGACATACCGGAAGAAATCGCTGAAAAAATCAAAATCAGCAACGACACGGTAAAGGGGTCTCCTACCATAAGGGAAGTGCTACCAACGATCGCCGAAAAAATCAAAGGCAAAATATTGGTGGCTTCCAACGTTAAGTTTTGCTTGGCGTTTTTGGATAATGCCTTGTTGAATAACGGTTTCTCGGCATTGGACAATCCTACGATTGATACCTATTCGGTAGATATCCGTATGTTTCCGGAAACGCATTTACACAATTTGTGGCATGTAATGCAGCATCTTGGAATTGCCTTTGATTCGGAGGAACTTGACGAAGTGAAATACGAAACGAAGATTCTGTTTAATATTTTGGATAGGGTTCAAAAAGAAAATCCGAAACTAACACTTAACGAGTTCGAAGATTGGACGACCAGCAAGGGAGAATGATTTTTTCATCTGCGGATTCTTTCAGTTACGGAGCCCGGCCTTGAGGGCCTGCTGCTCAAGGTTGCATCTTTGATTTTCCATTTACGTCCCCAACCGTTTTGGGAGAAATAAATTGATACGCCTCAGATAGAAGCGGAGCCTCGCCATCTCGTCTCAGGCCGGACCATAGAAACCATCCATATCGTTTTCTTCCTCCTACAGAATAGGCGGGGCGAGGGGGCCTTTTGACAACCCCGGAAATAAGAATCTCCACATATAGAAGTACAAAAATGCAGATATTTCTGTCGCTGTTTTAGAAGTTTTATATTTTTTAAGCACTCTTTCAGCCATGGCGGAGCTGGATCGGCGAAGAAAAAGGGTTGCAATAAGGGGATACCTATTGCAATCCTTGCATTCAATTATGTCTCAAGATGCTGGCCGATGAATGAGGAACCTTTTAGGCCATGGCCAAATTCGGGATTTTCGCCGAAAAAAACGACGGCAAAAATAATTAATATTCGCTTAGGGTCATCGTGTTGATGGCCTTTTTCAAATTTTCTCCAAAAAGCGCATTGTGACAAAACGCTCTTTTTGTCCATTTCATAGTGAAAGGAGCGCTCGCTCGTGCCGAAAAACCGACGGAAAATAAACTTTTTCATTCTTCCCGCGGAGGGCATCCTTGGCCGGTTTTCGCGGGTTAGGGGCCCGAGGGGGGCCGTTAACTTTTCGGGCCTCTTGTCCATTACACAGTGGAGGAGGCATCTGCGGGCTTGGGCAGGAACATGGCCGGAAATTTTTCGATCTCTGGATTTCGCTTATCCGGTCGGTGCTTTGCCGAGATGGCGAAAATGGCCAATGTTAACTTTCGCCTTCCTTCCAGCGTTTTAGGTGGAGACATCTTTGCCGATTCCGTTTGTAAAAGGCGTTTCCAGCGGCGTCTAAGTGAGGGGCTCGTCCCCGGAAGGAGGCTTTCGGTTTGGGCGGATCAAAAAAATACATCCGATGGTGGCGGCGTTTTTTGCGAAAGTTGGAATATTTTCGCCTCCCAGCAACCTTAAGGGTGAGGGGAAGACGCTGCCCGAAACCACCATTTTCCCCGTTTTCGAAGCCTATACAGTGGGGGCTCCCGCGAATCCCGCTACCAAGTTTCTCGTTTCTCGCGGCGTCTAAGTGAAGGGGGTCTTTTATGAAAAAGCGAAAAAAGATTTTTATTCCTTCGACGGGACGGGCGCTTGTGGCCGGGGAGGCACGCCGAAAGCGCCCCCGTTTTGTCCTTACTTGGCGGGGGAGGCAGACGAAAAAATTAAAGTTTCGCCGTTCTCGGCAGGTTTTAGGTAAGGGGGCATTTATGAAAAAAACCAAAATAAATTTTTATTCCTTCGATGGCCTCTCCATTTCTCTTGAAAAGAGGGCGAAAACCAACAGGCGATTTTGTCCTTACTTAGTGAGGGAGGCGTTCGCCAAGGCCTCGGGCCGCCTCCCGGAAGGCGAGAGGGAGACATCCCTAAGAAAGGAGTTATCCACAGTGATTGATGAAGTGAGTGTTGGCGATAGACGAGAACCCGCGTCCCGGCGTGCCCCTGCGTGCGTGGGCATTCCGTCTCCGTCATGCAGAAAAACGACAAAAAACAATTTTTTCTTTCTTCGGGAAGGCGAGGAAGGGCCTTGGCTTTCTTGGTCCTCGCGCGAAAACGAACCCTGCTTTTTAGCTCCTTCGTGTCGATTAGGAAGTGAGGGCGGATCCGAGCCCGGAAAGGCCCTCGGGCGGAAGAAAAATAAAATTTCTTCCTCCGATGGCGGGCCGACTTCGGATCCGGGAATCCGTCACACCCCCGATTTCCTGATTCTTCTAAGTGGGGGAGGAATTCCCGGAAAAAAGGGCGTCCGAGGGAAGAAAAATAAAATTTCTTCCTTCGATGGCAGGCGGGTTTCTCTTCGGGAAAATGGGCACCCCCCTCGATTTCTGTCCTTCCTTAGTGGGAGGACCCGATGCCAAAAGGAGGCAAAAAAAGATGAGCGATGAGAAAAACGACGGGGCGAGCAAGGCGCCGTCGGAGATGACGGTCCGCTACTACGACGCGGCGGACGTGGAGAGGCTGGAGATTTTGCACAAGCGGATGGGCGGGAGCCTGAACGCCTTCCTGAAGTCGCTGATCCAAGCCGGGTATGAGAAACTGGCCCCCGTCTATCTGGGAGAGGGGCAAGAGCCCCAAAAGGCCGCTGAGGGCGACCCCGATCTGAAGGAGACGGTCATCGCCGCCCACGAGACGGAGATGGCCCTGCTCAGGAGGATCGAGGCCCAGAACTCCAAGATCCTGCCCTCGGTCTACTGCGTGATGAACGTGGTCACCCCGACCGACCCCGAGATGAGGCAGATCGTGGACTCCGGCTACATGGACAAAGAGCCCGCGAGGTTCCGCGATGGCAAAGGGGGCGGGAAGCGATGACGCCCAACGTGAATCTGATGGGGTCGTTCTACACCCCGAATTCCAAAAAATGGTCGTTCTACAGCTCGGCCGACTGCAACAACGACTACCTGAGATACGTGGACAAAGGCGGGAAGGCCGGGGAATGCCTCGACTACCTCGGCTACGCCGGGAACCCCGAGAAGTCGAGCGGCGCGTTCTCCTCGGACGGCCTATTGACCGCCCAGGAGAAATCCGAGATCAGGAAAGAGCTCAAAGCCACCAAGTCTTGCGTGTGGGATTACGTCGTCAGCTTCGAGGAAGGCTACGGCAAATCCAAGATCCGCTCGTGGAGGGACGCCCAAGCCCTCATAGCGAAGGAGTTCCCGAGGTTCCTCAAGGCCAACGGGATGGACGTTTCCAAGGTCCGCTGGTTCGCCGGGCTGCACGAGAACACCGACAACCGGCACATCCATCTGTGCTTTTGGGAGAAGGAGCCCGAGAGGATAGTGGCCCACCAACCCGGGCGGCGGTGGCACCGGGGCAAGATGTCGCAGGCTTCCATCGAGTCGTTCAAGGTCCGGATCGAACAAACATTGTCCTCCGGCGAGTTCGCCCTCGGGTCGGAGAGGAGGGCGCTCATGGACGGATTGGGCGGCGCCTTGGACGAGAAGACCGAATCCGACAGGAAGGCCAAAAAGGCCCTCTTGAATCTTTATCGCGTATTGCCTCCCGGGGACTTCGGCTACGCCAGCGAGGAGGCCGACCCGATAAGGCGGGACATCGATTCGGTCACGGCGGCGGTCATCCAATCCGAGCCCGCGCTCTCGGAATCGTTCGACCGGTTCGTGACGGCCATCCGCAAAAAGGATGAGGAGACGAAGGCCATCTGCGAGAGGGACAAAATCGACCCTGCCAAGTATTTGATCGCCGAGAGGATGGTCGGCGATTTCTACAGGAGGGCGGGCAACCGAGTGCTGGCCTACGTGAGGAAGCCGAAGGGCCGGGAACGAAAGCCGACGATGACCAGATCCGAATGGGCCTACGCGAGGCACCGCGAGAAGGCCGGGATGTACTCGCTCGTGAACAGCGTGCTGAACCTCGTCCTCTCCCTCGCAAGGGAGGAGCGCGAGGAGTGGGCCGCCCTCGAGGAGTTCGAGCGGAAGAGCCGCGAATTCGAGCGCGAGAAGGAGAAGGAGGACGACGGGCCGGAGATGTGATTCCAAAGGGGTTTTGACAAGGATATTCGATTCTACCCGGCGCCGGAAACGGCCCGGAATTAAACAACAGGATAAGGGAATGTGGAGCAAAACGCTCCAGCGCCCCATTCCGCTCAGACGCAGCGGGATACCCGCATGGCGCACAAATCAAGGAGAGAAAGAACATGAAAAGAAAAGCAAAGCACAACCGCATAGCGGACTACCCGGACGTCCTCCGGGTGGGCGACGTGGGGGAGATATTCCGCCTCAGCGACAGGACGATCAAGGAATACCTCGGCAGGGGAGAGCTCCGGGGCCGGAAGGTCCGTGGGATCTGGCTCGTGCCGAAGGGCGAGATCTACGACTTCATCGAGCGGCATTCGGTGCCGGTGGCTGGGCAAAGCCAAGGGGGAGAGCAACATGACTAAGGGCTATCTGCAGAAGAAGGGCGGCAAATACTACGCGATGATGAGCTGGTACGACGGCTCTGGGGATCGGCACTTCCAGAGCGTCGGCCTCCAGATCAGCACCGACAGGAACGCCCGCAAGGCGGAGAAGGCGCTGGCCGACCTCGAGAAGGTCTTCGACCCGAGGAACGTCGAGAAGACGAACGCCGCGTTGATCGCGATGGGGCTGAAGCCGGTGAAGGCGAAGGCCGGGGAGAACGGCTACCTCGCGGCGAGCGATGACCACAGCGAGTACGGGATGACGCCACACATGCTTTTCGGCGACTACGTGAAGTGGTGGGCGTCCGAGATGCGGCCGTCGATCGCCCTGAGCACCTACTCGGGCTACTATTACCAGTCGAACAGGATGATCGCCCCGTGGTTCAACGGGAAGGGGATCCGGCTCGAGAGCATCACGGCCGAGGACATCCAGGCGTTCTACCGCGAGGAGGGCCAGCACGTCAGCCCGAGCACGATCCGCCATCTCCATGCGCTGATCCGCAAGAGCATCGATTTCGCCTTCAAGCGCGACATCGTTAAAAGCAACCCGTGCTGGAAGGTCACCCTGCCCAAGATGGAGCGGTTTATCGGCGACTATTACAACATCGATGAGACCCAAAAGCTCCTTCAGGAGGTGAAGGGGACCAAACTTGAGTTCGCGGTCATCATGGCGGCCCACTACGGATTGAGGCGCGAGGAGATCGTCGGGCTCAAATGGTCGGCGATCGACTTCCAATACAAGACCCTCACGGTCCGGCACACGGTGACCGAGTACGTGATCGACGGGAAGCCGCAACTCATCGCCAGGGACGCCGCCAAGACCTCCTCGAGCGTGCGGACTTTGCCGCTTTTCCCCTCGGTCGAGGACTTCCTCCTCAAGATGAAATTGGAAAGGGAGGACTGGGAGAGGTTCTACGGGGCGAAATACCACCACGAGGCGGATGAGTACATCTACGTCAACGAGGATGGAACGCTCATGCACCCGAACTACATCAGCCGCTACTTCCCGATGTTCCTGAAGAAGAATGGGCTCCGGAAGATCCGCTTCCATGACCTCCGGCACACCTGCGCGACCTTATTGCGACACGAGGGCGTCCCGATGGAGGACATCCAGAAGTGGCTCGGGCATTCGGAAATCTCGACCACTGAGAGGATCTACGCCCACTTCGACGACCGGAACAACCTCCCGACGTCGGACAAGATCGCCGAGGCGTTCGGCGAGAGCAAGGTCTCCGAGGCCAAACCCCCAAAGCCCGGATCCGGAAACAACGGGCCGGAGATGTGAGACCGTTTACGATAGTGATAATTCACCGCTTTCACTGGAGAAAGCTTTGGCGAGAAATTTTTCTCGCCAAATTCTCGCCAATTGTCCCCGAATTGCTGAAACCCCCTGAAACGCAAAGAAACAAAAAGCGTAGGGGGAACCCACATCTCGTGGGACAAAACGACCTGAAAATCCCTCTTTTGGAACATAACCGAATACCGCAAAAATCCCATCGTAATCAGTAGGTTGGCGGTTCGATTCCGTTAGGCGGCACCAACAAAAAAGAAAGTCCGATTCCTTAGATGGGGTCGGATTTTTTCTTGCCTTTTTCCAAGCGGAAAATCGGGAAAATCCGTCTTCTTTTCTCGCAAAAAAATCGGGTTTTTCTCCCCATTTTCTCGCCAAAAGTTATCCAATCGCGGAAAAATGAGGTGGATTTTTCTTTGCACTCTTTTGATTTGAATTCGGATAAAAAACTCAATTTTGTCCGAATTGAGAGGATTGCAAATGTTAGATGAAAGATTATTAGAAAAATTGAGGAACTTGTGGTTGAGACAATGGAGAAATTTCTTTCGAAGAACGGGAAGAAACCCCATTCTTACGCTGGCGCTGTTGTCCTTTTTCCGATGGCGAGATGATTCACCGCCATCACGGGGAACTTTCGGACGAAGAGCGTGCCGAATAGGGTCTTTTGGAAAGGGAATGCAAGGATGGAGGCCTCAACGGAGCGGTTTACAACGCTAGAACCCTCTTACATGAGGCATAAGAGCCCATATCAAGATGGTCTCCAGAGAGAAATAGGTTAAAGTAGGCGAAAGTAGGCAAGAGTAGGCAAGTGTAGGCAAGAGTAGGGAATTGTTTCTTTTCCTTAGGAAAATAGCGTATTATTATCTCAAGGAGGCAGGTCATGGAATTGAAGTTGCCCATCGGGATTGAAAACTATAAGGACGTCGCCAGAGACTGCTATTACGTCGACAAGACGATGCTGATAAAGGAAATGATCGATTTGCCTTTGGGATCCGCCGTCCTTTTCACGCGCCCCCGCCGTTTCGGAAAATCCCTCGCCCTCTCGATGCTCAAGACTTTTTTCGAGCTAGGCGAGGACAATGGGCCTTATTTTGATGATAAAGAAATATCACGCTCCGGCGAGCGCTATCTCTCCCAGCTTGGCAGTTCCCCGGTAATCCGGATGACGATGAAAGACGTCAGGGGAGCGACTTTTGATGAGCTTTTGCGGCGTTGCAAAGATGTGATATCATCCGAATATTCGCGGTATGCCAGTATCGTGGATGGGGATGCTTTGACTGAACAAGAAAAAGATTATTTCGGGTCCATTGTCGGCGGAAGCGCCGACGGGGTGGCCTTTTCTTCTTCCTTAATGAAACTCTCCAATTTTCTCTTTCGTTTTTATGGGAAAAGGGTGGTTATTCTTCTCGATGAGTACGACACGCCGATCGAGAGTGCACGGGGGAATGGCTTTTTCGAGCAGGCAATCGCCTTCTTTCAGCCTTTTTACAGCCAGGCGCTCAAAGGCAACGACAGCCTTCGCTTGGCTGCGATCACCGGCGTTTTGCAAGTCGCGAAAGAATCGCTTTTCTCAGGCCTTAACAATCTGCTCGTGAATTCGATCACCGGGCATGGCTTTGACCGCTATTTCGGCTTCACGGAAGAGGAGACCGCCGATCTTCTAAAATATTACGGGAGAGATTCCGACTTCGCGAGGGTGGGGGACTGGTATGGCGGCTACCGATTCGGGGACGAGGCCGTCTACAACCCCTGGTCGATCCTCTCCTATGCGAGGTCGGGAGTCTTTGAGCCTTATTGGACCAACACGGGGGAGAACTCGGTGCTGGGCGAGCTATTGGCGAAGGCGGACGGGAGCACCTTAACCTCTCTTAGTGAAATCTTTTCCGGAGGGGAGGCGTTTGCCGCAATCGACACTTCGATTAGTTATCGAGCGCTTTCGGCATCGAAAGATGTCCTGTTCTCCTTTTTGGCCGCGACCGGATACCTCTCCGCTTTCGAAAGGGTCGACAGTTCGGTGTTTAAGGTAAGGATTCCTAATAAAGAGGTCGGAGAGACGTTTGACTCCGAAATCAAAAATCGTTTCATCCCGGCTGAGAAAATGGATTCTTTTTATCGCCTGAGAGATGCTTTTCTATCCGGAGATCCAAATCGTCTTTCGAAATCGATCGAGGATGTATTGCTTTCGGCTTTTTCGTCTTTCGATTTCTCAGATGAGAAGAATTACCAGATTCTTGTTCTCGCCATCAGTGCCTTGCTTTTCGGGGACTGTGTTGTCAAAAGCGAGCAAACGGCCGGGAGTGGAAGGTGTGACATCTTGATCTCTCCCAAAACCAAAGGGCGTTTTGGCGCCGTTATCGAAATCAAGTATTACCGTTCGAAAACCTCATCGCCGCGCCTTGAAGCCGAAAGCAAAAAGGCTGTGGCCCAAATCAAGACGATGGACTACGTCGAAGAGCTTCATCAGCGAGAAGCGGATCCGATTTATGCCTATGGGATTGTCTTCTTTAAGAAAAAAGCCATCGTCTCGTTTGAAAAACTATCGTAAAAGGAAGAAGCCAATCAACTAAAGGCCTTTTCTAGCGGAATGACACGTCTATTCTTTGCGCTTCTCTAAGTCCATAGCGTGAATTTAGGACCGAAAGATGCGAATCCGCATGCTGACGTCCGTAGTCGCTCCGATGTTCCTGGGTGATATTTTGGCGAGAAATTTTTCTCGCCAATTGTCCCCGAATTGCTGAAATGCAAAGAAACACAAAGCGGTGGAGGAACTCACATCCCGTGGGAGGAAAAGGACCGAAAATCCCTCTTTTGGGCCATAACCGAATACCGCAAAAATCCCATCGTAATCAGTAGGTTGGCGGTTCGATTCCGTTAGGCGGCACCAACAAAAAAGAAAGTCCGATCCCTTAGATGGGGTCGGATTTTTTCTTGCCTCTTTCCAAGCGTAAAATCGGAAAAAACAGTCTTTTTTCCTCCCCAAAAGTGGGCGATGGCGGATTTCGATGGCCATAGTTCTCTTATGACGCTCGTCGACTTTGTCCGATAAGAGGTTTAGCACCCGTTGATCTATGTTTTTACACAAAGATCGAGCCAAAAGCATAGTGAAAAATAAGAAATATATCAAAGACCAAGTCCGTTAAAATAAAGTTATCAGGCATTAGCTGCAGCGAAAAAGGAGAACCCCCTATGGATCGGGAACAGTTTGCTCAGGCGAAATCCGCGAAGTCCGTCAAGGAACTTTCGAAGATGGCGCATGACGCCGGAATCGAGATAAGCGATTCGACCGCCGAGAAGATCTTTGCTGAGGCTCATTCCTCTGATCGTGAGCTTTCCGACACTGAGCTCAGTAACGTCTCGGGCGGAAACTGCTCTTCGGATACGGAGACGCTCGATAAGAAGTATCGGCGTGTTAATGCCGATGATGTCTGTGTGATGTTTATGCTGTCTTACTGGCTTAGCAGCGTTAGCGACAGCACGCACAACTGCGCCAATTGTCATTACGTGGTCAAAAACAAGCACAGCTCGACTCTGTGGTGCGAGAAACGCACGAAGTAGGGTTCCTGTTATAGTATCGCCCAATCATTAGAAAGAAAGGGATATCCCTCCGCTTTCGGCGTTGATTGTGCAGGAAAAGCCGATTGGCGTTCCGTCGGAGAAAGCCGCCTTTCCGTCTTCGTTAAAGACGTCGCCCGATAGGAAGAAGGAATCATCTCCATCGGAGAGAGTGTGCCAGGGCTCGACGTCCTGGCTGAGCAGAGCGTCGTAATGGCCGGCGGTCTTGCAAAGAAGGCTCATGAAGGGCTTGGCACTCTCGTCGACGCCGATCGCTTTGTTCGAATGGAGGAACTTCTTGTCCGCCCCGATCCGGGCGTCGATCTTCGTCACGAGGACGCCGGGTTTCGTGATGCCATGGAAGCCGGGGTAGGCGAGGAAGTCCTTCGCCGGGTCGACGCATTGGAACGAAAGGGCTCGCGCCAAAGGGAAAGCCGAATCGCTCGGGCAGGGGTAATAGACGCTCTCGCCGGGCTTGAGGGAGACGGTCCCGCTTGTTTTATCAATTGTTTTCGGTTCTTCCCAACCCAGGATCGTCTTTTCGAAGGGGACGATCTCGCCAGGCATCGCCTCCATGAGGGAGAAGCCGCCCATCGGGTGGCGGGTGCTCTTCCCGGCGTAGGTGTCAGATAACCCCAAAAGATGGCCCATCTCGTGGGCGATGAAGGAGATGGTCCTCTCGGAACTGTCGTAACTATAGTAATAGGGCGAGACCGCCGCGTAGCTCGACACGGCGCATGGACTGTCCCCCGCGCCGTCGGCCTCGAAGCAGCCGCCCAAAAACGGATCGTCTTTCTTGGTCTCGAGGAAGATCACCCCGTCGTAGAGCCCGTCCGAATCCGCGTCGAAGAGATTCAGCGGATAGGGTGCCTCGCTCGTCCCCATGTAGGAGCGGAGGTTATGCTCGAAAAGGTAGGAGCAACGCTCCCATTGGGTTTTATCCGGGAGCGAAATCCCGCTGACGTTGATCGGCCGGGCGAAGACGAAGTTGGGGACGAAGAGCCCCTTCGACTCGACTTTGAAGTACTCCTTCGCGGACGAAGGCGAAAGGGGATTGCCCCCAAGCGAATTGAAGAGGGACTCGTAATCCGCGGAATTGAATTTCTGATCGTCGTATTCGAGGGGGATGACGAGGATGTTGGCCTCCCCATTGATTTTGGATGGGAGCGGACAGCTCCCGCCGTAGCCGAGCTCGCGGGGCGAGGTTTGGAAAGCGATTGAGGTTCCTTCGCTTTTTGGCAAAGCGGATTTCTCCTCTTCGGAAAGTGAGAGATACTCCCTTCCTTTCGTGCAGCCGGAGATCGCTAAGGCAAAGATGAAGGGGAGCGGAAGAAAATGATTGATTTTCGTTTTCATTCCCAAGCCTCCCTTTCCGAATAGTATACCCATTCCGCATTCGAACCGGGGATAGTAAAAATCCTATTTTCATGTCAGGTGTCACTCGGCATCTTTCGATTCGTTAGGATTTCATTAAAAAGGTACTCCAGATCTTGGAACAAACCAGGAGGCGGGGTACTTTTTCTAATTCGAGAAACGCTAAGATAAAGTGGAATCGCAAAAAAGTGGAAAATTCCAGTTAATTTTGGTTTTGGAATAAGCGGAACCCTCAATTGAGTCAGTTTTTACTTGCACGGAGTCCTCATTTTTTCACCGAAAAAGACAATAATAGCGATAAAACCTAACAAAATTTACTTGCATGTTACTTGCACGTTACTTGAAAATCATTTGAAAAACTTGGGTCTATTCCTCCCCCGATGAGACATTGGAGCGTCAAGAGGGAAGGGCATTTACTTTTTTCGTCATTTCTTTCGGGCGGGAAACGTTCTCGGGATTCGTCTAATTCAAGGCCCGAAATGAAGATGTCATTGTCTGACAATAAGCTGCCCGTAATGCTGCCCTTGGTGAGCCCCCGTGCAGGTAATATTTCCGGAATAAACGGATTTCTCAAATAAG
>Ga0183095_10880_pt2 | contig 17139 bp, 7 predicted proteins | sample BioMet4_FD_130346 | JGI IMG/M metagenome (GOLD analysis project Ga0183095, IMG submission 130346) | Microbial communities from bioreactor (seeded with sewage sludge) at LBNL, California, USA - Biofuel metagenome 4 (v2) (version 3) | ecosystem: Engineered > Bioreactor > Anaerobic > Unclassified ...
CGGTTATGCACCGATGGAATGCGTTCGCAATGGCAATATTGAAGCTAGAGAGATTGAAATAAGTAAAATATCTTCGGGCTTAACTTATTTTGAAGAAGGAGATCTTGTTGTAGCAAAAGTCACTCCTTGTTTTGAAAACGGTAATATAGCCATTGCTAGGAATCTCAAAAACGGGTGTGCATATGGCTCATCAGAATTATTTGTCTTTCGTTGTGATAAAATAGTTGATAAATATCTGTTTTTTTATATGCAAGATGAGAGATTTAAGCATAAATGTTGCTCAACAATGACTGGCACAGGTGGTCTTAAACGAGTTTCATCTGAGTTTATTCGAAATGCTTATATTACTATTCCTTCATCTGAAGAGCAGCAAAGTATAGTTAATTATCTTGACACAAAGGTAAGCAAGATTGATAACTATATAGCTACAGCAGAAAAGAAAATTGCGGCACTTGATGAGTTAAAGCAAGTAACTATCGCTGATGCCGTAACTCATGGAATCAATCCTAATGCTCCAATGAAAGATTCAGGGAGTCCTTGGATTGGCATGGCTCCTGAACATTGGGCTCGTGTTAGATACAAAGATATACTTAATATAGTGGATGAGAAAGTAGGAAAAAGAAATGACCTAATATTATTATCCCTAACAAAAAAAGGAGTGATTGTTCGTGATTTATCAGAAGGTAAAGGGAAATTTCCTAAAGACTATGAATCATATAAGGTGGTAAATCCAAATAACATTATTCTTTGTCTTTTTGATGTCGATGAAACTCCACGAACAGTTGGAGTTTCTCATAATAAAGGCATGATCACAGGCGCATATGATATTTTTGAAATAAAGAATGCAAAGTTAGAATATATCTATTATTTATATCTGTCGATAGATGATAAAAAAGGCTTTAAATCCTTATATAAAGGACTAAGAAAGGTTATACCATTACCATCATTTTTAAGTGCATATATTAATTTACCTCCACTTTCTGAGCAAAACGAAATAGTAGCCTATATCAACCGAAAGGTAACACAAATCGATAAGGTGAAAGCATCTGAACTTGCTCAAATAGAAAAGCTAAAAGAGTACAAGCAGCGCTTGATAAGTGATGTAGTGACTGGAAAAGTGAAAGTAATAAACGATTAATACCAAGACTTATGGCAACAGACAATATATCAACGCTCAAAACCCCAAATGACGACTCTTACAATATATGGCTAAAGGAGCTGAAACAACGCTATCTGAGTCAACGACTGAAAGCTTCTATTTCAGTCAATACAGCTCTACTGGAATTTTATTGGAGCTTAGGTGGTGATATAGAGGCAAAACAGTATGCCAATACTTATGGCTCTGGCTTCTACAAGAATCTGAGTAAAGATTTGCAGCATGAGTTGCCCAATGTTAAAGGACTTTCACCGATAAACATTCGGTACATGACTGCTTTTTACAAATTGTATTCTCCAGTTCTTGAAATAGTTCCGCAAGCTGCGGAAGATTTTAACAAATCTATGCTATTTTCAATTCCCTGGGACCATCATAGAAGAATCATTGATCGCTGCAAGGACAATGTGGAGAAAGCTATATTCTTTGTCAAAAAAACGCTGAAAAACAACTGGAGCCGTAATGTGTTACTCAACTGGCTTGATACAGACTTATATGAACGAGAAGGCAAAGCCATTAGTAATTTTAAGGCGACACTCCCCGTTATTCAAGGTGACTTAGCTCAACAAATAACCAAAGATCCTTATAACTTCGACTTCCTCGCCATGAGAGAACGTTATGACGAACAGGATATTGAAGATGCATTGGTGGCAAACGTTACTAAATTTTTATTGGAACTGGGCAAAGGATTCTCTTATATGGGACGACAATTTCGTTTATCGGTAGGCAATCAGGAGTTTTTCCCCGATTTGTTATTTTACAATGCCCATCTTCATGCCTATATAGTAATCGAGCTGAAGATAAAATCATTCAAGCCGGAATTTCTGGGTCAATTGAGTTTTTACGTTTCAACCATAAACAATCAGTTCAAGACAGAGATAGACAATCCTACAATTGGGTTGCTAATATGCAAGGATAAGGACAATGTGGTTGCAAAATACGCTTTAGATGCATACAATCAACCCATTGGTATTTCAGAATATCAATTATCGAAACTATTCCCCGACGATTTCAAATCTACCTTGCCTTCCATTGAAGAGATTGAAAATGAATTGAATAACAGTAATGATTAATAACAAGACTTATGGCAACAGATACATCAGAAAAAGGCTTGGAAACTATCATCGAAGCGTGCCTATTAGACATTAAAGGTGAAAAAGAAGAGAGTCTTCGTTGGATAAAAAGAACGAGTGAGAATTTCAATAGAGATTATTGCTTAGATGAAGATATGCTGAGAACTTTCCTGCAGAGTACACAGATGGATAAGGTGTCACGCACACGCATCTATGAAACACCTGCCAACACTCGCAAGTTCTTGGAAAGACTTCGTAATCAGATAACTCAACGAGGTATCGTAGATGTGCTTCGTCATGGAGTGGAACACAACGCCACCCCTTTCGACTTGTATTATCCAATACCAGTGGTTGGTAATTTGCAAGCAACTGTTGCATATAACCAAAACCGATGGTGCGTAACACGTCAGCTACACTTCTCTAATAGCAGACCTGCAGATTCAGTAGATATGGTATTGTCGTTGAATGGTCTGCCTATCATTACGATGGAACTCAAAAATGAGTTGTCATGCCAAGATGTAGAACACGCGGTAAGCCAATATAAGACAGACCGTGACTCCAAAGAACTGCTATTCATGCCCAAACGATGCGCAGTTCACTTTGCCGTGGATGATGCTAACGTGAAGATGTGTACAGCACTAAACGGCAAATCTTCGTGGTTCTTGCCATTTAATAAAGGCGTAAACGATGGTGCCGGAAATCCTGTAAACCCTAACGGCTTGAAAACGGCCTATCTTTGGGAAGATATTCTCCAGAAACCACGACTGAGTGAGATATTGGAGAACTATGCGCAAGTGATTCGAGAGAAAGACCAAGAGACAGGTAAGATCAAAGAAAAAAACATCTGGCCACGCTATCATCAGTTGGAAGCTGTTCGTGAATTATTGGCAGATACCCAAGCTCATGAAGGTGGTGAGCGTTATTTAATTCAGCACTCCGCCGGCTCGGGGAAAAGCAACTCTATTACATGGCTTGCATTTCAATTGGTTAATCTAAAGCTCGCAGATGGCATTACGCCACGCTTTGAAAGTATCATTGTGGTGACAGACCGAGTAAATCTTGATAAACAGATAAGAGATAACATACGAGCATTCTGTAATAATAAAAGTATTGTAGAATGGGCTGATGATAGTGATGCCTTAAAAACAGCATTAGGTGCAGGCAAAAAAATCATTGTGAGTACTATCTGTAAATTCCCATTTGTATTGCAGACACTTGGAAAAGAAATGGCTGACAAACGTTTTGCTGTCATTATTGACGAAGCACACTCCAGTCAAAGCGGTAGTATGCAGGGTGCACTAAATCGCGTATTGTCTGGCTATGGACACAACGATGTTGAGATAGAAGACAATGAAGATGGATTGAATGAGTTGTTGGAATATGTTGTAGCTGGTAGAATGATGGCAAAGAATACTAATTTCTATGCATTCACAGCAACACCTAAAAACAAGACATTGGAAATGTTTGGTACTTCTTGTGAAGGCGAAAATGGAGAAACAGCCTATAAGCCATTCCACCTCTACTCAATGCGCCAGGCCATAGAAGAAGGTTTTATTATGGATGTGCTTGAACATTACACAACCTATGATAGCTTCTACAAGATTTTAAAAGCCACTGAAGCCAATCCTGAGTTTGACAAGGATCAATCAGCAAAGAAATTGCGTGTATGGGTAGAAAGTCAACCTGAAACCGTAGAAAAGAAAGCTCGAATAATGGTTGAGCATTTTCATGAGAATGTTGCCCATAAAATGGGTGGTGAAGCTCGTGCAATGATTATTTGTAACGGAATATTACGAGCTATAGACTATTACTTTGCATTTAAGGAGCTTCTTGCAAAACGCAATAGTCCGTACAAGCCCATTATTGCCTTTAGTGGAACAAAGGAATATAATGGAAGACAAGTTGATGAAGCAGACTTGAATGGTTTCCCTTCATCGGCAATAGAAAAGACATTTCGTAGTGGCAACTACCGGTTCCTTATAGTAGCCGATAAATTCCAGACAGGTTATGATGAGCCATTGCTTCATACGATGTATGTAGATAAACCACTGAAAGATGTGAAGACGGTGCAGACACTCAGTCGTTTGAATCGCTGCCATCCGCTAAAGGAGGAAACCTATGTTCTAGATTTTGTTAATAAGGCTGAAGATATTCAAGCAGATTTCCAGCGTTATTACAAAAAGACTATTCTCAGTCATGAAACCGACGTAAACAAACTAAGTGACAAACTTGATGTTTGCGACCAATCAATGATTTATGAGGAAGAAGAAGTAAATCTGTTTAATCAGAAATATTGGAGTGGAGCACCCCGTGAAGAACTCGACCCTGTCTTGGATACTTGTGTAGAACGCTTCAAGCAACTACCAGTTACTGAAGATAATAACAAACAGATTGAGGTTAAGAGTGCCATGAAACAATTCGTCCGTCTTTATGAGTTTCTCACGGCTCTGATGGATATAGCACGTGTTGATTGGGAGAAAAAGAACACTTTCTTTCACTTCTTGCTGCGCAAACTGCCAAAGATTGAAAAGGAAGACTGGACTGACGGTTTACTAGACTTAGTAGACTTTGACAAGTATCGTATTGTTAGAGGTGGTGATAAGAAAATTAAATTGGAGAATGAAAACGCAGTTATAGATCCAATTCCTGTTGGGCAGGGAACACCTACAACTTCGGATCCAGACTTGGCAACACTTGAACAGATCATTGATGATTTTAATCTGGTTTTTGGTGATATTGAATGGGGAGATCCCGACACTGTACGTCATCAAATTCGTCAGGTAGTAACGCAGTTACAACAAAATGATGAAGTTCGTGATTCAATGTTGAACAATGATGAAGATATGCAAATTCAAGTTATCCATGATAACATATCTACAGAACTAGGTGTAGTAACAGCTAATAGCAGTGAGATGCAACGTCGCTACTTATCGCAGCCTTCTATTCAGGCTCAACTTGACAACCTGGTGCTGATGCGTTTGCAAGAACAAATAAATCCTGCAATAAATGAACAACTACTTTCTGACAAATTGATTGAAGAGTTTAATTCAGACTTTAAAGAATTGTGTGGTGTAAGCTACAGATCGTTGGAAGAAGTTGTTGAATGGTTCTTCAAAGTGTTGGATTCGCCTACCATTTCGTCATTGGACGGCATCAAGAAACTGAAACGGATTGTAAACCTTATCTATCGCACACAAGGTCGTGATGAAGATAAACAGGACTGGTTGCAGAAACTTCTTAGTAGATTTGAAGCATATATGAAGAAAATGTATTATATGGCAAACAGAAGAGAATTGACTAAAGTTGATGGCAGTCATGTACAATTCCTGGACGCAGCAAAGGCTCTTGGAGTAAATAAACTTCATTTCACGGAAGACCCTAAGCTTACAAATCTGAAATCATTTTATGACTTCGTACATGCGCAACGTAATGAAGAATCGCATAATGCACCCCTCGCAACTGATACAGAAATCGTTGCGGGAATTCACATGACGATGGCCATGTACATTTATGCTACAATGATTAATATTACTGATATGGAAAGCGGAGAAGAAACAAATGCGTATCATATAGGAGAAAATGATACTGATTATTCCATGGTAGCAGAACCTTAAAACATTAATTACTCGCCATTAAACACACGAGAGTACTTCAATAAAAGAACAATTCTAATACAAAAACACATTTTATGAAGATTCAACATATTACATATGGTCACGATTCCTACATGAATATTCTTTCTTCTCGCGGGATGAAGGGAATAGATAAAAATATGCCTCTTTGGAAATTCAAACTGACTGACGAAGAATACGAGAATCTGAAAAAAGATCTTAGACTCCATTTATATGAATTAAATAATTATGGCATAGAAGCGGCATTATGCTATGCTGAATGGTGGCGAAGAGACTATAGAGGAAATATACCTTCAAAGGAAGATGTTGCAAATTCGTTAGGTATTAATAATTCATTTGCAAGGGACTTGTTTGAAGCAGCATACAAGGCTTTAAAAAAGAGAGGCTACACATTTATCCGCTCTCAAAAAGGAACAGAATATTTTCGTACACTTTTAAATCAAGGAGGTATTCCAGTAAATTACATAAAGAGTCGTGATGGCGGTTTGAGTAATTTTTCAAGATTTCTAAAAGGTCTTGTTAGAGAACTATCAATTATCAACTACGATTGGAATGATAAAGATAATTCTATAATAAAGCAATTTAACTGCATTTCATACTTGGCGAAATCCTTTAAAAATGACAATATTTATGACATTTCAATACAGATTGCCCATGCCATAATAATGGATGACACTAATTTGTTACCTTATGATGACACTGATGAGTCCTTCTCTAAATTAACACAATCTCTTAAGAATGAATATTCAAGAGCTAAAAGTGAGCGTCATGTAAAGCCTCTATCATTGCACTGGAAATTACGTACTACAGATAATGCACAAGGTTATTTGTTCGTAAGTATGGATGTTGTCAAAGATATCTCATCAAGTTCAATCCCCGGACTAAATATTTCTACTTGTTACTCATTTGATGTTTTTGTAGCAGGAAATCTAGTTGGTAAGTATGTTCGTAAATCAGTAAATAAAAATGAAGAAGGGAGCATCACTGACGCAACATATACACGTATCTCTGTTGGTGTAAACAAAGATATTCTTTGGAAAGGAGAATCTGTTATTGAAGTGAAAATTCGATGCGATAATGATGATCGCTTATTTCTTACGATTATAGGTTCTTATCCTCCAAATTTTGAATATCCTCAAGTTTTCCAAATGCTTGATGATAACTTGTATTGTAAAAGCAAAACAGCAAATGTTGAAAATAACATCGCAATATTCTCTTGCCCATGGACTAGTAATAATTCCAAAGCTATCGTTATCGGAGAACAAGAACTTCGCTGCGAAGAATATAGAAAGAATCTTGATATAGTAAATTCCAACACAGAAGAAATAATTTCTTTGACAAATGAATTTACTCCATATACTGCAGAAATTACAGGAAATTTTATTTCTTGGATTGAACAATCAAACTATAAATTAATTACTGGTGTGCCTATAGTTCGCGTTTACGATAAAGAGAAAAATCGGATTAATAGCTGTAAAACAAAGTACAGAGTTAGAAACAGTCTGAATTACACATGGAGAAACCTAAACTCTTCTTGTGTAATGCCTGCAGGATTAGTTGATATTTTAGTTGAGTTTCCTGATGGACATACAGTAATCGAAACTTTTTACGCTATAGGAAATTTATCATTCAGTTCGCAGAATGAAAATATATTCTCTACAGAGATTATCTGTAATTGTGATACCTTTTTGCGTCCTGAAATTGAAACTATTGACAATGCCGATATAACGAAAACAGACAGCTTTACTTGGAAAATAAGTAGAAACAAAGAATCTAATGTATGCCCATCAGTCTGTACATTCAGAATTTACAATGAAGGGAGTCCGGTACTTCGTCTATCAATATCAATTCCATTTGATGGCATAATGATTACTGATGTAAAAGGTAATATAATTTCTGATGGAAAGATTGTATCTTTTTCAAATTTAGGTTTTTACAATATAATATCTCATAGAGGACATAACCGATTAGTTGATGTTACATATAAATCAGACAGAATTGATGAGCAGGACAAGATTAAACATCTTCAAAGCAATGTGATTGATGGACTTGTCTCTCTTGCAGACTATAGCGACTTGATATCAAGAATATTTAATCTCTATGGAGCCAATAGTTTTGACCGAAGTTCTTCGGTTGTACTAAATGCATCGGGAAAACAAATATATATTAGGAAGTTTATTCTCGAATCAACTATAGAGAATGGAAATATTCTTGTTCAGGATAACACTCAAGAAGATACAGAAAATTTTGTTTATCAAGGTAATATATATGCCTTTCCTGTTGGTGAAGATATAACTATTGAGGATTTAAACACTACAAAATTCAATAGGTTGGCTGATGATAAAAACTTGTTTTCTATACCAGATGATTTTCCATTTAATGAGTTCGTCGTATTTTCAGGACCTGAGGCAAGAAGACGAATTGTCCCAAAATATTACAATAGGAACGATGTGGATTTTGATAAATCAGAAAGATCATCTCATTCAGCTGATGTAACACGACTATGGTTTGGGGCTCTCGCATCTGAAAATATAATGGAACGTAAACATTGGTCTATTCTCACAAGAGCATTTGACATCTGTAGTAGGAATAATCTGCCGTTTACAACATACAATGGACTAAAAGTGGTAGCAAGATCCCCTCAACTTTTGGCGAATTTTATTCTTGCTATGTGGCTTAACGAGTGTAAAGACGTTTTGTCACAAGATATAGATAGATTTGAGCAAGAGATGGAAGTTGCACTCCATTGGATTCCTGCCAAAGTCTGGAATGATTGCATAGTCAATTTTATCCAAGCTGTGCCAAAAGGAACACAATCTATGTTTTATCAGAAAATACAAGATTTTGTCTCTTTATTGAAAGACTTGTTCAGTTCAACAGTTTCAACAGATATTGCAGATGAATTTTCAGCATATTTAGTCTCTGGCAATATAGAGATTGGAAAACAATTTTTAACCCCTGATATAAACAACTATAAGATGAAAATTCATGGTATTTCTGATTTGAACCATGATTTACCATTAGTTAAATTTAATCTAATAGGTTCTTATTATCCACCCCAAAGTATGCTTCCATCATATAAAGTAATGATAGAATCTGCAATGTGTGCAGCAGAGAATACATGTAGTATAGAGCTGTGCACAGACCTTTTTTCGAGAGAGTGCAAGGAACAAGCTAGAGTAGCAAATTTCTATAGAAAATACTTCAAAGAAACATATAGTGAGATTTTCCTTAGAACAATAAAGATATTATCAAATAATAAAAAATAGATATAAATGAATTACGCAGATTTCTATACATCCGCAAAAAGAATGCTTATTGACTCCATTGTATCAATTTGGTTCAGAGGAAGTGCCAAAGAGCAAGAGTACATGCGCCATATTTTAACAGAAGAAGAACCTCTTTTATCAGAGCCTGTATTTCAATCAATTTTCCCTTGGGAAGATAGCAAAGAAACATTTGGAGAACATGCATCTAAATTAGGTATACTATCCCCCTCTTTTGTTGAATCACTAAGCAGTGAACACATTGAAAAAGACTTAAGATTTCCACTTGATCGTCATCCCTATAAACATCAAACGAAGAGCTGGAAAACAATGTTATCAGATAAAGATAAAACTATAGTTGTAACATCCGGTACTGGCTCAGGAAAAACTGAATGTTTTATGATACCTGTGCTTCAAGATATAGCAAATAGAAACGAAAAAAAATGTGTCCAAGCAATTTTTCTTTATCCTCTTAATGCTTTGATGAAGAGCCAACAGAAGCGAATTCACGCATGGTGCAGTGCTATGTCTGAAAAGATAACCTATGCAATTTACAATGGTGATACAGAGAAAGCGTCAAGAAGTACAAACTATACTGATTCATTTTTACCTCAGTTAATAACAAGACCTCAAATGCGTCAAACTCCTCCTCAGGTACTATTCACGAATCCGACAATGCTTAATTACATGTTGGTGAGATCGGAAGACAAAGAAATTCTTGAAAAATCGAAGGGTAAGTTAAAATGGATACTTTTAGATGAAGCACATACCTACACAGGCTCATCGGCAGCAGAACTATCACTTCAATTAAGGCGAGTCTTAGATGCATTTGGTGTCACAATAGAACAGGTTAATTTTGCCGTAACATCAGCTACAATTGGTGACGAAAAAGATCCAAATACAGAAATTAAGCTCAAAACATTTGTATCCCAATTAACAGGAAAACCCGTAGATAGTATCGTTGTTATTGGAGGCAAACGTATCATTCCTGAGATGAATTGCGAAATAGCAAACACGGCCATTGAAGCAATTAATAAAAAATACGGTATAAATATTACTATTAATGATATAGAGAAACTTCGAAAGAAACTGAACACTAATCCAGTTATAACAACAACAGAAATTGCTAAACAAATAGATAAGTCAATCTGTAAAGACACAGTAAAATCACTTGAAGTCATTGATTCTTTGGCAAATAAAGTTAAGGGGTTAAATAATATTGATGGTACGGCTGCAGCTTTATTACCATCTCGAATCCATTATTTTATTCGTTCAATTAGTGGTGTCTATGTTTGTACAAATCCAAAGTGTTCTCATCACAAGAAGATTAGGGTTGGTCTAGGTAGTCTAACAACTTATCAGAACACAAATTGCCCTGTTTGCAAGTCGAAGATGCTTGAAGTTGCAACATGTCCATCATGTGGTGGTTCAATTATTGTTGGAGAAACTAGTACGTCAAAGGGTTATAGAATGCATACAAATTCTGTAGACTTAGATAGCAATTTTTTTTATGACACCAACGAAGATCTTATTCAAGCAGAGGAGCAAGAGCTAGAAAACAAAATATCAAAACAGGAAGTAGATGGGTTTACACCATTCTACTTTGCTAAACCAATCTACAGATGTTTACGACATCACACAACAGAGGATGTACACGTTTTCAATCACGAAAAAAATAAAATTGAACTTGCAGATGAAAATGAAAAAGAAGTCTATGTTTATAAATCTTTGCGCCATTCTGACAAGAATCAAGACCTTTGTCCTCACTGTGGTAATTCTATAGGAAGACTTAATTATCTTAGAGCTAGTGCAACTCAAATGGGTCGTGTTCTATCAACACTGATATTGGACAATGCAGAGGGTAGTGATAAAAAGGATGCTGAAATTTTATATGAAGGTAAGAAATATATAACTTTCACAGATAATAGACAGGGCTCCGCTCGCTCTGCAATGGGCTTAAATCAAGATGTTGAGCGTGCTTGGGTTCGCTCCTCTATTTTTCACAAACTCGCAGATATGCGGATTGATAAATTTGAACCATGTGAAATGACAGAGGTGGAAGAGCAAACATATACTAGTCTAAAAGGAATGGAAGAAAGTTCATTATTACCATTTATGAAAAAAGAACTTTCTAGATTAGAAGCTAAAAAATCAGGGAACACATCAATCCCTGAGGCTCAAGAAGTGGCATGGAATGAAATAAGTCAAACTCTTGAGAATAATTCAGATTTAAGAAAATTATTCAAGCATTTAAGTGATGCAAGAAATGACTATAATTTCAGAAATGCAAATATGTATTTGAAAGCATTACTTATCGACCAATTTGGTTGGATTCCTAAAAGAGCAAACTCATTAGAGAATATGGGCATTATTCGCTTAGTTTATCCAGAACTGAAGAAAGCAAAATGTCCAGCATTACTTCTTAGCAAAGGATGTAAAGATGAAGATTGGCAAGATTTTCTAAAAATAGGACTGGACTATATTATTCGTGGAGGAAGACATTATATGATTTCCGGTGAATATAGTGATTACTTAACGCAAAATAGGTTTACTTCTGCTATATACCCTAAAGATTCAGATTTACGAAAAAATGGAAATCCAGTGGCTAAGTGGCCTGTCGTTAGACAAAAAATAGCAGGTGTTCAAGAAGAACAATCGAGATTAGTCCTTCTTCTCTGTGCAGTTCTAGGTTATAATGATATAGAAAATTTTAATGATGAAAAAATAGCTGATTTAAATAACCTCTTAACAACCGCATGGAATTTTATAACATCAAATATACTTGAAGTAGTTGATATCGAAAATCGGGGCTATATGTTAGATCTTCTTGGATCAAAAGTCAAGATGCAGCTTCTTGACAAGGGATATCTATGTCCTGTGGACAACATTATAGTAGATGTTTGCTTTTACGGATACAGTCCACGTATGAATGGCTATATAGGGAAAAATAATTCCGATAGATTTAAAGTAACAAAGGAATTCAAATATTCATATTTCCCATTCAAGTCCACTGAACCATCACAAGAGGATATTATCTCTTGGATAACAACAAACTTTGAGGAACAACGGAAGAGTGGAGTTTTCTCAAATATTCATGAACGAGTATATGTCCAAAAACCAATTTTTATAGCCGCAGAACACTCAGCACAACAGTCTCGTGAAGATCTGGATAAATATGAACAGGAATTTAATGAAGGTCATATTAATATCCTTTCTTGTTCAACAACAATGGAGATGGGTGTCGATATAGGAGGCATTAGTGAAGTTGTTATGAATAATGTGCCTCCAAAGTCTGCTAATTATCTTCAGAGAGCAGGGCGAGCAGGGCGACGAAACGAATCAAAGGCTTTAGCTTTAACTTTTTGTGCGCCTAATCCTATTGGTACATATACTTGGGAACATCCAAATTATCCGATTACACACATTACGGAAACACCTTTACTGAAACTTGAAAGTCGTCAACTAATACAACGTCATGTAAATGCATTAGTATTTGCTAGCTTTGTTGCAGATTATAATGGAATACGAATAACATCAAATGTGGAAGACTTTTTTGAAGCATCAGATGATATTAGTTACTATGATAGATTTCTTACTTATATCGATAAAATAATTGGTGGTCAAATAGTATCAATAGAAAAATCATATTCACATCTTATCAAAGGTACTGCACTTGACAACATTTCATTGAATGATGCTGTCTACTCAACAAAAAAAGATATTTCTGTTGTTTCTGAAAAATATAAGACCCATATTGAGTCTCTCGTAAAGTCTATTGAGTCCATAAAGGAACAAGATGGAACTGGAGCAGCAAGTATAGCTATAGAATATCAAAAAAATAATTTTCTGAAGACATCTCTTTTGACTTATTTGGCAGAAGGTTCTTTCTTACCAAGTGCAGGAATACCTACAGGATTAGTAGAATGTATGCTCGGCTTAAACAACAATTCAAATAATCCAACAATGCATTTGAGTCAAGCAATTTCATCTTATGCTCCTGGAAGTCAAGTTGTAAAGAATGAATGGATTTATGAACCATCAGGCATTCGCTTAAAAACGAAGTATGATGATAATACTTCCAGATACATATTGCAGAATTGTACGAATTGTGGATATACTACTATTAACTATGGTAGTGCGATGAATCACTGTCCAAAATGTGGAAAACAAGACTCAATGCATGGTATTAAAGACATGAGTATTGTTTCAGAACAACGGTTTACAGAAGTCGTTGAACCTGCTGCGTTTAGTGTTGCATGGGGGACAAAGCCAACTCGTAAAATGAATGGTCAAGGATCGATGAATTTTATCCAACCTATTCTATTGGAGATGGAACCCTGGCAAGAGAAAACTTCATCAGCTAAGATGACGGTTCGTTGTTCTTCATTAAACTCTGAAATCTTATTCTATAACCGTGCTCATAGTGGATATGGATTTGCGTTTTGTACATATTGTGGTAAAATGGAGGCAGAAAAGAGCATTGATGTATCTGATAGTGTAATGAGAGGACATAAGCATCTTTCAACTGGAACGCCTTGTCCCGGTGGAGATGCAGGTGGTAGAAATTTAAGAAGACATGTTCTTCTTGTAGGTCGATATCAAACCGACTTCGTAGAAATCAAGTTTTATAATGGAGATAATAGTCTTGAAACAGACCCTGAAACTTTGTATTCATTAGGAGTAATACTTAGTCGTAAACTTACAGAACTGCTTGGCGTAAATGATGGAGAGATAGATTTTGGATATAATAATGCTAGTCATTCAATATTCATTTATGATACTGCTCTAGGTGGTGCTGGATATTCACCTTTATTTAGAGAATATAAGGATAAGGTATTGGAAATGGCATACAATACATTGTCTGGATGTAATTGTGAACGTTCATGTACAAAGTGTTTAATTGATCGTCGTTCCCAATGGTATTTAAATTATCTGAATCGTCAGAAAGCTTTATATTGGTTAGAAACAGAAAGAAAATCCAGAATTGCACCAGAAAGAATCGCATTATTGATACCTGATGCAGCAGCAATTACAACTGATTTTACTGCCGAATTTTATCAGTTGTCACGAAATAAAAACATAAACTCAATAATGTTCTTTATTGACGATAATTATTCAATGTGGCAACCTAATGACTTCCCTTATATTAAACATGTTAATGAACTTTCAATTGCAGGAGTTGATGTTTCTTTTGTGTTGGAAAAGGATATTGATATCACAAATTGTTCGCCATCAATAAGAACAATTATAATGTCTGCACTATTCCAATATAGATTCAAGTTCTATAAAAACAGTTTAGCAGGTGATTTGAAGCCATTATTGTATGTTTCATTTAATGATGGAACTAAAAAATTATATTTTGGAGACGATATCGATACTTCTTTCACTCCAACATGGGGAAATGGGGATATTTTTGCTACAATAAATACACATCAATTTAACTGTGAAACAATTAATGGAATTCAAATATTCAATTCAATTTCAGATGGAGAAGGCACAATAATGTTTGATACTAGAATAAAAGAAGACTCCTGTCTTAATTCGCTCTATCATTCATTAACTAAGGATAAAACCAATTATTGGAATCGCATTATTGGTGGTTTAAATGGCAAAAATGTTGCTATTCAATATTCAGATAGGTATCTTGTAACGCCATTGGGATGCATAATTTTGGCACATTTATTAGAGGAGATAAAGCAAGAATTCAATATAATCATAACTTCTTTAAGCATATCAACAGCGAAACCTAATTCTTATAATGACATTATAGACAATACGATTAATATATGTAGCAATTATAAAAATTGTGAAAACCGAAATAGGTTTTTGTCTGATGCAATTTCCAACATTGTTGGAATTCAGCCAACTATTAATAACGACGGATACATAGAACATGAACGCTGTCTTACAATATTATCTGAAACGTCTGAATTATGCATTAGACCTGATGCAGGAGTCGCAAATGGTTGGAAACCATTTGGACAAGAGAATGCAGCATGTTCGGATGAAGACTTTAGATATAATTGGACTATGGATATGAAACTATACAATCAGAAGAAGAACATTGGAATTCTTTATACTATTTCATATATTCAAAATACATAATTAAATAAAGCAATAAGGTATTTGTTTCTATTACTTCACCAATTATAAAAATAGTTTATATCATATAAGCGAATTTAGGATATTAATGCAAGTGGATAGGGTCTTGGCCTTATCCACTTTTTTTACTTTTACAAAAATAAAAAGAAACTATGCAGAAAAACTGCACAATTGAGCCATACCTTTGCATCGTAACATTTAAACGACAAAGGAAATGCCTACAAATAAAAACGCAGCAATTAGATATCAAGCACTCGATCGATGCTTGAGCAACTGGTCAAGAAGATTCTATATAGAAGACCTTGTTTACGCATGTAATGAAGCGTTATTTGCCCACAATGGCGAAACAAAGGAAGAGGGTGGTGTGAAAAAACGTCAGGTCCAACAAGACATGTTATTTCTCGAAAGCGAGGAAGGTTATAGAATGACGATTGATGGTGTTAGAGACGGACATCGAAAATACTATCGTTACCATCATCGTGGTGATTCTATAAAGAATCAGCCTATCAATCAGGAGGAACTGGACTTAATTCATGATGCTTTATTGCTTCTGAAACGCTTTCAAGGTGTTCCCCACTTCGACTGGATGGACGATGTAGAAAGACGATTATACACAACAAGTCAGTTGGGCGATAACACAAGGTCTGTTGTGACATTCCAGTCAAACCCCTACCTCAAGGGTATGAAAAACTACTATAAACCTTTATTTGATGCAATAGTCAACAAAAGGGTACTAAATATAGAATATCAACCATTTGGCAAAGAACCACGTTCTATAACCATTTCCCCATATCATCTGAAGCAATACAATAATCGTTGGTTTTTAATCGGCAAACAATCTGACTACAATAAGCAATTAGCAAACATTGCTATAGACAGAATAGAAAGACTGAAAGAAACAACAATAACATATGAACCACTCGAGGCAGACTTCGATTTTGAAGAATATTATTCCGACGTAGTTGGAGTTTCTGTAAACGATAGTCCGGTAGAGGAAGTAGTCCTTCATCTTAAATACAGTGTTATGGGATATATCATTACCAAGCCTTTGCATGAATCACAATGTACCATCCCCAAACAGTTGGAAAACGGCGACTGGGAGATAACTTTAAAAGTGAAGGATAACTACGAATTGCGTTCTTTACTTAGATCCTTTGGTGAGCAGATAGAAGTAATTAGTCCTTCATCATTGAGAGAAAAGATGAAGGAATCAGCAGCCAGACTGAATGAAATATATTCCAAAAAATAATTTTTTACATGTATTTAAGAACTATAGGTGAGTAACTAATATTTAAATCCATAAAATATGAAAGAGTTAACATGTCCCAAATGTGGTAGTATTTTTACCGTAGACGAAGCTGATTATGCTAGTATTGTTAATCAAGTCAAAAATGCCGAATTTAAGGAGGAGGTAGAACACAGACTCTCAGAATTGCATCAGCAAGCCATTGCTGAACAAAAAGCAGAAGTCTTGAAAGCAGAGCAAAAACTCCAGAATGAGTTATCATCTCAAAAGCTGCAACTTAGCAAAAAAGAAGCAGAAATAGCAACGTTGAACGAGAAGTTGAATGGCATCGCTCAATCAACGCAATTGGAATATAAGGTTGAACTGGAACAGAAAGAAAAAGTGATTCTAGAGTTAAAATCTCAGATTGAAAGAAATGATGACAAACTGAAAATAGCTATTTCCGAGGAACAGGGAAAAGCTCAGCAGGATCTCCATTCAAAAGACACAGAAATTTCGGAATTGAAGAGCCAGATAAGCTCACAGAAAAATGAGGCTACCTATAGTACTCCCCATTTTTAGACAGGGTTTAACTTCAATTAATTCAGAACAAGAAAGAGGAGGCAGTCGTCTCGGTCTTACCTTGTTCCGACCTTGTACATGACAAGGTTTTTTCTTTGTTCAGCAC
>Ga0183095_11469_pt1 | contig 17135 bp, 12 predicted proteins | sample BioMet4_FD_130346 | JGI IMG/M metagenome (GOLD analysis project Ga0183095, IMG submission 130346) | Microbial communities from bioreactor (seeded with sewage sludge) at LBNL, California, USA - Biofuel metagenome 4 (v2) (version 3) | ecosystem: Engineered > Bioreactor > Anaerobic > Unclassified ...
GGATCGTTAGGCAGTTTGGGCTGAACACTGATTTTGTAGGTGCACTGCCAACTGCCTTCATGAAGCCTCTCTCTGGTAGCGGCGCGCGCGGGTTAATGCTTGAGGCTATGCAGAATTATGGCCCTGACAGTTTTGTTGGTAGGCTGAGTTGTATCTTCCAAGGAAGCACTGACACCACGTTCTATATCCTTGCTGTTTACTTCGGTAGTGTCAATATCAAGTACACTCGACACGCTGTGGCATGCGGATTACTGGCTGATCTCGTCGGTGTTATTGCTGCCATCTCTATTGCTTATATTTTCTTCGGATAACAAAAAGTAGGCTGCTGTCCTATAATAGTATGCCTTTTTATTCCACAAAACATTCATATCAATGGCAAATCTCAAATCTCTTCTCAAAGACACCGCCATCTACGGCATCAGTAGTATAGCTGGGCGATTCATCAACTATTTACTGGTACCCATTCAGACTGCTGCATGGGCCGCCTCCGGAGGACAGTATGGAGTGGTTACCAATATCTATGCCTATACAGCGTTACTGCTTGTTATCCTTACCTATGGTATGGAGACTACTTTCTTTCGCTATGCCAACAAGACCGAAGAGAATCCTCAAACCGTCTATACTACCACGCTGATTTCAGTTGGAGCAACCGCGCTTTTGTTCATCTTATTGGTGGTATCGTTTATTCATCCCATCTCTTCGTTTATGGGATATGCCGCCCATCCAGAATGGGTTGCTGTGATGGCTATCTGCGTAGCTATCGATGCCTTTAAGTGTATCCCATTTGCTTACTTGCGATATAAGAAGAGACCGATTAAGTTTGCCATCATTCAGCTGGCCAATATTGTGCTCAATGTGGTGCTCAATATCACGTATCTCTTCATCCTACCAGCACTTAAGCTTAATCCATTCGGACTATACGACGACAACTTTACTCTAGAGGTGGGTATGGTTTTCTATATCAATTTGGTTTGTACTGGCCTGGTCACGCTTATGTTCTGGAAGGAACTCACAGGTTTCAAATATCGTCTGGACCCGCAGTTATTGCGCCGAATGCTACGTTATTCATGGCCATTGCTCATCCTCGGCATCGCCGGCATACTCAATCAGACGTTCGACAAGATCGCCTTCCCGTTCCTTTACCATGGAACAGACGCTAAGCAGGAGCTGAGCATATATGGTGCAACGGTAAAGATTGCCATGATTATGGCTATGATTACACAAGCCTTCCGCTATGCATACGAGCCCTTTGTCTTTGGCAAAGCTAAGGACAAGGATAATCGACAGACCTATGCCAAGGCAATGAAATACTTTATCATCTTCACCTTGCTGGCCTTCCTGATAGTCATGGGATACATGGATATCTTACGCTATATCATTCGCAACCACGACTATTGGCCTGGATTGCGCGTGATTCCTATCGTGATGGCCGCTGAAATTATGATGGGCGTCTACTTCAACCTGTCATTCTGGTATAAGCTCACCGACCGAACCATTTGGGGAGCTTACTTTAGTGGCATCGGTTGTGCGGTGCTCATCGCCGTAAATGTCATCTTTGTACCTCAGTATTCCTATATGGCTTCTGCCTGGGGAGGATTCGTAGGATATGGAATCGCAATGCTTTTAAGCTATTTTGTGGGACAGAAATACTATCCTATCAACTATCCTATCAAAGAGATAATGGTCTATGTGGTCTTAGCTATCGGCCTCACGTTAGGTATGATTTGGAGCAATCAAGAGCTAGCCACCTTACCCGCGATACTTGTAAATACACTTCTTGTACTTGTATTTGTGGTCTATACTGTAAAGCGTGATTTCCACTTAAGTTCGTTTCCTGTTATAGGAAAATATTTTAAGTCACGTCAATGACTTCCAGGCCACTGATTACAGACAATTCTTTTATGCTATTTTATACAATCTTAAAACTATGATAATGAAATCAAGAACATTCATCGTGGCTGCTCTGTTAGCTACAGCCATGAACGTACAGGCCGACGAAGGGATGTGGACGCTTTATAATCTGCCAGCCCCAGTGTATCAAGCCATGCAGAGCGAAGGATATTCCTTGCCCTATAACAGCCTTTACTATGGTGACGATGCCATAAAGAATGCTGTCGTAAACTTCTCAGGATACTGCTCGGGGGTAGTCGTTAGTCCAGATGGCCTGGTCTTTACCAACCACCATTGTGGTTTCGAAAGTATTCGATCACACTCCACTGTGGAAAACGATTATATGCTCAACGGGTTCTATGCCAAAACCTTTGAAGATGAATTACCCAATGAGAACATGTTCGTTTCGTTCATGATTTCTCAACAAGACGTTACCCCTCGCCTCATCAGCTTAGGCTTTAACAAGCTTGGTAATGAGAAGAGAGGTAATCTTATAGACTCCTTGCAGAATGCAATGACTGACTCTATAAAGAAAATCGATGCCAATCTTCACATCGATATCGATGCATTCTATGAGGGTAACAAGTATTATGCCACTACCTACCAAGATTTCACTGACCTTCGACTTGTCTTTGCTGTGCCAAAGAGCATGGGTAAGTTTGGTGGCGAAACAGACAACTGGATGTGGCCGCGACAAACTTGTGACTTCTCGGTATTCCGTATCTATGCCAACCCAAAGACCAACGGCCCAGCTGCTTACTCCAAGGACAATGTGCCATATCATCCCAAGCATTGGGCGCCTGTCTCCTTACAGGGCTATAAAGAGGGCGATTTTGCTATGACCATGGGTTATCCAGGATCTACCAATAGGTATCTTTCCAGCTACGGAATTGAACTTCGTCGCATGCAGAATGAGGGCAGGGCGCAGGCACGTGGTGTAAAGCAGGATGTGATGGCGCGCCACATGAGAGCTGATGAAGGGGTGCGTATCAAGTACGATAGCAAGTTCGCCAATAGTGCCAATTACTGGAAAAACTCCATTGGTATGAACAAGTGCATCGACTCTATAGGTCTCATTCGTCAGAAGAGAGAATTCGAACACCAAATTCTGGCTTGGGTTGATAGTACAGGATTCCTTAAAGATAGTCTTGACTTCACACTAATGGGGAATCTTTATGCTAAGGTTAACACGTCATATCATGACCTCAACTATCTCCGTGAAAGCTTTGTTAGAACCAATGAGTTTTCTACTCGTGCTATTGGAGGATTGCGCAAACAAAAAATCGAGAATGCAGATAAAAAACCCAACAAGCAGTATTTCGTCTACCAAGACGACCAAAAGACTTGGGACGAAGCACTCGATAAAGAAGTGCTTGCTGTATCTCTCAAGAACTATAAGGAACATGTTAGCGATCCAAATAATCTGCCATCATTCTATAAGACTATTGAGAGTAAATACAATAACGACTATGTTCGCTATGTAGATGAGATTTGGAGCAAAAGTATACTCATGCGCTCTGGGAAGAAGATATACTTTAACAAGAAGAAATACAAGAATGATTTAGGTGTCCGCCTAGGTGCAGAGTTGAACGAAATCATGGACAACAATCATACAAAGATGAAAGAAATTGTTGACAGTATTGATACACAAGAGCGATATTTGTGTGCTGCTAAAGTGCGAATGGAACAGGATTTGCCCCACTATAGTGACGCTAACTTCACCATGCGTCTGAGCTATGGACAAGTTGGTGGCTTTGATCTTGGGGGTAGGAACTCGGGATACTACACTTCAGCAGAGAGCATTGTCGACAAGATGATAAAAGGAGACCAAGGCGAAGTAGACTATCAGGCAGAGCCCATCATGCATTCACTTTTAAGCGCAGATGATTTTGGATGTTACGCTGACCAAACAACAAACAAGCTACATCTTTGTCTTCTAACCAACAATGACATTACAGGAGGTAACAGCGGGTCGCCTCTCTTTGACGGTAAGGGACGCCTCCTTGGACTTGCATTTGATGGTAATTGGGACAGTCTTAGTTCCGACATCAACTTTGACAAACGCCTTGCTCGCACAATTAGTGTAGATATTCGTTACGTTCTCTATATGATGGATAAGTGGGGACACGCAGACCGCTTGCTCAAGGAGATCAATCCACAGTAACAGTCAAGCAAAGAGACTTCATTCCGACTATCTCCTCATTCGGAGATGAGGAAGAGCGCAGTCTTCGTTGAGAAGGTTAAGGCGCGACAAAAATCATACTTTTGTCGCGCCTTGTTATTGTATTGTGATCGTGTATCAAATTGAAACAACTGTGAACGTATTTATGCGGACAGCCTAAATGCGGACATATATTGCGTAAATGCTCAAAATGTCGATGTGCTGTGATAGCCAATACGTCGGGATTGACAGAGACACATGGAAACAAAGTCTATGCTTTTTCTTATATGTCAGGAAACATAAAAGGATGAACGGATAGGAGATAGTGGTTGAAAATATCATGAGACAAAAAGGGCAACATCATTCAATACTTTGTAATGATGTTGCCCCATAAAGGCATAAGCCTATTGGATACTATAAAAAAGTTAATCGCTAATGCTAATGCTTATTTGAATTTGCCCGATAATCGGCATTCAATTGGATTAGCGATTACATTTCTAGTCTGCTGTCACCTCGACTAAAGCAGCCCAGCGATTACTGCTGCATCACTGCCCTTGATGGTCTTGATATCAGAGATGGGCTGGTTTTTGAAGTCCACAAAGCGATAGAGCTGCATTACCAGTACATCGCCTTCCTTAGTCTGAAGCATCTCCAAACGTACATTTCCGAGATCGAATTGCTCAATTTTATTGGTTTTAAGAGCTTGTTTCAAAGCTTCTGGTTCCAAGTTAATAATGCGCAATAGCTTCTCGCCTTCGCTTGGCATATATTCCCTCACCTTAACGGTCATGTTCTGACCTGTCTCGTTCCATACAAGGGATGTGCCGAGGCCAAGGAATCCAGTTTTAACGGTGAGCTGACCCATGCCGGCCAATTTCTTTACTATTTCAAATTTTCCAATACTTGCCATAATTCTAATATATCTATAATTGTTGATAATTGGTCTACCGAAGTGGTATGGACCTCGTGCCCATAAAATCACTTCATAGTGACTACATTATGCAAAGGCATAAGCAGCACTTTACTCGGGCGACCAGCCCAAGCTGATAAGTCTCACAAAAAAAATAGATATATCATTTAACAAATGATGTGATTCAGCGAGAAGACATAATATCTCACTGAAGCGCAAGGGCGAATCGGTGCCGACACACGCGTGCGTAGTGATTTACCGTAATTTGTATAAACTAAATAAATGGTGTGATGTTGTACCGTTGTGGCAGGTCCATTGCTAACTCCGAACGTGGAAATGATCCGTACGGGACGACTCCCAGCAGTACGCATAGTTTGCGTACTGTTGTCCAAAACCGCATCGTGGCTGTTCTCGGTTCTCTTAACTTCGTAGAGAGCATACTTACTATGCGTATTGTTTTGGGGAATCTCAAGACTATCTATAGACTTCTGCCATACATTGCTTTTTGCCAGTGCATCTACAGTAGAGGCAATGGTCAATATCAAAATCAGCGAAAAAATGGAGACCAGTCTTTTCATTGGAAAACGGCTTGGGATAAATTAGTTATCTCCTTTCCGCAGTAGCCTGTCAAGTGATAACCTTTCTTAAAAAGCGGAAGGTGAGGGATTCAAACCCCCGATACCCAAAAGGGTATACCGGATTTCGAGTCCAGCGCGATCGTTCACTCTGCCAACCTTCCCTAATAATTGTGTGCAAATTTAAGTAAAATGTAGGATATTAGAAAGTAATTAACATAAATTGGCTTGAAATAATCCATGGCCAATAAGCGCATTTACGGCGTGTTTACACACGTTATGATTAGCAATCGACTTCTGAAAGTGTCTTGTGGGATTCTGAATCAATTTGAATCACGCAGTGATTCAAATTAGATCACCTTGTAATTCAAATTGAATCACTGCGTGAATCAATTTGATTCATGGGCTGAAATAGTATGAAACGTCTGCCTTTACAAGCAAAATACTCAGCAATTTACTTGTCATTGCTGAGTATAATGTTTTGAATTTTCGCTATGAGATTCAGCGTATACTAGTCCAAAGATTAGTATCCAGGATTCTGCCAAACAGCCTTCTGTTATGCGCCAAGGTTAGTGCCGTCTGCATTCTGCGGCTGATCGAGGAATGCATGAGGTCTTGGACGAAGAAGATGCTTGTCTGCTAAGCTGGGGCTTGCCTTTGGATTGAATTGCTTTATATGTTTTACCAAATCGTGTTAAAGTATCGGGGAACTAAATATATTATTGCCGAAAGGGATATAGTTAGGTCCTAGACAAGTTGGAATTAATAGCCCAGAGCATTTGCCCTGGGTTATCATTTGCTACCTTCTCGAGGCTTTATATGTCAAAAGTTTATCTTGCAAAATATGTATTGGCATGTGTTTATTTAAAGAATACAATACGATTCTCCAAAGGTTCAAATGCCTTTTCACCTGCATCACAGGCAGGTAAGCCAAATGGCATTTGTGCACGGAGTTTCCAATCCGGATTGATATTAAACTCTTTGGCCAATGAATCATCGATAATGGGATTGTAATGCTGCAGCGAAGCGCCGAAACCTACCTCTTCAAGAGCTGTCCAAATGGTGAGCTGATGCATAGCGTTGGTATGCTCAGACCATACGGGGAAGTTGTCAGCATAGGCAGGGAACTGCTCCTGCAGTCCACGAACCACGGCCTGGTCTTCATAATATAAAACTGTGCCGTAGCCACTCTCGAAAGCCGTGTTGATTTTGTTTTCAGTCGCGGGGAAGTTCTCTGGAGACACCATACCACGAAGTACGTCCTTAGTAAGTTCCCAAACCTTGCGGTGCTTATCGCCAATGAGTACTACAAGGCGTGTGCTTTGGCTATTGAATGCGGAAGGCACATACTTCACACTTTGTTCGATTATCTGACGGAGTTCATCATTAGAGATTGGTGACTCGTTTTTCAATGCGTAATATGTGCGTCGATGCTTAATAGCATCAAGTATGGAATATTTCATGTTTTATTATTTTAATTGTTATAATCAATGTGACAAAGATAAGCAGAAGTGTAGTATTACACCAGGGAAAGATTATAAATATTACAAATATTGACTAAAAATATATAAAAAATGATAGTCTAGCCAAGAGCCACTATGCAACAATCGACACAGGAGAAAAAAAAAAATAGTTGCGATTATTAAGACGATTGTCAATTAAAATTTTTAATTTTACTGCCATGAAGACATTAGGAAACATTGTTTGGCTAGTCTTTGGCGGTATGATGATTGGTCTGGAATATCTCATATCGGGTGTGGCGATGATGCTTACAATCATCGGAATACCTTTTGGGCTGCAAGCTTTGAAGTTTGGAATGCTTGCCATGTGGCCTTTTGGAAGCAGTGTTGTCAAGAAGGAACAAGCACCAGGATGCATCAATGCCGTGATGAATGTGCTTTGGTTTTTCATTGGTGGCTTCCCCATCTTTTTGACGCATGTGTTATGGGGAGTGCTGTTCTCTATTACAATCATCGGTATTCCTTTTGGGAAACAACACTTTAAATTAGCCCATATTGCCCTTGTTCCTTTTGGACGTGAGATTGTCAGTAATTAGATTTTATCGTTTCGGCGATTTTTTGAGGCTCTGTATGAGATGCCTCAACGTGGCCCGAGGCGAGTAAAATAGCATTCTAGGCCCTGTCCACCGCATCACCTCCCGCATCCGCCGTCGCATGTCAGGCTTGTAACAGTGCACTTTGCAACGTTTACATGCTGGCTTTTGTTCACCGAAAGGGCAGTGATTTAACCTTTGACAGGAATAGTCTATGAGTTGCTGATAGTCTTCAGATGGCTCTACTTCGTGCAGATGGTGTTTGCAGTAAAGCCTAACTATGAAGCGAATGGTATGTTTGTCACGCTCGATCTTGTTCATCTTGCATGCAAAGTTAAAACAATTCAGACATATGGCCAAAGCCTTTTGCCGGGTTTCTGCTTGTGATTAATACATATTAAATCGACTATCCATATGATGAACGAATTATTAGAAAAGGCCCTGGCTATTGCAACAAAAGCGCACGAGGGACAGAAAGACAGAGTTGGAAATGACTATATCGGCCATCCAAATAGAGTGTCGGAACGTTGTCAGACTGATGACGAGCGTATCGTGGCATTGTTGCATGATACTATTGAAGACACAAAGATAACGGCAGAGTATCTCCTAGACCAAGGCTTTCCTGAGCGTATTGTTGATGCTATAGTAGTGTTGTCGCGTCGCGAAGATGAGGCGTATGAATCCTACGTAGACCAGGCAGCGGCAAATCCCATTACCAAGGAAGTCAAAAAGGCTGACTTGTGTGACAATATGGATGTAAGTAGGCTCAACTATCCACTTATACAGGACGACTTACAACGACTGAACAAGAACCTGAAGGCATTCAAAAGATTGACTAAGGAAGAATGAATCAACTAGAAATCCATCAAATATAAGAACAAGATATGAATATCGAGCAAGTAAGGGAATATGCACTTTGTTTGCCAAGTGCTACTGAAGATTTGCCTTTTGGACCCGAGGTGTTGGCCATGAGGGTAGGTGGGCGCATATTTATGGCCATCGATCTGGAATCGTCCGAAGGGAAGGCGGCTATGAAATTGGATCCAGATTATTCGGCCGATCTACGTGAACACAAAAGCTGGATCAAGCCTGCATTCCACTGGAACAAGAAGTATTGGAACGATGTTTATGTGGAGCATGTCGATGATTCACTGATGAGGTCGCTTATAGACCACGCCTATCAGCAAGTTTTTGCTAAGCTACCAAAAAAGGTGAGAGAAGAAATCGGAGAGTGAATCCGCCCTAATCTTATTTGTAAGAATGAGGTTAAGAGCCGGATTTGCCCGTTATGAACATCAATATCGTTTCATAACACCACTTATAATTTACCGTGGCAATAGGTCATCTCACTTAGCTCAACCCATCCGGCATCCTTTATCTCGCGCAGAAACAACCGAGCACACATCTCTGCATCGTCTCCGGCACGATGATGAGTACCCTGCGGTAGCTCGAACATGTCACAGAGGGCGGTTAAGGTGTTACTATAAAAATCATAGATGTGTCTTGCTGCGCGAAGTGAACAATAATAATCCAAACTCGGTTGGACCATGCCATAAAGCTCAATTGCATGTCGCAGGCAGCCCATGTCGAATGCAGCGTTATGTGCAACTAATACCGGACTCTCTTCCAGATATGGCTCAATTTCTCTCCACACTTCTGGAAAGTCCGGTGCATTGGCAGTATCCTTAGGTCGGATACCGTGAATGCGGGTATTCCAATAGTTGTATTGGTTGCCTGGAGGGCGTACAAGCCATGACTGCGTCTCCACTATTTTGCCGTCGCGTACTACACAGATTCCGGCTTCACAGATAGAATCCGGACTATTAGAGGCGGTTTCAAAGTCTATCGCTACAAAATCGAGCCCTTCAATTATCGCCATGTTTTTTGCCTCATTGAGAATTTCTCATACCGTTTCATAACGCCGAAATGGAGTAGATTATTATTCTTAGTATACATCGATGATCATGGATACTGGTACATCTATCTTATTTTTCAATCGTCTTACTTACTTCACCCATTACGTCAGGTGGCAGGTCAGCTTTGTTTGCACCCCATGTCAAATTAGGCTTAGGGCCGGTAAGAATTGTAAGTATTCCGCCATGTATCAGCATATCGTGTGTGATGTAAGTGCGAGAGTAGGGTTGTCCGTTCCACAAGACGCTTTGTATGTAAATATTTGCAGGCGATACGTTGGGCGCTTCAATGACCATCTGTCCAATCATTGCACGGCGGAATGATGGTGAGCTCAAGACATAATATGGTGTACCTGGGCAAACAGGGTAGAAACCAAGTGCTGAAAAAATGTACCAAGCGCTCATTTGACCGGCATCATCATTGCCAGACAGGCCGCCAGGAACATCGAGATATTCTGTTTGAAGGATATGGTGCACGAGCTGTTGCGTCTTCCATGGTTGTCCAGCATAGGCATAGAGGTATGGAATCTGGTGGCAAGGCTCATTGCCATGCCAGTAATATGACCGCTCGGGCGATAAGCTATAATTTGTCGAATCGTCTGTATATCCAAATAGAGTATCCAACTTTGATATAAACTTTTGTCTGCCTCCCATAGCCGACATAAGGCCATACACATCGTGAGGCACATAGAAACTATAGTGGATGACGGCACCTTCGGTGATGAAAGGCACACGATGGGTGATGTCGTTATTGCCTAACCATTTTCCGCTCTTATACCGTCCATCAGCCCAACCCGTGTTGGGATTGATGACGTTTCGCCAGTTTTTTGCGCGTTTCATCAGTGCGTTATAGTCATTCTTCTGCCCCAATGCCTTGGCTACCTGTGCCACACAGAAGTCGTCATAGGCATATTCTAAAGTTCTTGAAACCTGTTCTTGGGTGTGGAAAGCCTCATTAACACTGTCTTCCAAAGGAATATAACCATAGCGCAAATAACTTTTCAGTGCGCGTCGACCCATTCCGTTACGATATTCCTCCATCGTTTGGGGACTCTCAAAGGCGTTTTGCCATAATCCTTCATAGGCCAACTTCAAGTCGAAACCATTTACTCCCTTCACCGTGGCATCGGCAATGGCCGAACCGGTATGGTCGCCAATCATCGCTGCTGTGTACGAATTCCAGCAAGGGAAAATAGGCATCCAACCACCAGCGAAGTACATATTCGCTAAGGAAGGCATCATGTCGGATGTTCGTTTGGAATCAATGATGTTGAGCAAAGGCAGTTGCGCCCGATAAATATCCCACATACTGAAGTCCCCATAGACAGGTTTCTGAAGTGTTCGGATAATGTTTTCATTGGCAAATAAGGGATAGCGAGCTCCATTTGGTGCCTTCTCCACATCGCTCATGGTGCGTGGCAAGAAACTAGCATGGTAGAGTGCACCATAGAATTGATTCACCGCTGCCTTGTCATTGCTCTCAACCTCTATGGTCTGTAGCTGTCGTTGCCAAATGCTATCGAGTGCGAGGCGTGTGCCTAAGAAGTCCCATGAGGGTATTTCTGCTTGAAGATTGTCCCATGCCCCTTGTAGATCGGTGAAGCTGGTTGCTGCCTTAGCCAGAACCATCTCCCCTGCATGGACATCCATTGATACGTATGCCACGGTATCACGAACGCCAAACGAATGGATAGGCTTTTGTAATTGCACTACAAACCACCCGCTAAAGCCAGCCTTTTCGCCCCAACCTTGATAGATGCGATGCACAGGATTGTAACCCCAGATGCAGTTGCGCACGGTGTCGACAGTCACAAATCCCTCTCCCTCGTCGCTGTTTGGGTTCACCGCGATATGCAACTCTCCGTCCTTGTCGGGTATAAAGCGGAATATGGCACTATGGCTTCGCCCCGTCATCTCGGTCATGAGATGCTCGTCGGGTAAGTAAACACCGTAATAATATGGATGTGCTAGCTCGTCATTATGGTTGAATCGAGTGGCGCGCTCGGTAGGTTTTAGACGTAGATTTCCTGTCATCGGCATCAAAGTAAATGACCCATAGTCTTGAGTGCAGCCACCGACAAGCCAATGACTGCCACGAAATCCTTGGAGTAGGGAGTCGGGGTAATAGTAGGGTGCAATGCATTTCAGTTCGGTGTCGCGTGTCTGTGGTGTCCAGAAAGTCTGTCCATGGGGTTCCAGCACGGCAGGAATGGTCTGCCCATGTTCCTCGGAGCCTTTCCCATAGCGACCTGCTGAAGGGGTAACGGCATAGGCGGTGCCCACCAAAGTGTTGATGGCGCGTGTGCGCTTTGTCCACAACTGGCGGTCGATGAAGTGCTGATAATGCGCCTTCATGCCTTTCCAGCTATACCATGGCTGCCCATTCGTCGTGACAACCGGTTGCAAAGCCGGCAGAGTTATAGGCTTCTCATTGAGCCAAAGCCCCACGATGACGTTACCGTCATTGTTTTTGCAAAACAGCATCTGGAGGTTGGCGGCCATAGGAACAATTTCATCAAGCGGTCCATTGATACCATCACTTTTACCATAGTCAATTCCAAGAAGGCTTAATAATCGGTAGAGTGCGGTATCGTGTCCAAACCGTAGATTGGCAGATGGTGTTCCGGTAGAGAGCGCGGAGTTGGCTCTAGATACGATATTCTGCCATAACGTTGCTGCCGACTGAGCAGGAATACCGTGGTTTGCGGCATCATATCCATTCTGATGCCACATCTTTGCACAGTTTTGTCGGTAGATAGCCTCTATCTCTTTGCGTGTGAAGATGTCGAAAAGCGATAGTTTCAGTTCTTCGATATTTTGCATGTCGGAGGCAATGGTATGTATTTCGGTAAAGAGTCGCTCGGCATTTGTCACCTTGGAAGGATGTTTGAAGAGCCGTGCCATGAATGCATCCGTGGACACAGTTAGTGGCACCTGTGTTTCCATCGAGAGTAACATCTCGTCCGGAGAGTCATAGCTCATCCAGCTCATATCAGCAGAATCTGTCACCATGGAGACCTGAGCATCAGGTAATCTTTGTTTTATCTCTTCGCCAAAAGCCAGCATGCTTTTGCGACATCGATCCACTACGCTTGAGCGTGCCTCTACTTCGGTACCAGCCTTAAGCAATAGTGGGAAGCGCATCACCATACGCTGGGCCAATCCACGTTGCTGTTTTGCACCTAAGGATGTTAGCTTTCCTCCATTGCCACGTGCGTTACCCCATACTTTTTGTAGTTTCTTGTATGTTCTACGACCTAGTTTTGTGAGATTCTGCTTATCGGAAAACTGGGTCAATACCCACTCGTAGCGACTATCGCTTGGTAGCCACCTTGAGCCGTGACGGCCGTAATGGCTCAGATATATGGGAGTGTAGCCAGAGGGAACAGCGGCGGCTGAGATGGGCTTTGGTACTGGATAGGCATAATAGACACCCCCCAACTGCTCATCGGTACGCTGAGCAAAGGTGGTGAGAACAAAGAGAAACAGAAGCAAAAAAGCAAGCAACGTCTTCCGTATCATCGTGCTTGCAAGATATTTCGTATCTTCACCACTTACCCTTTCACCTCTTGTGTCCATATTTAAGGTACGCACTAGCGTACCGAACTTAAAAGGATTCTCCATAATAGACGATATTGATTACGAAATATTTCGTAATGTTAGTGTCTGGTAAACTATCTATATACTTCAGTAAAATACCGAATTTCAGGATATTATGATATATCCTATAGCACAGGGGCTTGCTTGTCATAATGTTATCCATAAAGAGTAGCAACAGCACCGATAGGTGCTGAATATTCGTAACCGCGGACAAAATCCGTGGACTCATGACAGATGATTTATCAGTGCCAATAGGTACTGCACATGTTTGATAATCAGTCGTTTTCACTATATGCAGTACCTGTTGGCACTGAAGTTTGTTAAGGCATGTAGTCCGGGGACTTTGTCCTCGGTTATAAATATGTAGTGCCTTTGGCACTAAGCTAAAGAAAGCACTCCTATCTTTACCGGACACTAAATATTTCGTAACGAACATTGTCGCAAAGATAAGGAAAAAATAACCAATGCACTAGGTTTTAAGGGTACAAAGACATAGGGAACGATAAAAAGCGCACGTTCCATTCTATCATCTATCAACTACTAGTCCATCTGCGATCACATCGATAGGAACATTCGCCATTTATCTATCATCGTGTCAAAACGACCTGTGCTGAGAATCTTTTCTTTTGAAAACGTAAATGCCCGGCTCAAAGTACGCGAATTTGAAGATAGATATGCAACAGTTTGTACATCAGATACATACGTGTTTCGTAAATTAATCAAAAAATCTTTGCAAATAATTGGCTCCGCGATTAGGCCGTCATGGCGGTGCGGTTAGGCCGTAACCATGGTGTCTCTACAGCCTAACGGCGATACGTCTAAGGCGTAAACGTCCTGCCATTCGGTTGTTATCGCATCGGCATCTGTACCACCCTGAGCCCCAAACAATGTATAATGCCACCCATCCAAGGTACAAGAAGAGCTAGAATCAGTAAAAAATCGTGCAAAAATAGAAATCAATTAGTTAAACGAAAAATGATTTCTTGAGCAATGTGTCAAAAAGTAAGGGTAAGAGAAAGCTACTCATTTTAGAGGCAGGGGACCCTTACTTCCTATACTTTTCTGGTAGAATCTCGAAATGGAAGACCGTGCCATCCACAGGAATGTCAAGCACGAGATTGTCGCCTTTGAATTTTTTTATCGCTATAAAACCCTGATGAGAGGTGCCCGGGAAGATAGTATTAGAACGCCAATAGCCTTCCTCGATGCGTTTATCTTCTTGTACTTTGGCATCTTCCATGTCTTCATGGGCCTTGTATTGGAGAAGTTTGGAAGCATCAGAACCATCTGAATAGGCAAGGCCTATGATGGCATCACTCAACATATCAGCCCAATAAGTACTGCGACTGCGCTTCTTCGTGTATTCGTTATAGTTGTAGATGATCAGCGAATCCTTATCCAACTGACTAAGTCCAGCCCTGTCGAGTATAAAATTATTAATGTAATGAGCAAACTCTTTCGGTAAATTACTTACATGATAAACGCTTGCCCTAATGCTCCTGGGATTAAAAAGAAATTCCGAAGTACCATTATTGGCTATTGAGATGATAGGTACATCAAGTCCGTTACTGGTGTCAACCGTCACTGATATGTTATGAAAGAGACCATAATAGATGGTTTGGTCGTTGCGCACAAAGCTGCCATATTTCACCGAATCCTCGTTGTTAGAGGCAGCCATAGCAAACAACGGAGTGATCATTGCTATCAAAAGAAGTAATAAGAAATGTTTTTTCATTGATAAATTCATATTCATTTTATCTGCTATTAAGGGTTTGACGTAGATGCAAGACGCCATCGAGATAATGTCTATTCATACGCAAATATAGTAAAAAATTTGACACCTGTCTCGTTTTCAGTCGTTTATTTTTGGAAGATCATGCTTTTCTGAGGATATGAAAATAGAACCATGCAATCATGCTGAGACGAAAGAATAAACGGCTCATCAATTCGTAAGAACACAAGAAGGCTTGAATTATTCAGCTATCTCAATGTCTCCAGTCCTTTGGCATATTGTCCTAGGTCTGCGACATCCACCAGTCAATGCCGAGTTTATTGCCTTTCATACGCTTGACGAGGGGCAAATCGGGGTTGCGCATAATCCACATTTCCGAATTATCAACATCTGAGCGCACATGTATGGTGTCGTTGGTGCGATCAAGTTCACGCCAATGGAGTCCATCGTAATTCATTTCACCATGAGTCAGCAGGTACTTATACGCATCACGTGAGATGGAGAGGAATGTGCCTTGGCAATGGTAAAGTGCTCCTTGCACCTGTGGATTGTCCCAACAGAAGGTGGTGGCATGTTCGACAATCGACGGCGATTCCGCATAGCGCGCACCGTTGAGGTTGAAGTTCAGACCTTCCCCGGTCTTCCAATAATAGAGTGGTCCCGTGCGGTATTGGCGGTTAACGGTGAAATGAACATCATAGCTGGGGGTGCCTGTAGGGATGGAAACAGGGAGCCTCGTGTGCATCTTTTCAGCCGTAGTCCGCTCTTTGGTGATGGAATCGATGCGCACGGGCGGAATCTCCAGCCATTTGTTTTGTCCCGCCACGGGGTATCTGCCTTTCATGGCCCAAAGCAGCCACGCCGACATGGCACCGCTGTCATCGTTGCCAGGGAGTCCATTAGGGGCATCGGAAAAGTTGTTATTGACGATTTTAGCAACACGATCCGCACTCAAATCTGGTCGTCCGATGTAATGATAAAGGTATGAGGTGAGAAAAGATGGCTCGTTGGCCACATTGTAATGCCCATTCTCGAAGAAGGTGTCGAGGCGTTGGCGGAATGCCGAATCACCTCCACAGAGCTGTATCAAGCCTGGAATGTCATGCGGAATGCTCAGGGAATATTCGGCGGAGAGAGCCTCATAGAAGAATGTGTTCCACCAAGGGATGTACCAAGGAGCCACTTTCGTGTCGGGTTTGTAGGCGATGACGTGGTGCCCGCCCGATGACTTGCCCCATGGCACAGAGTCAAGCCATACGCCGTAGGCATCGCGAGGCAAGATAAATCCCTGCATACCCTGCCAATGATAATCTTTGCGCCAGAGGTTCTTCCAGTTCTCGGAGCGTGCCATATACTTATGGTAGAGGTCTTCGTGTCCCAGTCCACGTGCCACCTGCGCGATGCACCAGTCGTCATAGCTATATTCCACGGTCCGCGTTCCTGCCCTTGGAATGCCATAGGGCACATAGCCGAGACGATTGTATTCAGCAAGTCCTCCGCGTCCTTCTTTCTCGTCATCAACAGGTGTAACTTCCGCATCCTTGATCATGGCCTCTAGTGCAAGGTCATAATCTATCCCCTTTAGCCCCCGTGCAAAGGCTTCCGCAATGACCACTTCAGCATTGGAGCCACCTTGAGTGCGGCCGTTGCAATCCCCGCTTCGGGCATCTGACATAAACCCTTCATGCTTATAGATACCCAGCAAGGCATTGATCATTGCTACTGCGCGTTCAGGATAATACTCCATGAGTAGTGGGAACGAGGTGCGATAGGTATCCCAAATGGCATAGAAGTCATCATAATAGGGACCGTTCCATCCTCCGGGATTCTCGCCGGTCTTGTCTACTGGCATAAGTAGCGTATGGTAGAGGGCGGTGTAGAACATTCGCATCTCCTTGCCGGTACCCTTGTATTTTACGCGGCCGAGCATGGTATTCCATTGCTTCCGCAATGCCTTGAGTTGCTTAGAGAAACCTTTTGCCACAATATTTCGACGCGCTTGGTCCATTGAGACGTATGAAATGCCTACTTTGATCTCTACGGTTTTGCTGTCAAAGTAAGCAGATATAGTCTTTCCATCGTTCTTAGATAGTTGGTTGAAAGGAACATTGGTTTGAAGGCAGAAGAAGACTGTGTATGGTCCACCATTATTCCATCCACCACGGACAGTGGTCCAACCGTTGATTTCACGCTTCCCATTGACAGCGATATGCGAACCAACATATTGTTGTGCCTCGCGCTTATTAGGTATCGTATCCATTCCTAGGAATGAGGCAGCATCTATCAAAAGTGCATCGGCAC
>Ga0183095_11472_pt1 | contig 17089 bp, 18 predicted proteins | sample BioMet4_FD_130346 | JGI IMG/M metagenome (GOLD analysis project Ga0183095, IMG submission 130346) | Microbial communities from bioreactor (seeded with sewage sludge) at LBNL, California, USA - Biofuel metagenome 4 (v2) (version 3) | ecosystem: Engineered > Bioreactor > Anaerobic > Unclassified ...
CGATCTCTGCCAAAACATTTTTCATACAGGAACTCAATGTAATCAAGAGCACTGTCACAGATCCCGGTAAACTCCGGTACAAGGTCAGGCACGACAAGCTTCTGGGCAAGCAGCATGCGGATATAGGATTCCGTAGTCTGCTGCGGAGAACACTGCAGCCGGTACTGAGCTGTCCGTTTTTTTGCTGCACAGTGCATCCTGCCTACTGCACGTCCGGTACGCAGCCAGTCATCATCAGTGTAGATATCAAATGTGCGGGCCCGAAGCCGCGGAAATACGGCAAAGAGGATATTCTGTGTCTTTCCAAGTGTGGGAGCTGCAATGGAAATACTGTCCGTGCTTATTCCGGCGTGCATCAGGGGCGGAATGACAGGTACTTCGCTGTCATAGCAGTCGGCAAGAAACCGGTGTTCATCAAGAACCGCTGATTCATTCCATCTTCCCGGCCGGTAGAATTTTATAACAAATTCAGCTCCGTTTTCGTCCGTGATGCCGAATACTCTGTTGACATAACTGTTATAGGGAACCAGCGTTCCGTCAAACCGCCGTCCGGTAAAAGATTCGGCAGCGGTAAAGATGACATCAGGTGAAAGTGCGGCAAACGGAGTATTTTTCATGATTCCATTGTATCATAAATACGGCTGCAGCTGTAGAGAAAAACTTGACTTGTGTGCTGCGCTGTCATATTTTTAAACGGAAGGACAACAAAGATGAAAGTACTGCTTATAAATGGAAGTGCAAAGAAGAACGGCTGCACAGGAACAGCTCTGGCAGAAGCAGAAAAAGTACTGCATGCACAGGGAATCGATACAGAAGTTATATACCTTGGAAACGGACCGGTACGTGACTGCATAGGCTGCGGAAAATGTGAAACACTCAGGAACAGATGCGTATTCAATGATGATATCGTAGATACAATACTTGAAAAAGCGGAAACAGCCGACGGCTTCGTTTTCGGTACGCCGGTATACTATGCCCATCCAAGCGGAAGAATACTTTCTGTCCTTGACCGCCTGTTTTATGCGGGATCTCCGCTGTTTACCCATAAACCGGGATTTGCGGTAGCTTCTGCCCGCCGGGCCGGAACAACTGCATCATTTGATGTGCTCAATAAATATTTTATGATAAACCAGATGCCGGTAGCATCATCATCGTACTGGACAGTAGTGCATGGCAGTACTCCCGAAGAATTGAAACAGGACAAGGAAGGCCTTCAGACTGTACGTCATGCTGCTGCGAACCTTGCATGGCTTATGAAGTGCATCGATGCAGGCAGAAAAGCAGGGATAAATCCGCCAGACAATGAAAAAACAGACTGGACAAACTTTATCCGCTGAAATCAGCCCTAAAGATTAATTTGCTTGATTAAACGGCCTTCTAAGCGTAAAATATTACTATTATGCCAAAGTCTATAACGATGATGGACAGGATTACAGCCTTCCTGACCGGAACAAAACCAATTTCCCGTGAGGACAGGGCTGCAGCCGAAAAAGCGATAAAGCAGCTTTCAATCGCCTGTAATGCGCTTGTACTGAAAGCGGAAGGCCTGAGAACAAAATATCCTGATACAGTCAGAAGCATAAAGCGGAATGCAGAGAAGGTACGGTTCTTAAAGCCGGATATATCGATTCAGTCCGGAAAACTGGAGCAGGATATTGCCCAGAAGATTACAACAGTCAGTTCCTGCTGCGACGCAGTCCTTTCCGGAGGGGATATAAAACAGCTGCAGGATCAGATTGCTGCCCTTGAGCAGGTAATCCGGCAGCGCCAGATGCCTAAAAAAGAAGCTACCGTATAGTGTGTGCCTTTTCCCAGGCTATAAGCTGCTTTAAACAGTGAAAAAAAGCCGGAATAAGGAAGAAATCAGCAAGAATCCATGCCGCGGGAGACGCAAAACAGACTGCGGTAAATCCGAATGCCGGTACTGCAAAGATTGCTATGGCAGTACGCGCAATCATTTCAAAAAGTCCGGAAAGTATGGCAAAACCGCTGAATCCCATCCCCTGAATCATAAATCTGAATATATTTACAATCGTAAGCGAAAAGAAGAACAGGCTGCTGATGACGGTCATCAGATGAGCCTGCCGTATTATTTCTGTTTCCGAAGGATCTACAAAAAGCGTACAGAGTGTATTTCCAAAAAAATACAGGATAAGAACTGCTGCTGCAGAATAGATGAAACCGATAACAGTGCTGACCAGTACACCTGATTTCAGCCTGTCGAATTTGCCCGCGCCGGCATTCTGCCCGCCGTATGTTGCCATCGTTATGCCAAGCGCATCAAATGGCGTGCAGAAAAACGACCGTATCTTTTCTCCGGCAGTAACAGAAGCTACTGCCGTTGACCCGAGAAAGTTTACGGAAGACTGCAGAATGACACTTCCAATTGCAGTTATTGAATACTGCAGCCCCATGGGAACTCCTACTCCGCACAGTGTTATGCAGTGATGCATCTCAAGCCGGCGGTCTTTTTTGGAAAGTGAAAGGATGGGGAACTTTTTCTTCATATAAACAAGACATGCTGCACCTGAAATGCCCTGTGAAAGAACTGTCGCCCATGCCGCTCCGCCTACACCCATGTGGAATGAAAGAATGAACAGCAGATCAAGTCCGATATTGAGGAACGACGATATTACGAGAAAAACGACAGGAGTGCGGCTGTCTCCGACTGCGCGGATAATACCTGCTGTCATGTTGTACAGGAAAATAAGGGGTATGCCGATAAAGATAACCCGGATATACTCTACTGCGCCGTCGATGATATCGGACGGCGTAAGCATCAGCACAAGCAGCGGTTTGCAGAAGACTACCGTTGCAACTGTCATAATGACTGCAATGCCGCCGGCAAGCATTTCTGCATTTGCGGTAAGCTGCCGCATGGAAACATACTCTTTTGCTCCAAATTTCTGTGCAACAGGAATGGAAAAACCGCTGCATATACCCATGACAAAACCAATAATCAGAAAGTTCACCGCGCCGGTGGAACCGACAGATGCAAGTGCTTCTACCCCCAGACATTTGCCTACGATGACTGTGTCAACGACATTATAAAACTGCTGGAATATATAGCCAAACAGAGCCGGAACCGAAAATCCAAGAATCAGTGAAAGCGGACGCCCTTCTGTAAGATCTTTTGTCATTGCGATAGAGAATATAGCAAAATAGCGCTTGGAGCAAGTAAGAAAATATATAAAAAAAGCAGTAAAAACCATTAGTTTTTACTGCTTTACTATTTTTGTGATACGGTTCTTTTTCAGGTTAATATTTTATATTGATCATCATTGCCTTCATCTTTAAAGACGATCATATCCTCTATTTTAAGATTTATCTTTTGTCCAAGTTTCAGATTATCAAATGTATGTGGATCTGATATTACACGGAGAATTGAACCGCCTAGATCTATTCTGCAGTCATTTTCGTTTCCAAGATAATACATGGTCTGTATTATACCGGATAGATCTGCCTGTTCTTGAACAATCTTTATATTTTCCGGTCTGAGCGTCAGAACGACATTTCCTGTCATGTCTCCTGTATATGGGACTTTCTGTGCTGTATCATGCAATTCGATATACTCATTTTTGACAGCACCTTTCAGGAAATTTGTCTTTCCTACAAAGTTGGCTACGAACTGGTTTACCGGGCTGCGGTAAATTTCAAGTGGTGTTCCAATCTGCTGTACTATACCGTTATTGATAAGAAATACACGGTCAGACATAGTCATGGCTTCAACCTGATCATGAGTTACATAGATAACAGTTATGCCGAGTTTTTTTTGAATTTCTTTAATTTCATATCTCATGCTTTCTCTGAGCTTTGCGTCAAGATTGGAAAGAGGTTCATCCAATAGAAGCAGTTTTGGTTCTGCAACAAGTGCCCGTCCAAGAGCTACACGCTGCTGCTGCCCTCCGGAAAGCTGGGATGGCATTCGCTCTTCATATTGACGCAAATGGACTACATCAAGAATAGCATCGACCTTTACCTTTATCTCATCTTTTTTCATTTTTTGTATTTTTAATGGATATGCAACATTGTCGAAAACATTCATATGAGGCCAGACTGCATACGTCTGAAAAACCATACCGATACCGCGCAGTTCTGGCGGTACGAATATGCCTTCTCCTGATACGACTCTTCCATCAATAGAAATGGTTCCGGATGTCGGTTTACGGAATCCTGCAATCATCCTGAGCAGTGTTGTCTTGCCACAGCCGGATGGTCCAAGCAGTGTTATGAATTCACCATCCTTTATCTCTGCGTTGAATTTATCTATTACAGTTTCATCATCATATACTTTTGTTACATCATGAATAGCAACCGTTGACATGTTTTTCCTCCGTGTCGTTATAATAAAACTTTGTCAGATTGAGAATCTGCCCTTTGTTAACTTATTAAGAATCGAATCAAGTACGATTACGATAAACAGAATGGCAGCTGCAAGAGCTGAAGCTGTCTGCTGGCTGTGATACGTCTGGTATGTAAACAAATCAACACCGAGGGTCTTTGTGTTTGTTGAATACAGTAATGTAGACATCGTAAGCTCATAAAAACACGGCATGAAGATGAGGAACCAGCCTGCAACAACAGAAGGACTGATGAGTGGCAGGATGATATCTTTTAATCTGCGGACCCATCCGGCACCTGAAATCTGTGCAGCTTCTTCAAGTGATGGGCTTATCTGCGTAAAAGCGGAAACAACTGTCCGCATACCCATCATCATATATTTAATCATGTACGCAATGACCATGATGGCAACGGTATTGTAGATATTAATACCAAACTTTCCTGTCATAGTCATAATGAGAGCAAGCGCAATGACGACACTTGGGGTACCGGAACCGACTGTAATCAGAAAATCTGGAATCTTGCGTCCTTTTGCTTCTGTCCGTTTAAGCAGCCATGCCATAATGATACTTACAAGCATGCCAAAGGTGGCAGCAGCTAATGCCATTGTAATGCTGTTCTTGAATGACTGTATGATTGATTTTCGTGAAAAGATGATTTTCCAGTATTTCCACGTAAGATTATGCGGAGCGAATGCATGTTTACCCATGTTTGTAGTGATAGATGTTGTAAGTATGGTCCAGAAAGGAATTACGACAACTATGACAGCGAACAAAGAAACCAGTATTGTAAGTGGAACACGCCATTTCCCCAGATCAATGATAGAAGGATGTGTTGATTTACCGGAGACGGTAATATATTCTTTTTTACCAACAACGAAGTTGGATATGTATAGAATTCCCAGTGCTACAACCATAAGGAAAACAGCAAGACAGATGGCGTGTGTAAGACCTTCTGCATTGCCAATCTGGACATAATCTACAATACGGGTTGTAACTGTATATATCTGGCCCGGAGCACCGATGATGGAGGGAATACCATATGCAGAAGCGGAAGCAACAAATACAAGAAGTGCTGCTGCAATGATGCTTGGTAAAGTCAGCGGAATAGTAATAGTAAACAGAGTCTTTAAGGGAGAAGCTCCTGAAATACGAGAAGCCTCTTCAAGAGACGGATCCATTTTTTCCATTGCGCGTGAAATCGTAATGAAAGCATACGGATAATAGAATGTTGTAAGAACCCAGACAATGCCACCCACACTATAAATGTTGAGAGGACATTTTGAAAGATGGAATATATTTTGAAGTACGACATTCATGGTACCGACGGTCGGATTAAGGAGACGCAGCCATGCCATTGCACCAACATATGGCGGAACCATGTATGTCATGACAAAAATAGTTCTGAATAGTTTTTTCCCATACAGATTAGTTCGGCCTACAAGCCATGCAAGAGGGAAAGAAAGAACAACACCAAATATCATGGTAAGAGTTGCTGTTATAAGTGTTGTTTTTAAACATGTCCAGTTTAAAGCATAAGTGTAGATGCTTTTAAAACCGGAAACAGAGAAATGTCCGTCAATATAAACTGAACGGAAAATGAGATATAGTAATGGCAGAACCTGGAATATAAGAAGGAAGCTTACTATACAGAAAATGATTATCCATTTGAAGTCAAAATAGAATTTCTGTTTTCCTTCAGAAGATTGCTGATTCATTGATCGGCTCCTGTAAACATGTAATACAAAAAGAAACGGCAGATAGAACGGGATGTTGTATCTGCCGTTAAAACTGTTTATTTTGATTTTTTTATTGTTACGTTTTCTTCAAACATTGTGCGGATGGAATCGCGCTGCTTATAGCATTTTTCCCAGTCGATATTGATTGTTTTTGCAAACATCTTGTCGTTTGGAAGTGAATCAAACGGAACAAAATCTGTATCCTTACGTACAGCATGCATCCAGCCTGCAACGATGCATTTCTGTCCTTTCTTTGAGAGGAACCAGTCTGTAAGAGCTTCACATGCAGCTGTATTTTTATGACTGCTCCATTTTTCATTTACGGTCATGATTGTTGACGGAATGCAGAGAACTCCGTCTTCCGGATAGATAACAGCAAGTTTCGATCCTTCTTCCTGCCGTTTTTTGAGTACAGACTCCTCAAGAATCATAACTTCCTTGCACTCACCTGTTTCAAGTTTTGTAAGGGCTACAGATCCGGATTCGATAGCAACTTTCTGCTGTCCAAGAGCTTTAAAATAATCTTTTCCGTATTTGTCCAGAAGACCGACAACGGATGCCATTGCAGTTCCGGATGTAAGCGGATTGGACATTGAACAGTATCCTTTTAGACGCGGGTCAGTTGCAAAATCTTTTAATGTAACAGGAATATCATTTTTGGAGTACTTTTCCGGATTATATGCAAGAACCATTGAACAGATCCGTACCGGGTACCAGTACCCATCTGCGTCATAGGCGAAAGAAAGATTTGCAGCTTCCGGTGTTTTGTACTGGTGAAGAATACCTGCATCTTTCAGCTCAAGAGAATATGCCGGCTCTGCAACCATCAGCATGTCACAGCCAAGTTTTCCGCTGTCCTTTTCAGCAGCTATTTTTGCCTGAATCGTTCCAGTTCCGCCATAGAAAAACTCGACATCGCAGTCAGGAAATTCCTTTTCCAGTTCTGCATCAATCATATCGATGATGTCCTGATACATCGATGTGTAGATAACGACTTTACCGGTAATTTTCTTTCCGGTTCCTGCTGCCGCAGGTGCTGTTTCTTTTGTTCCAGTGGCAAACATGCAGGCCCCTGTCAGTATCAGAGCCAGACCAGCAACCAACTTTTTCATGTGTTCCTCCTAAAAAATTTGGCAATTCAATTCTTATAAAGTATACTAGAGAAACGAAGGATTTGAAGTGTTTGTAAAATTAATTAAGTTTCGTAACTTTTGTAAAGGCAGCAGAAAAAGCTTTTTTTTCCAGATATTCCTTATCAATACAATAGTTTCGATATTTGCACTTAGTATTGTCATAGCCATTACTCTTCTGTCAAGCTTAAGACATACCAAGGAAATACTTGTTTCAAACTGCGAAAATATGGCGACAAGTCTTGCTGAAAATTATGTTGTTTATGATTCACTTGTTTCAAAACGTGCAACAAACCGGCTGCTTACATATCTGGACAGTATCCTTGCGAATTCATCAACAATAGACAGCATTACTATTATAGATATCAATAGAATATGTCTATATCATTATGACCGTGCTGTAACGGGTACTGAAATACCAATTCTTCCTGATGGGAAAAATGAAGTACAATTTGCAACGATGGCAATTGGCACAGACGAACATAAAAAGCCCATAACACAGATGTGTGCTTTTGTACCAATTTTGAATGGAAGTGGAAGCGTATTTGGGTATGCCATTGTAGGTATTTTTACCAGTACACTGAAAAAATTAAACAGATCATACATCAGCCATTTTTTACTTATTGTTACTGTTGCGATGATAACTGCATTTTCTACATCATATTATATTGTTACCAGAATACGAAATAGTCTGATGGGATATGAACCGGAATCATTTGCAGATCTGCTGATACGGCGTAATGAAGTACTGGATAATCTTGAGGAGGGGCTGCTTGCTGTAGATATTTCCGGAAAAGTAACTGTATGCACTCAGACTGCCTGTAAACTGTATAATCTGCCACCGCACAATTATGAGGGCAGGGATATAAGGGAATTGGGAATTTGTAATGAACTGCTGGACATATTACAGACAAAAACACCTGTATACAATCTGCAGCAGTCAAGCGGCAAGAATAACCTGCTGACAGATCTTGTTCCTATGAAAGAGAAATCTAAAATGACAGGAGCTGTAGCCATAATACGGGATCATACGGCATATACGAATATGGCAGAAGAACTTACCGGTTTTAGATTTGTCGTAGAGGCTCTGCGTTCCAATATGCATAATTTTAAAAATGAACTGCATGTTATTCTTGGAATGCTGCAGCTTGGCGAAACGAAACTCGCGATTGATTATATAACCCGGTTTAATTCAATACAGACTTCACAGAGCTGTATTTTGAAGAATATCCAGAATAAAACAATTGCGGCCCTCATCTTAGGTAAAACAAATGAAGCGAAAGAACAGGGAGTTGATTTGTTTGTTGATGAATCAAGCATACTGCAGAGACATAATCCATATCTTAATGTTTCTCAGCTGACCGTCCTTTTGGGAAATATTCTTGAAAATTCTATTGAGGCAACAAAGACAAGAAACGATGGCGGAGAAATCCGATTATATATAAAATCAGGTAATGACTGCATAAAGATAAATGTTGATGATAATGGCTGCGGTATTCCAAATGAAATACAGGACAGATTGTTTACCCGGGGTTTTACAACAAAGTCTGAAAATTCCCAGAACCATGGTATCGGTTTGTACACTGTTAATGAGATAGTAAAAGAACGGGAAGGTATTATACAGATTGACAGTTCTCCTGGAGAAGGTACTTCTGTATCGATACAAATAGTAAAAAGACGTGCTGGATATGAGCATGTAATTGTAAAGGATGAGGCTTCATAGTATGACATTGGCACTTGTTATTGAAGATGATCCCATGGTCCGTGAAATCAATAAACGGTATCTTGAAAAAGATGGGCGGATAGACTGCATTCAGACGTTCTCTAATGGTATAGAAGCATTACAGTATCTGCAAGATTCGGCTGTTTCTCTTATTCTGCTTGATGTGTATATGCCGAAAATGAATGGATTTGATTTTTTGAAGAAGATACGGATGCAGTGCAGTTCTGCCGACGTGATAATCGTAACAGCTGCCAATGATTTTACGAGTATGGAAAAAGCTTTACAGTTTGGCGCTTTGGACTACTTGGTAAAACCGTTTGAATATGAGCGTTTTCAGCATGCTCTTGATAAGTTTTTTGCAAAACAGGCAATGCACGAAAAAATGGGAAAATCTTTGTCTCAGAAAGAGGCGGATGAATTATTCTGCTCACAGGAATGTTTTACAGCGCATGATGATATGAAAGGAATACAGCAGAGGACCCTTGAGGTAATAAAAACATTCCTGACGAAGAATAATGGCAGAAAATTTTCAGGCAGCGAACTTGCAAAGCAAATAGGTCTGTCTCGTGTAACTGTACATAAATATCTTAATTATCTGGAGACAAAGAAAGAATTAAAGAGCGAAATCGACTATGAAACTGACGGCCGCCCGAGATTGCTTTATTTTATGACCTGATTATACATACTTGCACAAACCGGTAAACAGTGCATAAAATAACATCGCTCTGATTATGGAGGGTAAAAATGTCATTAATGGATACACTTGCAAATGCCGGCAAAGCAGCATCTGCTATGCAGTCTGCAGGCAAACTTATTGCCGCCGCTGCACCGCTTATTGAAAAAGCCAAAGAGCTCAAAGCTTCTCACCCGGAGATTTTTGAACGCATCACAAAAGATGTCGAGAAATTCAAGACAATGCATCCTGTCGTTTCAACAGCTGCAACAGCACTGGAAAAACAGCTGCTGGAAAAAATACCGGCACTGACTTCAAGCTGCGAATCGGTTGCTGCCGGCGGAAGCACAACATCACTGCTGAGCCAGCTGGGTTCTGTAGAAGGACTTATCTCCAAGCTTGGTGCACTGAAATAACTGAAAGCAGCTGCTGAAACTGCAGCAGCATGCGCAGCCCCGTTCTGTACCGTAATGAAGCCAGCTTCATGCCCGGTATATGGACGGGGCTTTTTTTATGACAGCTGTTCTATCAAAGTACCGGAACTTATTCTAAAAAAATTAGAACAAATACCGTACGCAGGGGCCTTAAAAATAAGTAGTATATTATATGTAGATATTTTATATGCTGTAAGGAGGCAGAATTGGGATTTTTTATCTACACTAAGAAGAACACGCTGAAACATGTAAAGGCACCGTATGTATTCCGTGTAAAACCATCCGGAGTGCTTGGTATGAACGATCTTCTCCGGGAAATCGGCAGGGGAAACACGACTATTACGGAGGTCGATGCATCCGGCTGTTTAAAGCTTGAACGGGATATCATTGCAAAATATCTGGCTGCTGGCAATAAAGTGGTAACCGAGTGGTGTTCTCTGTATGTGACTGCATCGGGAACAGCACAGCATGATGATGAAGAATTTTCACCGGATGGTCTTGGAAAAAATCACCGCTTTGATATCCATGTTCAGCTGAACAGCGATTTCAGGAGGAAAGTTCTGCGGGAAATGCAGTGGTACCGCAAGGAGAATTTTGAAGAAACATATCCTGTCATTACTGATGTTGTTACGGTTCATTCGGATATCCCGCTGCAGGCAAAACAGGGGGATATGATCCGGCTGGAGGGAAGGCGTATGGCATTTGATTATTCCGATGAACGGTATGGTGTTTTTTTTGCTGATCCGGAAACGGGAAATGCAGTCCGTTCGGATTACATGCCGGTAAATGACAATACGCTTACTATTGCAAGAATTCCCGATTCTCTTCCTGATGGAAACTATGGCATAGAAATCCGTACGGCAAAGAATGGAAGTGATAGTTTCTGGAAAAAAACATACGAATACCGGTATGTCATAAAAAAGGAATGAATATTATGCAATGGTACGGAAACTCCATTGGAGTTTCCGACAGAGTCCTGAGGAGTATATGACAGAGTCCTTAGGACTCAATTGGGAAGTCCTTAGGACTCAGACGGTAAGTCCTAAGGACTTAGCTGACTAGTCCATAGGACTTTCTGTGTTCCAGGCTTTCCCGGTATTTTTGCCCAGTGAGTAATATCTGGTATCCATTTGACTTAGTATCAGCGGGGTAAATTTTGTAAAATCGATTCTGCCGTCAGTCAGTGCTGTTTCGTCTGCATATATGCTGACAATATCCCCAATGAAAGTTTCGTTCATGCCGTTTTTATCGATATGGTGCAGTCTGCACTCTACATTCAATCCGCATTCTGTAATCATGGGCGCACCGGTTTTATCAGTGAAAACAGAAAATATATTTGATTTATTTATTCTTGCACCGGAAACTGTACCGCAGTAATCTGCTTTGGAAATATCTTTTGAGAACGGAAAACAGACACTGAACACACCGGTTTCATGGATGTTTGTACTGGTCAGATGTTTACCCAGTGTGATTGCAATGCGGGGCGGAGTGTGGCTGACCATACTGATCCATGCAGCTGTCATGAAATTATCTATGTCGTCTTTTCTGGTACCAATCAGCGCGACAGGCATAGGATAATTTACAATACCAGTTCCTATATTGATTTGCATATGTTTCTCCCGGATTAAGATATCCATATAATTTCATATCTTTTCATAGTGAACACGTTCCTGATTCCAGCGCTCAATAAAATGATTGGCATTTTCATCTTTCGGATATCCGGCTGCAATGACCGCGAACGGTTTGAGATTTTCCGGCAGTGAAAACAGAGCTCTTACTGCACTGATACGGTCTGCCAGCGGATGAACACCAAGCCAGACTGCACCAAGATTCTGATTTACTGCTTCCAGTAAAATATTCTCTGCTGCGGCACCAAGATCCTGCTCCCAGTTTTCAGAAAATTTCATACGGTCTGTATTGCCTAAAAGGATAATTGCAAGCGGTGCTTTCGCGATGGGACCGGCATACGGACTCATCCGGGAAAGCTGTATCAGAGTATCCCGGTCCTGTACTACAAGAAATTCAGATTCCTGCTGGTTCCCGGCTGATGGAGCCTGCATTGCAGCTTTCAGCAGCAGTTCAATCTTTTCTGGTTCGATTTTTCTTTCCTGATATGTGCGCACACTGCGCCGCATAAGAATTATATTCATTTGAAACTTCCTTTTTATTTACCAGCGGTTTTCATGTACCATAGCTGTATCATATCTGTCTGCAGCTTCAAGAGGTTTTTCCGGCCAGCCAATTGGAAGTACGGCATACGGAATGATGTTTTCAGGAAGTGAGAGTATTTTACGGACATGGGCTGCACGGTCTTCCATTGGATAAGCAGCATAGTACACGGAGCCGAGGCCTTTGTCAGCTGCCTCTATAAGGATATTCTCAACAGCAGCAGTGCAGTCGATTATATTGAGAGCACCTTTCATCATATCTTTGTTTATATCTCCGCATACGACAATAGCAGCCTGTGCATCTTTTACAGCCTGCGTATATTTATCCATGACCAGGCTGGCAAGGATTGTTCTGTCTGTAACAAGAACAAACTGCCATGGCCGGGTATTATTTGCAGTTGGGGCGCTCATGCCTGCATGCAGCAGGTCATGAAGGTCTTCACGTGAAACAGGACGGTCTGTGTACTTGCGGATACTTCTGCGGTTAAAAATTGCATTCATTTTTTTCTCCTATTATTTGTTCAATTTGTCTATTATAAATGATACATTTTCAGCAAAACGGCGGATAGTTTTCATTCCTTCTTCATCCTTAACGGCTTGCCCTGGGGCCTGACCGAATACAATATTCCAGTAGGTTGATCCGGGAACTATCATGTCATTTGAAAGATAAAACATCATCATTTCCTGAATTGCAGAGGTGCTGCCTCCCCGGCGTGCTATGGCAATAGGACCGCCGACTTTATGTGAGAGGAAATTTTCCTGCTGCATTGAAGCCATAGCAATGCGCTGGAGTGCTGTCATCAGCTGGGCACGTACGGTTCCCCAGTAAACGGGGCCGCCGACAATCAGTCCTTCGGCTTCTTTGATTTTTGCAATTACAGATTCAAAACCGTCATCACCACTGGAAAAATCCATTGCATCATGCAAAGGTGTTTCTGCAAGAGAAATAACTTCTGTTTGTATACCAGCTGATTCAATGACTTTTGCGCATTCCTGCAGCACCTGCATGGTGTTTCCCTGTGTATTTGGGCTTCCACTGAGTAAAATTACGCGGGACATTAAAAAAACCTCCATCTGTTTTTGTTCAATTTTGAATTCAAAGTTGAACTATATGTTCAAAAAAAACTGTCAGTTTTTCAACGGACAGTTTTTCAGTTAAAATTTTCGATAGCACGAACCATAAGGTCGGCAAATTTCTGCTGTTCATCTGCTGTAAATGTGCCAAATATCTTATTACGTAATTCATCGGAAATGCGGGTAAAATCATCACGGAAGGCAAGAGCCTTTTCTGTCGCCTGCACATATGTACAGCGCGCATCAGTTGGACAGCTTTCCTTTCTCAGGTATCCGAGTTTTACCAGACGGTTTATGCTCTCTGTAATAGTAGGTTTCTGCTTACAAAGAGAATCATAGATTGTCTTTATCTGTACTTTGCCATCATTTTTGTAGACGACGGAAAGTACGGAACCATAACTCGGTACCAGATCATCGTGCCCGCAGTCTTTCAGTTCATCACGCAGAAACTCGTTTATTTTTGTGCGCAATTGTGACGTGTAGGTGGCGGCACTTGCAGGATTTGCATTCATATGTACAGGAAAATACTTCAACTTTGAACTTTTGTCAAGACAGAACTTACTTTCCCGAAATCAGAAATTGAAATTGTCCGGATCCGGTCCGACCCGCATCCCGATATCCAGTGACTGTATCTGCGCCATGTCTTCTGCAGTCAGTTCAAAATCGAATAGCTGACTGTTGGAAATGATGCGGTCACGGTGTACTGATTTTGGTATTACCGCTACACCGCGCTGGATATCCCACCGCAGTACAATCTGTGCGGGAGTACGGCTGTATTTTTCAGCCAGCTTCTGCAGGGCAGGGTGGCTTAACAGCGGTACGCGAGGACCGCCCAGCGGACTCCATACACCAACTGCGATTCCTGTTTTCTGACAGGAATCAATCAGATCCTGATTGTTCATAAGCGGATGTGATTCAATCTGGTTCAGCATTGGCCGTATGCCGGTTTTCTGGATTAAATCGTTCAGATGATGTATATGGAAATTGCTGACACCGACAGCACGGATGAGTTTCTGACCGTACAGCTGGTTCAGTTCCTCCCATGCTTCTTCTTTGCCTTCAACCGGCCAGTGTATCAGACAGAGATCAAGATAATCCGTACCAAGATTTTCCAGCGTCTGATAGAATGCCTCTACTGTCTGACCGCTCCTGATGCTGCTGTTCCAGATTTTACCGGTAATGAATACGTCCTTCCGTACGATACCGCTTTTTCGCAGCGCGCTGCCGACGCTGCTTTCATTCCCGTAGACAGCTGCGGTATCGAAATGCCGGTATCCCGCTTCCAGAGCCCACAGAACTGCCTGCTCTGTCTGTTTTCCGTCTTCTGCGCCGAAAACACCCAGTCCAAGCTGAGGTATACTGACGCCATTGGATAATATCAGATGTGCCTGTCTGTTCATTTTATGATTGCCATTCCTTCATAGCCTTTTTCAGGCCGTGAATTCAAAATACGGGCTGGTATCTTTGCCATGCCTTTTTCCAGCATGCTGACCAGAGCATCTTTATCATCAGGGAGCATTCCTGTGACAGGAATGACATTTGATGTATGCAGCCCGTAAAAGACAGTTCCGTCGAGTTCAAGTCTTTTCAGCATTTCCAGTTCTTCTGAAAGGTTCTGGCCCAGCGTGTTTTCTGTGAACTTCCCCGCTTTCAGTTCGTCATGGAGCGGGCTGCCCTGATCGATGTGCAGTGTGGCGATGAAAATCAGATACGGCTTGACTTCATTAAGAAACGCCGCATCTGCGTCGGCATTTTCTTTCCATTTTTCCGAACCCGCTGCACCAAGTATGATGTTGGCGCTGAATGCAATTCCTGCCGCATTCAGGCGTTTGAGCTGTGTACGCGCTTCTTCCAGCGAGAAACCTTTGTTGAGATGGTGAAGGACTTCATCCATACCTGACTCAATGCCGATATTCAGTTCGTTGATCCTGAGTGCACGGAGTCTGCGCAGTTCTTCATCGGTTTTCCCGATGATGTTCTTGACGGATGCGTACATGGCGATTGTATCCACCTCGGGGAAAATCATGGTAATCTTCTGTGCAATTGCCTCGAGTTTACCGGCATCAAGAACGAACGGGTCGGCTCCTGTCAGAAAAATCCGCTTAACAGAACGGTATTCTTTCCGTGCTTCCTGCAGATCTTTTTCAATCTGCTTCATCGGAGCCATGCGGAACTGTGTACCGTGATACATCGTGCAGAAAGTGCAGGCATTGTGGCTGCAGCCGGATGTAACTTCCACCAGCAGAGAATTTGCCTCGAATGGCGGACGAAAAACAGGTTCTGTATATGTCATTGCTTTACTCCTGTAGATAAAATACGATAATACCGAATATAAAGCAAGTAAAAAGTAATAATTTACGATAATATCGTATTAAACAGCAACAGGAGCAGATATGTTTAATTAGAGGATGTCAAGCTTGAGTTCTTTCAATGCAGACTGGTATGCAGACCATACCTGTTCCATTTTATCTGCGGTAAACCGGCAGCTGGGACCGGAAAGTGCTACACAGCCGAGCATTGTACCGCTTGCATAGAATGGTGCCGCAAAACAGTTCAGTCCGGTCTGTACGCCTTCGATATCCAATGCATACCTGAATTCCGGACCGGCACCGGCGTAGACTTTTGCCACAGCAGAATTGTCCGGAAGATCTATGAACTGATTCTGGTCAGGTACAACTTTAAGCGGTTGCCGCGAAAGTACGACATCGTAGTAGTAATAGCGTTTACCCATGCGGATTTCAAAATATGCGGTTTCATCAGTTTTCTGTACCAGCTCAGTCAGCAGTGCATGAATCTTTTCTGCCATTCCTGAATTTCTGTTATAGCAGAGACCGATTTTCAGACTGGTCAATCCCAGATTGTATTCCATGTCTCCTCGTCCCCGGGCGAGATAGCCACAGTGTTCGAGTGTCTGCAGAAGACCAAACGTGGTAGAAGGTTTGAGCCCGGCATACCTGCTGATGTCGCCAAGTCTGGCACTGCCGTGATCTGCTACATAGGATAACATGCCCAGTGCGCGTTCCACAGACTGTATGTATTTTTTATCTTCTCCGTTTTCTTTCATGACATATCTCCTGTATGGCGTATTCAGCATAACACATAAAGCCGCGGCAGGGAAAGACAATGCAGAAAAGGGTTGGGGAAAATAATTGAAAAGCGGACAAACCTGGTATAATTAATGTTGTAAAAACGGACAAATCTGCTATAATTAATGTTGTAAAAACGGACAAGTACAATGCTGAAACGGAAGATAGATGAATTTCTGGAAACATATTTTATGCATCAGGACTCTAAGGCTCTGCTTCTAACAGGGGCACGCCAGACAGGAAAGACTTATTCTGTCAGAGCATTTGGAAAAACGCATTTTGAATCATTTGTTGAGATTAATTTCCTTGAAAACACTGCTGCACGTTCACTTTTTGAGAACGCACAGGATACCAGCGGTATACTGCTTCGCCTTTCTGCAGTGGCCGATAAAACGCTTATAAAAGGGAAAACACTGATATTCTTTGACGAAGTACAGGAATGTCCTGAGATAGTAACAGCTGTTAAATTTCTTGTCGAAGAAGGAAGCTACCGGTATATTCTGAGCGGTTCGCTGCTCGGAGTGACTTTAAATGATGTACGGTCAATTCCGGTGGGGTACATGGATATCAAACAGCTGTTTCCGCTTGATTTTGAAGAATTCTGCACTGCATGCGGTGTTTCCGGTACGGTTCTTGCCGCACTTGAAAAGTGTTTTACAGCAAAAGAGAAAGTCGATGATATTGTCCATGCAAAGATGATGGAACTGTTCAGACTGTATCTG
>Ga0183095_11473_pt1 | contig 17064 bp, 13 predicted proteins | sample BioMet4_FD_130346 | JGI IMG/M metagenome (GOLD analysis project Ga0183095, IMG submission 130346) | Microbial communities from bioreactor (seeded with sewage sludge) at LBNL, California, USA - Biofuel metagenome 4 (v2) (version 3) | ecosystem: Engineered > Bioreactor > Anaerobic > Unclassified ...
GGCGCTGAACTTGGAAAGCTGCGCCGTCGGGTAGGAGCCGGCGATGTCGGAGGACGTGTAGCCCAGCAGGCGCAGGGCGACCGTTGCGGCCTCCTCGAGCGTGATGGGGTTGCCCGGCCGGAAGGTGCCGTTCGCGTAGCCGATGAACCACGAGTTGTCCACGCAGACCTTGATATAGCCCACGGCCCAGTTGGTCGACTTGACGTCCCTGAACAGCGAGTAGCCCGTGCTGCCGCCGACGGTGTCCTTGTAGCTGGACGCCGAGACGAGCATCTTGCAGAATTCCGCGCGGGTCACGTTGTTTGAGAGATTCAGATTGCCGTGCGCGTCGCCGGTGATGATGCCGAGCGCGCGGACCATCGACACGGCGTCCACCGTATCCGCGTCCGCCGCGGCCGCCGGGAGGGCGAGGAGCCCCGCGAGCAGCGCGAGCGTCAGGAAAAGCGCAATCGCTTTTTTCATCTTATATCCTCCTATTCATAGCGCAGCGCGTCGATCGGGTTGAGCTGCGCCGCCTTTTTCGCCGGCAGATAGCCGAAGAGCACGCCGATGCCCGCGGAGATGCCGAAGGCCATCAGCACGGAGTTGGCGCTGGGCGCCACGGTGATGTCGACCGAGAGCATATTCGTCGCGATGATCGTGGCGATCGAGGAGAGGCCGTAGCCCACCGCGATGCCGAGGATGCCGCCCAGCATGCTGGTCACGGCCGCTTCTATGACGAACTGGCTCTTGATCCAGCGTTCCTTCGCCCCGAGCGCCTTGCGGATGCCGATTTCCCGCGTCCGCTCGGAGACGGAGACGAGCATGATGTTCATGATGCCGATGCCGCCGACCACCAGCGAGATCGCGGCGATCGCGGCGAGGATGGTGATGACCACGTTGACCATCTTGGTCATCGTGTCGAGCATCTCGGCCATGCTGGTGACGGTGTAGGCGTCCTCGTCGGCGAAGATCTTGTAGAGCGCGTCCTCGACGGCCGTCTTGCCCTTGTCGGCGGTGTCCACGTCCTTGACCGTGATCGTATAGCTGGACATGAAGCCGGTGTAGGAGAGGCGCGACGCCGTCGTGTACGGAATGTAGATCGCGTCGTCGGTGCTGCTCTCCTCGCTGTCGGCCTTCTCCTGGAGAACGCCGACCACGGTGAACTGGTTGCCGCCGAGCTTGAACGTCTGGCCGACGCCGTTGCCGCTGAAATACGTCTCGTTGACGTAGCTGCCGATCACGCAGACCTTTTTGCGGTTATATATGTCGACGTACTCGAGGCCGCGGCCGGTGGTCACGCTGTAGTCCTTGATCTTCAGATAGTCCTCGCTGACGCCGGTGACGCTCGTGGTGGTGGAGGTCTCGCTGCCGAATTTCACCGACGTGTTCATGGAGACCGTCGGGGAGATCAGGTCAAGATATTCCGGGTTGTCCGCCACGATCTGATACATCTGATCCGCCGTGACGGTGCGCGAGCTGCCGCGGCCGCGGATGGAGACGGTCAGCGTGTTGATGCCGAGGCTCTCGAAGCTCTCGGTCATGTAGTTTTCCATGCCGTTGCCGAGGCCGACGATGACCATGACCGCCGCGATGCCGATGATGATGCCCAGCATCGTCAGGAACGAGCGCATTTTGCTCGACCAGATGTTGGAGAACGCCATCTTCAGGGATTCCCAGAGCTTCACGTGGCCGCGCCCCCTTCCCCGGGCACCTGCGCCACCGGTATGCCGGCGTGCACGAACGCCCTCGGATCGGTGGACGGCCCGTCGTAGACCACGCAGCCGTCCTCCAGACGGATGATGCGGTGCGCGGTGGCGGCGATGGAGTTGTCGTGCGTGATGAGCACGACGGTGTTCCCCTGCCGGTTGAGGTCCTGGAGAATGCCGAGCACCTCGCGGCCGGTGTGGGAGTCCAGCGCGCCGGTGGGCTCGTCGGCCAGGATGACCGACGGATTGCCCACGAGGGCGCGCGCGATCGAGACGCGCTGCTGCTGGCCGCCGGAGAGCTGGTTGGGGCGGTTTTTCAGCTTATCGCTCAGCCCCACCCTCGCAAGCGCCTCCGCCGCCCGCTCCTTCCGCTCGTGGGCCCCAAGGCCCGCGTACATCAGCGGGACCTCGACGTTCTCGAGCAGGTTGAGCTTCGGCAGCAGGTTGTACTGCTGAAAGATGAAGCCCAGCATCCGGTTGCGGATTTCGGCGAGCTTGTTCTTGTTCATGCCGCCCACGTCCTGGCCGTCGAGCAGGTACTGCCCCTCGGTCGGCACGTCCAGGCAGCCGATGATGTTCATGCAGGTGGACTTGCCGGAGCCGGACTGGCCGACGATCGCGACAAATTCGCCCCGCTCGATTCTCATGGAGATCTTGTTCGCCGCGATCACCACGCTGTCGCCCATATGGTATATTTTCGAGACCTCGCGGAATTCAATCAGAGAAGCCATCAGTTGCCTCCCGGCCCGCCGTTGGGCGCCCCGCCGCCGCTGGGCATCCCGCCGCCGCCGCTGGGCATCCCGCCGCCGCCGGCCGCCTGGCTGCCGCCGGTCATGCCGAACAGGCCGCCGGTCTGCTGCGTGGTGGAGGAGGAGGCCGCGTTGGGATCGACGTAGGCGATGCTGTCGCCCTCGCTCAGGCCGGATTTGACCTCGATGTAGTCGTCGTCGCTCACGCCGAGCGTGACTTCGACGTATTCATAGCCCGCGGGCGCATCCGACGGCGTCGTCGCCGTCGTTCCGGAGGACGACGACGCGGCGGTCGTTTCGCCCGACGAGGTCCCGGCGGATTTCGCATCGCCGGAGGCGCTCTGCGTCTCGTTCGAGGCGCTCTGCGTGTCGCCCGAGCCGGACGGCGCGCTCATATTGCCCGACGGCGCCGAGCCGCCGGAAGGCGGCGTGCCCATGCTGCCGGAGGGCGCGGAGCCCTTGTCGGCGGAGGAAGCCGCATTGGTGTCGGCGGAGGCGGAAACGGCCGAGGTCTCGTTCCCGGCGGCGCTTTCGGTTTCGCCGGAGGCGGCCGCGGTATCGGTGCCGGAGGCTCTCTTGACCAGCACCAGGTTGCCGCGGGACACCGCGGAGACCGGCACGGCGATCACGTCGTCGCTCTCGCTCAGGATGATCTCCGCGTCGATGTTCATGCCGGGAAGCAGGCCGTCGGTATCGGTGATCTTGACGGTCACGGGGTAGGAGGTGACGGAGTTGCTCGTCGTGCCGCTGACGCTGACCTTCGTGACGGTGCCCTCGAAGGTCTTGCCGGAGACGGCGTCGGCCGTGATATCCACGGTCTGTCCGACCGCGACGTTGCTGATGTCGAGCTCGTCGATGTTCATGGTGAAGGTCAGGTAGCTCAGGTCGTAGATGACGCAGAGCGTCTTGCCGGACTCGTAGCTGTCGCCCTTCTTGTATTCCTTGTCGATGATCGTGCCGTCGATCGGCGAGGTGATGGTGTAATTGTCAAGGGTGTCGTTCTGGTTGTCGAGGGAGAGCTGCGCGTCCTCCACGGCGTTTTTCGCGCTGTCGACCGCGTCGGAGAGCGAGTCGCTCGTCATCGTCAGGATCGTCTGATTTTTCGAGACGGTGTCGCCCTCGGAGACGTTGATGGCCGCGACGGTGCCGTTGACGGAGGCGGTGACCGTCTTTTCGGCCTTGTATTCAAACGTGCCGTCCTGCGCGCAGGCGGAGGTGCCCACGGTCGCGGTGGCGGTGCTGGTGTTCGTGATGGCGCCGGGGTTCGCGACCTCGATGGTCACCTTGCGGACGATCCGGTTGCCCGAGAGCACCTCGTCGGAGGCGGAGACCGCGGTCACGGTGCCCGCGATCGTCTCGAACGAGCCGTCGAGCGTCACGGTCGCGGCCTCGCCGGCGTAGAAGGTCTGCGCCTCGTCGGTCGGGAAGTACAGCTTGACGTCCATTTTGCTGCTGTCGCGGACGGTCGCGACGGTCGTTCCGGCGTTGACGTCGTCGCCGACCGACACCGCGAGGTCGACAACCTCGCCGGAGGCCGTGGACTTGACGTTCAGGTCGGAGAGGTTCTCCTGCGCGCGCTCGTAGGATTTCTCGGCCTGCGACAGCGAGTTCTTCGCCTTGGTCAGGCTGGTCGAGGCGTCGGAGCTGTCGATCGTATAGAGGACGTCGTCCTTGGAGACGGTGTCGCCCTCGTCGAAATCGGCCGTGAGCACCTCGCCCTCGACGAGCGAGGTGACGGTATAGGAATCCGCCGGCTCCAGCGTGCCGGATGCCGTCAGCTTGTTGACGATGTCGTGCTTGGAGACCGTCTCCTCCACATAGGTGGAGGTCGCGGTCTTTTTGGAAGCCAGGTACTTGGGCAGGTAAATTCGGACGGCCACGCCGAGGAGAGCCAGAATCACGAGAAAAACGATCAGTTTCGTGTGCTTCTTTTTCTTCGGCTTCGGCGCGGGCGACGCCTCTGTCGCGACGGCTGCTTCCGCCGCGTCCTTCTTTCCGTTCAAACGCATGTTGATCGGTCCTTTCTCCGAGTATCCCTCTGCTTCCGGGACAACGGACTCAAAATTCACGTACCTAAAATACCATATACGAATGGCATTTTTTATCAACAAAGTATGAACAACTTTAAAACCTTATGTTGCCAAATTGTAAATCCGGCTTTACTTCCCCCCATTCGAGGCGATATAATGAATTTATTCGAATATTTTGGATAACAGACCGAGGAGGAAGCCCCATGAATGGAAAAGAACGCTGTCTCGCCGTGCTGCGCGGCGAGACCCCGGACCGCGTGCCGCTGTTCCCGCTGATGATGTTTTTCGCGGCCGGCCGCGCCGGCATCTCCTATTCCCGCTTTTCGACGGACGCGGCAGCCCTGGCCGACGCGCAGCTCAACCTGTTCGAAAATTACGGCGTCGACGCGATCACCGCCTGCAGCGACTCCTACCGCATCAGCGCCGACCTCGGCGGGGAGATCGTCCTGCCGGACGGCGACGGCACGCCGTATCTCGCGCGCCCGCTCGTCGCCTGCGAGGCCGATCTCGACCGCCTGAACCTGCACCCCGATCCCGTGAAAAAGGGCTCCCGCATGGCCCAGCGCGTGGACTCCGTCGCGCAGATGGCCCGCGCCGCCGGGCGCGAGGCGCTGGTCGTCGGCTGGGTGGAGATGCCGTTCGCCGAGGTGTGCGAGTGGTTCGGCCTGCAGCAGTGCCTGACGGAGCTGTTCGACGAGCCGGAGCTCGTGCATCGGGCGCTGGAGGCGGCGGCGGCCATGGAGATCGACTACGCCGCCGCGCAGCTTGAGGCGGGCGCGGACATGATCGGCTGCGGCGACGCCGCCGCGAGCCTGCTCTCCCCCGCGCTCTACGAGGAGTTCGCCTATCCCTACGAAAAGGCCGTGACCGATGGGATTCACCGCCTCGGCGGCCTCGTGAAGCTCCACATCTGCGGCGACTCCACGCATCTTCTGCCGCGGCTGCCGCAGGTCGGCGCGGATCTCAACAACGTCGACCACATGGTCGATCTCGCGGCGGCGCGGGACGCCTACACGGCCGCCGGCCTCGCGTTCAAGGGCAACGTCGACCCGCTCGCCGGGCTGCGCAGCGCCGCGCCCGAGCAGGCGCGCGAGGCGGCGGCGAAGTGCGTCGGGCTCTGCCGAGGAACGCGCTACATGCTCTCGTGCGGCTGCGAGATCCCGAAGGACACGCCCGACGAGTCCTACTGGGCCTTCGCGGAGGCCGCCGGCGTCCGCCGGAGATGAATTTGCCCGCCCGCCTCTTGTTATTTGGGGGATTTTCCTGTATACTAAATGATTGAAATGAACCGAGGAAAGGATCTTTTCTATGAAATTAGGTATCGTCGGCCTGCCGAACGTCGGAAAATCCACGCTGTTCAACGCGATCACGAACGCGGGCGCGGAGGCGGCCAATTATCCCTTCTGCACGATCGACCCGAACGTCGGCGTGGTGACCGTGCCGGACAAGCGGCTCGAGTGGCTGCGCGACGTGCACCAGCCGAAGAAATTCACGCCCGCCGTCATCGAATTCGTCGATATCGCCGGGCTCGTCAAGGGCGCGTCGAAGGGCGAGGGTCTGGGCAACAAGTTCCTCTCCCACATCCGCTCCACCGACGCCATCGTCCACGTCGTGCGCTGCTTCGACGACCCGAACGTCACGCACGTCGAGGGCTCCACAAACCCGCTGCGCGACATCGACATCATCAATCTCGAGCTGGTCATGGCCGACATTGAGATGGTCGAGCGCCGGATCGACAAGGCCGTCAAGGCGCTCAAGGGCGGCGACAAAAAGACCGCCCACGAGGCCGAGGTGTTCACGGCCCTGCTCGGCCACCTGAACGCGGGCAAGCTCGCGCGCACGTTCGAGGCCCCGCCCGACGACCTCGCGATGATCGCCACGTCCGACCTCCTGACGCTGAAAAAAACCATCTACGCCGCGAATCTCGACGAGGCCGGCGCGGCCGACCCGACGTCGAGCCCCTATTTCCGCGACGTGGAGAAGCTCGCCGAGGCGGAGGGCTCGCAGGTCCTGCCGATCTGCGCCAAGCTCGAGGCCGACATCGCCGAGCTGGACGATCCCGAGGAAAAGGCGATGTTCATGCAGGAGATGGGGCTGAAGGAATCCGGCCTCGACAAGCTGATTCAGTGCAGCTATTCCCTGCTGGGCCTGATCTCGTTCCTGACCGCCGGCAGCGACGAGTGCCGCGCCTGGACGATCAAAAAGGGCACCAAGGCGCCGCAGGCAGCCGGCAAGATCCACACCGACTTCGAGCGCGGCTTCATCCGCGCGGAGGTCATCGCCTTCGAGGACCTCAAGGCCAGCGGCACGATGGTCGCCGCCCGCGCGAAGGGCCTCGTCCGCTCCGAGGGCAAGGACTACGTCATGCAGGACGGCGACGTGGTCAACTTCCTGTTCAACGTCTGAGCATGAAAAACGGCCCGCGCGGAAAACTCCGCGCGGGCCTTGTTTTTTCCTTATTTGACCGTGATGACGTAGGTGTTCTCGTACTGCTCGCCCTGCGGGAGCGTGAGCATGTCCCGCTTGGTCTCCAGCGCGTCGATCCTGCCCTGATAGGCGGGGACGCTCGTCCACGGCTCGATGCAGACGTAGGGCGCCTCGGTCTTGGGCGCGTGCCAGACGCCGAGGTAGTTCATGTTCGGGAACTCCAGCCGGACCTGCTTGTCCGAGGTGCGGGACTTGAGCGTGACGGCCTTGCCCATGTCCGCGAGCAGCAGCGCGTCGTTGTCGAACATCTCGTGGCGCAGCGGCAGGATCTTCCCGTCCCGCAGCGGCAGCATGACGTGGTGCTCGGTGGTGTAGCAGGTCTCGCTCATGGCGATCGCCTGCACATGGCCCGGCGCGTCGAACTCGAGGTAGTGGTCGGTGAAGGCGTCCCTGCCGTTCATCGGCACGTTGAAGCCGGGATGGCCGCCCACGGCGAAGATCATGAGCTTCTCGTCGCGGTTGACGACCTTCAGCGTGGTCATCACGCTCGTGCCGACCAGAGCGTAGGAAATCGTCAGCTCGAAGCGGAAGGGGTACATGGCCAGCGTCTTTTCGTCCGCGCGGAGGCGGAAAACCAGCTTGTCCTTCTCCTGATGGGCGAGCTCCAGCTCCGACTTGCGGGCGAAGCCGTGCAGGTTCATCTCGTAGGTTTTTCCGTCGTAGGTGTACTTGCCCTCCCACAGGCGGCCGCAGATCGGGAACAGATTGTAGGCGCGGCCGTTCCAGTAGGTCGGATCGCCCTGCCAGAGGTACTCCGTGCCGTCCTGCTTGAGCACGATGGACTGCAGCTCCGCGCCGCGCGAGGACGCCTGTACGCGGATGAGGTCGTTTTCGATGGTATAAATCACAGCGGAAGACTCCCTTTCCAGTTTTCTTTGTCGCCTTATTATAGCACCCGGCCCGGAACGTTGCAAGCGCCCGCGCGGCAAGTCCGCGCGGGCGCCGATGCTATCCGGTTTTTTCGACGCGCCACGTCTCGCGGTGCGTCGCGCTCCGGCCGGGCGCGAGCGTCACGGTCGGCGCGAGCGTCTCGACCTCCATCATGTGGCGGCAGAGGTAAAGCTCGAAATTGCAGCCGCCGTCGGGGTATTCCCGGTCCGCCTCGCAGGCGAATTCCCAGGTCATCCGCTGGCCCCGGTTCTCGAGGACGGCTCTCCCCTCGCGGCACAGCAGGCCGAGCTTGCAGTACTCATCCGCCGGGCGCTGCTCGGCCGTCAGGCCGTCCGCGGTGAAGCGGACGCGCGGGTCGCCCAGACTGGTCGCGCCCCAGAGGGACACGAACCGGCTCGGCCGGAAGCTCTCCTCCTCGGTCCGATCCGCGCAGCGAAACGGCGCCGTCACCCTGCCGCCGGCCGCCGTGGACGTGACCGCCCAGGGAGCGCAGACACGGGGCTTTGTGTCGGTGTTGCAGACCGTGTGGTCGATTTGGACGCGCCCGTCGGGCAGGAACGTCGCCGTGACGCTTTTGCGGACGCGGAGCCACGGGTCCTCCTGCTGAAAGAACGCCGCGCCGTCCTCCCGCAGCTCGCAGGAGACGGGCTGGTTGTCGGGGTAATAGCTCTCGCCGCTCTCCGGCGCGAGCCAGAACCGGTGCCCGGCATGCACGCGCCAGCCCGCCGGCGTGGCGAGATAAGGCGCGTCGTCCCCCTGTTCGTAGAACAGGTTTTCCATCCCCGCGCACGAAAAGTGCACGAGGCGGACGCCGTAGTCCAGCGACGCGGCAAGCTCGCTGGCCCCGTCGCTCAGCCAGAGGCAGCGGCCCAGCCGCCCGTCCTCCGTGATCCAGTGCTTCATGCGCCGCCTCCCGGGATCAAGCGTCCCATCATCAGATTGCCGAACCTCGAGACGCCGTCGCTGTAGGGCGTCACCTCGCCGAACAGGAATACGCCCACGCTTCCGCGGCACGCGGTGAACGGCTCCTCCACCATCGTTTTCAGTCCCGCGCAGCCGATGCAGAGGGCGTTTTCCTGGCGCATGTAGCTCCGGATCGCCTCCGCCGCGCGCGTGCGCGCGATCTCAACGACGGTCAGGGGCTGGCTCTGTACGTCGGCCCCGGCGATCAGCGCGCCGTTTTCGCCGCCGTGACAGTGCAGATTCTTCCCGCACGGCTCCCGCAGCGTGATGGACTCGAAATCGTTCTCCGGCTTGTCGAGCGTCCGCCGAAGCGCGGCCAGATACTTTGCCGCCGGGAATCCGGCGATGCGCCGGACGACGCGGCGGTCCTCCACCTCGCACGTCACCTCGGCGACGCGGCGGTTATGGACGCCGAAGCCCCCCGCGTGCGCGGCTCCGCCGTACACGAGCAAAAGCGCGCCGTCCTCCCCCGCCGGAAGGACCTCGCCCCGGTCCTGCTCCGGCGTACGGGCGGCCGTGCCGCCCAAAATCGGCACGCCGGGAAACTTGCCCTGCAGCGCGCCGATAAAATCGTCAATACCCTCGCCGTGCGTGAAGAACGCCAGGATGCAGGACGGCGTTTCCGTCCTCCGTCCCGCTTCCCGCAGCATCAGTCCGAAGCTGCCGCTCAGCGCCTCTCCCCGCACGCTTCGCCAGCATACCGTTTCGGCGCTGCCGTCCGGAATCCAGCGGTCCTCCGTGACCATTCCGGCAGACGCGCATCCGAACAGACCGTCCCCGGACGGACAATGTCCGGGCGTCCAGAAGGTAACGCGATAATCTTTCATACTTTCATCCTCATAAATTTTCCGGGAAAGTGCCGGCGCGGGACGCGCGTTTCGCCGCGCGTCCCGCGCGGTTTACAGGCTGTCAGTCGCCGAGGAGCAGGTCGATGACGTACTTCTCGAGCTTCTCGTAGTTGCGCTCGGCGATGCACTTGGCCTGGAAGGCGCGGTCGAACTTCTCGACCTTCTGCTCCAGCTTCAGCGCGATCTCCATCGAGTTCCGGATGTGGCGGTACTGATCCTCCGCCGGCTGCGTCCGCATCGCCTTCACGTCCAGACCAACCATCTCGCCGTGAGAGCCGTAGTCGTGGTCGCACAGCACCTTGATCTGGTCGAACGCCCCGCGCAGATTCTCCGCGCCGAAGGTCTTGTCCTGATCGTAGCGCATGCCGTTCTGGTCGTTGAGGTGCACCGAGCCCAGCTTGCCGAACTTCAGCGCGAACGCCATCTCGTTGGCCGGATCGAGACCCGCCAGGATCGCGTGCGCCGACTCCAGCACCGCGCCCACGCGCGCCGGGTCCTTCGTCGCCGCCGACACCGCCATCACGTGCCCGATCGTGCCCACATAGCTCCGGTCGATCGGCTCGTTCGGCTTGCTCTCGATCAGCACGCGGATCTTCGGATCGTAGGAAAGCATGTCGTTGATGGAGTCGATCAGCTGGCCGAGCTTCTCGACGGGGTCCTTCGCCTCGGCGCAGAGGGTGCCCTCGCGCGCGAGCCACAGGACGATGTTCTTCGCGCCCAGCGCGTTGGCGATGTCGATGGACCGGTGCGCGCGCCACATGGCGAACTCGTAGTCCTCCTTCGAGTTGGAGGTGAAGCCGCCGTCGGTGGTGTGCGGGTCCATCCAGAGGCGCGGCGCGACGAACTCGGCCACGAGACCGTTCTTCGTCAGCTCGGCGCGGACGTCCCTGGCGTAGTCGATAATGGCCTTCTCGCTCATGTTGTTCATGTCGGGCACGGCGTCGTCGTCGTGGAACTGCATGCCGGACAGGCCGATCTCGGCGAATTTCTTCATCTTCTCCTCGATGGGCACCGTCGGCCGCACGCCCGGCCCGAACGCCTCCACGCCCTCGTTCACATTCCACGGGCCGCAGGTAAAACGAAATCTTGACATGATAAAATCCTCCTTCTTGTTGTGGGAGGCTCGCGCGGAAGCGCGGGCCATTTTTCAAAAGAAAATTACGCAATTAAGTTTCATAACAAAAATATACCGCGCGCCGCGCCGGAATGCAAGCGAAAAATGCGGGGCCGGGGAAAATCGTGAAAACGTTCAAAACGCTCGAATGAAACCGGGCAGAATGCACAACCCCCGCCCGGCGGCCGGAGCGGGGCGCGGGCCGCTCCCGCGGAGAGCCGTCTCCGGCGCGCCGCGCGGACGGCGACGCGTGGGGAAATTACGGAAGGTCCTTTCGTTGGCATTGCGTTTTCGCGCGAAATATGGTAGATTGAAAAAAAGCCAAGCCGGCGCGCGCCGGCGGAAAGCAGGTGAGCCCTTGCCCGTCAATAATCCGACCGCCGCGGTGCCCTCCGACCTCAAGTTCAGCAACCGGGCGCAGATCCTCGCCGCCTTTCGCGACGGCGGCGCGTTCACGGCCAACGACGTGGCCGCCTCGGTCGGCCTGAGCCGTCAGACCGTCATGAAGGCCATCCAGTTCTTTCTGGAGAAGGGCATCCTCTGCTCCGAGGGCAAGGCCGGCTCGTCCGCCGCGGGCGGCAAGCGGCCGGAGCTGTTCACGCTCTCGTCCTCGCGGCGCTTCCTCTGCATCGACGTCTGGCCCTTCGCCCTCAATTTCTCCCTGATGGATTTCAAGGGCCGCCTCGTGGACGCCATCACCCTCCGCCAGAGCCTGCCCGCCGACGTCGAACAGGCCATGGCCATGGTCGGCCGCCTCGCGGACGACCTGCTCAGCCGCTGCCGCGTCCCGCTCGACGCCCTCTCGGGCGTCTGCCTGTCCACGTCCGGCATCGTCGATTACCGCACCAACACGCTCCGCTTCAGCTCCATCTCCCCCTCGTGGGGCGCCAATATCCCGGTGGAGAAGCTGCTGCGGCCCTATTTCGGGCCTGACACGGCCATCGTCGTGGAGAACGTCGCCAAGGTCACCGCCCGCTCGCTGCTGCGCGACCCGGAGCTGCGCGAAAAGCGCGTGCTCACCGTCTTTTCCGCGTGGGGCCTCTCGGGCTGCCTGATCGACCGGGGCCGCATCCTCAACGGCGGCAACTCCCTGATCGGCGAGATCGGCCACATGATCCTCGACCCCGAGGACGACGAGCGCTGCGGCTGCGGCAGCCGGGGCTGCTTCGAGCGGCTGGTCGGCGCGGAGCGCCTGCGGAAGCGGGCCGCCGCCGCGGCCGGGGAGTTCCCCGGCTCCGCCCTGCGGGGCCTGCCGCCCGGGGAGCTGACCGCGAAGCGCCTCTTCGACCTGTCGGCCGCCGGGGACGAGGGCGCGCGCGCCGTCGTCGCCGAGCTGGCGCGGCTGTTCGCCATGGCCGTGCGGAACGTCACGCTCGTCTTCGACCCCGAGGAGGTCGTCTTTCAGGGCGATTTCGCCGAGGCGGACGACTGGTTCGTCGAGCGCTTCCGCGCCTGCCTGGGCGAGTTCCAGTATTACCCGGCCGGGGGGCCGTTCCGCCTGCGCCTCGACGCGCGGCCGCTCGCCGAGCTCTCGCGCGCCGGCGCGTGCACGATCCTGCTCGACCGCTTTTTCGGCGAGACGGAGCTGTATGAATAAGGAATCGGGACGGGCCTGCGCCCGCCCCGATTTTTTGCAAAAATTTTTTCCAATCCAGGTTTATTGCGCCAGCATCCGGGCAATACTAGCCTCGGAGGTGCAAAACATGCAAAACAATCCGGAAAAGAAATCCGGGTCCTTCCGCCGGATGGTGAAGGAAAAGGGCTACTACATAGTCCTTTTCCTCTGCGTCCTCGCAGTTGGAATCTCGGGCTATCTGTTCATCAAAACCACCCAGACCCAGAGGCGGGCGGCCGCGGTCGGCGAAACGCTGTCCGTGCCCCTGACCCCCGAAACCACGAAGGAAACCCGGAAGCAGCCCGCCGCGCAGGCGGCCGTTTCCGCCGCGCCCGCCGAATCCGCGGCGGCCGCCGTCCCCGAGACCGCCGCCGCGAGCGCCGAACCCGCCGCGGTCGCGGTGGTCGCGCCGCTCGCCGGCGACACCGTCGGCGCGTATTCGATGGATAAGCTCTCGTACAACGCCACGATGCGCGACTGGCGCACCCACAACGGCGTCGACATCGCCGCCGAAGCCGGCGCGAAGGTCGCCGCCGCGTGCGCCGGGACGGTCGCCTCGGTGTACGACGACGACGCGCTGGGCCGCGTGGTCACGATCTCCCACGACGGGGGCTACGTGACCACCTACGCCAGCCTCGACGAGGACACGCTCGTCTCGCCGGGCGACAAGGTCGCGGCCGGAGACGTCATCGGCACGGTCGGCACGACCGCGAAGCTGGAGCTGTCCGAGGGGCCGCACCTGCATTTCTCGGTGACCCGCAGCGGCGAGCCGGTCGATCCGTCGACGCTGACCGGCTGACGGGCGGGGCGGAGGCCCCGCGCGAAGCCCCTTCCGCGTACCCGTTCCATGACTTTTTCATTTTTCATTTTCCTCACTCCCTCGCCGGCGCGGATCTCCGCGCCGGCAATTTTTTCGGGAAAAATCGCGGCGCGCGAGCGAACCGCTTTTACCGGCGGCCGCGGCGCGCGGCATGAGGACGAATATGCAATATATACCGTATAAACTGTATTTATACTGCTATTTTCCCAATTATACGCGGATACACTGTGCATTTTTATTCAAAATACCTCTTGCATTCCGCCGGGGCAGGTGGTAGAATACGGTCACAAACAAAAAATCCCCATTCGGAGGTATGCGTTATGAGTGAGAAAACCAAGAAGGACATCAAGAAGATCGTGCTGGCGTATTCCGGCGGCCTCGACACCTCCATCATCATCCCCTGGCTCAAGGAGAACTACAACGACCCCGAGATCATCGCCGTCGCCGTGGACGTCGGCCAGGGCGACGAGCTCGACGGGCTCGAGGAGAAGGCCATCAAGACCGGCGCCTCCAAGCTGTACATCGTCGACCTCGTCGACGAGATGGTGGACGACGTGATCGTGCCGTCCATGATGATGGGCGCGAAATACGAGGACTACCTCCTCGGCACCGCGTTCGCCCGCCCGGTCATCGGCAAGAAGCTCGTCGAGATCGCCAAGGCCGAGGGCGCCGACGCCGTCGCGCACGGCGCGACCGGCAAGGGCAACGACCAGGTCCGCTTCGAGCTGGCCATCAAGCGCTTCGCGCCGGAAATGACCATCATCGCCCCGTGGCGCGAGTGGACCATCAAGTCCCGCGACGAGGAGATCGACTACGCCGAGGCGCACCACGTTCCCCTCAAGATCAACCGCCAGACCAACTACTCCAAGGACAAGAACCTCTGGCACCTGAGCCACGAGGGCCTCGACCTCGAGGACCCGGCCAACGAGCCGAAGTACGACGCGCCGGGCTTCCTGGAGCTGGGCGTCTCCCCGGTCAAGGCCCCGGACAAGCCCGCCTACGTCTCGATCGGCTTTGAAAAGGGCGTGCCCGTCAGCGTGGACGGCAAGACCATGAAGGCGTCGGACGTCGTCCGCACGCTCAACAAGCTCGGCGGCGAGAACGGCGTCGGCCTGCTCGACATCGTGGAGAACCGGCTCGTCGGCATGAAGGACCGCGGCGTCTACGAGACGCCGGGCGGCACCATCCTCTATCGGGCGCACGAGGTGCTCGAGATGATCACGCTCGACAAGGACACCAAGCACATGAAGTCCAAGCTGGCCGTCGATTTCGCCGACCTCGTCTACAACGGCAAGTGGTACACCCCGCTGCGCGAGGCGCTGACCGCGTTCGCCAAGGACACGCAGAAATTCGTCACCGGCACCGTCAAGCTCAAGCTCTACAAGGGCAACATCATCACCGCCGGCGTCACCTCGCCGTGCTCGCTGTACTCCGAGAACCTCGTGACCTTCGCCGCGAGCGACTACGACCAGGCCCAGGCCACCGGCTTCATCAACCTCTGGGGCCTGCCCGACACCGTGCAGGCGCTCCGCGAGGAAGGAAAGCTGTAATTTCCGCCTTCAACCATCCTGCGCCGCGGGGCAAACGTCGTTTGCCCCGCGCGCCGTTATAAGAGGAACGTCTATGAAACTTTGGTCCGGCCGGTTCGAAAAAAACACCGACCAGCTTGTCGACAAGCTCAACGCCTCCATCTCCTACGACCAGCGGATGTACAAAGAGGACATCGCCGGCTCGATGGCCCACGCCGCCATGCTCGGCGCGCAGGGCATCATCCCGCCCTCCGAGGCCGACCTGATCGTGAAAACGCTCGGCGAGATCCTCGCGGACGTCGAGGCCGGAAAGATCGAATTCACCGAGGAGAACGAGGACATCCACATGAACGTCGAGGCGCTGCTGACCGAGCGCATCGGCTCGGCCGGCAAGCGCGTGCACACCGCGCGCTCCCGCAACGACCAGGTGGCCGTCGACCTGAAAATGTACCTCCGCGCCGGCATCGACGGCATGGAGGAGAAGGTCGGGACGCTTATCGCCGCGATCTGCGACAAGGCCGAGGCCCACACCGAGTCCATCATGCCCGGCTACACCCACCTCCAGCGGGCGCAGCCGTCCACCTTCGCGCACTACATCATGGCCTACGCCGAGATGCTCACGCGCGACCGCTCCCGCCTGGCCGACTGCCGCGCGCGGCTGAATCAGTGCCCGCTCGGCTCCGGCGCGATGGGCGGCACGACCTACCCGATCGACCGCGAGGCCACCGCGAAGGCCCTCGGCTTCGACAAGCCCACCGAGAACTCCATCGACGGCGTCTCCGACCGCGACTACGTGCTCGAGCTGATGAGCTGCCTGTCGATCCTGATGATGCACCTCTCGCGCTTCTCCGAGGAGATCATCCTCTGGGCCAGCAGCGAGTTCGGCTTCATCTCCCTCGACGACGCCTACGCCACCGGCTCGTCGATCATGCCGCAGAAGAAGAATCCCGACGTCGCCGAGCTGGTGCGCGGCAAGACCGGCCGCGTCTACGGCGACCTGATGGGCCTGCTGACCGTGATGAAGGGCCTGCCGCTCGCGTACAACAAGGACATGCAGGAGGACAAGGAGGCCGTGTTCGACGCGATGGACACCGTCTCGCTCTGCCTCGACGTGTTCACGCCGATGTTCGCGACGATGACCGTCAGGACCGACCGCCTGCGCCGCGCCGCGTCCGAGGGCTTCATCAACGCCACCGACTGCGCCGACTATCTCGTCAAGAAGGGCATGCCCTTCCGCGACGCGTACACCTGCGTGGGGAAGCTCGTGCACTACTGCATTGAAAACGGCAAGACGCTCGAGACGCTCTCGCCCGACGAATACCGCGCGGTGTCCGACCGGTTCGACGAGGGCGTGTATCAGGCCATCGACCTGATGAACTGCCTCCACGGCCGCATGGTCATGGGCGGCCCCGCGCCGCAGATGGTCAAAAATCACATCGCCCATACCCGCGCCCTGCTGAAAAGCCGGGAAACGCCGCATCAGAAGGGAGAGCGCCCATGAAAAATCATACAAGCTTCCTGAAGCTGCTGGACTTTACGCCCGCGGAGATCCAGGAATTTCTCGATACCGCCGCCGACCTCAAGGCCAAAAAGAAGGCCGGCGTCCCCCACAGGCTCTGCGAGGGCAAGCAGGTGGCCCTGATCTTTGAAAAGACCTCCACCCGCACGCGCTGCGCCTTCGAGGTGGCCGCGCGCGACCTCGGCATGGGCGTGACCTACCTCGACCCGTCCGGCTCGCAGATCGGCAAAAAGGAGTCCACCGCCGACACCGCGCGCGTCCTCGGGCGCATGTTCGACGGCATCGAGTACCGCGGCTACGGCCAGAACATCGTCGAGGAGCTGGCGAAGTACGCGGGCGTGCCCGTGTTCAACGGGCTGACCAACGAGTTCCACCCGACGCAGATCCTCGCCGACTTCCTGACGATTCAGGAGCATTTCGGCGGCCTCCGGGGCAAAAAGCTCGTCTACCTCGGCGACGCGCGCTACAACATGGGCAACTCCCTGATGGTCGGCTGCGCGAAGATGGGCATGAATTTCGTCGCCTGCGCGCCGAAGGCGTACTTCCCCGACGCGGCGCTGACCGCGAAGTGCCGGGCGATCGCCGCCGAGACCGGCGCGGCGCTCGCGTTCGAGACCGACCCCATGGAGGCCGTGAAGGGCGCTGACGTGCTCTACACCGACGTGTGGGTCTCGATGGGCGAGCCGACGGAGGTCTGGGAAAAGCGCATCCGCGACCTCGGCGCCTATCAGGTGACGAAGGCCCTGATGGAGCAGGCCGGGCCCCAGTGCCGCTTCATGCACTGCCTGCCCGCGTTTCACGATCTCAAGAC
>Ga0183095_11475_pt1 | contig 17036 bp, 8 predicted proteins | sample BioMet4_FD_130346 | JGI IMG/M metagenome (GOLD analysis project Ga0183095, IMG submission 130346) | Microbial communities from bioreactor (seeded with sewage sludge) at LBNL, California, USA - Biofuel metagenome 4 (v2) (version 3) | ecosystem: Engineered > Bioreactor > Anaerobic > Unclassified ...
CTCCGCGGAGTGCGTCGAATACGAGTGATCATCATTTTCATGGTGGATTCTTTCATAAGGATCGCCCCGTGAAAGAAAAAGAACCGGAAGAGGAGAAGCCGGTTCAGGATTCGCCGATCGTGAGCGCCGATAAACGTCTCATGGCGAACCTCAACAATCCGAACTATCCTGTCGAAAGAAAACTGTCCGATATTGCCGAACAAATCGCCGCGATCGACGCGTTGTCGCCCGACGAGAAGAGCAAGCTTTCGCTGGCCTATACCTATGACGAATTGATCGAAGAGCGGAATAAACTTGCCCCGAAAGATTCGGCGGGTTTGAATCCAAGTCCACGTGCGACGGTCGCCACCCATAGCGAGCTCCCTTCGCCCGAACGGAAAGCCCCGGAAGTCAAAACCATGGCTCAGCCCGTCGAGGTGAAGAAAGAGGCTGTGATGGCGCCGAAAGCCACTCCGAGCGTTGAGGCTAAGCCTCTTGCTCCGAGCCACCCGCAGCATCTCTGGTTTGAATATGGTTCGAGCGTGCAAGAAGCCTTAACCCGGACTGGTGCCCACTATGGCATCATCTTCCGCGATGCCTCCGTGCCCTATTTCCCAATGGTTCATGGCCCCTATGATTTGACCAGCAAAGACCTTGATCAGGTTGCTGCTCAAGTCGGAGTGCTGAAGACCGGCGAGAAGAAAGACTTGCCTTTAGGTTCTTTGACCGCTCACATTGAAAAGACGGAAAAAGATTATAAGGCCACGATCGAAATCCCTGCAAAAGTCGCTCCGATAGCTGAAAAACCTCAGCAAAACCCCGTTTCTTTGGCGGAAAGCCCTGCGCCTAAAACTGAAGAAAAAGTTGTGCCGAAAGTTGAAACTCCGGCTCCAAAAGCCGAAATCAAACATCCGCGTCGTTCCTCAACCACAAAGCTAGCCTCGAAAGCAACCCCGAAAGTTCAGGAGACGAAAGTCCCCGAAAACAAACCGGTGGCCAAACCGGTGAGTCGGCCGACGCGAAAGACTGCTGCTCCAGCGAGTAAAACGACTTTGCCTGAACCTAGTGTGACGGCCCAAGACGTGAATACTGCGGTTCCGAGCGGCGCCACCCTCTTAGTGGGGGTTCCGACCAATGACGATAAACGTGGTTTCATCGAGCGGCGGGCTCGCCGCGAAGATACGACCACCCTCTCGGCGGTTCCGAATCCGAACAAAGGCCGTCGTCCGACTAAAACTCCGGCTTCTAAGGCTCCGAAGATTGTCGCGAAAGGCACCAAGCCGATTGCCAATGATGTTCCGGAAGCCGATATGGCCGCGATCTTGAAAGAGGATAAAAACCTCAACGCCAAGATCAATAACCCGAATTACCCAGTGAACCAGAAGATCTCGGATCTTCAGGCGCAAAAAGGTAAGCTTCGCCGCTTCAAGTTAGCCCAGCAAAAGGACTTGCTCTGGAGCACGAGCAAAATCGAAGCGAAGATCAAAGAGTTATCGCCGAAGAAGTAAACGTTAGGGCCAGGAAGGAAAAGTCTTCTTGGCCTTTTCTCATCCCTTTGAAGAGGACTAATAGATTCAATTGAGGTCTAGAAAAAAGAAAAAGAGCTGCGCAAGGGGGGTTCTACTACGCAGCTCTTTTAGGTTATGGGCCTCCTGTCGCCCATTTCATCTTATTAACTAAATGGAAGAAAGATTTCTTGGCAAAACGAAGAACGAAGTTATTTTTCCGGTAGATATGAGGATACTTAAATATCATCCGAAGCGACTCACCATTTGCAGCATCTTCCTTGGAATTTCGCAAAAAGAATAGAGCTCATCAAATAAAAACATATTAACAAATAGATATTAAAAGTTCATAATCATTTTGGCATCAATGATGTTATAAAGATTTGCTATTCCTTAACTTCCTCCGCTAAGAAAGCCGATTTTTCGAGCGTTTCTTTTCGCGTGCCGTTTTTGGAGATAATTACATGGGGAACAAACTTAAAACAAAAAGATTCTGGTTGATTTTCTTTGGCGTTTCTATATCCTTTGAACTTGTTTCGGGAGCGGTGTTTGGTCTATTTCATAATCCGATCAATAATAGCGAGTCTCACGAGGATTTCGCTTTTCTTTCGCCTAAAGTGTTTGACTCTAATGGTGGGTTTCTTGATGGTACTTCCTTTCAACGTGACGTCTTGATTGATCCCTCAACTGGTTTTCCAGTTGGAGAAAACAATCTTGGGCTTAAAAGCTATGTTGCTTCAGCTATCCGAAGTCCGATTCGTTCTGTTCGGAAATACGTTGATGGTTTTAGCGATATCGCGATGTCGTATGGGGTGGGAGGCGATCTGGTCCTTGGCGGAAACGAAGATGCTTCCATGGTTTCCATGGCTTCCTCATCTTTCATTTGGGATGATGAGAACAGGAATTCCATTACCCTTAAAGTTGGCGAACCTCGAGTTCAAGAAAATGGTGATCGTTCCGCGTGGAGTCTGCTTCTTAAGGCTGATTTTAAAGGCGATTCATCTTTTTCCGAGGCACTTACGCTTGTTCCCTTTAACACGATGAGTGATGGGATTAAGATCAGCGAAAGTGTAATTTCTTCCGTTTTGCATTCCTCGCTCGCCTTCCAAAACTTAGGGAAAACATCTTTTTCAGCTTTCCTTGAGATTGAAGTGAAGTCTTCATCTTCCGCCATTCCGTTTTATATTTCGGCGGTTGAAGTGACGCCGGGAAAACAGTATTCCTCCGACCCGCTGTCTTCTATTAACTGGAGCGACGCCATCAAGATGTTGAAATCAGAAAAGCCTTGGTCATTTAGCGATTATGAGGACTTAACGATTCGAAATGTAGCCTTAACTTATGGCGATTTTTCTTATGATGACTATGCGGCAGTTTTTGGTGATGAGAATTCTGGTTTCCAAACTGGCACGTTCTCGGATTCTGAAATCGATGATTTTGTTGGTAGGGGATGGATGAAATACTCTTGGGCCGATTCGCCCAATGGCGGAATCGGGACCTTCGTTTTGCTTGATGAGGTTCATTGCCCGCTCCGTTCCGTCTTTTCCGAGACGAAAGTGACCGAAACTGGTGGGGTTAAACGCGAACTTGTTGGACTAAAAAGTCCTTATCGCTATTACTATTATCGTGGAATATTGAAGGCTTGTGTGCCACCCAAGTTTTTCATCGGAAGCGACGAAAAAGGTCGTGATTTCTTTGCGCGCCTTGCACAAGGATTTTTAACGACAGCGTTCTTTGCTCTTTTCCAAGCCTTGCTCTCTCGTTTACTAGCCTCCTCCGTTTTATCCCTTCTTTCTAGTGGCGGCGGAAAAGAGTGGTGGATGGAACCCCTCACCCTTTATTTGGGGCTTTATTATGCTCTTTCGATTGCTTTCTTGTTTCTGGAGTCTTTTGCCCCTTTTTCTGTTCTTTATTGGTTTTTCTTCTTTTGGGGTTTTGTTCGCGTGTTGGTTCAAGAAAGGAAGTCCAGCCGCTCTTCGTTCAAGCGAAATGAGCTTTTCAATGAGGTATTGCTATGGAAGAAGAAGCTGTCTTCAATCTTGCTTTTCGTGGGGGAAGAAACTATGGTTGAGGTGGGATCTTTCTTTCTTATCCCCTTTGATTGTTTGTCTGCAAACACGATCTCTCTCGGCTCAATTATTGCCGAGACTCGAGTTTATTGGGTCTCTTATTTTTATCTTGGGGTATCTCCACTCGTTCTTGGGCTTCTCTTTGTCTTCGCGCTTCTCCTTTTGGCACTCGGCTTTTCAAAAACGGAGTCGTTATTCGCCAAAAAACAAGTTTGAAGTAAAACCAAAGTTCCGATTCACCAAGAAGGTAGTATTCTACTTTTTTGCATGCTTCTCTTTATATTACCTTAGATTTCTTAATGCGCGTGGTACGCGCCTTATACGCGCGCGAACCTTAGTTATTCATTTTCAAGTTCCTTAATGTTGCTTTTATGCCACAAATCATGCTTATTTCGTTTGGAAATGGTCAAAAAATAATAATTGACAATTATCGACTCCCTCACATAATAGACACATTCCTCGATATTAATGAGGTAAAAAAGGAGGATTTTTATGAAAAAGAAGACCAACCTTCTTGTAGCAGGCGTTGTTGCGGTTTTGTTGACTGCGACTCTCGCAGGTTGCAATAAGGGCAGTTCAAGCAGTGCCGCTGGTAGTAGTAGTAGCGCTGCCGGAAGTAGTTCGGCTGCAACGAGCAGCAGCGTTCCCGTTGAGAAAACATACACTTATGTTGATGCTCTCTCGTCTACGCCGTCGACTTGGAACGTTCACACCTGGAAGGAAAACACGGAAAGCATCATCTTCGGTTATACCGAGATGGGCCTCTATGATTTCACTTTAGGCGAGAACAACAAAGGCTATAAGATTGTTCCGGAAATGGCGGATGGCGAACCTGTTGATGATTCGGCCAATGTCACTCCGGAAGAAGTCGAAAAGTATGGTATGACTGGTGCCACTGATGAATCGGGCAACGTTGAGGCCGGCAGCAAGTGGTTAATCAACCTTAACAAGGATGCTGTTTGGGAGGATGGCACTGCCATTAACGCCCAGACCTATGTCGATTCTATGGATCGTTTCCTTGATCCGAAGATGGCCAACTACCGTGCTTCGTCTTGGTACGATGGCGATGTTGTTCTTGGCAACGCCAAGGCTCGCTATGAAGCAGGTCGTTCGCTTTATAACGGCTATCTTGCTGGCGATGGCACTGTTGCCGCGATTACCCGTAGCGATGACAATTTCTACGGTTCCGCTTATGTCGGTTTCCCGTGGATCAGCGAGAAGTATTCGCTCTACGGACTCTATCACAACTACGGCATTGGCGCTGGCGTTGCTGATGTTGAAAACGTTTTGAATGATACTGCGACTTGGGGCACTTCTGCAGTTCCGAAGTATGTCAATTTGGGCACGAACCAAACCGCTCTTGCCGCTTATTGCACCGCTTGGACTTATATGTTGGCCAATGCCTTTGGCATGACGGTCACCATTGATCCGAACCTCAATAGCCCCGCGATCATTGATGCGAATACGCACTGGACTGGTTTGTCGCTTGCTCTTGTTCAATCGAAGGCTGCCGATTTTGCATTTGAGGGTGTTGGCATTAAGAAAGTCAGCGATTATCAAATCGCCCTCTATCTTGAAAAGCCAGCGTCGCTCTTCAATCTTAAGATGCAGCTTTCGGGCAACTGGATTGTCAAGACTGACATCTACGATGCAGCGAAGATCACGGTTGGCGATCTTGTTTCGACCAAATACGCGACTGCTCTTGATAAGTATATGTCCTACGGTCCGTACAAACTTACCGTTTTCACCGCTGATAAAGAGGTGAAGGTCGTTAAGAATGATAAGTGGTATGGCTACACCGATGGCAAGCACACTGGTCAGTTTGCCATTAACGCGATTGATATGCCGGTTGTCAAGAACCTTGATACTCAACTCTTGATGTTCGAAGAAGGACAGCTTGATTCGATTGCTCTCCGTGCTGCCGATATGAAGAAGTACAGCACTTCTCCGTATTTGATGTACACCCCGCAGTCGTATACCGATAAGATCGCTCTCAATTCTTCCTTCGATAAATTGAAGGAAAGACAGACTGCGGCTGGAACCGGTATCAATAAGACTATTATGTCGAACGTGAAGTTCCGTCAGGCTCTTAGCTGGGCTCTTGATCGTCAGACTTTCGTTCAGACTGAAACCGCTGGTTCGACTCCGGCCTTAGGCGTTATCAATGATATGTATGTTGCTGATGAAGCAACCGGCACTCTCTATCGCGATACTGATGCTGGTAAGCGTGTCGTTTCTGACATCTATGGTGATTCGACCGATGGCTTCAACCTCACCAAAGCGAAACAGTTAATCACTGAAGCTTGCACTGAAGAAGCGGCCAAGACCGTTGAGGGGCACTATGCCACCGGTGATAAGGTCAGCCTTGAATTCGTTGTTTATGACGACGATTGGAAGACTGCGATTCAGAACCACATTGACGACTTCACTGCCGCCACTGTTGGCACTCCGCTTGAGGGCAAATTCGAAGTCACGATGCGTGTGACGACCGGCAACCAGAAGGAAATCACTGCTGGCAACGCTGAGCTCTGCATGGATATTTGGGGCGGCGCTCAGATGAACCCGTACGGCATTCCTGATACTTGGATTAGCGCCGACAACCGTACTTGCTTCGGATACAACCCGGATGCCGAAACCATCGACATCGATGTCAACGGCGATGGTACAATTCAGGATGCTGAAAAGCACACCAACACTGAGTGGTATGACTTGCTGAACAACACGACTTATTCGGCCGCCAAAGAAAAAGATTACAAAGTTCGTACTCTTATTCTCTCCTGGCTCGAAGAGTACATGCTTAAACAGCAATACTTCATTGCCGTTCGTGCTCGTAACTCTGTGTCGATCGATTCCTTTCGTGTCCAAGAAGGCACTGATGAATATCAGGCTCTCGTTGGCTACGGTGGCATCCGCAGTCTGAAATTGACTCAAGATGATGCGACATGGGCAGCTACTGCTGCTAAGGGACTCGACTACACCAAGTAGTCCGTTCTAAATCCGATCTTGAACATGGGCGTTTGCGCTTTGGCGCAGATGCCCATGTTTTGTCGGCTTATAATATTCGATATAAGGTTTCTTTTTGCGCGAGATGCGCTTATAGTCGTTAGATGGGCAAAATGACCCCGTGAAAGAGGCAAAAATGATATGAACTCCATGTTGAAATACATTCTAAAACGCATAGTTCTTATGATTTTTACAGCTTTCTTCATCATGACGATGCTGTTTATCTTCGTGAAATATCTTCCTGATCCGATTGTTTGCGCGCCAGGAAGTTCGGCTTGCGAATCTGAAGCGATTTGGCGGGAAAATCTCGGTTACAACAAACCCATCTTGGTTCAGTATGGGATTTACCTTAAGCTCTTGTTCACTCAGGGGCAATTCGGCGTGGGATTCAAGATGTATCAATGGCAGAGTGTCACCGATGTTGTTTTCAGCAAAATGGCGCCGACGATGTATGTCAACTTCTGGAGTTTGATTTTGGCGATTCCGGTCGGGCTTGGTCTCGGCATTTTTGCCGCTTTGAAGAAGAATAAGTGGGAAGACCAAGTCATTTCCGTTGTCGTCATGTTGGTCATTTCGGTTCCGAGCTTCGTCTACGCCTTTTTAATTCAATTTATCTTTGTTAAATCGGGTTTTCCTTATACCCAGGTAATTAACGCGACGACTTTTGCGCAATTAACAAATTGGACTGCTTTCGTTTCCTATATTCCGCCTATTCTTTGCTTATCGCTTGGGACGATTGCCGGATTAACCCGGTTTACCCGCGCGGAATTGACGGAGGTTTTGACCAGCGATTTCATGTTGCTCGCCCGGGCCAAAGGTTTAACGAGAGCTCAAGCGACCGTTCGCCACGCGATGCGTAACGCCATGGTTCCGATTTTCCCGATGATCATGGGCGAGTTCATCGCCATTATCGGCGGTTCTCTTATTATTGAACAATTCTTCGGAATTCCTGGCGTCGGCGAGCTTTATCTCCAATCCATCAACCAAGTTGATTACAATTTCTTCATGTTCCTCTCAATGTTCTACGTCGTTATCGGCCTAGCCAGCGGCTTGGTTATCGATCTCAGCTATGGCATCGTGGATCCGCGCATTCGTATGGGGGCTAAGTAATTTATGAAAAATGATCAACTCACAATGAATTCCACCGAAATCGTCTTAACGCCAGAACAGGCTTCTTTCGCTCAGGCTGATACTCAGATTTCCGATGCCAAATTCGAGACAAAGCAGATGTCTTTCTTTCACGATGCTTTCCGGCGTTTTGCTCAAAACAAAGGCAGCCTAGTCGCCGGCGTCATCATCATGTTGTTATTCCTTTTCTCCGTGATTACGCCTTTTGTTTCCGGCCATGACACCACAACGACCGAACCTTATTACGCTTATTGCACGCCGAAGAACCCGCTGTTTGCCGGAACCGGCTTTTGGGATGGCACCGAAACCGGGGACTTCCCGCTTCAAAAATATATTCAGCTTTATGAAACCGGTCGACTTGTTTCCGGACACAAACGGGATACCAATACGACGAATTTGGACGCTTATTACACCATTCGTTACGATACTTATATCAGAGGCTATAGCTACAAATCTTTCGAAGAAGCCGAATTCAACGAATTGGTCGCTTACGATAAGACCGTTGATGAAAAGCATCGGATTCTTTGCCCGATGGTTGATTACGACACCTATGCCGCGACAGCATTCAAGAGCAATCCGGCACTTCGGAATTTGACGAAGAGTTATTATCTTCAAAATGCCTACGTCACTTATAAAATTGACAAGAAACAGCAGCCGATTTATGTCTTAGATGCCAACGGTGACGCTATCATTGACCCGGAGACGGGTCGGGTCGAACTCGAAAGCATTCTTAAGAAAGACAGCGAAGGCAATTACGTCTATTACAACCGTACGGGGGACGCCGGCGCCTATTCCTATTCTTGCCGAGTCAATTTCGATAATTATTACGCTAAAACGCATAACGGCGCTCCGCTCTACATTTTGGGCTCAGACAATCAGGGTCGCGACATTATGACCCGTCTGGCTGTCGGCGGACGCTTATCTCTCCTTTTAGGCGTCATTGTTTCTACCATTAACTTTATTATCGGTGCCATTTATGGCGCGATTGAAGGCTACTATGGTGGAAAAGTCGACTTGGTGATGGAACGCATCAGCGAAATCCTTTCGGAAGTCCCGACGACCATTATCTTCGTTTTGTTCAACTGGTATTTGGCCGATAAAATTCCAACCATTGTGTTGATGTTCTTCGCCTTCATATTTGTCGGCTGGCTTGGAATGGCTTCAACCGTTCGTATGCAGTTCTATCGTTTCAAGAATCAAGAATATGTTTTGGCGGCTCGCACTTTGGGTGCCAGCGATGCCCGACTGATCGTGAAACACATTTTCCCGAATTCTCTTGGAACCGTGGTCACGTCCTCGGTCCTTATGATTCCAGGCGTCATCTTCTCCGAATCGTCCTTGTCTTACCTTAAGATCATCGATTTGACCACCTCGGGATTGACCTCCATTGGCACGATGCTCTCAGAAGGGCAAAGCAGCTTTACAACTTACCCCAACTTGATCATTTGGCCGGCTTTGTTCATCTCGCTTTTGATGATTTGTTTCAACATCTTTGGCAACGGATTGCGCGATGCGTTTAACCCGACCTTGCGTGGAGCGGAGGAATAATTATGGACGACACCAAAATTTTGGATTGCAAAAACCTCCGAATTTCTTTCCGAACCATCAACGGAACCGTTAAAGCCGTGCGCGGTATTGATTTCACTTTGCATCGGGGTCGCACTTTAGCTATTGTTGGCGAATCTGGTTCGGGCAAATCCGTGACTTCTCGTGCCATCATGGGCATTTTGGCTCCGAACAAGATTGTCGAAGAAGGCGAAATTCTTTATGGGGATAAAGATCTCCTTCAAATCAGCGAAGAAGAATATTGCAAGATTCGTGGGTCGAAGATTTCCATGATCTTCCAAGACCCGCTCAGCTCGTTGAACCCCATCAAAAAAGTCGGTATTCAGATTACCGAAAGTATGAAACTCAAGCGGGCTTCGGCTCGCAAAGAAGCCAAGGCGGATTTCCGTGCTTCATTAAAGATTTATGACGCTTTCTTAGCCGCTCACCCCGATTTCTCCGTGAAAAAGAGCGACCTCGACGAAGCGGTTAAAATGTTTCAGAACCCCAATGATTCCTATCCGGCTTTCTTAGTGGCGAGATTTGATCGTATTACCAAGGATCAGATGACCTCACTCGACAAAGCGATTCAAGGGACGGCTGATGAAACCAAGAAGGCGAAATTAATCGCCGAGCAAAAAGACTACAAAGCCAAGCGTGAGGCTGAACGCGTGGCCTTACAAAGTCGGCTTGATGAGACGCGGAAGAACATCGAAGCGACTCATACCGATTACACTAAATACGACACCAGCAAATTGGTAAAGTTAACCAAAGCTCTGTTCGCTGAATACGACCAAGAACTGATGAAACGTTACCAGGAAAATGGCGAAGCTTTGGATAAGCTCGTCGCTACTTTCTCTTCGCTAGAGGGGATCGAGTATGTTAAGGCACTGAAAGCCAATCTTCATCGAATCAGTGCTTTGGCTTTGGGCTGCGCCAATGAAGTTGCCCTCGAAAAAGATGAAATGATTTATACCCTTCCCGTTCAATTAAAGCACCTCATCGGGGATTATCGTTCCCGGGTGAGAGCCGAAGCTAAGCAAGCTAAACTCGAAGCCAAGAACGAAAAGAAGAAGAAGGCGGGGAAATCGACCGATTTGACAGCCAAACAGCGGGCTTGGGCCAGCGAGATTAATACCTCGAGCGACACCAAGATTGTCAAAATGAAAGAGACGCTTAATACTTTCGTTGCGGCAATTAAGGGTTCTTACATCAGCGATCTGACCGCGGCAATGCAAGAGGACGCGGTATCGGAGCGAGCCCAACAGTACGTGACGAAATTCACGGATAACATCGTGACGTTCTCTCATCCTGTTCGGAATGCTGAAATTGTTGAGAAGGCCATCAACTTGATGGGTCTTGTGGGCATCCCCGAACCGCAAAAGCGGATTAAACAATATCCTTTTGAGTTTTCGGGTGGCATGCGCCAAAGAATCGTTATTGCTATCGCTTTAAGCTCCAATCCGGAGATCTTGATTTGCGATGAGCCGACCACTGCGTTGGACGTGACGATTCAAGCCCAGATTCTTGAACTTATTAACGACCTGAAGAAGAAACTGAATCTTTCGATTATTTTCATCACCCACAACCTTGGTGTTGTTGCTAACATGGCTGATGATATTGCCGTCATGTACGCTGGTAAGATCGTCGAGTATGGCACGGTTGATGAGATTTTCTATCAGCCAAAACATCCTTATACTTGGGCCTTGCTCGCTTCGATGCCAGACCTCGAAACGAAAACAAAATTGGATGCCATCCCTGGCGCCCCACCAAACATGATCATCCCGCCGAAAGGTGATGCCTTTGCGGCTCGGAATAAATACGCTATGAAGATCGACTTTGAGCAACAGCCGCCGCGTTTTGTTGTGTCTCCGACCCATTGGGCCGCGACTTGGCTTTTGGCCAAGGGCGCCCCGAAAGTCGAACCGCCAGCGATTGTCACTGAACGCATTGCGCGTATGACGAAGCGGAATGCAGAAAAGGAGCGGCAATAATGGCAACCCCGAAAAAACCGACAACAGAGAAAACTCTGAAGTCGCCGACTCTCCAAAAAGACCAGCCCATCAAAGGCACGGTTTTGCCGATGGGGACAGCTGATGCCTCCTCTACGGATGCGTCCAAGGCCGTTGACAACACCTTGGCTGCAAATCAACATGACTATTCGAAAGATGAAGTCATTCTTTCTGTGCACCACTTGAAGCAATTCTTCCGTTTTGGCACGGGAATCTATAAGTACAACAAAGCCGTCCATGATGTTTCGTTCGACATTCATCGGGGTGAAGTTTTGGGCTTGGTCGGGGAATCCGGATGTGGCAAGACCACAACCGGACGCTCCATTATCAAGCTTTACGACATCACTTCCGGTTCCATTTATTTCGAAGGTCACCGCATTGGCGCGGGAACCCGCTGGAACGAGAAGGAAATCAAGTTTAAAAAGAGCAAATCCAAAGCCCAAATCGCTTCCATTAACGACAAGATGAAAGAAGAGTTAGCCGGAATTGATCGTTCGAGTCCCGACTATAAAGACGAAGTGGCTGCCATTCACGCCAAATATCAACCCGAAATCGACAAGATTAAGGCCAATTTGAAAGACTTGGTTGCTCTGCAGCAAAAGGAAATCGCCTTAGCGAAGCACGATAACCAATTCTGCAACCGCGATTACGGGAAACAGAAAGCGGCCGAAGTCAAACAGCGTTACGATGCTTATCGGATCGCTTTGTCCAAACGCATTAGCATCAACCTTGCTTGTGCTGAACTTTTAAACGAGCAACTTAATGCCTATTGCAAAAAGAGTCTTTCTTATTCGAAACATTACGACAGCGAATTCTCGAAAGTCGAAGCGGCGAAAGCTGACCTCTTAAAAGAAATCGATGTCTTCTTGAAAGCGGAGAGCCACACACCCGAAGAAAAATACAATTTCATCGAGAAACTTTGTGGTTTTTCCTCGACGTTACATTCGTTGATCGATTCTTCCGAATTCGATAAAGTCGATCTCGATTTATCGCATCGTCTTGATGAGCATTATCAAGGAATATTCAAGGCCTTACCGGTTGATGAAAAGGTTGCCTCCTTACCCCAGCCGTGGATTTTGTTCAAAAACTTTGTGATTGAGTACCGAGTGGCTCGCAACGAAAAAATTACTTCGCGTATTCAGATGATCTTCCAGGACCCCATCGCTTCTTTGGATCCGCGCATGACCGTCAAAGAGATTATCGCCGAAGGCCTTCGCATCCGTGGGATCAAGGATAAAGCCTACATTCAGGAAAAGGTGGAGGCTGTCTTGAAAGAAGTCGGTCTTTTGCCCGAGCACGCTTCGCGTTATCCCCATGAATTCTCTGGTGGACAACGTCAGCGTATTGGCATTGCGCGTGCGCTGATCATGGATCCGGATCTTATTATCGCCGATGAACCGATTTCAGCGCTTGACGTTTCGGTCGCCGCTCAGGTTATCAACCTTCTCAACGACTTGCGCGTTCAACGTCATCTCACGATTCTTTTCATCGCCCACGATTTATCCGTCGTTAAGTACTTCTGCAACCGGATTGCCGTTATGTATTTTGGCAACTTGGTTGAATTGGCTACGAGCGATGAGCTATTCAAACATCCGCTACATCCTTATACCCGTTCGCTTTTGTCAGCCATTCCTTTGCCCGATCCTCACTACGAGAAGAACCGGAAGCGGATTGACTACAACCCCATTCGGGATCATGACTACTCTACTGAAAAGCCGCGTTTGCAAGAAGTGGAGCCTGGTCATTTCGTCCGTTGCAGCGATTCGGAATTCCAGAAGTTCCAAACTATTTTGAATCCGGAGGCCGCAAAGTCCGATAAAGCGTAATCATGGTAACCCCAGTCCAAGAGAAGAAACCATCGCTAGAGGAACCACGAAGCGTTAAAAGTTATATCATCGAATCGGTGATTTCGCTTTTAATCGTGGTGGCTCTTTGCGTGACGACGGGTTTGGTGGACGTCTATGGTCGCCAAATCGATTTTGCCCTCGACCCTCTTCGGGTTTTGGGCGATTCTTTTGGAGCTGGAGGTTTGCTGTGCTTTTCTTTTTGGGGACTCCTGTGGGTTTCCAGCGAAGGCGCTTTCGATATCATCGTTTACGGTGTTCGGAAAGTTTTTAATGTGACCTTCCAAAACCTGATGAAAAATAGTGCGCTTCCAGACTCTTATACTGATTATGTTGCGATGAAACGGGCTAAAAAGCACGATCATCACATTCCTTTTTTCGTTATTTCCTTGGTTTTTTTCCTCGTCGGATTAATCTTGTCGCTTTGCGCTATATAGCGCTCCATTTTTTAAGGGAAAAGAAAACCTTGAAGTTTTTCGGTTTCGTCCTATAGTGACAAAGCAAATCTATAAAGGAGTTTTTATGAAAACAAAAATGAAAATCGTCATCCCAGCCATTGCGGTATTATTTTTGGCGGGTTGTGCGACGCGTGGCGTTGATTCTTCAAACGCCGCTGCGAGTTCGAGTTCTAGCTCGAGCGCCGGATCGAGTTCGTCTTCCGAATCCTCTTCGAGTGCCGCGTCCTCTTCGAGTGCCGCGAGCTCCAGTTCTTCGGCTGCGGTCGTCGCCGATGGAATCATTTTGAAGGATAACATCCCGAATTACACGGTCGGCGAGACGTTTAATTCGATTTTCGATGTCACTGTCACGATGCACTATTCTGATGGCAGCACCCGTGACGTGAGCGCAAAGCCCGCCTATTTTAAACTTTCGATTACCGATAGCTCTGGCGCTGCTGTGGATACCAGCCTTCCGTTTGCGACTGCTGGCACTTATAAGCTTAAAGCAACTTACCGCTCCAATGCGTCTATTGTGTCGGATCCGGTCACGCTGACCGTTAACCCGGCTTTAACGAACGCTGTCACGACCAAGACCTCCGCGACCAAGGCGTTTGATTACGTGGATGTTGAGAATAGCACGATCAGCAACCTATCATTCCCGTCGCATTCCGATACGGCGATTAATACCTTGGTTATTCCGCTTGAAATGAAGGACTACCCCTTCGCCAATTCCCAACATGGCGCCAATTTCCTGACCGCCCTTGATCATATTTTCAATGGCAATGGCGAGGCGGATACCGGCTATTGGGAATCGGTGAGTAGTTATTACCGCAAATCTTCCCTGGGGAAGCTCAACTTTAACTTTGAGATTGCTCCGATTTTTTCTTGGGGCAAAACGAGTCAAGAAGCAAATGACCTTACCACAGGAGCCAACGCTTCTTATTACTCCTCTTGCGAGTTGGTAGAAGAGGCCATCGCCAATTACAAGAAGGTTAATGGCAATGACTCCACCAAGAAGTTTGACAACGACAAAGATGGCTACATCGACGGCCTTTGGGTGGTCTATAGTGCACCAGACTACGCTCATTCTTCCACGATTGGGAAATACAGCAATAAGGATCTTTTCTGGGCTTTCTGCACCGATAAGCAGACCAACCAGCCCGATTTGGAATCGCCGACTCTCCATTCCTTCGGCTGGGCATCAGAAGACTTCATGAATGAAGGCGTCATCGCGCCGAAAGTCGATGCCCATACCTTCATTCACGAAACGGGCCACTTGCTCTCATTGACGGATTATTATTCCTACGATATTTCTTCTTCGACCAGCAGCGGCTGCGAAGGCGGCCTCGCGATGATGGATTTAAACATCGGCGACCAAGATTCCTTCTCGAAGATGGTATTGGGCTGGGCCGATCCGTATGTTGTTACCGAGGATTGCGTTATCACCATCAATCCGAATGAATCCAGCGGCGATTGCATTTTGCTTGCCGATAACTGGAACGGAACTCCATTTGATGAGTATATGCTCTTCGATCTTCAAACCCCGACTGGTCTTAATGCCGCAGATTCCACAGCTTCTTATTCGTCCCGTCCGCTTTACTTCAATAAACCCGGTGTCCGCGCTTACCACGTTGATGCCCGGATTGGAGAACTGAAGCATATCTATCCGAACGAATTATCCGGTGTTAGCACCGAAGGGACTTATTGGGTCAGCGAAGACACTCAATCGGATTATTATCTTCTTGATGATCAAGTGAAGGCGTTGGCCGCTGCTGGAAGTCTCCCGCGGATTTCGACCGATAAGACCGTTGATGTCAACAAACGCCAATCGGGTTACAAAGTTATCAATGGCAACTGCGCTTCCCGAGCTGAACTCTCTGAAAAACCTTATACTGATAACCGTCTTTTAACGATTGTTACCCGCGATTCGGTTAACTGCGAAACCGATCTCAAATTTGCATCCGCTGATTCGCTTTTCCAAAAAGGCGATTCGTGGGATCTCACTCGCAAAGGAAGTAAATACTTTACGACCGTTCCGGGAAAATTCAATAACGGCGATAAGTTGAGCTGGATTGTCACGGTCCTAGACTGCACTGCTGATTCCGCGACACTTCAATTCCGCAAATATTGATTGGTTTATTTGCTGGCTATATGGGACTGAGGCTTATGCTTCAGCCCCTTTTCTTTGTCTTTATCTCTTCGAAGATTCATTTCTTTTGTGCCAATAGATAAAAAGGTTAGAATGTTAATAGAAGGAAGCCAATCCTTCAGGTCATCACAATGAAGAACAAACATTATCAAAAATTTATCCTTCTACCGCTTGGGGCATTAGCGGTGGCAGGTTTATCCTCATGCACCTTTAATCTTTGGAGCACCATCACCGGGGGCAAAAGTTTAATTACCTCGGGTTTGGCGGTGACCTCAAAAACGGGTTCTACCTATGGCGCGCCGGAGGCAAGTTATGGGGCTGATGGGACCAATTACTCCGCAAAAGCCACCTCTTTTACCCAAAGTGAGGTTGAAAATTCGGGCTCGGGCTTTATGATGCCATCCAAGGGCAAACTCAATATCTTGGTGGTTCCCGTCATCATTGACGACTTCAAAGACAACGCCACCGAATCGGCTCGGACCGATATCGAAAAAGCCTTCTTTGGCGATCCTTCCGATACCTCGTGGGAGAGCTTGTCTTCCTTCTATTACAAGTCTTCTTATGGCCAGCTCTTGATCAACGGAATCGTTACCCCGTGGTTTGATTCGGGCTACACCAGCAAAGAATTATCCGCTTTAACGTATTCCGGCACTTCCAGCTACAAGAGTGCCTACGAACCGACTTGGACCGTGCTTGAAGATGCCTATAAGTGGTACAAGAGCACCTATCAAAGCGATGGTTCGGAGTTCGATAGCAATGGTGATAGCGTCGTCGATGCCGTTTGGCTCGTCAATAGCGCTCCCGACGCCCAAGTGAATACCGCCTTGGATTCCACCGACTTCTGGGCCTACACCTATTCGGATCTTTTACCTTACGAAACGGTCGCCAATAACGGAGGGAAGACGGATAGCTGCATTCCTTTTCGCTATAGCTGGGCTTCGTATGACTTCATGTACAAAGGCTATGGCGATACTGGAATCGATGCCCACACCTATATTCACGAAACCGGCCACTTGATGGGGCTTGATGATTATTATGTCAGCGATACTGCCAGTTCCTACACCACCAACTATGGTCCAATGGGCCGGATCGACATGATGGATTTCAATATCATCGATCATGATGCCTATAGCAAATTTGCCTTAGGCTGGATTAAGCCTTATGTCGTCACCGGCGCGACCACAATCACCTTAAAACCTTCTTCAACAACGGGCCAGGCGATTCTTTTGCCGACAAGCACCGATGGTTGGAATGGCAGCGCTTTCGATGAATATATGCTCTTAGAGTTCTACACTCCAACCCTTCTCAACAAGAAAGATTCGGATGCTGCCTATCCGGATAATGAGCAGCAAGGCTTTACCACCA
>Ga0183095_11477_pt1 | contig 17030 bp, 10 predicted proteins | sample BioMet4_FD_130346 | JGI IMG/M metagenome (GOLD analysis project Ga0183095, IMG submission 130346) | Microbial communities from bioreactor (seeded with sewage sludge) at LBNL, California, USA - Biofuel metagenome 4 (v2) (version 3) | ecosystem: Engineered > Bioreactor > Anaerobic > Unclassified ...
TTACACTTTCTCCCTGATAAGTATAAGCAGTTCCCCATGCTTCACCGCCTTCATAACGGAGAACCGGAGTTACAGTTACAACAGCTTTCTTATTAAACCATTTTGCCGGGAAAGTTGCGCTGATTGTTACAGGAACTTTGCCCCCAATAGCCTCTAATGGCTGAGGTTCAGCTTTAATGTACTCACTTGCTAACGGTTTCAACTTGCTTGAGCAAGACGAAAAGGTCAGAATTGCGGCCAATACTAAGAAAGGCACTAAATACTTTTTGTTCATGATCTGATATTTATTTAAAATGTTATTGTAATAATTCACCTACTAATCTGTTTAAACGTTTTTCATAACGCAAATTTAAGCCATTTTTTAATTGCGTGTGGCTAATAGATATCAAAATCTTCCAAATTAATACTTATTAACCTGTATTTATATAAGTAGGACTTGAAAATAGGAGTCAAAATGACACTTTACAGTATAATTTTCTGTGTATATGTCTTACGATTATAAGATACTCGAATAATGTAGACTCCTGGATTAACAGTTTTGAGTCGCAATGTCGATTCTTGTTCATTAAGTGTCCAGGCTTGTATTAATTTACCGTCTAGTGAGATCAGATAGGCGCGACTTTGTCGGGGATTTTCGGGTAAAAAGACCTGAACTGTTTGTTTCTCTGAGCCTAATGTAATATATATATTGGGAGGTGTAACGATTGACTTACTGTCTGTTTTTATTGTATATTGAATTACCGGATCGATGTATAAGGAAGTCGCATAACCTATTGGAGAATACTTTGCAGCCTCAATCCAGTTATCGTTATATTTTACCCAGGAGGTGTTTTGCGTTGTCCTTGTTTTTTTTAGGCTGTAGACAGTGAATAAAGCACCTTTGGTGGTTTTAATCTTATATCCGATAAAGAAGGTGTTTGTCGCATAAACTTCGGAGGAGAATGGGATGAAACTTTCTGTGTCCTTATTGAGATCTTTTGACATTGTTTGGAATGTGCTGTCTGTTGTTGAACGGTATAAAACTGCCGGATTGAATAATTCAGAGTGTAGAATATTTCCCGGTTTTCCGTTTACATTATCATAAACGTTGATTTCTACTTTAATTTCTGATAGAGAATAAATATAAGGGCATACAATATAAGAACCGTAAATCCGTACATCCCCATTTACCTTATAACATTCGGCATACTCTGACGTATTGGTTGAATTTGTGCCAAACAAATATTCTTTAGTGTCAGTACTTTTCGTAGCTATTTCTATAGAATCAATGTCACCATTATTACGTATATTACTCAATCTGTAACAAGAATTTGATTCGTATGGATCCAGGCCGTCACAAAGTAATATATTGTTATTTTTGTCAGGATTTAGCCAATGTTTGAGTTGTTTATTTGTATTTTCGGAAATGGTCCAGCTTTGTTTTAGCGCATAGTAATAATCATCAATTGGGTGCGAACATGATGCTTCCGGATTTCCTCCGGTGAGTGCTCCAATTATTCGATTGTTTGCATCAAATAAGGGTGAGCCTGATGAGCCGGCGGTAGTATTGCCTGATAGCCATTTAGAAATGTACCAGAAGTTATTATCATTAAAACCATAGATGTTTGTGAAAAAATTTTGTAGTGTTGGAATGCTGTCTGCTATGTTTACTCGTTTGACAGATCCTCTCGGATGGTGAATACCTGCATAAGGAGCGTTGCCTGCATCTTGTGCATTCCAGCCAGAATAGTAAGGGCGGTAGTAGACCGGCGGTGTTTCAGTCAATTCCAGCAGTGCCATATCTGTAGCTTTGTTAGCAGCCCGGAAATGAGATGAAGCCATGGACATTTCTTCTGTGCCAAGAAAATCGGTTGAAGTTGTTGGTGTCTCATAATTAAAGAAGAAAACGATGCTCCCTGCAACAGATTCATAATCGGGATTTTCGACGTCAAAGCTATCATTGAGACAGTGAGAGGCCGTGAGGATGTATGGCCTTTTGTCGTTTGCTGTATTGTTGATTAATGAGCCTGTACATAAAACCCCTCCATCTATAATCATCAATACCACACTTCTTGCTATATTATCATACTGTGTTGTCTGTTTTTGATAGAAAGAAAGCGGGTTCATGCATTTGAAAGAATTCCAACTCGGCTGAGGCTCTTTATAAGCACGAAGGTCGCGATATCCGTGATTGACTTCCCCTACCTGCAATACGCCGTGAAAAGCAACGTCTTTAGGTTCTTGATATTCTATAATGACTCGCTCACCGTCAATAGGTCTTACGGGCAATAATTTTTTTTCTGAGTTGTTAAGATAGTTGAACGATCCGATAACTTGCGTTTGGTTGGCGTTGTAAAGGAAAAGACTTGCCCCTTTTGGCAATTCGTATTTACTGAATAAAAGATTGATGGAATAAGCATTAGCCGAATGAATTCCTAATCGCCATACACGGGTCCCGTCTGCTGTTGTAAAATGAATTCCGGAATTTTCCGGCGTATAATCAGTGATGAATTTGTATGCAAAACGGAATCCGCTTTTTAAACCCTGTGCTTCAAGAGAATCCTGATGTAACTGATCTTTCAGGTCAAAATGGGGCATTTCGACGTACAATGTCTCGTCGGTACTTTTTGTGATGCTTAGCGGCATTGGTTGGCCACCATGACTGATTTGAGCAAATACCAGTGTTGCATCTCCCAGTAATAGTAACAGGAATATAAAGAATGTTCCCTTTCTCATGATTATTTGGCTGATAGGGTTTCAATGTCTTTTTGACGCACTTCATCCACACTCTCAATCTGATTAATGTAAGTGATAATTTTATTCAATTCTTGTACTGAATGAACAGCAAAATTGATAGTGCAATCAACAATTTCATCAACGGTAATGGTTGTTAAACCATCGATAGAGAGCTTGAGCTTTTCAGTGATAGCGTCTACGAGATCGCTTAGCAGGTGGTAGCGGTCAATAGCTTTTATATTAATACTTACAGGATAAAGAATATTCATGTTTTCGGCAAAATTGATGCTAGTAATTGAATCGCCTTGTTTGGAGGCTAAGATAATAGCCGTGCGGCAATCACGCTTATGAATAGTCACTGTATGATCTTCATTTACAAATCCGACGACCTCATCTCCAGGAAGAGGATGACAGTCGAGACACCGATGGAATGTCTCGGTTTCAATCTGATGATGCAATGCGGAAAGCAGATGTCGTTTGGCTTTGTATGTGAGCACGTGCTCAAGCCAGTCGGCCTTAGGTGTGACCGTGTTATTCACTCCGATTTCTACACAATCACCCCGTTTCAGAACGGTCTTTATAGAACATAATTTCCCATTGATGCGTGCGTATTGTGCATGGTCGCCAATCTTACTGTGTATCTCGTAAGCAAAATCAAGAGCTGTTGCATCTTTAGGAAGAATTACTCCATGTCCTTTAGGAGTGAATACCAGCACATCGTCATTATAGAACGAAGAAACAACGTTCTCGATGAATCCGTCCTCTTTCTGGTGGAAAGCTATATCCTGTAGAACGTTTTTGAACTTTTTGATCCAGTTGTCTACTCCATTTTCCGTACGGTCACTAATACATCCCATTTTGGAGTTGTATATCATTCGCTCTGACGAAATATGAAGTTCCTCCCATTCTCCTTCTGCACTCAGAAGTTTTATGTGCAAACTCTGATACCCATTCTCTTTTGGAGAATCGATGTAGTTGTTCATCTCTCCCGGTTTCTCTTTGAATATATCCGTCAGTATTGAATAGATTTGCAAACAACGATTTTTTTCGGATACTGGCGTACAGTCAGGGAAAACAATATGTACGATATGGCGATAATCAATATGTTTGAAATCGCGACCTGAAGCTTGCATCTTATGCCAAATGCTGTAAGGTGTACGATAGTCTACATACACTCGCGCTGTGATCAGGTTTGATGCAAGCAGTTCGCCAATTCTGGCTGTGAAGGCATTGAGGCGATTGTGATTTTCTTTTTCATCTTCTTCGATCAATTTCTTTAGTACAGCAAACTCTTGCGGGCAGCGATATTCCAGACTGAGATTTTCAAGCTCGGTTTTTACGTTATACAGACCCAGCCTGTTTGCCAATGGAGCATAGAAATAGTCTGTTTCGCCGGCAATCTTCATTTGTTTGTCGGCACTCATGCTCTCCAGCGTACGCATGTTGTGAAGACGATCAGCAATCTTAACAAGTAAAGCGCGTATATCATAATGTACCGAATCGAGTATTTGTTTGAAATTGTCTAATTGTTTAGACATTTCATAATGCTCTTTTTTCTCTTTTGTAACAGCTCTTACAAGAAAAGTTATATCGTCACCAAAACGCTCTTTGATATCTTCAATCGTATATGACGTATCTTCAACGACATCGTGTAGAAATGCGGCGCAGACAGGATTCGCCCCCAGTTTAAATTCTTCACCTACGATGCGGGCTACTGCTATCGGATGGATAATATAAGGATCGCCCGTTTTGCGTTTTTGTAATTTGTGAGCTTCTTTAGCCAAAGAATAAGCCGCTTTGATCTGCGTCATTTCTTCGGGTGACATCCGGCTTTCCAATGAATGAAAAAGTTCGACGACCTGATTGTCGATCTGAGAGTAAGAGGTCTGACCGTTATTCATTTATTCCATTTTCAAAATAGACCAGAAACTTTTTGGCATAAAAATGTTCTTTATCTCTACTGCATCTCTGAATAATGGAGCAATATCTTTAGGATTGAACCCGGCAATACCACAGCCGATGGCCGTCACAAGAAATTTCATATTTGGATGTGATTGGGCAAACCTGATAAACTCGTCGACATACGGTCTGATGGTCTCTGTTCCACCTTGCATAGTTGGGATGGCGTATGATTTACCCTGTAATCCAACGCCTTTTCCCCAAATGGCGCCGAACTTGTCGTAAGCCAGTCGTGCTGCACCTCCGCCATGAGTGCCGGCGAGGTTACTGCCGAAAACGAAAATCTCATTATCAGCCAAAGTCGTAATGTAATTGGGTATAATTCTTTCTTCCATTGTTTTGATTTCTTTTTGCAAATATAAGGTTTTGTATGCGTTGCGCCAAAGAATAGAATGTAAATTTGTTTTTAGAAACGATTAAAGTAATTCGGCAAATCTTTTCCCGTTCGGCTTAAAATTGTTATGTTTGCCGGATAATTGGATTATGGTTTTGAAGTATATAATTTAATATAAATATAAACGCTATGGCAACAACTCCATTCAAGTATCAGCCGATGTTTCCTCTTGGACCCGATACGACTGAGTATTATTTGCTTACAAAAGATTACGTCTCCGTTTCAAAGTTTGAAGACAAACCAATTCTGAAAGTAGCCAAAGAAGGCCTTACCTTGATGGCTAACACGGCATTTCATGATGTCTCCTTTATGCTTCGTCGCTCACATAATGAGCAGGTTGCGAAGATTCTTTCGGATCCCGAAGCCAGCGATAACGATAAATTTGTTGCACTGACTTTTTTGCGTAATGCCGATGTAGCTTCAAAAGGCGTTCTTCCTTTCTGTCAGGATACGGGAACAGCTATTATTCATGGAGAGAAAGGGCAACAAGTCTGGACAGGTTTTTGTGATGCCGAAGCTCTTTCGGAAGGTGTTTACAAGACCTATACTGAGAATAACTTGCGTTATTCACAGAATGCTCCGCTTAACATGTACGACGAGGTAAATACCAAGTGTAATCTTCCGGCGCAGATTGATATCGATGCAACCGAAGGCATGGAGTACCATTTTTTGTGTGTTACTAAAGGCGGCGGTTCGGCAAACAAGTCCTATTTGTATCAGGAGACGAAAGCCATTTTGAATCCGAAAACGCTTGTCCCATTCCTGGTTGAGAAGATGAAAACACTGGGTACGGCTGCTTGCCCGCCTTATCATATCGCGTTTGTTATCGGTGGTACTTCTGCCGAGAAGAATCTGCTCACTGTGAAGCTCGCTTCTACACACTACTATGATAGTCTGCCTACAACGGGCAATGAGTATGGACGTGCTTTCCGTGATATCGAGCTCGAAAAGCAAGTACTCGAAGAGGCTCATAATATCGGTCTTGGTGCACAGTTCGGAGGCAAGTATTTTGCTCACGATGTACGTATTATCCGTTTGCCGCGCCATGGAGCTTCTTGTCCGGTCGGTTTGGGCGTTAGCTGTTCGGCTGACAGAAACATCAAGTGCAAGATTAATAAAGAGGGTATCTGGATAGAGAAATTAGATAGCAATCCAGGCGAACTGATCCCGGCCGAGATGCGTCAGGCAGGTGAAGGCAATGCCATAAAGATTAATCTTAACCAACCGATGTCAGAGGTTCTTAAGGAATTAGACAAGTATCCTGTGTCAACACGCCTTTCATTGAACGGAACAATCATCGTTGGTCGTGATATAGCTCATGCTAAGCTTAAAGAGCGTCTGGATAAGGGTGAAGATCTGCCACAGTATATTAAGGATCATCCGATATATTATGCCGGTCCCGCAAAAACTCCGGCAGGGATGGCTTGTGGTTCGATGGGGCCGACAACGGCCGGCCGTATGGATCCATACGTTGACTTATTCCAGAGTCATGGCGGTAGTATGATCATGCTTGCCAAAGGTAATCGTAGTCAGCAAGTAACTGACGCCTGCAAAAAGCACGGTGGATTTTATCTGGGAAGTATCGGTGGCCCGGCTGCCATTCTTGCTCAAAACAATATTAAGAGCATTGAGTGTGTAGAATATCCGGAACTTGGTATGGAAGCTATCTGGAAAATTGAAGTGGAAGACTTCCCTGCATTTATCTTGGTCGATAATAAAGGAAATGATTTCTTCAAACAGATCAAACCGCGTTGTGCTTGCTGCAAGTAAAAGATAGTTTTTGCAAATAAAACTTTGAAGGACGCCATTCTCTTTTCTGAAAAGATGAAAGGCGTCCTTCTGGTTAACAAAGACCAGATCATAAAACTGGAGGAACCTCCTGATCTTAGCTGATCAGTGTTAATCCATGTGGAAAACTTCTTTTAATGGTATGGATACCGGCGAATTGTCCGGATTGACAATCATGATATCGGCCATATATGCCCACCATTTTTGTACAATTTCCAAACCACCCAAATCTTGTGAACCGCCATCGCCTTCTGTCTTTTGGAAAGCAAAAAGGATGTTGGTTTCTTTATCCCAATAAATAGAATAGTCGAATACGCCGTTTTTCGAAAGCAACGCTCTCATTTCGGGCCATAGAGCTGCATGTCTCTTTTGATATTCAGCTTCGCATCCCGGTTTTAAAAACATTTTAAAAGCTTCTCGTTTCATGTGTACTAAATAATATAATAATGTTGAGCAATGTTAGATAAAATACATGAGAAGAACAAGTTTTGAATGGATCTTTTTTCTTTGACTTTTGTTCTGGTATTTTATTGGCTTCATTGACATATATACAAACATCCTATTAATGCATTGACTAATAGGATGTTTTGTTGTTGTGCGGAATTTTATCTCTCTTCAGTCAACTCTTTTATTTGTAAAATCACATCAAGCGACTTCTTTCTTGTTCTACGATACATTTTTATTCCAATCCAGGAGCCAATAATGCCACCTGTTACTCCGCCGATAGCGAAAGGTATTCCATTATCTGCATTATTACCCAATGCTTCAAACATTAACCATGCAAACCATACGATAACAAATGGAATACTGAATTTCAACCAATTGGCATACATACGCCGCATCCGGGTTATCTTGCGACTCACCTCAATAAGGTTACCGTCCATAAGCTCTTTTGCTCTTATGTCTTTATGAGAAAAATAGGTGTATACCACGGCAACCAAGAAGAATATATCTGTAACGCCGATAAACCACCACGAAACGTTAATTATTGAGGCGAACACCCATGTGCAATAAGGTATGCCCAATAGAGCTACAATAACAATAACAACGGCATCACGGTTCAGACTCGATACTTTTTCTTTCATTGCCACACGAAGAAGTTGTTCGTTTACTATTTTTTCTTTTTCAAGCTTTTCTTTTAGTAAATTCATTTGTTCCTTCATCTGTTCCAGCTCTGCGTTTTCTATTATATTTTCCATTTTCTTACTGCATTTTTAATCGTTAGACATACTTTTTAATTTTTCCTTTATTCTAAACAGACGTGTGGCCACATTTCTTGTTGAAATACCAACAATCGCTCCAATTTCATCATAGCTTATATTCTCCAGCCAAAGCAGAACAATGGCCTTATCGAAAGGCTGCAACTTATTTATCCGATCGTGCAGGAGTTGTATCTGTTTTGCCTCTTCATCTGTATCATCAAACAAGTTTATATCTACACTTAGTGATACGGTCTCTATCTTTTTTTTCTTTCTTTCGACAGAGATACAAGTGTTGAGAGCAATCCGGTAAATCCATGTACGAATGTTACTTTGTTCCTTAAAGGAATTGATCCCTTTCCAAAGGTTTATCAGCACTTCCTGGAATAGATCGTTTACCTCTTCGGAATCCTTGGAGAACATATAGCATACGGTGTAAATGGTGCTTTTGTTCTCTTTAACAATCTGCGCAAATTGTGTTTGTAATGTTTCCATCTGTTTCTTAAATAAATTCTGAACGTTAGACGCAAGTTTCATGAAAGAATTTCATCAATTAAGAGAAATTTTTCCTGGATGATACAAATATGGCTATTCTTAATTGAGCGGTGCCAAATTAAGCATTATCGTTTAATATAGAAATACAGATGGTATTTTAATGGAAGAAAAAAGATTCGGATATGATGTGTTGTTTATAACGTTGGTTGTAAAGATATTTTATATCCCTTGTTTCGATTATTTTCTATAAGACATTGTCCTTCCTGCGATAGATAAGTTCGGAGGTGACAAATGCAATTATACAATGAATCGCAAGCGATATCGTTGCTCCATATAGTATTTAGTAATTCATTACGAGAAACGTAGTAGTCTTTATGCTCTAATAGAAATTCCAGCACTTGTTGTTCTTTGGGTGTCAATTACAGTCTTCAAAAACATTTGACCCTTACAAGTGGTTTGTCTTTTAATATTTACGATCCGGATAAAGAAGATAAAAAGATTCATTCCGCAGAGAAGATATCATTTAGCGGAAACAGCAGCAATATCATCTCACAGGCATTTCAAAACAATCAGAAAGCAATGTGGTTCGGATGGTTCTTCGGAGTAAGATTCTAATAGAAAACTCCCTTCTCTGTTTCTGCAGAACGATTACATGACACATTTTTAGTAAACATGTGTGTCTGAGGTTTAGAAACCGATGGTGGTAATATTTTTATTTTTAGCTAGATACTATATACATTAAACTCTTTTATTGTAAGTCAAAACAGAATCCAGAAAAAATTATTTTTTTTAAATAATCACAAAATAGTGTAACATACAAAAGACTTATTCGTCTATACCTGTAAATAGAGTATATTCCCCTAAACCTGATAAAAATTGTGTTTCTCGAATGAAAAAGACGATCAGGGTCATTGATATTAAAATTTAAATCATAGTAATTATGAGAACATTATATCTGATCATGTGTTTTGGAATGATATTTCCATTTGTATTGGATGCCCAAATAAAGGGCACAGTTGTCGACGAATCCGGAATGCCGCTTGAATCAACAAATATTGTATTACTGAATAAGGGGAATCATACCCATTCTTACGGAACGGCCTCCGATGAGAAAGGCCGGTTCACTATGGAATTGAGAATATATAAAGACACCACTGTCATATTGGGATTCTCGCACATAGGCTATAAAGAAAAATCGTATGAAATAAAGCTTTCCAAAGGACTTGTGGATATAGGCAAGGTTACGCTAAGCAAAACGGTTACAGAGTTGGGTGAAGTAACCGTTTCAGCACCGCGGACAATTACACAAATCGACAAACAGATACTTTTTCCGCAAAAGTACATTATTAAAAATTCAACAGACGCTTTTGATCTGTTGAACCACATGATGCTCTCCGGGCTACAGGTTAACATCGTACAAAAAACCATTACCAAAAGTGGAGGAAATGTGGCGGTCTACATCAACGACAAGCTGGCTTCAAAGGCAGACCTCCTGTCGTTACAGCCCGATGAGGTTCTACGTGTTGAATATATTGATGCTCCCGGTGTGCAATATGCCGATGACAATGTGGAGGCTGTAGTCAATCTGGTGATGAAACGCCGTTATTCGGGAGTTGTGACAGGTATAAATACGACAAATGCGGTCACAACAGGTAATGGGAATAACACGATATATTCAAAATACAATTATAAGCTGTCGGAATTTTCCCTTCAATATGATATGGATTATGGAAAGGTAAAAGATCGTTACATAAATCAGGAAGATCATTATATGCTACAGGACGGAACGGATATTCTCATAAATAGAATGGGTATAAATACCAAACTGAAGTATATGCAAAACAATGTTGAATTGACCTATAATCTTTCAAAACCCCAAAAATACATTTTTGAAACGAAACTGACCGGTACATTTTATGACAGTCCGGACAGGGGGCATAAACAATATGTTACCGAAACAAACAAGACGGCGTATTATTCGCTAACAAATCCGACAGAAAAATTTCATAGACCTGTAATAGACATGTTCTATAGACATTATCTTCGAAATAATCAAACGATTACAGCAAACATAGTCGGGACTTATATAGATACAAAGAATGGACAATCTTATCAGGAATACACAAACGATTCGCTTAAAGTCCCATTTAACAGCTACAAATATTATACAAAAGGGAAGAAATATTCGTTGATAAGCGAAGCCCGGTATTCCAAAAAGTTTGAAAAACTGTCGCTCCTGATAGGAATAAAACATTCACAAGCCCATACCAGAAACGAATATACAGGGACGAGTGATGCTGTCAATCAGATGACAACAGCCGACAGTTACTTCTATTCTCAATTAAGCTGCACGAATCAGAAATTTAATTATGTATTGGGACTGGGAGGCAACCGCCAGTATTATCGTCAGGATTCCGAGAAATATAATTATTGGCTTCTGCGTCCTTCCTTGTCATTATCTTATACGATTTCCAATAACATCAGTTTAAAATACGGATTTTACATCACACCGGAGATCCCGTCGCTGGGCTCATTAAGCAATGTTTCCCAGCAGGCGAATGACTGGGATATACGGACCGGAAATCCGCAGTTGAAGCCGTACTCAACAATGACGAACTACATCAAGTTTGTTTATAAACCCAATCGGATAGATATCGAAAATACCATAAGATACTCGTATAGCCATAAGCCCATCATGGAAAGTATTAGCCGGATTGTTGATGATTCAGGCCATTCGCTTTTTGAATTCGGATATGATAATCAGAAACGGTTGGATGTGCTCTCTAATTATACCTCTCTAAAGTATTCTTTAATCCCTGATAAACTGATTCTTCAGGGCGATTTAACTCTCTCACGCATTATTAGTAAAGGCAATGATTATTGTCATTTATTGAATTATGCACAAGGAGGCATAATGGCCGATTTATATTTGGGACATATGAGTATCGGTGGAGGATACAAGTCTCGTGATAAAAGGCTTTCGGGAGAGACGGCTTATCGCGGCATGGATTATAGTATTATGTATGCCTATTATCATTTAAAAAATATAACAGTGGGATTAAACTGGTCATATTTGTTCCTGAGTCCCAAAGATCATGAGACAACAATGAATAAATATGTCACCAAACAAACGTGGGTAAATGTTCCCGATTATAAGAATATGTTGTCCATCTCCTTGTCGATTAATTTGAATCGGGGAAGAGTCTACGAGTCAAAAGGAAATGTTTTACAAAACAGTGATACGGATTCAGGCGTTTTTAAGTATTAAAAAAAATACCGTTCAAAGCATAAGGCAAACAGCTGTAAATTATGTAGATATCATATTGGTTAATGATGCTTCTTCCTATCAACCGGCCTATATACAGCTAATGGAATTGTTATTAGTTCTAAATGTGGATCGGCAGGTTGATGTGAAGATGATATCTTTATTATAAACGGTATGAAGAAAACTCCTTTACTCTGGAATACATAAAAAAATAAATTGACGGATGGGTATTCATATTCAATAAATATATCTAAATTGCAGACTATTATCATTATGTAATGTGTTGCAGATTATATCATTCATGGTTTGAATGATGAGACATTAAATACTAATCATGAATAGAACTATATTAATATTTTTGCTTACTACCTTGACGCTATATGCATCGGCTCAGTATACGGTAAAGGGGCAGGTTTTGAGTCAGGAAAGAGAGAAGCTGGAGGATACCCAAATAACTTTTATGCAAAAAGACTCATTAAAGGCAATGGCTCTTACAAAAAATGATGGGAGATTCATGATCAAAGGATTGAGGAAGGGCGAATATGCTATAGTGATACAACATTCCGGATATAATCCCATTCAACAGAATCTGACAGTGAACAAGGACATGCGTTTAGAGTTTCTGCTTTATCATGAAATGATGGATACAATACCGGATGTTACGGTGGTAGCCGATCGTCGTGACCGTATTAAGACAACGACGCAAGGACAAGAATTTTTTCTTTCGGCACAGGCTAAAAATTTGAAAGATATCTATAATGCTCTTCAGGAAGTACCAAAACTGAGCGTGAATGCTCTAGATAGAACAATTGGTATTGCCGGTGGAGGTAATGCCTTGATCTTAATTAACGGCGTACATAGAGGCAATTCATTAGAAACGATCGACCCCAAAGATATTATTAGTGTAGAAGTGATGGACACGCCTTCAGCCCGCTATTTGGGAACAGGTGTTACAAATGTAATTAACATTAAGACCAAGACGCGGTTGGAGAAGTATCAACTTTTGAATATTGGAACAGAAAATAATCCGGGTTTGTATTTTGGAACGGCAAGCGGAGGTTATGAAATAGGTTCACCCAAGTATTCTCTTTATCTTAACGGCAATACATTTTATTTTAATAATAATCATGCCAATGAAACGAGAATCCAGCAAAACCAAACCATGCTCAAACAATATGTAGGACGGGATGTAAGCAGCTATCTTTCGTATAATACTACTTTTGGCGGCGACTGGATCATGAACAATAAAAATTATTTTTCCTATAACGTATCATTGCGTAATATTCCGGAAAACGGAACACTAAGAGGCAGTGGAAAAATCTTCAGCGAAGATACTTCTACCGATTATAGTGTTTATAAACACAGCAAAAGTTCTTCTTTGGTGAATGTCTATAATCTCTATTATCAACATAAGTTCGACGAAAGTGAGATGTTGGAAAATCAAATCAGTTTTACCTATAACAAAAATGACGACCGTCAGACAACTGAAGAGAATGGCGAAGCGTATATGTTTAACAGTAACTATCGTTACAAGATGGATTATTATAAAGGATATGCTTTCTCTGAATTTAAGAAACACACGAATATGTATGATTTAAACATAGGAAGTCAGACTACTTATGAAAAGACACGTTTGGAGAATGCGGCTCAAAACAATCCCGATTTTACTCATCACCGTCTGAAAGAGTATCTGCATGCAGATTTTAACAGCGGAGTAACTAAATTTGGGCGTTACACGCTTTCTTCCGGAATGGATCTTATTTTCAATAAATCAGAAAATATTGAAAAGAACTATTATCGGTTCAAATATGATATGGCATATCTGACGCCGAACATTCCACATACACTCATTAAGCTTTATGCTCGTGGATATACCGTTGAACCGCAGGTTACTTATCTGAATCCATATAATATATCCACCGACTCACTTTATATTGTACAGGGCAATCCTAAACTAGACCCTTATTATTACAGGGATTTTGGGTTGAGCTGTTATTTTGCGAAGGGTCAATCATTCTTTAATCCTGAAATCGTTTATTCGTATTGTACGGATATGATAACTCCGGTCAGCCGCTATAATGACCGGAATGTATATTTGTCGACTTATGAGAATAATGGGGTAGAACGACATCTTGTAATCAAAGGCATGCTTTGGTATGTAATTAAGAAATTGGGACACATTAGTTATATATGCGCTTATAATCGTTACTTCTTTTATAATGGCATAAAGGATTGGTTTACTCAATCTATCAACGGTTATTTCTATTATAAGGATTATTATTTAAATGCACATGTCGATCTGTATCCGGCGATGTACACCCCTTTGCAAAAGAGCAAAAGTTCCATTGAATCACTTGTGACTGTCGGCTGGACTATTAATGCCCATTGGACAGCTACAGCTTCATTGCGCTATTTTTTTGGAAGGAAGAAATATGAAGTATGGATGGATCAACCGGGTTATTCATCTTATTATTGTCGTTCTTTTGATGAACGGCACAACATGTTTTTAATAGGCATTCGATACAACTGGAAGAACAGAACACCATATAAAGCTCGAAATAGGAGTAAACTGAAAGTAGATAACGAGCGAGTCAATCTATTGCAGGAACAATAGGTTTAAATGGTAATTTACCCGTTGGCGGAATTAAATAAGTGCATACTTAACTTGCCCAATGGGCTTATTTCTTATTTTGTTGACATATTGTAGAATTGTTAACGCACTAATTTTTGCAATAATTCTGGTAAAGAGTCCTTGCGTTTGCTTTGCGTAATTTCTAACAATCATGAATTGATCACAGAGTTGTGAGAAGAGTGTTTCTATTCTTTTGCGTGCGTTAGCAAATGGAACGAATATGGGTTTCCAGTCTTTCTGATTGAGCCGATAAGGAACTTCTAATTTTATATGAGCTGTTTCAAATAAGTCAAGTTGTACGTCTGCTCCTATATATCCTCTATCTCCAAAGATAGTGCAGTCATGATATTGGTATTTTACATCTTGTAAGTATCGAATATCGTGAACACTGGCTTTAGTCAAATCAAAAGAATGAATAACACCGCTTAATCCACAGATTGCATGTAGTTTATAACCATAGTAGTATTTCTTCTGTGAGGCACAATAGCCATGATTGGGAGCTTTTTCTACATCCTCTTTTCCTAATTTGCAGCGCTTAGATCGAACAAGCCGGCAAACTTCTATCGGTTTGGAGTCTATACAGAAAAGATCTTCAGAACCATCAATAAAGGCAGCTATCTTTTCCCGAATTTGATTGCATAGGATACCCGTGAGTTTCCTACGATCATTGAATTGGCGACGTGATATAAGATTCGGAATGTGGTTTCTATATTCTTCTAATTTAGAGAATAGATAATTCTCGCTATCGATTCCCAATGATTCTGCAGTCAGACTTAATGAGATAACTTCCAAATCCGAGAAACGGGGAACGACACCTCTACGAGGTAAATTTCCATTCTCATTTACTAAATATTTAGCAAAAGCCTTGCATATGTCAAGAAATTTAGCGAATATTGCATATAAGTTGTGCATACGGAGATTGTATATTGTTAGTTTTGCAACCACTAATATACTAAAAATCAACGATATGTGCAACTTTTTAGCTAACATTTTTTCAATATTTTAATTCCGCCAACGGGTGGTAATTTATATAATCATGAATAGAACTATATTAATATTTTTGCTTACTACCTTGACGCTATATGCATCGGCTCAGTATACGGTAAAGGGGATTGTAAAGGAGAAAGGAAACAAACCGCTGGCAGATGTAACCGTCATGCTGTTATCGAAAGACTCACTGATATCGGGGGCCGTGACCGATAAAAACGGCGTGTTCAAGTTCGAGAATATGAAAGCTCAAAGCTGTCAGTTGTTTATCTCATCGCTCGGATATAAGGAGATAAGGCAGAATATGAAGATAGATCGGACTTTTTCTTTACCGGCTTTTATCCTGGAAGAAGATGCGAAAGTACTGTCGGAAATAACGGTAAGTGCCAAACGCTCGGATCTGATCAATTCGAATGCCAATTCCACTACATTTCACCTTTCAGAAGAAGCGTTGAAAAACTCGAGTGATGCCTTCGAGGCGTTACGTGAAGTTCCGAAACTGATGGTCAATCCCATAGAAAAAACAATCAAGATGACCGACGGCAGTTCGCCACTTATCTTAATCAATGGCGTAAGCCGGCCCAGTTATCTTCAGACATTGGATCCTTCGGATATTACAGCGGTAGAAATAATAGAAAACCCTTCCGCCCGCTACAGAGGCAACCAGTCGGTCAACTGTATTTTAAACCTGAAGGTAAAGCGCAAACAGCAGACCTATACCAATGCCCGCTTATATTCTTCACAGAACATTACCAAAGGACATTATGGTAATAGCAGTGGCGCATTTGAGATGGGCAACAGCAAGGCTTCCGTTTTTGTGAATGCGAATCATTTCTTTTGGAATGATGATCAGGCGGTAGAGAATATCCTTCACAACGGGAATATGATACGCAATACAGCAGGAAGAATGAAGAACAAGTCGCATTCGATAGATGTCAATCTGGGAGGCGACTGGCTGATATCGGATAAGGATTATATGTCCTATGGAATAAAATTGTGGTATGATCCGATGCATTATACTAATAACGAGATGGGAAGTATAAACAGCGAAATTCCATCCTACGCTGTTAATATAAATGGAAAGAATAAATATAATTATAACTCGAATGAGTATTTTATGTATTACAAACATCAGTATTCGGATCTGAAAGTACTGGAACTTACAGGCCGGGTTGGTAACTATAATAGTGATATTAACGGTTGGCGTGAAGAAAAGAGCGATATCAGCAACTACCGCAGCGATATAGACATGAACAACAGTAAATGGTCGTATGCCTTGGAAAGCAATTATTCTTTCGGAATAAAGGAGGTGTTAGGCTTTGATATCGGGAATAATGCCTATCATCAGCGGATGAATATAGACGACAAAAGAGATGCCTTCCCGAAATTCACCTATAAGGAATGGCGTGATTATGCCTATCTGTCTGCCACAAGTCAAAGCGGAAGCAAATTTTCTTATGCTGCTTCTATCGGGTTGGACATGGTATTTACAAACTCCGAAAATGTCAGCAACCATTATATCAATTTTGTGCCGACGCTTTCATTGGCTTACCGCTTTAACCAGCATAACATCCTGAAGTTTCAAGCCAATAGAAA
>Ga0183095_11479_pt1 | contig 16988 bp, 15 predicted proteins | sample BioMet4_FD_130346 | JGI IMG/M metagenome (GOLD analysis project Ga0183095, IMG submission 130346) | Microbial communities from bioreactor (seeded with sewage sludge) at LBNL, California, USA - Biofuel metagenome 4 (v2) (version 3) | ecosystem: Engineered > Bioreactor > Anaerobic > Unclassified ...
AGTGCAAAGGTAAGGGAATTATTTGATTTTGCCAAATAATTCCCTTGAATATTTCTTTTTATTTTGCAGGTGTTGTCGGTGCCATTGGGGTTTTTGCCGGAGCGGCTGGAGCTTGAGCACCTTGTTGAGCAGCGCCTTGTGCAGGAGCAGCTTGGAAGCCCTGTGTGTTAGTAGGGTTGGTGGTGCGAGTCTCGGTAGCAGCCTTTTCAAGTACACTCTGCTCTGTGGAGGCTTGTGGTGCCGTATAGGAGCAAACGATACTAATGATTACCATGGCAGCAGCGAGTCCCCATGTGGCTTTCTCCACGAAATCGGTGGTTTTGCGCACGCCCATGATGGCATTGGAAGAAGAAAAGTTGCTAGCTAGGCCACCTCCTTTAGATTCCTGAATGAGTACTATGAATATCATCAGGAGCGAAACGACAACGATGAGAACTACAAAAAATGTGTACATAATTCTTTACTTATTATCTTTTATTGTTTAATATCAATTTTTCTAAGAAACGGATTTGGTCTGCAAAGTAACCACTTTTTTTCGGATTATTCAAATTTATGCGTTGAATTATTTCTAAAGCTTTGTCATATCGACATTGTTTGATATAAATTCGAGCCAATGTTTCTGTGAAGTAGCCTTCGTTTCCATTGTACCCTTCCTCATTCTCAGGATTGTCAAGTGTTGGAGTGTATTCCGGTTCTTCTTTTAATTGTATTTTTTTGCCTTCAGTATTGATGAAATTATCAATCAAACTTTGACCTTTCATCTGTGGGCGTTCTATTGTTTCAATGGAACTTTCCTCGCACTCTGTTTCAAGCAAATAGGAAACGTAATCAATGGCGGCATCTGCTGGAGTTGGTCGTCTTTTTGATTTCTTCTTAGGCTCATCATCATCAGGAACAGTGTCAAGAAAGTTTTCGATGAGTGATATGGTGCGGTCTTGATTATCGTTGGAGGATTTTGACGAAACGGACTTTACCGCTGATTCAGCCAACTTGAATCTATAATGAGCAGCCTCCACAAGATTAAACACAACCTTGCGATCCGTGATGTAAATGGCCGCACGCTTCAGCTCCTCGTTGAACGTTGGGTCGTGAAGCAAATAAAGATTTTGTAGCAGTAACAGTCGGGCAGTCTGATAATAGGGGTACAACGCGAGTAGACTACGAAGGTCGTAGAGTGTTTCGCGGTCTAGTTGGTCAGGATGCTTGATGAGTTCTGCAATGTCCATATTTGGTATGAGTTTCTAGTGAGTCTAAGATGGGTGCTCTTTACCAGTTGGCTACGGTCGCATTGAATATCTGGTCTGTCAGATCTTTACACATTTGAGTAACCAGTTCTTCTTGTACGCTAGCCAAACTTTGTGTAGTCTCATAAGTTTGAGTTGCGGTAAACGACCGCTCAAAGTCTTGAGTATGGTTTGTGTTATTGGTGAAACGCACATTAACGGTCATAGATAGCTCGGTCTGAGCGGAGTGTCCTTCGCTAGACACAGACTTGTTGCGTTGTGAGTATTGTGTAATTTCACCCTCAACAACCAGGTCTCCGTCCCGCTTTACTTGCTGAAGTCGAGTGTGGTTGGCATAAACATCCTTTAGTTGATTGTTGAACATTGGTGCCATTGGTCCCCACACATAGCTGCTTCGAATTGGGAAGTCGGCTATCTGTATCGTTTTTGTTTTAGTATAGTCAATACTTGCTCCATTGAAGCTATAGCTTACCTTGCAAGCCGTGAGAATCAATGATGACAGAATAAAAAGGAATATTAATGGTAGAAATTGCCTTCCATACTTTCCCTTTAAATTAAGCCATCCTATATGACTAATCTTATTATTTCTTGTCGAGGCCATATTGCTTGATTCTTCTGTATAGTGTGCGGTCAGAAATGCCTAGCTCTTTGGCCGCTTTCTTGCGATTTCCACCGTTGCGCTCCAAGGCTTTCTCAACCATTTGTCTCCCTAGGTCGTTAAGATTCAGGCTTTCTGGCTCAGTCCTAATCTCTTCTGCTTCCGCTTCGATGGCAGAAGGTTGAGCAATGCCTGCCACGGGGCTTGGCTGGTGATTGATGGCTGGCACTTGTGGTGCAGGATTGTCGATGAATTGATTTGGGGGGTATGCTATTTGATTACTCAGTTCGTGAGCATCATCCAATTTCTTGCGAAGGCTGGTCATGTCACGTCGCAAATCGGACACATTACCACGTAATTCATAAAGGATCTTATAGAGAATCTCACGCTCACTCTCATAGGAATGCTGCCCTGGTTGGTTTATCGTAGCGAGTTGTGTGCTGTCCTGATCTTCCGGAATATATTTTCTTAACTGCTCCGCATTAATCTCACGTTCCTTGCTAAGGATGGAAATCTGCTCGGTTATGTTCTTTAACTGACGTACGTTACCTGGCCATTTGTAATGAAGAAGTAATGCCTTTGCATCTTCAGTAAGGGTAACCTTGGGAATCCTATATTTCTCAGCCATCTGCATAGCAAACAAACGGAAGAGTAAAATAATGTCGTTGTCACGGTCGCGCAACGGTGGCATCTGAATAGGAATGGTGTTTAAGCGATAATACAAATCCTCTCGAAAGCGTCCTTCGCTAATAGCTTTTCGCATGTTCACGTTAGTAGCTGCTACGATGCGAACATCAGTCTTGCGAATTTCCTGACCACCGACACGAATGTATTCGCCTGTCTCTAAGACGCGGAGGAGACGTGCTTGTGTTGCTATGGGGAGTTCGCCAACTTCGTCTAGGAAGATAGTACCTTTATTAGCAATACCAAAGTAACCCTCGCTCTCTCCAATGGCACCAGTGAACGAGCCTTTCTCATGACCGAACAACTCACTATCTATCGTTCCTTCTGGGATAGACCCACAGTTAATAGCAAAGTATTTCTCACGTCTGCGAGGAGAATTGTCATGTATGATGCGGGGGATAATTTCTTTACCAACACCACTCTCGCCAACGATAAGCACGCTCAAGTCTGTCTGAGCCACTTGTAGAGCCACATCTAGGGCGCGGTTCAATCCATCGAAGTTTCCTACGATGTTATAGCGTTGCTTAATTTTTTGCAGTTCTGATGTATTCATTTGCTGACAAATTTACACAATAAATTCTAGACAACTGCAATATTGGCAGAAAAAAGTCTAAGTTAAAATGGGTTGGATTAAGCCTGCTCGGCTTTCTTATTGATCTTGATTAGAAATAGTCCTATGCTTGTCCAGACTAGCTCACGAATACGTACAATAAGTGCGATGAAGATACCTGCACTAGCAGAGAATCCCAAAGTGGTTGTAGACATGAGGAAACCTCCTTCACGACCACCAAGCTGGAGGGGGATGAAGAAAAGCAAATTGGCAAATAGAGAAGTGAATGCAAGAATCAACACACAACTAACGAAGTTGACTTCAGGCATGAGCACCAAAAGGATGAAATATATTTCCAAGGCAGAGAAGATGCGACAGGAAAACTCTAAAAGTATTGCCCCAATGAAAATTTTGGGATTTTGGCGATGTAAGGCGGCTATCTGTGTGTCGATCGTATCAAGCTGTTCTCGGTGTCCTTCGACAAAAGGCGTAGCCCAACGTTTAACAAATGGAATATGCCGCATCAAATTCATGACGCGATTTGCTAACCCTTTGCGATATCCGGCAATAAAAAACCAGATGCCTAGCCCGGTAAATGCTATGGTTAATCCAATCACAATGGTTAGAAAGAAATTGAGAGGGTGTATGAAGACAAATACTAGTGCAGATGCTAGCCAGAACAAGAAGTGACAGAAGATGTGAGTCATTTCGAAAAGGATAACCGACGAGGAAGCTCGCTCGGTGCCTATTCTAGGAGCAAGCTCCATAATTCGATATGGCACACCACCCATCATTCCACCTGGAGTAGCATAGTTCAGGGCAAATCCAGAGACGGTGAGCTTGTAGAGCCAAGTAATCGGAACGGCACGTTTGGCAAGTTTTTTATCTTCGCATTGACTACATACACCATTGATGATAATATACCACGACGCAGTGTTGAACATATAAATGAAAATCCACAACACCAAAACGGCGAAAAACCAATAACCAGCATTTTTTAATCCGCTCCATACTTGCGCAAAGTCGAGCTGGGTAATCATGATGATAAGCACCACAAACCCAAAGATAAAAAAGCCGTTCTGATATTTCTTTTTCATGCCTTTGATAAAATAATTATCACTGAATAGTTTTACAAATTTTCATTGAATGATAAATATTTTCCACCGAAACAAAATTCTTATCCTTCAGAGTAACGTTGAGGATCTTTTTATTGGTTCTCTTTATTGCTGCCCTCGTGTTTCTTCGGGATGGAAAAACGCACCTTTTCGCTATCATCCCTACGCTCATGATAGAGTTTGGGCAGGGGATGGGCCATTGGTGCGTCAAAGTTGTTTCGATTGCGGAAGCAATCTATTGCCATGAATATGGCATGACGAAGACTAGACTCGTCTGCCACGCCCTTGCCAGCGATGTCGTAACAGGGATCCATGTCGACTGAGGTGCATATGAGAGGCAACCCGCCGAAGTAATGGATATTGTTACATGGATTAAGGGCCTTGAACGGTGCAACACCTTGGTCATGATACATGGCTAGTACACCATCGAAGGCAAAATAGTCGCCCGATCCGAAGAGACTCGAGGCCTGATAGGGACCGAAAGCATTCACGCCAGCGTCTGCTAGTTTCGTAACGGCAGGGATAATGGCATCACTTTCCTCTTTGCCGGGGTGCTCTTCACGGTCATTAGGATTAAGTGCGAGTATGGCAATTCTTGGATTCGAAATGCGCATGTCACGACGAAGAGTGGCGTACAAAATGGCCACTTTCTCAATGATGCCTTCCATGGTGATGGCATCTGCCACATCTTTAAGGGCGATATTATCAGTCATCAGTGCTACACGCAGCTGTTCGTTGATTAAGATATCTAGACCTTTGCGACCTTCTCCTATGCTATCCTCGATATATTTGGCTTGGCTGGGCAGAGTAAAACCATTAACAGTAAGTGTGTCATTGTTCACCGGACAGGTTACAAGCACATCTATCAGGCCATCTTTGAAGTCTGTGATAGCCTTGTCCAGAGACTGAACAGCAGCGTGACCAGCCTCTAAAGATGGCGTTCCAAGCTCTACCTTGATCTCTTCATCAAATACTGGGAGCATGTTGACACGTCCGTCTGTTGCTTCATTGGCACTATTTACAATACTGAAGTTAGCCTCCATGTCAAGTGCATTGCGGTGATAGGCAGCAACTTTGGGTGAACCGTATATAATGGGTGTACAGATGTCAAGCATCTCGGAGTCGGCAAAGGTCTTGAATATCAGTTCGTATCCAATGCCATTGGTGTCTCCGTGGGTAATAGCCACACGAATCTTTCTATCTTTATCCATTGCGTTTTTGTTATTGTTTATCGAGTGGTAGCAGACAGCTACCAATTGTTTCATTACTTTTACGCTATAGTATAGCTTAATGTTTGCGCTCTTGGGCTATCTTCTGTGTTGTGCTGAGAAGTCCGCATGCGGCATAAATATCTTCTCCGCGACTTGCACGAATGGTCGAAAATACGCCATGCGCAGTAAGATAGTCGCGGAAAGCCACCATCTTATGATCATCGGTACCCTTCAAGTGCACGTTTGGAATATGATGGAAACGAATCAGATTGACGCGGCAATATAGTCCATCAAGAAGCTTGATAATCTCTTGGGCATGGGCCTTGGTATCATTAACGCCACCGAAAACGATATACTCAAAAGATAATCTACGCTGATGTGCAAAGTCGTAATTGCGTAGCAATTCCACGATCTCGGTGATTGGCATAGCCTTTTCTCCAGGTATCAATTCCATACGCTGCTCATGTAGGGGGGAATGTAGACTGATGGCAACATGGCAATCGCTCTCTTCGAGGAAGCGCTTGAGCTTACCAGGTATACCGATGGAACTCACCGTGATACGCTTCGGACTCCATCCATAAGCATGTTGAGCAGTGAGAAGCTCGGTTGTACGTAGTACGTTGTCCAAGTTATCCATGGGCTCTCCCTGTCCCATGAAAACGACATTGGTAAGGGTTTCGCGCTCTGGAAGACTATATATCTGGTTCAATATATCAGCAGCCGTGAGGTAGCCATCAAAGCCTTGCTTACCTGTCTGGCAAAAAAGACAGTTCATTTTGCATCCCACTTCACATGAAACACAAAGAGTGGCGCGATCCTCCTCGGGGATATAGACTGCTTCAACAAACTTCTTCGGTGAATGTTTTTCGTCCGTCTCGCCAACTTTTGCAGCTGTCGTGCGCACAGGGAAGAGATATTTGACGGTGCCATCCTTGGAGTGTTGTGCGTCGATTGGCTCGGCACAGCCAACTTCATAGGATTGTGAGAGACGTGCACGATTATCTTTGGAGATGTTTGTCATCTCTTCGATAGAACGTACATGCTTATTGTAGAGCCACTTGGCAATCTGTGTGCCTGTGAAGGCGGGCATTCCTAACGACTCTGCTACGGCCTTGAGTTCGGCCTGCGTAAGGCCAAGAAGAATTTTCTTCATCATCTTGCAAAGATACAAACTTTTTGAGGAAAGACTGCTGAATGTACCTATTTTTCGTTATCTTTGCCATGATTTTCACTGCTTTTACTATGACGTAAGCATAAAACGTATAGACGTATGAAAACTGGGAGAATTCAGAAGGAGCAGCAAGAGATAAAAAATAAACACCAATTTTTCCATCAACAGGAACCTCTGGTGACTGTAGGTATTGTAAGTGGGGAGCGTATCAGCTTCTTGCTTAATGCTTCTTATGTTGTTGATGGACTTGTTGCGAGTGGAGAACAGACCGCCAAATATGTCGAAGGACAGATACTCTGGAAGGGTTGTCTTTATGATTCTTTGCTCTTCAAAAGCGATGGACTACATGCTTCTTTCTCTCTTAAGGATGTAACAATAGGCATTAACTTCCATTGGGAGCGTCAAGAGACACAGACTTTTGCTGGAGACTTACGGCTCATTATTGATGGAAACAAGATTTGGGCGGTCAATGAACTACCTGTGGAGGAATATCTAAAAAGTGTCATTTCTAGCGAGATGAGTGCCGATGCGAGTCTTCAACTTCTCAAGGCACATGCTGTTATCTCTCGCTCTTGGTTGCTTCATGCCATGCAAAGTCGACACGAAGAGAAAGAGTTGACACCACAGCCATTTGTCGACGCTGAGAACATGCTTGTTCGTTGGTACGACCGTGATGATCACAAACTTTTCGATGTATGTGCAGATGACCATTGTCAAAGATATCAAGGCATTACTCGCGAAACCAATCCTCGCGTAGCAGAGGCCATCTCCGAGACTCGTGGACAGGTGCTCATAGCTGACGGAGAGGTTTGCGACGCACGTTTTTCAAAGTGTTGTGGTGGTGTGCTCGAGGAATTTCAGTTTTGTTGGGACGATTCCCCCAAGAGTTATCTTGTTGCATTGGCTGACACGACGAATGAAGAAAGTATTCCCGACCTAACCGATAACGCTACGGCAGAGCGTTGGATACGAAGCGTGCCAGATAGTTTTTGTAATACAACAGCAAAGAACATTCTCTCTCAGGTACTCAATGATTACGATCAGGAGACTACAGATTTCTATCGTTGGCAGGTAAAATATAAGGCGGATGAATTATCCAATCTGGTAAGTCGTAAACTTCAAAAGGATCTTGGTCGAATCGTAGACTTAGTGCCAATAAAGCGTGGTCGTAGCGGTCGCATTGAACTATTGCGCATCGTAGGGACTAAGACGAGCTTGACATTGGGGAAAGAATTGGAGATACGTCGTGCGTTAAGTGAAACTCATCTTTATAGCTCTGCCTTTGTGGTAGATAAAAAAGACTTTGACGAAGATGGATTACCACTAGGCTTCGAACTTATTGGAGCAGGGTGGGGACATGGTGTCGGTCTTTGCCAGATTGGTGCAGCAGTGATGGGTGAGCAAGGTTATGCCTTTGATGAGATACTCAAGCACTATTATAAGGGTGCAGAAATCGTTAGTCTTTGGGTATAGAAGCTCCCCCCATAATGTTCTTTTAACAAGATAAAATAGATGAATCATATACCATCCAAAAATAATCAAGCTTCTCATGGTAACGGTGACGCAAACCGTTCACCGTGGTATTGGGTGCCGTCTCTGACGTTCAGTGATAGCCTTCCCTCTGTGGCTGTGATGGCAATATCCGTGATCCTCTACAAGCAGCTTGGACTTAGCAACGCCGCCATCACCTTTTACACTTCATGGCTCTACATGCCATGGGTGCTCAAACCTGTTTGGAGTCCATTTATTGACTTGGTAAAGACCAAACGCTCGTGGATTCTTGCCATGGAAGTGCTTATTGGTGCTGCCTTTGGGGGCATCGCCTTTACCATACCCACATCATTTTGGCTGCAAGGAACATTGTTTTTTTTCTGGGTAATGGCCTTTGCAGGGGCTAGCCATTGTGTCGCTGCCGACGGTTTTTATATGCTTGGACTTACTCCTCATTTGCAGGCAGGGTTCATGGGAATACGAACACTTTTCGACCGATTCGCTACCATTTTTGGTCAAGGCATATTAGTTATGATAGCCGGTAATTTACAGGTCATCTATCGCAATAGTATTTCCTATTCTTGGAGTCTGATGTTTTATGGAGTGACTGGGCTATTTATCGCACTATGGTTGTGGCATAGTTATGCGCTCCCTTATCCTAAGGAGGATGAGAAGCATGAGTATGTAGATGCTCGTACGATTTGGAAAGGCTTTCGCGAAACATTCCGGTCATTTTTCGCCAAAGATCAAGTAGCGTTTGCCGTGCTGTTCATTTTATTCTTCCGAATGCCGGAAGGACTACTTTCAAAGGTCTCAGAGCTATTTCTTATTGACGCAGGTCACAATGGAGGTCTTGCTCTTTCACCCCAAGAATATGGTCTTGTGCAGGGTACGGTAGGCATCATCGGCATTGCCATTGGCGGCATTCTTGGTGGTTGGGTAGCTAGTCGTGATGGATTGAAACGATGGTTATGGCCAATGGTGGTAGCTTTTACCCTTCCTGAATTAGTTTATGTCGTGCTAAGTTATATCCTTCCAGAGAGTCTTGGCATCATTGGATTGTGCGTGTTTATAGAGCAGTTCGGCTATGGCTTTGGGCTCACGGCCTATATGCTTTACATGATTTATTACTGTCGAGGCACCTACAAAACCAGTCATTATGCCATTGCTTCTGCAATGATGTTCCTTTCAATGATGCTTCCTGGAATCGTGGCTGGTACATTTCAAGAGGCATTAGGGTATCGTCATTTCTTTATTTTCACCCTTGTAACCTGTATCATCATGTTTGTCCTGGCGGCTTTTATCAGAGTCGATCCAGACTTCGGGAAGAACGAAGAGGAGAATGAATAACGACGCAAGGGAGTTTCTTGTAACGCTTAAGAAGTTTCCATTTTTCGTTATCTTTTCTAAGGATGCTTCTGAATGATCTCTTGTGTCTTTGGTTAGACGTGGATGAGTATTTCTGTATTCGCCAAAACATAACGAACTTTCAATCAATCGAATAATGCAGAGTTAGAAAATATAAAAACATCAACCGCTTTCACATTACTTGAGTGCGGTTGGTGAAACTATTTGGGAAGATTGAATGAAATCTATTGTGTTGTCATCCTCTGGGTACTAGTCCCTCTATGTATTTGCATAGTATGGAGATACCCTTCACATTCTCACCACCTTGCGGAATGATGAGATCGGCAAACCGTTTTGTGGGTTCGATAAACTGTTCGTGCATAGGTTTGAGGACCTTGAGATAACGCTCAACCACCATGGATACCGTGCGTCCTCGATCGATTGTATCGCGTTGAATGTTGCGAATGAGCCTTTCGTCAGGGTCAGCATCAACAAATATCTTAAGGTCCATCATTTCTCTAAGCTTCTTGTTGATAAGTGTCATGATGCCTTCGATGATGATGACAGGTTTGGGCTCTACATGAACGGTTTCTGGCAAGCGATTGCTAAGAAGGTAACTGTAGGTTGGTTGCTCTATGGGGAATCCTTGACGAAGTTCATTTATTTGTTTGATGAGTAGTTTCCAGTCAAAAGCGTCGGGGTGGTCGAAGTTAATAGCTCTTCGCTCTTCGTCTGTAAGGTCTGTGGTGTCGTTATAATACGAATCCAATGGCACAACGGCCACGTGGTTCGGTGGCAATGCGCCAACTATCTTCTTCACTACAGTTGTCTTGCCGGAACCTGTGCCACCGGCAATGCCAATAATCGTAATGTTGTCTGATCTTGCGTCCATTGACTTGCAAATAATTTATTTATAATGTTTAAAATCTATTCTTTATCCATCCTACGGCAGTAAACCGATTTCCCTAAACATTCTACCATAATAGTTAGCTTTATCCTCTAACTTCATTGGATAAGCTCGTGAAGAACTCGGAAGGCGGTAGAGGGCAAGTTGGCGACCCTCAAAAGGGAAATTTTCATGTTCTCCCATCTTTATTTTCTTCGCTTCAATACCGTAGTGATTTGTAAAGATCTCTGTGGCCAATTGACCAGCAGCAAGCACTGCTTTGCATTGGGGGAGGGAGCGGAGCAAATCGTCAAGGTTGGCCGGCTCGATCACTTCGAGGTCTTTGTCGGACGCCGTTCCTTGTGTCCTTCTGATTCGTAAGCAAGTATCGAAGATAGCTATGCCACGCTCGCTACAAAACTTTTGAATCGCCTCTAATCGATACGTCTTGTTTTCCTCGTCAACAAAGTATAGTCTATCTCCAAAAAAACAGAGGCCAAAGATGCGCCACATATCATTGGAAAAGTTTGGATAATACCACGCCATACACCATCGTTTTGGTGCGGGAGGAAAAGTACCAAGCATCAAAAGCTTAGCATTGGAAGGCAGAAACGGTTCGAAAGGGTGGTTTTCGATGTCACTCATCGTTGCTCTTTTACCAAATAGACACACACAGGCAAGTGATCGGAAAAACCGTCAAGCCAAACTCCCCCTGCGGTAGTACGCTTGGTAGATCCCTTGTATTGACCTTCTGTTTGGAAGAGATAGGGCATTCGTTGAATTTCGCACTTGAGATACTTCAAGTCGCGATAATCTTTGCTTCCCTTTTTATTTATAAGATTAGGAGTCACAAGTATTTGATCAAAGAGATTCCACGCCCCTTGATACATTAGTGTGCCAGTACCCTGCTTAACAAGAATATTATACCAAGGATTATACATGTCACCCTTGTCGACTTCTTCAATCTCCGCCTTACCTCGAAGTTCCTCTGCCATACTGCGATTGTTGGGATCATCGTTCATGTCGCCCATGACAAACACCTTGCAGTCCTTGTTTACGCGGAGCAGAGAGTCTTTCACTAGCTTAGCTTGAGCGGCACCAACCTCGCGATAGTAAGAACCTGCAAAACGACTTGGTAAGTGGCATACGATAAAAGCTACAGGCTCGTTGGCTATTGTGCCTGTCACAGTAAGAAAGCCACGCGTCTTGTAATCGCTGTCCATCTTCTCGGTGGGAATGTAGGGCACGAGGCTTACGTCTTGAACTGTAAAAAGCTTTGGATTGTAAAGCAGTCCGCAGTCAACGCCACGTGTGTCAGGACCTTCAATGTGACAGAACTGATAGCCACGAGACAGGAGTTCAGGCTGGTTGCATAGATCCGTTAGGACCTTCGCATTCTCTATTTCTGATACACCGATTACCGCGCAACCCACACCCGGCAACACGGAAGTCCCCATATCGCTTAGAGCACGTGCCATGTTGTGAAGTTTGTGGCTATATTTCAACCCATTCCAGCGATAGGATCCACTTGGAAGAAATTCGTAGTCATTTTTTCCTACATCGTGGCAAGTGTCGAATAAGTTTTCTTGATTGTAGAAACCAACAGCGTAGACTGAATACTTTTTTTGGGCCGACACAGATAGTATATTGGTCAGCAGCAAAGCGAGGATAACTAGTTGCTTTTTCATTATCAGTTTATAAGTGTACCGCAAATATCGGAATTATATCTGAGAAAAAGCTATATTTATTGAAATTTTAAACGTAAAGCTTTCTTTAATCAAAAAAAAATTAGTTAATTTGCATTCCTTTCATCAATAACATATCTAACAACTATGCAGAAAAAGCTTATCTTTGCCATGGTGGCCCTAAGCTATGCTTCGCTGACTTTTGCTCAAACCGATTCGACAAACGTTGGTGAAGCAGCTTTCACTTTTACTGAAGCACAGTTGGGCGAGGATGAGAACATGGGACAAAATGTTACCATCGTTCACTCTAACTCCAATGTCTACGCTTCTGAGATAGGATTCCTATTTTCCCCGGTTAGATTCCGTTATCGTGCACTCGACCAGAAATATAATGAAATTTATATCAATGGTGCACCGGTAAATGATATGGAGGCTGGGCAATTCCGTTACTCACTAGTTGGCGGACTTAATCAGCAGACCCGTGGCATGGAATCGACTTTACCCTTCGAAAGCAATAATTTCTCTTTTGGAGGAATGGGTGGCTCCAATAACTACAACTTCCGTCCAGCAGCACAGGCCGTTGGTCATCGTATCACTTTGTCGGCTGCCAATCGTAATTATACGATGCGAGGAATGTACACTTATAACTCCGGCCTGAATGATAAGGGCTGGGCTTATTCTGCCAATCTTACCTATAGATGGGCTAATCGTGGCTATGTGAAGGGTACATTCTATAACGCCCTTTCCTATTTCTTCGGGGTTCAGAAACTTATCGGAAACAATCACAGCATTTCGCTTTCCACATGGGGAAATCCCACGGAGCGTGGCACACAGGGTGCATCGACTGATGAGATGTACTGGCTGGCCAATGATTATCAGTATAATCCATACTGGGGTTACCAGAATGGCAAGATAAGAAACAGCCGAGTGGTCAATGACTTTGCTCCCTCAGCAGTTTTTACTTGGGACTGGACACTTAATGACAAGAGCAAACTGACCACAACGGTGTTTGGGAAATATAGTATGTATGAGAGCACAAAGCTGAATTATAACAACGCCGAGAACCCTCAGCCTGATTATTACAAGAAACTTCCTTCCAACTTTTATGATCCATGGGGAGAGAATCCAATGAACTCTTTGCAAGGATATTCAGACTTTGAGACTGCCCGTGATTTTTTGATGGGTAGTGAGGTCAACCGTCAGATTAACTTTGACGAGCTAATCTATGCTAACCGCCAGGTTACAAAGCAGGGTGCTGATGCCATGTACTTTATCCAAGCCAAGCACAACGATGTGCTCAACTTGACTTTGGCATCAACCTTAAGTTCACACATGACTCAAAAGAGCACGTGGAACACCGGCTTTGTTGTAGCTCACAATAATGCAAGCCACTATCAAACGATGAACGACTTGCTTGGTGCAGGCACCTATCATAACATCAACACTTATGCCCTTGGCTCTTTCCCCGTAGGTTCTGACAAACTACAATATGATTTGAACAATCCTAACGCTGAGGTAAAAGAGGGCGATCGCTTTGCCTTCGACTACAATATCATTACGAACAAGGCGCAGGTTTGGACCAATTATACAGAGGACTTCGGCATTGTACATTATAATATTGCAGCCCGTTTAGGCGGTAAGACCATGCAACGTGACGGTCAAATGCGCAATGGTCTCTTTGCCGACAACTCATACGGAAAGAGTAAGACAGCCAAGTTTGTTGAGGGAGCAATCAAGGCTGGTGGTAACTTCAATCTCGGAAGAGGCAATACGCTTAGCCTTGGTATGGGTTATGACAGCCATGCCCCAGAAGCCTATGTCGCTTTTACTGCTCCTGAAATGAACAATGATTTCGTGGATGGGCTGTACAATGAGCATATCTTCTCCAGTGAAGTGGGTTATCAACTACAGACTAGTTGGCTGCATGCCAATGTCAATGCTTACTATAACTATATCTCGCATGCCACTGAATGGCTCAACTTCTACTTCGACGACATCAATAGTTTCTCCTATAACTCCCTTACAGACATCACCAAAAAGTATTACGGAGTGGAGGCAGGTCTTGACTTCCGACTCACTTCGGCATTCAATCTAAAACTTATTGGTACCATGAGTGATGCCAAATATGCAAGCAATGCCAAAGTTACCTACCTCAATTCTACACAGGGCGTCTACAATCGCGATGTGGCATTGATAAAGAATATGCGTGAAGATGGCACCCCGCTTACAGCTACCTCCATCATCTGCAGTTACCATCAAGGTGGTTGGTTTATCGATCTGAATGGTAATTGGTATGATCGTATATACTTGAGCTACTCTCCTTACTATCGTTATCAAAGTCCAATGGAGCGTTCAGGACAAACAACCCCGTCGCCCCAAGACATGGGCCATGGCGGATGGATGTTTGATGGTTCTATTGGTAAAAGCATTTACCTCAAGCATGGTAGCTTAAGTATTAACCTTATGGTGAGCAATATTTTGAACAACAGACGTATTGTAACCGGAGGCTATGAACAGAGTCGATCAGACTATACTTCATCCGGTAATACGCGCACCTATCGTTTCTCTATGAATCCGAAGAAATACTATACCATGGGTACCAACGGTATGATCAATATCGCCTATAAATTCTAAAATAGCAAGTCAAATGAAGACAACACATTATATATATATTATGGCGGTTGCCGTGGTTGGTGGTCTTTTCACTAGCTGTATGGACAGTGGTTGGAAAGAGCCTGAACTGACAGCTTTAGAGGCAGGCATAGGCAACGCGGCCATCGCTGAAACCAATGTTGTAAGTATTGCTGACCTGAAAAACAAGTATAGAACCCTAATCGAGACTGATTATCGTGATGGGGATTCTTTTACTCAGGTGACAGAGGATATGCAAATCAAGGCTGTAGTGACCGGAAATGACATTGAAGGCAACATCTATAATGAGATAGCTCTTGACGATGGTACTGGTGCTATTATCGTAGCCATCTCCCAAGGCGGACTATTCAGCATTTTGCCAGTAGGTGCAGAGATTATCATTGACCTGAAAGGGCTCTATGTTGGAAACTATGGTAAGCAGGCTGAAATTGGCGTTCCCTATACCAACTCGTCAGGGCTGACTTATGTTAGCCGCATGAATCAGTACCTTTGGTCTCAGCATTTCAAGCCGACAGGACAGACAAAGGTTATTGAGCCAATAGAGTATTCTAGTAGTTGGAGAGCCTCCACCAACGGATTGCAGTATGGCGGCAAACTTGTTACATTGAAAAATGTATCGTTCAAGGGTGCGGATGGTACGGCCACATACGCTAATGCTGGAGCAGGACCAGGCTCTAAGAATGTTTATTTCAACGAATATAGCCAGAGCTCCATTATGCTCTATAATAGCAACTTCGCTGATTTCGCCGCTAATCCTCTGCCAACTGGCAAGGTTAATGTGACGGGCATTTTGAAAAGATATAACAATACATGGGAAGTCATCCTCCGTACATTGGATGATGTTGAAGTCGTAAAATAATAAAATATAGATAAAACATGAAAAAGCTTATTCAAACTTTATTCGCTTTAGTCATGGTTGCTATGACGCTGAGCAGCTGCGAGGATGTACCGGCACCATTCGATACTGCCTTTCATGAAAACACGGGCGGAACAACCGACACTACTGTAGAGCCCGCAGGTGAAGGTACATTGGCATCTCCATACAATGTGGCAAAGTCATTAGACCTCATCAAGACAGGTACTTTTACAAGTGACAACGTTTACATCAAGGGTGTTATCACTAAAATCGATAATATCGATACAAGTTTTGGGAATGCCGTTTATTACCTAGGCGATACCGGTACTGACAAGAGTACACTTGAAGTATATCGGGGAAAATACTTCAATGGAGATAAGTTCACTACCGGCAAGGAGATTGCGGTTGGTGATACAGTTGTTGTTTACGGCACGCTAACGCTTTTTAACTCGACTCCTGAGGTTGCTACTGGTAGCCAGATTGTAACCATTAATGGTAAGAGCAGCGGCTCAAACCCTGGTGGTAGTAATGTAGAACCCGCTGGTGAGGGAACACAGGCTTCTCCTTACAACGTGGCTAAGGCACAGGGTATCATCGCAGCTGGCACTTATACGGATAATGATGTGTATGTCGTTGGTACCATAGTTGGTACTCCACAGATTGATACAGGAACTTATGGCAACGCCACTTATTATATCTCTGACGATGGAACAGAGGCAGGTAAATTAATGGTGTATAGAGGCTATAGTTTCAATGGCGACAAGTTCACAGCTGCCGACCAACTCAAGGCTGGAGACAAGGTCGTTATCCTTGGCAAGATCGTCAACTACCAGAATAACACACCAGAGGTTACCATGGGTAGTAAGATTATTAGCCTTAATGGTAAGACAGAGGGAGGATCAACACCTCCAGTAACTCCTCCGGCAAGTGGTATTACGGTCGATGGAACAACCGTTACTGCTGTGAATAAAGACGTTACCGCAGGAACCACCACGTTTACTATTGATCTGAACACATTAGGTTGGGCCAATGCTACAGACCCAACTGTCGTTACTCTTTCTGATGGGTCGACTATCACTTTTGAACAGAATACTAATCCTACGAACTCTCCTAAGTTCTATGATGCCACCAAGGGTGTACGTCTCTATGCCAATAACAGCATAAAGTTTGCTTGCAAGAGCACAATTGCAAAGATTGTCTTCACTTGTGACGCTTATAATGGTACTAACTATGTGGGTAACGATACGCAGACCATATCGTTTGATGGGGCAAATGCTACATATGTCAATACCTATGCAACCTCTAGTGGTGGTGTTCAACTTCGCGTACAAACTATCACGATTACCTACGCGCAATAAATAAATAATCACTTAATAATTTGGCGGGTTGCAAGGTTTTTGTTAACTTTGCACCCGCAAATTATTATCAAGACATTACAAATAAATATCAGATAAGTAAAATGAAAAAAGGTATTCATCCAGAAAACTATCGCCCCGTC